>Ga0255182_1000567_pt1 | contig 23354 bp, 21 predicted proteins | sample Atl_UVDOM_RepA_8_FD_188420 | JGI IMG/M metagenome (GOLD analysis project Ga0255182, IMG submission 188420) | Freshwater microbial communities from Altamaha River, Georgia, United States - Atl_UVDOM_RepA_8d | ecosystem: Environmental > Aquatic > Freshwater > River | place: USA: Georgia...
GTGACGGTGCAGGCAGGGCATTTTGGCTTCGCCCGCTGTTGGGCTTCCTGCGTCAGCCCAACCTACGCCCGAACTCAGATGTGACTAAGAAACAGCCCGCTCCGGGAGAGGCGAATCTCTTCCATGATGCGAGTGCCCGCGTGCCTACGCGAACGCCGGCAGGACCTCCTCGCCGAACAGGCGCAGCGACTGCTCGAAGGCGGCCGTCGGGATGCCCGGCAGCTGCATGCGGCAGATGACCTCGCTCGGCGCCAGTTCGTCTTTCAACTGCGCGATCTGCGCGCGGACCGTGGCGGGGTCGCCGATGATGTAGCGCGAGGCGAAGCTGCGGAAATCGAGCATGTCCTCTTGCGTCACGAGTTCGCCCCGATCGTTGCGCAACTGCCGTTCGCCTTCGACCGACTTCCTGCTGTAGAGACCGAAGAGATCGATGATCGCGGGGCCGGCCAGCGCTTCCGCTTCGGCCGTGGTCTTCGCGACGAACAGCTCGCGGATGATCGGTCGCTCCTTCGTCGCGAAGCCGACTTCCGCCGCCGCGGCGTCGTAGCGCGCGTAATGCGCCTTCAGTTCCTCGTTGGTATGCCGCGGCGAGGCGGTCACCGGGCAGCGTCGCCGCGCGGCGCGCGTCAGCAGCTTCGGGCCGGACACGCCGTACCAGATCGGTATCGCGGCCTGCACCGGGCGTGGCATCACGCGGCAGCGCGGAATGCGGTAATAGCGCCCCACGTGCTCGAGTTCGTCCGTGCGCCACGACGCCTGGAGAATGTCGAGGATCTCCTCGCTGCGCGCGAAGCGCTCCGCGTAGGGGATCCCGTAGGCCGCGCACTCCTCGGAGACGTAGCCGGGCGACACGCCGAGGGTGAGACGGCCGTTGCTGAGGCTGTCGAGGGTGGCGACGTCCTCCACCAGGCGCAGCGGATCGTAGAGCGGCAGCAGCAGTACGTTCGTCACCAGCCGCATGCGTCGCGTGAGCCCGCTCGCGTGCGCCAGCACGACGAGCGGGCTCGGCGCCCAGCCGTTGTGCTGGAAGTGATGCTCGGTGGTCTGAAACGAGTGGAAGCCCAGTGCTTCGGCGAGCGGGACGAGGGTGTCCATTTCGCGGAAGGTCGCCTGGTGGCTGACCGCTCCGCTGGCCGGGGTGATGAAGCTGTACATGAGGCCGAATTTCATCGCTGCGTGCTCCTCTGCGCGGGATGGCCTCAGTGTAAGCGACCCGGCGCGCGGCGGCATGCGTCCCGCCATTCGGTACACTGGCAGGGCCATCGATCACGAGGGAGCGCGCATGAAGAAGAACCGTCTGGCCGACAGCACGCTGGAGGTCACCGACCTCTGCCTGGGCACGATGACCTGGGGCGAACAGAACACCGAAGCCGAAGCGCACGCGCAGATCGAGCGCGCGCTGGCGCACGGCATCAATTTCATCGACACGGCCGAGATGTACCCGGTGCCGCCGCGCCGCGAGACGCAGGGCACGACGGAGCGCTTCGTCGGCAGCTGGATCGCGCGCAACCGCGGCCGGCGAGGCGACTTCGTGCTCGCCTCGAAAATCGCGGGGCCCGGGCGTCGCGACTGGATCCGTGACGGCGACACGCGCGTGTCGGCGCGCACCATCCCCTGGGCCATCGACGACAGCCTGCGTCGCCTGCAAACCGACTACATCGACCTCTACCAGGTGCACTGGCCGGAGCGCAACGTGCCGATGTTCGGAACCTGGCAGTTCGACCCGCGCAAGGAGAAGGACGCCACGCCCATCCTCGAGCAGATCCGGGCGCTGGCCGATGCAATCGACGCCGGCAAGATCAGGGCTTACGGCCTGTCGAACGAGACGAGCTACGGGCTGTGCGAATTCAGGCGCCTCGCGGCGCTGCACGGCCTGCCGTCACCGGTTTCGGTGCAGAACGGCTACAGCCTCGTCAGTCGCACCTTCGACGGTGATCTCGCCGAGGTCAGCTATCGCCTGAACATTCCGCTGCTTGCCTATTCGCCGCTGGCGATGGGACTGCTGACCGGCAAATACCGCGGCGGCGCGCAGCCGGCCGCGGCCCGTCTCGCGAAGTTCCCGGACTTCGGCGAGCGCTACAAGCGGCCGCGCAGCCTGGCCGCGGCGGAGGCGTACTGCGAGCTCGCCGAGCGTCACGGCCTCGCGCCGACCGCGCTCGCGCTGGCCTTCGTGCGCCAGCGCTTCTTCGTCGCCTCGACGATCGTCGGCGCGACCTCGCTGGCGCAGCTCGACGAACTCGTGCGCTGCTTCGAGACGACGCTGTCGGCCGAGGTGCTGGCCGACATCGAAGCGGTGCACGAGCGCATGCCGAGCCCGGCCGGGCAGTGAGGGCCCGCGCGCCTCAGCGATAGCCGGGGGGCGGCGGCGTGTTCGCCGGCGGATAGGCCGGTGGCACGGGCGCCGGCGGATAGTACTGCGCCGGTGCGGCCCGCTGCTGTGCGGCGACGCTCGCCGGCACCGGAACCTGGTGACCCTTCGCGTACATGCACTGCACGTAGGCCGCGTCATAACGCTCCTGCATCTGCCAGGCCGAGGCGCCGTAGGCCCCGCTGCCGGCCGCGCTGCCGACGATGAGGCCACTGCCCGCGCCGATGGCGGCGCCGGCCCCGGCGTCGCCCGTTGCCGAGCCCATCAGGGCCCCGGCAGCCGCGCCGACCGCGGTGCCGACCACCGCGCTGTTCATCGCGCTCTGTTCCGCCGCCTGCTGGGGCGAGCCGATGCCGGTGGCCTGGCGGGCATAGGCCTGGCAGTCGAAATCATCGGCGCGGAACTGGTCGAAGTTCATGCCGCTGCCGGGCAGCGCCATCACGCCGGGCCCGTTGGGAATGGTCGTGCAGCCGGTGACGCCGGCGGCCAGCAGCAGCAGCGTTGCGGCAAGGGGTCTGTGCATGGTGGTTCTCCTGCGCCTGGCGTCAGCGCGTCGGCGGCAGCGTGGCCGGGTCCACCGGCACCCACGCCTCGTTGCAGGCCGGCACGTGCGGGTAGTAACCCGCCGGATTCGGGCAGTAGTACCAGGTCGTCGCCGTCGGCGCAGGCGCCTGGGTCGGCGCCGGCTGCCGCTCGATGTAGACCGGCGGCTCGCGCTCGATGATCACCGTGCGCGGCTCGTAGTAGTAAGGCGGCGGCCAGGCCCGGTAGTACGACGGCCACGGGTCGTAGAAGAGCGGGCCGCCGTAAAAGAAACTGAAACTGGCGTGTCCGCCGTGATGTCCATGATGGCCGTGCCCGCCGCCCGATGCCGAAGCCCCCTGCATCGCAAGCAGGCCCAGCGTGCCGCAGAGCATGGCGGTGACGAGCGTCCTTTTCATCGCGGTATCCTCCTGCCCCGTCGGGCGTTCCGGTCGCGCCACGGTAGGCCCTCGCAGCTGATTGGCAGCTGAATGGACGTCGGCGCGCAGAGCCCCGCCGCGTAACGATTTGTAATCGTCGGGCCCGGCTTCCCTATACTGTCGTCATGCCCCGGGAGATTGAGCACGATGACCGCGGAACGCTATGACGTGATTTTCATCGGAACCCTGCAGCCGGGCGCGGATCCCGCGCAGGTGCGCGAGAACCTGGCGCGTCTGTTCAAGACGGAGCCGGCCCGGATCGAGCACCTGTTCAGCGGACAGCCCGTGACGATCAAGAAGGGCGTCGACGCCGCCACCGGCCGCCAGTACGTCGCGGCACTGGCGAAGGCCGGCGCGGTCGCCGATCTCGCCGAACTGATCGAGGCCCCGCCGGCGCCCGCCTCGACGCCCGCTGCCGAGCCGCCCAGGGCCTCTGCGGCGCGCGGTGCGCCCGTGACGGTGCCACCGGCGATCGCGGCGCGCGCTGCGCCTCCCGAGGCGCCCGGTTATTCGGTTGCCGAACCCGGCGCGATCCTGGTCGAGGTCGCGCCCCCGCCGCCCGCTCGCATCGACACGGCGCACCTGAGCGTGGCGGCCGCGGGCGAACTGCTGGTCGAACCGGTGCGTGTCGACACGCCGGTGTATGACCTGAGCGCGCTGACGCTCGACCCGCCCGGCACGCAGCTGTCCGAGCCCAGGTCGGTGCCGCCGCCCGAATTCGACCTGAGCCGGCTTGCCCTCGAGTGAGTCGCCGGAGCTGGCAGTGCCGGGCGCGCCGCTGCCGCGCCGCCCGTGACGCAAGAGGAACCGGAGATCGGCAATGAGAACCGTGGCGAAGTACCTGCTCGTGGCTATCGCGCTCGCCGCCGTCGCGGCGGTCGCCTGGCGCTGGATGCGGACTGAATCGCCCGCGCTGGCCGAGTTCGTCGAACGGGCCCCGGAACGCGTGCGCAAGGTCATCGCGAACGCGCCGCCCTTCGAGCCCGCGCGTGCGCCCGAGGAAGTCGCGGAGCCGCCGCCGATCGAGCACCCGGTGACGGCAGATCCCTACAGCACCCTGCCGCAGCTCGACGCGAGCGACGGGGAGCTGGCCGCCGCGCTGGCGCCCCTCCTCGGCGAGGCGAGCCTCGCGCGCCACGTCGAAACGACCGGCCTGATCCGGCGGCTGGTGGTGACGATAGACAACCTGCCCGGCGGACGCCTCGCGTTGAAGCAGCGTCCCGTGAAGCCCGTCGAGGGCGCGCTGACGGTCAGCGGCGAGGGTGATGCGCTGGTGCTCGATGCGGGTAATTACGCGCGCTACGTCCCGCTGCTTGAAGTGGCGGAGCGGGTCGACCCTGTTGCGCTCGTCGCGCTGTACCGGCGTTACTACCCGCTCTTCCAGCAGGCCTACCAGGATCTCGGCTTCCTCGACGGCTATTTCAACGACCGGCTCGTTGCGGTCATCGATCACCTGCTCGCCGCGCAGCCCGTCGCCGGCCCTCTCCGCCTGGTGCAGCCGAACGTGCTTTACCGCTACGCCGACCCTGCGCTGGAAGCGCGCTCGCCGGGGCACAAGATCCTGCTGCGCATGGGGCCCGAGAACATGGCGCGCGCCCAGGCCGTCCTGCGCAACTGGCGCGAGGCGCTGCTGGCGCCTTGACGAAGGTGTAGCCGCCCGGACTCATCGAGTCGTTGCGGGTGTTTGATTGGCCACCGGGAAACACCGAGAAGAAGTTGAGTGGCGCGGCGCAACCCGCACGGCATTGCCGCTGCGGCGACTTGCTCACCCATCCAACTCCTCTCGTCCGAGCGCTCCGTGTCCCCCGTGATCAAATCACAGCTTCCGCGAAACGAGACGCCGCCTCACGTTGCCACGGCGCACACCGGGAGCACGGGGAAGAAAGCTGACGCGATCCCACGCGCCTCCGCAGCGGCAGTGCGGCACGGCCCGCACCCACCAACTCAATCCCTCTCGGTGTTCTCCGTGTTCTCGGTGGCCATGCCCGACGCCCGCTTCAGATCAGCGGGCTCAGCAGCCAGCACAGATCCTCGGCCCAGCGGCCCAGTACGCCCGGGTGCGGCACTGCACCTTCCTGGCAGTCCTGCATGAGACGCTCGATCCAGGCGGCGTCACGCTCGGCCGCCTCGCTGCCATAGGCGAACACCGCGACCTCGTAGTTGAGGTAGAGGCTGCGCGCGTCCATGTTCACCGAGCCGCTGATCGCCACCCCGTCGTCGATCACGATGTGCTTCGCGTGCAGCATCGCGCGCGGGTGCATGAACACCCGCACTCCGCCTTCGACGAGTTCCCGCAGCAGACGATTGCGCGCGAAATCGGCGATGCGATGGTTCGAGCGGCGCGGCAGCACCACGCGCACGTCCACGCCGACGCGCGCCTGCAGGCTCAGCGCGCGCAGCAGGCCTTCGTCCGGCACGAAGTAGGGCGTGACGATCCAGATGCGTCGTCGCGCGTTGTAGATGGCCGAGGTCAGCACGTCGTAGAAGGGATCGCCGGACACGTCCGGTCCGTTCGGCGCGATCTGCAGCGTGGTGGCGCCGCCGGGCGGCGGCGGTGGCGGCGCCGCGAGCGTTTCGCCGGTCGCGAAGTTCCAGTCGCGCACGAACACGTTCGCGAGATCGGCCACTGCCGGGCCCGTGATCTCGGCGCAGGTGTCGATCCAGCGCGCGCGGCCCGGGAGGGGACCCATGTATTCCTGCGCCAGGTTCATGCCGCCGGTCACCGCGAGCGTGCCGTCGAAGATCGCGATCTTGCGATGGTTGCGCAGGTTGGCCGACCAGCGCCGGTGCAGCGGCAGCATCGGCATGAACACGCCGACCTCCGCCCCCGCCTCGCGCAAGCGTCGCAGGCGCGCCCAGCGCACGCGCAGGCTGCCCAGCGCGTCGACGAGCACACGCACCTTGACGCCGGCGCGGGCCCGCGCGGCGAGGCGCTCGATGATTTCGCGGCCGACCGGATCGTCGGCGAGGATGAAGGTCATCAGGTGGACCGACTCGCGGGCGCCGTCGATGCGCGACAGCAGGCAGTCATAGGCGAGCTTGCCGTCGGTGATCGGCAGGTAGCCGTTGCCGGCGCGAGGTGGGGGCATACCGCAGGCGGCCAGCCGGCGCGCGATCTCGTCGAGCGGCCGTTCGCCGGTGGCGCCTGGCGCCAGCGCCGGCTCGTGGGGGGAAAAGTAGGCGGGCTTGCGCCGCGATAGTTGCCTGATCTTGCGGCCGCCGAACACCAGGTAGGCCGGCACGCCGACCCAGGGTGCGAGCACCATGAACAGCATCCACGCAATCGAGGTCACCGGGCGCGTGTGCTGGCGGAGCACGCGCGTGATCAGCAGCACGCCGAGCACGAAGCCGACGACGACGCCGAGGTGTTCCAGCAGCAGGCCGACCCCGGTCGGGAACGTCCACGCGTCGGCGTCGTTCATGGCGTGACGATCAGGCGGCGCGGCGGCAGCGCGACGCGGGCGCGCAGTGCCAGGTGATCCGACATGCCGCGCCAGCCGGCGTCGCCCAGGACTTCGGCGTGCTCGATGTCGAGCCCGCGACAGTAGATGCGATCGAGCGACAGCAGCGGGCGCCAGGAAGGAAAGGTGCGCGCGTGGCGACCGTGCACCGCGACGTGGACGTCGACGACGCCGAGTTCGCCGCACAGCGGATCGCCCGCCTGCTGGCGCCAGTCGTTGAAGTCACCGCCGATCACGAGCGGCGCGTCGGCGGGCACGGTCTCCTGCACGTGGGCGATGAGGGTCGCGACCTGTCGGCGACGATCGCCCTGGCGCAGGTTCAGGTGCACGCAGCAGACGTGCAGCGGCCGCGTCGCGTCGCCGGTGTCCAGCACCGCGTGCAGGATGGCGCGCTGCTCCCAGCGGTTCAGGCTGACGTCGATGTTGACCCAGTCGACGAGCGGCAGCTTGCTCAGCACCGCGTTGCCGTGATCGCCGTGGACGTGCTGCGCGCTGCGGCCGTAGACGGCGTGCGGCCAGAGTTCGCTGGCGAGGTACTGCGCCTGCGGCAGCGGGCTCCAGTCCGGAAAACGCCGCGCGTGCCCGGCGTGCTCGCCGACGATCTCCTGCAGCAGTGCCAGATCGGGAGCGGTACGTTCCAGCGCGTCGCGAATGCGGTGCAGGACGTGCCGCCGGTTGCCGGTGGCCAGCCCCTTGTGGATGTTGTACGAGAGGATGTCGAAGCGCGTCATCGCGTCGGCCCCGGGGAGGCGCGGGCGGTGGCCGTCCCACGCGCGGGGCGTGGGACGGCGTTGCCGCGCAGGTCAGCCAATCAGCTTCGCGTACTGGTCGAGGACCGGCAGCACCTGGTCGGCGCCGGCGGCTGGCAGCGGCAGGATCGCGCGCTTGAAGCCCAGCGCCGGCAGCTTCTTGATCGCGTCGGCATCCGGCGCCATCGCGAAGAACATGCCGAGGTCGATGGTCTTCGGGTCACGGCCTATCCTGCCGCAGGCCTCGGTGATGTGCTTCCAGCCGCCCTCGAAATCGTACAGGCCGCCGATCGGCATCCAGCCGTCGCAGAACTCGGCGACGTGCGCCGCGGTCTTCGGGCCGGCCGCGCCGCCCATGACGATCGGCGGGTGCGGGGTCTGGGTCGGCTTCGGCCACGCCCAGCTCTTCTCGAAACGGATGTGCTCGCCGGTGTACTCGGCTTCGTCCTTCGTCCACAGCTCCTTCATCAGCAGGATGTTCTCGCGCAGGATCTCGCGGCGCTTCTTGAAGTCGAGCTTGTGGTTGCGCATTTCCTCCACGCACCAGCCGTAGCCGATGCCGAGTTCGAAGCGGCCGCCGGAAATCATGTCCAGGCTCGCCACTTCCTTCGCGAGCCAGATCGGATCGCGCTGGGCGACGAGCGTGATGCCGGTGCCGAGGCGGAGCTTCGTGGTCACCGCAGCGGCCGCGGTGAGCGCGACGAACTGGTCGTGGGTGCGCCAGTACTCCTCGGGCAGCGGGGGCATGTCCTTGAAACCGCCCCAGGGCGTCTCGCGGCTGGTCGGGATGTGGCTGTGCTCGGGGAACCACAGCGACTCGAATCCGCGCGCCTCGACTTCCCTGGCGAGTTGCATCGGCTGGATAGCCTTGTCGGTCGGAAAAATGATCACGCCTATGTCCATCGCGGGCTCCTCGTTGGTGTTTTCCAAGCCTTGCAGTATACGGATTTGCGTTCGCGGGTCGCGCCCCGCCGGCGGCCAAAGGGTGCGAGAATCGGCGCTGGCCGGCGCGGCCGCGCGCCCGTCTTCCATTCCCAGCCAGGAGCAGCCCGCATGCCCGTCGAGTACCAGGAGATACGCTACGAGGTGACCGACCCGGTCGCCGTGATCACGATGCACCGGCCCGAGCGGCTCAACGCGATGACGGTACGCATGCTCGCCGAGATGCGCCACGCCTTCGCCGAGGCGGAGCGCGACGAGCGGGTCGTCGGCGTCGTGCTGACCGGCGCCGGGCGCGGCTTCTGCGCCGGCATGGACATCGACGCGCTGGACGCGATCTCGACCGCCGGCCGGCTGTCGCGCGAAGGTCCGCCCGAATTCGCCGCCGCGCCCGGCGATCCCGCGATGGGCGAGGATTTTGCGTCCGTCTACAGCTATCTCCTGAAGCTGCGCAAGCCGGTGATCGCGGCGGTGAACGGCGCCTGCGCGGGCCTCGGCTTCTGCTTCGCGCTGCTGTGCGATCTGCGCTTCGTCGAACGCGAGGCGAAGTTCACGACGGCGTTCGCGCGACGCGGCCTGGTCGCCGAGCATGGCGCGAGCTGGCTGCTGCCGCGACTCATCGGCACGTCGCGGGCGCTGGACCTGCTGTGGAGCGCGCGCAGGTTCGACGGCGTCGAGGCGGAACGCCTCGGCCTCGCCGATCGGCTCTGCGACGCCGGCGCGAGCCTCGGCGCAGCCCGCGCCTACCTCGAGGAGCTCGCTGCGAACGTCTCACCGACTTCGCTGATGGTGATCAAGCAGCAGGTCTATCGCCAGCTGATGATGCCGCTGGGACCCGCGATGGCCGAGACCGAACGCCTGATGGCGGAAAGCCTCGCGCGCGCCGATTTCCGCGAGGGCGTGCGCTCCTTCATCGAGGAACGTCCGCCGGTGTTTCCGCGCATCGGCGGCTGAGGCGCGCATGCGTTTTCGCGCGCCCGCCCGGGACGCGGTGCCGCGCGCGGCCTTCGGGCACCCGGCGTTCGCGCCGTTCGCGCGGCAGGCAGCCCTGCTCGAGGGCGCATGGCCCGCGCTCGAGACCCTGAACGACGTGCTCGGCGCGCCCCCGCACGAGCGCTCGGGCGCGCGGCTGCGCTTCGTCGCGCAGACGCCGGCGCTGCTCGCCGACGGCCTCCATTACGAGGCGCGTATCCACGACGAAGGCCGCATCGCGACGCGCGCCGGCAACTGGCACGACCTGTTCAACGCCTTCATGTGGATGGAACGCCGCGAACTGAAGTGCGCCGTCAACGCGGCCTACGTGCGCGAGGCGCAGGCGCTGCGCGACGGCGCGCGCACGCGGCCGCAGTGCGCGCTGACGCACTTCGACGAGGCCGGCGCCATCGTGATCCTGCGCGATGCCGGGCTGCTCGCGCACTGGGACGTGCACGACTGGCACGGACTGTTCTGGCGTGAACGCGCGCGCTGGGGCGCGGGCGTCGAGTTCGTGGTCTTCGGTCACGCGCTGCTCGAGCACCTGCTGCTGCCGCGCGCGATGACGGTGGCGAAGTGCGTCGTCATCACCGGCGACGTGACGCCCGCGCTCGCCCGGCGCGCGGTCGCGGACGCGATTGCCCATGGCGAACTGCTGCGCGACCCGGGCGAACTGCGTCCGCTGCCACTCGCCGGGATTCCCGGCTGGCATCCGGACAATGCGCGCGAGGAGTTCCATCGCGAAGCGGCGTGTTTCCGGCCGCTGCGACCTGGGCGGCGCTATCCCGCCCCGCTGTGTCCGCGGACCCCGCCCGCGACCTGAGGCGCTGCGGTGGCGGGCGTCCCGCGGTTCGACCACGCGATGGCGGCGAGAAGCAGGGCGAGCAGCACCGCCGATGAACCGGCTGTCCCGAGGTTGAGCCCGCCCTGCGCCGCCGGCTTGGTGAGGAGGTCGCCGAAGGTCGCACCGAACGGGCGTGTCAGCACGAAAGCGGCCCAGAACAGCAGCACCCCGTTGGCCCGCGGCAGGCGGCGCATTGCGACGAGCGCGAGGATCAGCGCGCCGATCAGCGCCGCGCTGCCCAGGAAGCCGAGCCCGGAATCGTCGGCGAGATAATCGCCGAGCGAAGTGCCCAGCGTGTTCGAACACAGGATGGCGGCCCAGTAGAAGATTTCCGTGCGGCGCGTGCTCACGCGGTCGACTGCGATGCGGCCATCGGCGACACGCCAGGCCAGCAGCGTCGCGGCCAGCAGCACGCCGAGCAGCAGCGCGCCGCGCGCGTAACCGAGGGCGAGCGTGCGGTTCAGGAAGTCCGACAAGGTCGTTCCCGCAGTGCTCGTGAGCAGGACCACGCTCCAGTAGCGTGCCGGCCGGAATTCCTGCGCCCGGAGCTGTGCGGCCAGCAGGGCGGCCAGCAAGACCGTGAGCAGTGTCGAACTGGCTGCGTAGCCGACGGCAAGCGTCATCGACAGCAGGTCGCCTGCCGTCTCTCCCAGCGTGGTGGCGCAGATTTTCGTGACCCAGAAATTGAGTGTGACCGGGGGTACCTTGTTCATGATGTCCATCCCCTGATTCGTGGGGCTTCGCAGGTGACAGGCGGTGCCGACTCGTCGGCCGGGGCCAGCATCCGGGCGGCCAGGCCGGCCGCCACGCACCAGCACAATGCGGCGCAGGCAATGTCGTGGCTGAGGAAGTGCGCCCCGCGCAGTTGCTGCACGAGACCCAGCGTGAGGCCGGCGGTGCCGGCGACGGCAAGCGCCGCCGGGGCGAGCCACCAGCCTCGGGCGCGGGCGAGGAAGTACCAGGCGAACATGGCATATCCCCCGGTGGCGTGACCGGAGGGGAAGCAGCCCTTGACCGGAACTGCGGCCTGCCAGTCGAGCCAGCCACCCGCCGCGAGCGCTCCGCCGTAGCGCTGGAGGTCCCACGGGCAGGGAATCGGCAGCGCCTTCTTCATGACCGCAACGATCGCGACGCACAGCGTATAGGACACCGCGACGTAGGCGAGATCCCGTCGAACGCGCCCCAGGCGCGGGAAAAGTCGGCAGGCAATCGCACTTGCGACGACGGCGCCGTAGGAAAAGTACGCGAGCGCCTGCAGCTTCGCGTGCAGGAGACCCGAGAACAGGGGGTCGTGCCGCAGGCTCCAACGCCCGCCTTCCGCACGGTAAAGCCAGTCGGCAAGCGCGTAATCGAGCGCGCAGACCTGGTCGACGGCGAAGGCAGCGGCCAGCGCCGGCAGCAGCCAGCGCGCTGCAGCGGGTGGGGCGCCGCTCATCGTTGGGCCACGTCGCCACCGGCGATGGCCGGTGGCTCCCACGCGGTCAGGTTCCCGCGGTACGCGTGGCTCGCCCCCTGGTAGAAGGCGATCGCCCGCCGACCGGCCTCGCTTGCTCGCGCCACGGGTTCCTCCCGGTTGGCCTGTCCGGCCGGGTGCCGCACTATCCGTCGGCGCGGAGTGAGCACGGTGACGGTGTCGTCGGCGAGCAGGCCGAGGTATTCGTAGTTGCCGATCAGCGCGCGGCCGTCGGCGGGCTTCATCGCAAGGATGTCCTTGCCGAAGAACGCCGAGTCGTAATCCAGATGCAGCAGCGCGAGCAGCGTCGGCGCGACATCGATCTGGCTCGACACCGTCGTGATCACGCCCGGCGCCACATGCTTCGGCGCGTGGATGATCAGCGGGACGTGATAGCGCCTGGCCGGCAGGTCGACCTTGCCGGCGCTCGACGCGCAGTGATCGCCCAGGATCACGAACACCGTGTCGTCGAACCACGGCTGCGCGCGGGCGGCGCGCAGGAAGTCGCCGATGGCCCAGTCGGTGTACTGCACGGCGCCGGGACGCCCGCTGCCCGAGGGCAGCGGGCTGCGGCCGTTCGGAAAGGTATACGGCCGGTGGTTCGAGGTCGTCATGACGTGCATGAAGAACGGCTGGCCCCGTTTGTGGTCCGCAGCCGCGATCTTGAGCACCTGGCGATAGATGTCCTCGTCCGCCATGCCCCATGCGTTCTCGAACGTGATCTCGTCGCTCGGCACCGACGTCTGGTCGACGACGCGGTAGCCGTTGCCGCCGAAGAATGCGCCCATGTTGTCGAAATAGCTGCGACCACCGTAGACGAAAATGCTGTCGTAGCCCTGGGCATCGAGCACGTTGCCGAGCGACCAGAGATTCGATTCGCGGCCGGCGCGCTTGACGATCGATCGCCCGGGAGTGGGCGGCATTGACAGCGTGACCGCCTCGAGCCCGCGGTCGGTGCGCGTGCCGGTCGCGTAGAAGTTGTCGAACACGAGGCTGTCCCTGGCGAGCGTGTCGAGCGTTGGTGTCCACGCACGCGCCGGGGCGTAGCGCGCCATGAATTCCGCGCTGAGACTCTCGACCATGATCATCACCACGTTCAGCCGGCGCGGCGCGCCCGGATTGTCGACGTGCCGCCGGATGTCGCCACCCATGGCGCTCTGGAAGCGCGCGGTCGGCTCGGCGACCTGTTCACGCAGGCGCCCGTCGACCTCGGCCAGCGGCAGCCGCGCGTAGAAGCGGTCGTAGTCGAGTTCGTTGCGCCTGAACGCGCGCACGAACTGGTACGGGCCGTTGCTCGCGAGTTCCTTGCGATAGACATTGCCGAACATCGCGTTGGGGCCTTCGTCGAGCCCGAATGCGCAGCCGAGACCCACAGTCCAGATCAGCGCCGTGGTCGCCACGCGCCGCGGCCAGGCATCCTGCGCGCGCAGCGCCGACTCGAGACTGGGGGCGATGACCCAGTAGACGATCGCCGTCAGGCCGAGGTTGCCGGCGAGCACCCACATCACGCGGTAGGTTTCCCAGATGTTGCGCACGACTTCGGTCGTGTAGACGAGGTAATCGACGGCGATGAAGTTGAAGCGCACCTGGAACTCGCGCCAGAACAGCACTTCGGCGGCGGCGATGAAGCCCAGCGCGTAAATCGCGACGAGGGTGAAACCGCGCCACCACGTCCGATTGACCCGCGATTGCCACAGCCGTGACGGCAGCAGCAGGCACAGGCTGAGCGGCAGGGCCGCGTACACACAGGTCAGCAGGTCGTAGAAGGCGCCGCTGGCGAGCACGCCGAACGTGTTCTGGAAGGCGAGCCCGGCCGGCTTTCGCGCGGCGAGCATCAGGCCGACGCGGGTCGTGGTCGAGTAGACCAGCACGAGGCCCGCGAGCAGGCCAAGCAGGCGAAAGCGGCCGGCGGGCCGCGCTGAAGCCAGGTAGTCCAAGGAACGGTCTCCGTCGTCGCGTGGGATGGTGCGGCGGAGTATGGATGGCCGGGCGTTAGCGGGGCGTTAGCGGCTCGTCGATGGATTGCCGGTCGGGCTTGCTCGCACCGGGCATTCCGTCCCGTATGTCCAGTGTGAAGCGGGTGCCTGCGCCGGGCGCGCTGCTGACGGCGAGCGGCCAGCCGAGCCGGGTGCAGATGCGCTGGACGATCGACAGGCCGAGCCCTTCGCCCGCGCTGTCGGCCCCGCGATGGTGGCGCGCGAAAATCGTCGACAGTTCGGCGGCTTCGACCCCGCGCCCATCGTCCTGGACCACGAGCCCGTCGGCGTCCAGCGTGACGTCGACGCGCCGGCCGCCACTGTGCTCGACGGCGTTGCGCAACAGGTTGGAGACGACGCACAGCAGGAGCCCGCGGGGCACGTCGAGCTGGTGGTCCGCCTCCAGCGCGAGACGGATGTCGGGTTGGCGTGGCAGAGTCGCGAGCATCTGGATGCGGATCGCCTCGCGCACGACCTCGCTCGCCGCATACGGTGGCACGCTCGCCATCCCGTCCGGGCGCGCCAGGAACAGCAGCCCTTCGGTCAGCGACTGCATCTGCTCGCTTGCCGAACGCAGGCGCGCCAGCCGCGCGGCGAAGATCGGGTCCTCGATTCGCATCCGCTCGAGCAGCTCGATCCCGCTCAGGATCACCGCCAGTGGCGTGCGCAGCTCGTGGCTCGCGTCGCGCGCGAAAGCTCGTTCGTTCTCGACGAGCTCGTCGAAGCGATCGAGCGTGCGGTCGAAGGCGCTGGCAATCAGGGTGATTTCGCGGTCGCCGCCGACGTCGCCGAAAGGCGCGCGACTTGCGCCGGGCACGATCGCCGCGGCGTGGCGCGCCAGCGCCTCCACCGGCCTCAGCACGACACGCGCGAGCCACAGCGCCAGCGCGGTCGCGATGAGCGCCGCGGCGGCGAGCGCCCCGAGCGCAATGCCGAAGATCTGGCCTTCGAGTCGCTCGACCGGGCTGTACTGCGCGTCGAGCAGCATGAACAGGCTGCGGTCGTCGAGATCGCGACGGCCCACGGTGTACTCGTGCCCGTCCATCATCACCTCCGCGTGCACCCCCGGCGACAACGCGCCCAGCACGGGTGGCAGCGTGGAGAGCGCGGCACGTGGCGTCACGCGGAACGAGTAGCCCGCCGGAAGCGATGGCGGCCGCGTGGGCGTGGCCTCCCATGCATTGGCAAACTGCACGAACTCGTCGCGGAACTGACCCTCGACGAATTCATGTTCGAGCACCTCGAGGAACTGCTGGATGGCGAGCGTGAAGCCGCTGATCAGGACCACGGCGAGGCCGAGGCTCGCGGCGAGAAAGCGCGCCTTGAGGCCGGTCTCAATCCGCATCGGGCGCGATCGCGTAGCCGATGCCCGGCATCGTGCGCAACAGGGGGCGCGCGGGTGCTTCGTCGATGGCCCTGCGCAGGGCGTGCACGTGCACGCGCAGCGCGGCGGTGCCATCCGGCGGTTCGTCCCCCCACAGGTGATGCTCGATGTCCTGCCGGCTGACCACTGCCGGCGAGCGCCGCATCAGCAGTTCGAGCAGGCGCAATCCGAGCGGCGACAGGCGCAGCGGCCGGCCGCCGCGGTTCACGGTCAGGGTCACGGTGTCGAAGCTGAGGTCTTCGACGCGCAGCACCCGGCCCTCGTCGCGCTGCCGGCGCAGCAGCGCGTCGATGCGGACCTTCAGTTCGGCGAGCGCGAAAGGTTTGGTCACGTAATCGTCGGCGCCGGCGGCGAAGCCGCGCAGCTTGTCGTCCAGCGTGTCGCGTGCCGTCAGCATCAGCACTGGGACCCGTGGCCCGCTGCGCTCGCGGAGCTGCGAGCAGACGTCTATCCCGTCGAGCAGCGGCAGCGCCAGGTCCAGCACGATGACGTCGAAGCTCCCGCTGGTCGCGAGCTTCAGCGCCGCGACGCCGTTCTGCGCATGGTCGACGCTGCAGCCGGCTTCCTCCAGGTACTCCGCTATGTTCGCGGCCAGCGCCCGATTGTCCTCGACGAGCAGGACCCGGGGGCCGGTCGACACGGCGTCCGTTCTCATTCCGAAGTCCGGCCGTCCGACGGCAGGCCTGCGCTGCAGGACGGGCGCTGGTCGCGCCGGATCAGGCCCCGGCCCGCCGGCTCGCGACCATCGCCTCGAGCTTGCGCGCGTCGGCGTCGAAGCGGCGGATGCCGTCGGCGAGCTTGTCGACAGCCATCGCGTCCTGGTGGTGGTGCCACTGGAACTCGGACGCATCCAGCGTCAGGCGTTCGATGGGCGCCGCGCGGGCGGTGTCCGGGTCGAGCAGGCGCGGCACCTCGCCGTTGCCGGCCGCGAGTTCCTCCAGCAGCTGGGGGCTGATCGTCAGCAGGTCGCAACCGGCGAGGTCGAGGATCTGCGTCGCCTTGCGGAAGCTCGCGCCCATGACGCTCGTCGCGTAGCCGTACTTCTTGTAGTACTGGTAGATGCGACGCACCGACGCCACGCCGGGATCCTCCTCGCGCGGAATGTCGTTGCCGCCGCGGTTCGCCCGGTACCAGTCGTAGATGCGGCCGACGAACGGCGAGATCAGCGTGACGCCGGCGTCCGCGCACGCGACCGCCTGCGCGAAGCTGAACAGCAGCGTCAAGTTGCAGTGGATGCCCTGCTTCTCCAGGCGCGTCGCGGCCTGGATGCCCTCCCAGGTGCTCGCGATCTTGATCAGCACGCGCTCGGAGGCGACCCCCCGCGCGGCATACATGTCGATGAGCTTCATGGCCCGCGCAACGGTCGCCTCCGTGTCGAAGGACAGGCGCGCATCGACCTCGGTGGACACGCGGCCGGGGACCATCGTCAGGATGCGGCAGCCGAATTCGACGAACAGCTCGTCGATCCCGTCCTGGCCCGGGCCGAGGCGCGCGATGACTTCGTCGATGATCGGCGCGTAGCGCGGATCGGACGCGGCCTGCAGCACGAGGCTGGGGTTGGTCGTCGCGTCCTGCGGGCGGTGCTGGGCGATCGACGACAGGTCGCTGGTGTCGGCGACGATGACGGAATACTGGCGTAGGGATTCGAGTTGGGTGTTCATGGTCGGGTCCTGGCCACTGCCGTGGCGTGTGTCGTCGGGATCGATGCCGGAGGCAGGTGCCCCGGGTTCGCCGTGCCGCCCTCGCGCGGACGTGCGGCGGCCCCGAATTGAAGACCACCGGCTCGGCGCGCGTCAACCGGCGGCGCGCTGCCCGTTCAGCTCGGGCCTGCCTGGTCCCGCCACAGGATGTGCGCGGCCTCGAGCGGCGCGCTGGCGCCCGGGTGACAGGGCACGATGCGCGGCGTGTAGCTGGTGGCCGGCATGCGTGCCGGGATCTCGGCGCGGAAGAGGTGGCCGTTCGCGGTGCCGGCGAGCTGCGTGTCGCGCGTCATCGGGAACACGCCGCCCTCCGGGCCCTCCGCGTAGAGCTGCACCGCGACGTCGTCCGGTGCCAGTTCGTCGAGGAAGGCCTGCAGCGCGAAACGATGCAGGCCGTCGCCCGTCGCGACGTCGAGACGCCCGAAGTAGAGCTTCGACCAGTGGCGGGCGATCCGTGCCTGCCAGGCCGCGAGCGCGGCACCGCTGCCAGCGGCCATGCGCGCGCGGTAGGCCGCTGCCGCCGGCAGGTAATAGCGCTCCGTGTACTCGCGCACGCTGCGGTTGGCCGAGAAGGTCGGCGTCAGCCGCGACATGCTGCGCCGGATGCGCTCGATCCACGCGTGCGGCAGGCCGTCCGCGTCGCGGGCGTAGAATTCCGGCACGACGCTGGTTTCGAGCAGGCGATAGAGGCACTCCGCGTCTTCCGCGTCGCCCGCCGGTTCACCGTCGCCGAGTGCCCAGCCAAGGTCCGGGGCATAGGCTTCGGCCCACCAGCCGTCCAGCGCGGACAGGTTGAGGCCGCCGTTGACCAGGGCCTTCATGCCGCTCGTGCCGCAGGCTTCCCACGGGCGGCGTGGCGTGTTGATCCACACGTCGACGCCCTGCGCGAGGTTCTCCGACAGCAGCATGTCGTGGTCGCTGAGGAACACGGCGCGCAGGCGCACCTCGGGCTGGCTGCGGATGTAGCGGATCCATGCGGTGACCATTTCCTGGCCCTCGTGGTCGTCCGGATGCGCCTTGCCGGCGATGATGAGCTGGACGGGGCGCTGCCGGTCGGTCAGCAGCCGGGTCAGTCGATCCGGATCGTGCAGCAGCAGGTTCGGACGTTTGTAGGCAGTGAAGCGGCGCGCGAAGCCCAGAGTCAGGACATCGGGCTCCAGGGCATCGCGCGCGGCGTCGATGTCGCGCTCGATGCAGGCTTCCGCCGCCATCTGCCGCAGCAGCCGCCGACGCGTGTAGGCCACGAGATCGCGCCGGGCCGCGCAGCGCATCTGCCAGATCTGCAGGTCCGATGCCTGCGCGATGTCCTGGCCCACCGTGTCGAGTGATTCCCGCCAGCGCTCGCGCCCGCAGCAGCCCGTCCACAGGTGGTCGGCTGCGGAGGAGTCCCAGCTCGGCATGTGCACGCCGTTCGTCACGTGCCCGATTGGCACCTCGTCGCGCGGCCAGCGCGCGAACAGCGGCTGGAAGATGCCGCGGCTCACTTCCCCGTGCAGACGGCTGACGCCGTTGACCGCGCCCGACCCGCGCAGGGCGAGGAATGCCATCCCGAAGGCTTCGTGCGGGTCGTCGGGCCTGGCCCGACCCAGCGCGAGCAGGGCCTGCTCGTCGATGCCGAGTTCCTCGCGCGCATAGCGTCCGAGATGCCGTGTCAGCAGCGCCGGTTCGTAGCGATCGAACGCTGCCGCCACCGGTGTGTGCGTCGTGAAGACGTTGCCGGCGCGCGTGACGGCCAGGGCCTCGCCGAAGCCGACGCCGTGGCTGCGCATGTGGGTCCGCGCCCGTTCGAGCACCGTGAACGCGGCGTGTCCCTCGTTCAGATGACAGACACTGACCTCCAGGCCGAGCCGCTGCAGCAGGCGCCAGCCGCCGATGCCCAACACGATTTCCTGCGCGATGCGCAGTTCCGCGCCACCGCCGTAGAGCTCGCTGGTATAGCCGCGCTGTGCCGGGTCGTTCGCCGGGTCGTTGCTGTCGAGCAGGAAAAGCCGGGTGCGTCCCACCTTCACCTGCCACGCGCGCAACCACAGTCGCCGACCGGGCAATTCGATCTCGAGCCGCAGCCACCCGCCGTCGTGTTCGCGCAGCGGCCGGATCGGAAGCTGCATCGGGTCGTTGTACGGGTAGAAAGCGTGCTGTCGACCGTCGGTGTCGATCAGCTGGCGGAAGTAGCCCTGCTGGTAGAGGAGGCCGACGCCGACGAGCGGCAGACCGAGGTCGCTCGCGGCCTTCATCTGGTCGCCGGCGACGTTGCCGAGGCCGCCGGAGTAGAGCGGGAGCGCCTCGCTGAGCATGAATTCGAGACTGAAATAGGCGATGACGCCGGCGTCGCCCTGCGGGTGGGTGCGCTGGAACCAGGCCGGACTCGAGAGCGCACGCTGACGCTCGGCGAGCAGTTCGTCGAGCTGGCGCCGGAAAGAGGTGTCCTCGGCGAGTTCGGCCAGCCGTCGCCGCGAGACCGTCTGCAGCACGACCCACGGATTGTGAGTCAGCGACCACAGCTCGGGGTCGAGCAAGCTCCAGAGCGCGTCCGCCGCGTGGTTCCAGCTCCAGAAAAGATCGAGGGCCAGCTCTTGCAGCCGGGCGACGAAGGAATGCAAGCCGGGCGGGGTGTCCTGCAGCGAACCGTTCACGCCCGTCCTCCGCCGGCCGCCCTGGCGTCACCGCGCCGGTGCCCGGCTGGTCGCGCGGCTGGGATCGCGGCATTGGCGGGAGTCCGGGGGAGAGGTGTGCACTTCATCGCGTCCTCCAGCGTGCGCGGATCCGGCTGGGCCGACGGGTCGGCAGTGGCCACCCGCGGCTCAGCGCTTCTTGGAGTCCGGCCAGCGGCGAGAGTTGCGTGCCCGCGTCATGCGGCGAGCGACGGGCGCCGCCGGTGCCAGCCCGTGGCCCGCTCGTAGGCGGCGGCGACCCGCAGGATCGTCGCCTCGTCCCCGCGGCGCCCGATGAACTGCATCGCGGTCGGCAGGCCGTCCGCGGTGAAGCCGTTCGGCACGGTGATCGCAGGGTGACCGCCGCAGCCGGTCGGTGCGCTGTAGCGCACCATCGCGGCCAGCGCTGCGGGCGACCCGGGCCAAGGTGGCGGGGAATCGTCCCGGCGCTGCGCCGGTCGCGGTGATGCAGGGCACAGGATGCAGTCGACTTCACCGAGCACGCTGTCGATGAGGGCGAACACCTGCTGACGCGCGCGCAGGCCGCGAGCCTCGTCCTCGGGCGTCACGCCGAGTCCGTGTTCGAGCAGCGCACGCAACGCCGGGTCGTACCCGGAGGCCTGCGACGGGAAGGACGCGCGCCGGCCGCGCAGCGCATCGACCGCGCAGATCGCGAGCCAGTCCGCGCAGGCCTCGGTGATTCCCGCGAGATCCACGTCGAAGATGTCGAGCCCCTGTCCCTTCAGGATGAAGCAGGCGCGGAAAAGCGCATCGGCCTGCGCCGGGTCGTCGCCCGCCGCGCAGTAGCCGCGGTCGATGCCGATGCGCAGCCCGCGCGCACCTTCGGCGATCGCGGCGAGATAGTCGATCCGCCGGTCGTCGCGCGTCGCCGGGTCGCGCGCGTCACGGCCCTCGATCGCCGCGAGCAGCAGCGTGGCGTCGGCGACGCTCCGTGCCAGCGGGCCGATGCGGTCGAGCGTGTCGGCGAGCGTGAACATGCCGAAACGCGAGACCTTGCCGAAGGAGGCTTTAAGGCCGACGACCCCGCAGGCTGCGGCGGGAAAGCGCAGATCCCCGCCGGCGTCGCCGGCGAGCGCGCCGAAGCACAGTGACGCCGCGGTCGCCGCGCCGGCTCCGCTGGACCACACGTCCGCCGCGTGGTCCAGGTGCCAGGGATTGCGCGGCGGCACGGTATCCGGGCGATCGTCGTGGCCGGCGTATGCACCCGGTTTCAGCCTGCCGACGCAGACGGCGCCCGCAGCATCGAGCTTGCCGAGGAGGGCGGCAGCGTCGGCGTTGTGGTAGCCGCGCGTCAGGACGAGATCCTCGATGCCGACGGGAATGCCGTGCAGCCTGCCCCGGTATTGCCCGGCTGCGAGTTCCCGCTCGGCGCGGCGGGCCTGCTCGCGCGCGAGCCCGGCCGTCACGTGCAGGTAGCTGCCGATGCTGCCGTCGAGCGCCTCGATCCTCGCGAGCTGGGCAGCGACCAGTTCCAGCGGTGAAATCTCCCGCCGTTCGATCAGGCCGGATACCTCGGCGATGGTCGCCGTCAGCAATGCGGTCACGTCCGCCATTTCGAATCTCCTCGCGCCGCGGCCTGTTTTCGCCGCCGTGGACGAACGCGGCAGCAACGTCGAAAAGTGACCACGGACTTCTCCGTGCGCTCCGTGTCCTCCGCGGTGAAACCGAAGCTTTCCGCGAGGCGCGACGCCCCGCTTCCACCACCGGGCGCTAGACGATCGCCGCCAGCTCCATCAGCCGCCCGATCGTGTGCTGCGGGGCCACGCATTCCTTGCCCGACTGCAGCGGCGGCGGCAGATCGCCGTCGACGATCAGCGCGGTGTTCATGCCGAGCGCGGCGGCGCCGGCGATGTCGTGCTCGGGCGAATCGCCGACGAACAGCACTTCGTGCGGCGCGAGGCCGGATTTCTCCAGGCACAGTTCGAAGAAGCGGCGATGCGGCTTGCAGGATCGCGCCTCCTCGGAGCTCGTCCAGTGGTGCAGGTAGCGGTCGAGTCCCTCGCGTTCGACGAGCGGGGCGAGCATGTCGTCGTCGATGTTCGAGACGATCGACAGGTAGAGGCCACGGCCGTGCAGCTCGCGCAGCGCCTCGATGCAGTCGTCCTTGAGTTCGAGGCAGCCGAACACCGCGTCGCGATGCTCGTCCAGGTACCAGTCGATCAGTTCATCGTCGAAGCCGAGGTCCAGCAGGCGCAGGGCGTGGATGAACGCATCGCGGAAGAGGTCGCGGTGCAGGTAGTACTCGCGCTCCGCGTAGTGCTGCGTGATTTCCTGGATCGCCGTCGCGTAGGCGCGCTTGAGGGTCCTGGGTTCGTCCAGCGCCAGCCGCCCGGCCGCGGCGCCGAGCAGTTCGCCGTGCTTGCGCGACACGTGGCGATAGCTGAAGAGCGTGCCGCCCAGATCGAAGAAAACGCCCTTGATCGGCATGGATGTCGTCTCGTGGAATTGGGGGAAGGGCGACAGTATAAGCGGGAGGTGGAGCGTGCGGCGCGGTTTCGTGTACCGTCGAGTGCCTTCCACCAGCATCAGGAGCGCACCGTGGCGAGCAACAAGGAAATCGTCCAGCAGTGGTTCGACTGCATCGCACGCAACGACGGGCCCGGCGCCTTTGCGCTGTTCGCCGAGGACGTCGTCTATCACCTGAAGGGCACGACGCCGGTGTCGGGCAGCTACCGGGGCCTGAAGTCCATCGTCGACGACTTCTTCACGCCCTGGCGCAGGCAGATCGAGGGCAATCTCGTGATCACGGTCGACGAACTGATCGGCGAGGGCGAGCGCGTGGTCGCGCTCGGGCGCGGCGAGTCGACGACGATCCACGGCCTGCCGTACAACAACGATTACGCGTTCGTGTTCCGCGTGCGCGACGGCCTGATCACCGAGGTAATCGAATATCTCGACACCGTGCTCGTCGAAACGGCCGCCTACGGGCGCAAGCTGGTCTAGCGCAATGATGAAGGGGCACCGCGCGGGCCCTGCACCCGTATCCCGCGCGGCGCTGTGGATGGGCGGCGCGCTGGTGTCGCTGGCGACGATGGCCGTCGCGGGCCGCGAGCTCGCAGCCGAGCTGACGCCTTTCCAGGTCCTGCTGTTCCGCAACGTCGTGGGGCTCGCGGTGCTCGCCGTCGTGCTCGGCGCCAGCGGCTGGCACCGCGTGCGCACGGTGCACGCGCGCACGCACCTGAAGCGCAACCTGCTGCACTTCCTCGGCGGCTGCGGCTGGTTCTACGGCCTCGCCCACCTGCCGCTCGCCCAGGTCTTCGCCATCGAATTCACCGTGCCGGTGTGGACCGCGCTGCTCGCGGCCTGCGTGCTCGGCGAGCGGCTCACGGCGTCGCGTCGCACGGCGATACTGCTGGGCCTGGCCGGCGTGTGGCTCATCCTGCGGCCCGGCCTGGAAGTGGTGAACCCGGCGGCGCTCGCGGTGCTGGGCGGGGCGGTGGCCTATGCCGGTTCCTACACCCTCACGAAGCGGCTGTCCGCCACCGATGCGCCCGTCGTCGTGCTGTTCTACATGGCGGCGATGCAGCTGCCGCTCGCGCTGGGCCCCGCGCTCATCGGCTGGCGCCTGCCGTCGGCCGCGGCGTGGCCCTGGCTGCTCACCGTGGGCCTGACGACGCTCGCGGCGCACTTCTGCATCACGCGCGCGCTGACGCTGGCGGACGCCACCGTCGTCATCCCGCTCGATTTCCTGCGCCTGCCGCTGATCGCGATCATCGGCTATGCGTACTACCAGGAAGCCATCGACTGGTGGGTGCTCGTCGGCGCGTCCCTGATGGTTGCCGGCAACCTCTACAGCCTGCGCCGGGAAGCCGCCTCCGCTTCCGCCTCGCAGCGCTTGCCTGTACTGTCGCAATCCACCGAGAGGGGGGCTCCA
>Ga0255182_1000568_pt1 | contig 23329 bp, 21 predicted proteins | sample Atl_UVDOM_RepA_8_FD_188420 | JGI IMG/M metagenome (GOLD analysis project Ga0255182, IMG submission 188420) | Freshwater microbial communities from Altamaha River, Georgia, United States - Atl_UVDOM_RepA_8d | ecosystem: Environmental > Aquatic > Freshwater > River | place: USA: Georgia...
GCCGGACGTGCGCACGTGCCAGCGTCGCGTGGCTGCGTCGTAACGGGCCGCTTCGACCGCGGTCTCGAAGGCGAAGTGCCGGCGCAGATCGAAGCGCTCGGCGACGTGCTGCAGGTAGCGCAGGATGTCAGGCTGCTCCGCGTAGCGCTGCGGCCATTTCCACTCGCGCTGCAGGTCGGCGTCGAAGGAATACGAGTAGACGATGCTCTCGATGTCGCAGCGTGCGCCGGGATAACGGTTCCAGTACCAGGTGCCGCCGACATCCGCGCCCTTCTCGAACGCGCGCACGCGGAAGCCCGCACGGTGCAGGCGATGGACCTGGTACAGGCCCGCGAACCCGGCGCCGACGACCACGACGTCGCAGTCGTCGACGCCGTCCGGGGTGATGTTCATTGCCGTCATGTGCTGCTCCTTCGGATGCGCAAGGGAAGGCCGTGTAGACCCCAATCATGCCCCGACTTGCGCGTGCCGGAAACTTCCAGTTTCTGGCGCAGCGCAACATGCATCCTCGCGCCCCGGGCACGCCCGTAGCGGGAGACGATGTGCTGTAATGCGGGCACGCGCGCGCCCCGGTGGACCGCGCGAGACATCGAACCCACAGATCAGCTGACGAGAAGCCACATGCCCATCGATCCGACCGCACAGTTCATCCTCACCGCCCTCGCGAAGCAGGGCGTGAAATCCTTCGAGCAACTCTCCATCGCGGAGGCGCGGGCCATCATCGACACCTTCCCGCAACTCCAGAACGCGCCGGAGCCCGTCGAGCACGTGGAGGAACTGGCGCTCGACGGCGTGCCGCTGCGCGTCTACCGGCCGGCCGGGGCCAACGGTTCGGCGATCCTCTACACCCACGGCGGCGGCTGGATCGGGGGCCACCTCGGCGTCTGCGACGAGCCCGTGCGCGCCCTCGCCAACGAGACCGGCGCCGTGGTGGTCGCCACCACTTACCGGCTCGCGCCGGAGGCCCGCTTTCCCGCGCAACCGGACGACGTCTTCGCGGCACTGGAATGGCTGCACGCCAACGCGGCCCGCCTCGGCGTGGACCCGCGGCGCGTGGCGCTCGTCGGTGACAGCGCGGGCGGCAACCTGATGGCCGTCACCGCGATCCGCGCGCGCGACGCGGGCCTCCCGGTCGCCGCGCAGGTCCTCGTCTATCCCGTGATCGACCGGCGCTGCAAGGGCGCTTCGAAGACCGAATGCGCGGAGGGCTACCTGATCAGCCGGGCCGCCGTCGACTGGTTCTGGGACCACTACCTCGCGCGGCCGGAGGACATCGAAAGCCCGCTCGCCTCGCCGCTGAACGCGGCGGATTTGTCGGGCCTCCCGCCGGCGCTCGTACTCACCGCCGAATACGACCCGTCCCGCGACGAAGCCATCGAGTACTGCAACGCGCTGGCGGCGGCCGGCAACGACGCGCGCCACGTGCCGCTGCCCGGCCTGATCCACGGCGCGTTCTGGATGTCGGGCGCGATTCCGCGCGCCAGCGAGGTGCTGGCGGAGATCGGGGAATTCCTCGGCGGGAAGCTGGGCGCGCGGGCCTGAGTGAGTTTGGGACACCCACCCATCGTGTGTGAGTTTGCGTGCGTGAGTTTGGGACACCCACCCATCGTGTGTGAGTTTGGGACACCTACCAATCGCGGACGTGAGTTTGGGACGCCCACCAATCGGGGCGTGAGTTTGCGCGTGAGTTTGGGACACCTACCAATCGGGGGACGAGGCGGCGAGCATTAAGCAGGGGACACCTACCCACTGACCCCCATTGAACGCACATCTTCGCCCCGTTAGCGTGAGCATCGTCAGCATGGAGGCTGGCCTTCTACCGGGAGAACCAAGGATGACTCGTCCCCGTTCCACGCTCGTGTCCGTCAGCGATACGCCCTACTACCACTGCATTGGCCGCTGCGTACGGCGGTCGTTCCTATGCGGCAAGGACCCCGTCTCCGGCAAGTCCTTCGACCACCGCAAGCAACTCATCCTGGACCGACTTGCGCTCCTGACCGAGGTTTTCGCGATAGACCTCTGTGCCTATGCGCTGATGAGCAATCATTACCACCTCGTGCTCCGTCTCGCCCCCGCACGGGCGCAGGCCTGGACCGCCCACGAAGTCGTAGAACGTTGGCGTCGCCGGTACGCCGGCCCGCCGTGTGTCACGCGCTTTCTCGACCACGCCGCGCTCGACAGCACCGAGGAAGCCATACTTGCCGACTGCATCCCGCTCTGGCGACAGCGGCTCACTGATCTGAGCTGGTTCATGCGCTGCCTGAACGAATACGTCGCGCGGGTGGCGAATGCGGAAGACGAGTGCACAGGGCGCTTCTGGGAGGGGCGTTTCAAGTCGCAAGCTCTGCTCGACGAGGAAGCGGTGCTAACGGTGATGGCCTACGTCGACCTCAACCCAATCAGGGCGGGCCTGGCGGAGACGATCGACTCTTCCGAATTCACGTCCGGCCGCCAGCGCTTGCGCGAGACCGCACCCGCCGCAGCGCCTGCCACGACACACAAGCCGGCCTTATTGCCATTCGTGGAAGCCCTGCGGCCTGACCAGGAAGCTGCGTTGCCGTTCAGCGTGCGGGACTATCTCGACCTGTTGGACACAACGAGCCGTGCGGTTCATCCGACAAAGCGCTACGCGTTTTCGGGGAACGTCCCCCGCCTGCTGACGACGCTGGAAGTGGCGCCCGATGCGTGGCTGGACAGCGTTGTCGCCTTGCACGCGCGATTCCGCAACTTCATTGGCGCCCCGCGCCGGCTGTCGGCTTTGGCCTAGGAACACGGTTGGCGCTGGATCCGCGGCCAGTCAGCCGCGCGGCGGCTGTACTGCCGGGTCAACTCATAGCGCCTCTCGGCTTTTTTTCCTCTGAACATGCCCAAGCCATCGCCAACTCGCATGGCTCAGGCGGCGCTGCACGGTTGGCCAGCACTCGCGTGACTTGAACGTCAGCGTGGGCGGGAGTTCGGTCGAATCAGATCAAAAAGGCCGGGGACCCGGCGTTCGAAGGTGGATGTCTTCGAGTTCAAGGCAATTTGAGAAAGATGGATGTCCTCAATTTCTCCGGGGAGCCAGCGTTCAAAGGTGGATGTCCTCGATTTCTCTCGAGTTCTCTGCCGGCCGCGACCGGGGAGTTCCTCGGCGAGCAGCCGGGCGCGCGGGCGTGCAGCGGCGCGACGGGCGCGTTCAGCCCCGGAATCCCCGCGCGACGACGTAGACTTCGCGCGAGCGTGGCCGTGACGCCTCGGGCTTGCGAATCGTGACCTTCTCGAATGCCCCACGCAGTTCCTTCAGGTACTCGTCGGAGCCTGCGCCCTGGAACATCTTGGCGACGAAGTTGCCGCCCGGCTTCAGCACGCGGCGCGCCATGTCGAGCGCGAGTTCGAGCAGGTAGATCGACGCGGCCTGGTCGGCGGAGCTGATGCCGCTGATGTTGGGCGCGATGTCCGAGATGATGAGATCGACCAGGGCGCCGTTTAGGTGCGCCAGGATCCGCTCGAGCACCGACTCCTCGCGGAAGTCACCCTGGATGAAATCGACGTTCTTCAGCGGCGCCATCGGCAGGATGTCGGTGGCCAGCACCCGACCCTTCGCGCCGACCAGCGCGGCGGCCACCTGCGACCAGCCGCCGGGCGCCGAGCCGAGGTCCAGCACGCTCATGCCGGGACGGATGAGGCGATCGCGCTCGTTCAGCTCGAGCAGCTTGTAGCTCGAACGCGCGCGGTAGCCTTCCTTCTGCGCCTGTTTGACGTAAGGGTCGTTGACGTGTTCTTGCAGCCAGCGGCTGCTGCTCTTCGATCGTGCCATCGCGGAACACCAAGCAGGGGATGCGGCGGGTCCGCCCCAGTGTGGGGGCGGGTGCGAAATATCGCTACAATTTCCAGTCTACTCCAACCCTCTGCCGGGGACACCGGTCAGGAAACGCGCGTGATTCGCCTCACCGAGCTCTCACTGCCCCTCGATCATCCGGCCGACGCCCTGCGCGCGGCCATCGTCGCGCGGCTCGGCATCGCGGATGCCGACCTGCTCGATTTCACCGTCTTCAAGCGCAGCTACGACGCGCGCAAGAAGAGCAGCGCGATCGTCTTCGTCTACATCGTGGACGTGGCGGCCCGCGACGAGGCGGCCATCCTCGCGCGCCTCGCCGGCGACCGCCACGTGCGGCCCGCTCCCGACACGGGCTATCACCCGGTGGCACAGGCGCCGGCAAACCTGCGCGAACGACCGGTGGTGATCGGCTTCGGCCCCTGCGGCCTCTTCGCCGCGCTGCTGCTCGCGCAGATGGGCTTCAAGCCCATCGTGCTCGAGCGCGGACGCGACGTGCGCCGTCGAACGCAGGACACCTGGGCGCTGTGGCGCAAGAAGAAGCTGACCCCGGAGTCGAACGTGCAGTTCGGCGAAGGCGGCGCGGGCCTGTTCTCCGACGGCAAGCTCTACAGCCAGATCAAGGACCCGAAGTTCTACGGCCGCAAGGTCATGCAGGAATTCGTGCGCGCCGGCGCGCCGGCCGAGATCCTGTATGTCAGCAAGCCGCACATCGGCACCTTCCGCCTCACCGGCGTGGTCTCGGCGATGCGCCGAGAGATCATCGCGCTCGGCGGCGACATCCGCTTCGAAAGCCAGGTGACCGATCTGCTGCTCGACGCCGGCCGCATCGAGGGCGTGGTGCTGGCGGACGGCGAGGTCCTCGAGAGCCGCCACGTGGTGCTCGCACTGGGCCACAGCTCGCGCGACACCTTCCGCATGCTCCTGCGCCGCGGCGTGCACATCGAGCCCAAGCCCTTCGCGATCGGTTTCCGCATCGAGCACCCGCAGTCGATGATCGACCGCGCGCGCCTCGGGCCCTACGCGGGGCATCCGGCGCTGGGCGCCGCCGACTACAAGCTCGTGCACCACGCGAGCAACGGGCGCGCCGTGTACAGCTTCTGCATGTGTCCGGGCGGCACAGTCGTCGCGGCGACCTCTGAACCCGGGCACGTCGTCACCAACGGCATGAGCCAGTACAGCCGCAAGGAACGCAACGCGAACGCCGGCATCGTCGTCGGCATCACGCCGGAGCAGGACTTCCCGGGCGGCCCGCTGGCCGGCGTGGAACTGCAGGAGCGACTGGAGTCGCTGGCCTTCGAACTGGGCGGACGCGATTACTGCGCCCCCGGCCAGCTCGTCGGCGACTTCATCCGCGGCGGCCCGTCCACGGCCTTCGGCGCCGTGCTGCCCTCGTACAAGCCGGGCGTGAAGCTCGGTGACCTCGCGCCGACCTTGCCCGCCTACGCCATCGACGCCATCCGCGAGGCGCTGCCGGCCTTCGGCCGCCAGATCCGGGGCTTCGACCGGGACGACGCGGTGCTCACGGGCGTCGAGACGCGCACGTCCTCACCGGTGCGCATCACGCGCGACGACGTGACGCTGCAAAGCCTGAACGTGCGCGGCCTGTACCCGGCCGGCGAAGGCGCCGGCTATGCGGGCGGCATCCTGTCGGCCGGCGTGGACGGCATCAGGGTCGCGGAAGCGCTCGCGCGCGACATCCTCGGCGAGGCGGCGCCTGCGACGGCCGCGACAGACGCATGAGACTCGAGGACGTCAGGAAACTTGCGCAGAAGAAATTCCGCGATGAGCTGGGCCACTACCTCGTCGAAGGCGAGCACCTGGTCCTAGAACTGCAGAAGGCCGCCCAGCGCCAGCCCGCGCTGCGGGCCGCGACGCTGTACCTGACCCGGGAGCACGCGGACTGGCAGGGGCGCTTTGCCACGCAGTTGCTGAGCGCGGCGCAGATGGCGCGCATCTCGGACACCCGCACGCCGCAGGGCATCGTCGCGGTGGTGCCGATCCTGCCGGCCCCGGCGCCGACGCCGGGCGAACGCGCGATCTACCTGCACGAAGTCCGGGACCCCGGCAACCTCGGCACGATCCTGCGCAGCCTCGCGTGGTTCGGCGGTTTCCGCTGCCTGCTGAGCCCCGGCAGCGTCGATCCGTACAACCCGAAAGTGGTGCGCGCGAGCATGGGCGGGATTTTCCACGTGCCCGTGGAGACCGAGGTCACGCTCGATGCCCTGCGCGGGCGCTACGCGAGCTTCGCCTGCCTCGACCTCGAGGGGCAGGATCTGCGCGCCGACGACTTCAGGTCCGCCGCGTGTTACCTCTTCGGCAACGAGGCCCGCGGCCTGCCCCGGGCGCCGCTGGCGGCCCTGGGCGCGCGGCCTTTCACGATCACCGGCTGCGGCGCGATCGAGTCGCTGAACCTCGCCTCGGTGGTCGGCATGTGCGTATACGAACTGAAGCGCTGAGCGCGCGGCTGGGGCCTGCCGGCGCTGCCGCCTGGGACCGGCGACTCCGCGCTTGCGACAAACCGGCCGGGCGGCCAGACTCGACCGGCCACGCACAGGAATGAACCGATGCCGAATCGCCCGCCCCGTATCCTCCTGACCAACGACGACAGCCACGATTCGCCGCTGTTCCACCGCGCGATCGACGCGCTGCGCCAGCTCGGCGAACTGCACATCGTCGTGCCCGCCACCGAGCAGAGCTGGAAGGGCAAGTCGATGACGCGTTACGGGCCGGTCTACGCCGAGCGCATCTCGATACACGACGCGCCGGCCTGGTCCGTCACCGGCACGCCGGCGGACTGCGTGAACCTCGGGCTGTACAACCTGCTCGAGGAGCGTCCGGACATCGTGGTGTCCGGCATCAACATCGGCAAGAACGTCGGGCTCGGTTTCGTGTACGCGTCCGGCACGGTCGGCGCCTGCCTCGAGGCGAACATCGCCGGCCTGCCGGCGCTCGCGCTGTCGCAGGAGCTCTCGCGCGAGGATTTCATCCACTGGGACCGCCATCGCGGCTTCCGTGACGACACCGCCGACGCGCTGCGGCGCTCGCTGGACGTGCTGCTGCCGCGCGTGTGGCACGAATTCGTCGAGTCGCACCTCGACGAGCGCACGACCTGGAACGTGAACTTCCCCGTCGTCACGCCGCAGGTGCCGGAGATCCGTCGCACGCGGCTCGGCTTCAGCACCTACCGCGACTGCTTCCAGCGGCGCGGCGACCAGTTCCTGTTCGGCCTCGCGCACGCCGACATCGACACGGCCCCGGACACCGACGACGCGACGCTCAAGGCCGGCCACATCAGCGCCACGCTGCTCGACATCCGGAGTTTCGGCCAGGCGCTCTGAGCGGGCGCGTCAGGACGTCGCCTGCCCGGGAACGGGCGGCTTGGCGGGCGTGTCCGCCGGCGCCGCGACCAGCGCGAGCGCCTGCGCAAGATCCTCGACGCAGTCGGAGGCCCGCAGCGTTTCGAACAGGCCCGCCTTGACGAGCTTGCCGCGCACGCGGGCATTGGCCTCGCAGACGAGCACCCTGACCCCGCGCCGCTGCAACTGCCCGATGGCTTCCTGCAGGCTCTGGATGCCGGTGATGTCGATGAAGGGCACGCGTCGGAGGCGGATGACCAGCGCCGCCGGGTCCGTATGCGTCTGGAGCAGCGCGCGCTCCAGGTTCTCGACCGCGCCGAAGAACATCGGCCCGGTGATTTCGTAGACGACGACGCCGGCCGGCAGGTCGGCGAATCCGGCCTCGCGGAGTTCTGCCTGCAGCTCACCGGCCTCCAGCCGCTCCGTCTCGACCGACGCCGCCATGCGCCGCATGAAGTGCAGCACCGAGAGGATCACGCCGACGTTGACCGCGACGACGAGGTCGGCGAACACGGTCAGCAGGAAGGTGATGACGAGCACCACGCGATCCGCCGTCGGCGCGCGCGTGAGGATGTGGGAGAAGTGCCGCACTTCGCTCATGTTCCAGGCGACGACGAAGAGAATCGCGGACAGCGCAGCGAGGGGAATGTCGGAGGCCAGCGGCGCGAGGAACAGCAGCACCGACACCAGCGTCAGCGCGTGCACCACCCCGGCGAGCGGGCTGTTCGCGCCGTTGCGGATGTTGGTGGCGGTGCGCGCGATCGCGCCGGTCGCGGCGAAGCCGCCGAACAGGGGCGCGACGATGTTGGCGAGCCCCTGGCCGATCAGTTCCTGGTTCGAATCGTGCCGCGTGCCCGCCATGCCGTCGGCGACGACCGCGGACAGCAGGGACTCGATCGCGCCGAGCATCGCGATCGTGAACGCCGGGCCGAGCAGCGTGATGACCTGGGCCAGGGACAGGTCCGGCGCGGTGAAGCGCGGCAGGCCGCGCGGGATCCCGCCGAACGCCGAACCGATCGTCGCCACGCCGTCGAGGTCCAGCACCGAGTAGAGGACGGTGGCGACGACCATCGCCACCAGCGGACCCGGCACGCGCGCCAGGAACTTCAGGCGCGGCGCGTAGATCACCAGCAGCAGGCTCAGCACGGCGAGGCCGGCGGTCGGCGCGTGGAATTCCGGCAGATGCTGCAGCAACTGCCAGAGCTTCTCGTGGAAGTGATCGCCGGTCACCGCCGGCAGGCCGAGGAAGTCACGCCACTGGCCGACGAAAATGATGACGCCGATGCCGGACGTGAAGCCGACGATCACGGGCGAGGGAATGAACTTGATGACCCCGCCCATGCGCGCGATGCCCATGCCCACGAGCATGACGCCGGCCATCAGGGTCGCGACCTGCAGCCCGGCGATGCCGTACTCGGCGGTGATGCCGGCCAGGATCGCGATGAAGGCCCCGGTGGGGCCCGCGATCTGCAGCCGGCTGCCGCCGGCGAGCGAGACGATGCCGCCGCTGAGGATGGCGGTGTAGATCCCCTGTTCCGGGCGCGCGCCGGAAGCGATCGCGAAGGCCATCGCCAGCGGCAGCGCGACCACCCCCACGATCACGCCCGCCACGATATTGGGCAGCCAGTGGCGGCGGGCGAACAGGCCGGCGCGGCGCGCCTCGAGGACGGCGATCATGCGTGCCGCCCCGCGGCGGCGGGCGCGGGCCCGGGCGGCGGCCGGCCTGGCCCGTTGCCGGCGCGCACGGGACCCGGTGCATCCTGCTCCGGGGCGACGAAGGCTGGAAAAATCTTGCTCACGGCAGCAGTGCGCTCCTGCGCGGGTGACGGTCGTCGGGAAGCGAATTTATTGTAATCTTATTATCATCTGATTAGACTTCAATGCAAATCCCATCAGCAGACTGCCTCATGCCCAAAGAAGACCGCACGGCGCGTCTGACCATCCTGATCGACCCCCGCAAGAAGGCCGCCTTCGAGCACCTATGCGAGGACGAGGACAGCACGCCGTCCCAGGTCGTGCGACGCCTGATCAGGACCTACATCGAGGAACGCACCGGCAAGCCGTGGGCGCCAACGCCCGAATCCCCCGCGGCGAACTGAGCGCGCACCACGCCACCTGCACCAACGCTGGAGAATCGCAGCAGATGAAGCTTTTCAGCCCCGACACCCTGGGCGCACCGGACGGACTGACCCACCGCGGCCTGCTGGAGTGGGTCGCGAAGATCGCGACGCTGACCCAGCCGCGGCACGTTCACTGGGTCGACGGCTCCGAGGCCGAGTACGAGCGCCTGTGCCAGGAGATGGTCGACAGCGGCACGCTCATCCGCCTGAACCCCGAACTGCGCCCGAATTCCTACCTCGCGCGCTCGGACCCGAGCGACGTCGCGCGCGTGGAAGACCGGACCTTCGTCTGTTCCGAGCGCGAGGAGGACGCGGGCCCGACCAACAACTGGGAAGATCCTCGCGAGATGCGGGCCAGGCTCGAGCACCTGTTCCAGGGCTGCATGGCCGGACGGACCCTGTACGTCATCCCGTTCTCGATGGGGCCCGTGGGGAGTCCCATCGCGCACATCGGCGTCGAGATCACCGACAGCCCCTACGTCGTCGTCAACATGCGGACCATGACGCGCATGGGCGCGCCCGTGCTCGAGGTGCTCGGCACGGACGGGCGCTTCGTCCCGTGCGTCCACTCGGTCGGGGCGCCGCTCGCCGACGGCGAGCAGGACGTGCCCTGGCCCTGCAATCGCGCGACCAAGTACATCGTGCACTTCCCCGAAACGCGCGAAATCTGGTCCTACGGCTCCGGCTACGGCGGCAACGCGCTGCTCGGCAAGAAATGCTTCGCGCTGCGCATCGCGTCCAGCATGGCGCGTGACGAGGGCTGGCTCGCCGAGCACATGCTGATCCTCGGCGTGGAGAATCCCGCCGGCGAGAAGACCTACGTTGCCGCCGCCTTCCCGTCCGCCTGCGGCAAGACGAATTTCGCGATGCTCATCCCGCCGAAGTCCTTCGATGGCTGGAAGGTCACGACGGTCGGTGACGACATCGCCTGGATCAAGCCCGGCCCGGACGGCCGCCTGTACGCGATCAATCCCGAGGCGGGCTTCTTCGGCGTCGCCCCCGGCACGTCCGAGAAGACTAACTACAACGCGATGGCGACGCTGCGCGAGAACGTCATCTTCACCAACGTCGCGCTGACCGACGACGGCGACGTGTGGTGGGAAGGCATGACAAAGCAGCCGCCGGCGCACCTCGTCGACTGGACCGGCAAGGACTGGACGCCGGAGATCGCGCGCGAGACCGGACGCAAGGCCGCGCATCCGAATGCTCGTTTCACCGCGCCGGCGCGCCAGTGCCCGTCGATCGATCCCGACTGGGAGAATCCCGCGGGCGTGCCGATCTCCGCCTTCGTGTTCGGTGGCCGGCGCGCGACCACCGTGCCGCTCGTCTACGAGGCTTTCAACTGGAACTTCGGCGTGTACATGGCCGCCACCCTCGGTTCCGAAACCACCGCCGCCGCCGCCGGCGAGCAGGGTGTCGTGCGCCGCGATCCCTTCGCCATGCTGCCGTTCTGCGGCTATCACATCGGTGACTACTTCAATCACTGGCTGCGCATGGGACGCGCGATCGAGGCCAAGCCGCGCATCTTCTGCGTCAACTGGTTCCGCATGAACGAGCGCGGCGAATTCGCGTGGCCCGGCTTCGGCGAGAACATGCGGGTGCTGAAGTGGATGGTCGAGCGGGTCCGCGGCCGCGTCGGGGCGCGCGAGACGGACATCGGATGGATTCCCGGCTACGAAGACATCGACTGGACGGGCAGCGACGTCCGGGCCGAGGACTTCGCCGCGCTGACGCGGCTCGACGAGGCGGCCTGGGCGCAGGAGGTCGAACTGCACGCCGAATGGTTCGAACGCATCGGCGCCCGCCTGCCCCGCCCGCTGCAGATGAAGCACCAGCTGCTCGAGCACCGGATGCGCGCCGGGGCACCGCGCTGATGCGCGCCGCCAGGGCCGACCGGCTGCCCGAGATCCAGGTCCCCGACCTGGAGAGCGTGGGCCTGCGGCCGTTCGGCCCCGCGGAGCTGCGGGCCCTCGTGCAATGGACCAGGCGCGCCGAGTGGCCGGACGGATGCCTGGACATCTACGAGATCGAGGGCCTGCTGTGCTCACTGCTGCTCCTGCCGCTCGCGCTACGGCCGGGGGTGTGGCTGCCCTACCTCTGGCACGACCGCGGCTGGCGCGTCCCGACGCTGCTGAAATCGGGCCAGGCCTTCGCGGAGTTCCTCGAACTCGTCGTCGCCTTCATGCGCGCCCACGATGCCCGGCTGCTCGCCGCTTCACCGACCTTCGAGTCGGTGCTCGACATGTCGGAGTGCCACGTGCGTGGCGAAAGTCCGCAGCTGCGGCTGCAGCGATGGGTCCGAGGCTTCGGCCTGCTGATAGAGCAGAGCGGAAACTTCCAGTCCAGTCCGCCACCCGAACTGCGCAGGCTGCTCTACGCGCTGGCCGCCCTGGGCAATCCGGCGCTGGCGCAGACCGCCCGGCAGCGCGGCGGCGCCACGCTGTCCCTGCACGAATGCGTGCTGGGTCTCGCGGCCCTGCGCACGAGCCGGGGGCCGCTGGGGGCGCTGGCCGGCGCGGCGCCGCCGGCGCGAACGCTCCGCGGGCACGACGTCGGCCGCTGATCTCGACGCTTTCCGCCCCGCTTCAGCGCGCGCGCGCGGCCTTCGCGCGCAATTCGTCCACCGCGTCCACGCGCTCCCAGGCGAATTCCTCGCGCCCGAAGTGACCGTAGGCCGCGGTGTCGAGGTAACAGGGCCGGCGCAGGTCGAGATGCTCGATCATGCCGCGCGGTGACAGCGGAAAGACCTGCCGCACGATGCCCGCCAGCGCCGCATCCGGCAGGCACCCGCTGCCGAAGGTGTTCACCATCACCGACACCGGGTCGACCACCCCGATGCAGTAGGCGAGCTGCAGCAGGCACTCGTCCGCGAGGCCGCTGGCGACGACGTTTTTCGCGACGTAGCGCGCCATGTAGCCGGCGGAACGGTCGACCTTCGTCGGATCCTTGCCGCTGAAGGCCCCGCCGCCGTGCATCACCCAGCCGCCGTAGGTGTCGACGATGTTCTTGCGCCCGGTGAGCCCGGTATCGCCGGCCGGGCCGCTGACGAGGAACTTGCCGGTGCCATTGACGGTGACCCGGGTGCGCTCGTCCGCGAGCGCCCCGACGACCGGCAGCACGACCTCGTCGATGACCGCCCGCTTCGCCTCCTCCGTCGTGTAACGGCCGTCCGGGGTCACCACCTCCGCGGTGTGCGCGGCGGCGATCACGACCTGGTCGACGCGCACGGCCCTGCCGTCCCGGTATTCCACCGTGACCTGGCTCTTGCCGTCCGGCCCTAGCCAGGGCAGCGTCCCGTCCTTGCGCACGGCCGCGAGCCGCCGCGCGAGCGCGTGGGCGAGCTGGATCGGCAGCGGCATCAACGCCGGCGTCTGGCGGCAGGCGTAGCCGAACATCAGGCCCTGGTCGCCGGCGCCGAGGTCGCCCGCGGCCCGCGTAACGCCGAGGTCGATGTCTGGTGACTGCGCGTGCAGCGCCCGCACGAGCGTGGCCGAGTCGGCGTCGAAGCCGTGGCGCGCGGCCGTGTAGCCGACCCGCTCCGCCACCTCCCGCACCAGCTGCTCGACGTCGATGCGCGCGCGCGTGCTCACCTCGCCGCCGACGACCACGAAGCCCATCGTCACGTAGCTCTCGCAGGCGACCCGCGAAGCCGGGTCCTCGCGCAGGCAGGCGTCGAGCACGGCGTCCGAAACCTGGTCGCAGAACTTGTCGGGATGCCCTTCCGTGACCGATTCGGACGTGAACAGCATGGTGTCAGGGTGCAGCGACATGGTGTCCTCCTGCGTCGTCGAGCCGTCCGCGGCGGTGCACCGCTGCCCGCCCTGCCAGCCGCGAATCGCGCGACTGGCGGCGCACCGGAGCACCCGCTTGCCACTGTAGCTTTTTGACACAGGCGGCCCGTACGGGCATCTCCTGTCGCCACGGTTCTTGATCCACGTCAGTCAGAGCGCGACCCTGATACCTAAGCTCGGCACAGGCTCGAGGGTTCGCCAGCGCGGATCCCGGCACCACACCCTCCCGGCACACGCGGAGCGGGTACTGAAATCCGGACCACAGTGGTCACGCGTAAACCGTCGCGGGCCCACCTGCCCCCGGCACGCACAACAACGATCGAGGTCGAACGCCTTCCCCCGGCCAGAACGGGCGGCCGCGGAAGGTGCACCACGCAACAGGAGACACCATGAGCCTCAAGACCCAGAACCCTTCCAAGCCGAAGAATGCCGGTGTCGATTTCGACGCCATCGTCATGGGCGCAGGTTTCGGCGGCATGTACATGCTGCGCAAGCTGCGCGACGAACAGGGCATGAAGGTCAAGGTGATCGACAAGGCCGGTGGCGTCGGCGGCACCTGGTACTGGAACCGCTATCCCGGCGCCCTGTCGGACACCGAGACCTACCTGTACTGCTATTCGTGGGACAAGGAACTTCTGCAGGAATGGGACATCCGCACCAAGTACGTCGAGGCGCCCCGCATCCTCGAGTATCTCGAGCACGTCGCCGACCGCTACGATCTCCGCCGCGACATCGAGCTGAACACCGCCGTGCAGTCCGCGCACTTCGACGAGGCGCGCAACTGCTGGAAAATCACCACCGACACCGGCATGAGCTACACCGCGAAGTATCTCGTGACCGCGCTCGGCCTCCTGTCCGCGACCAACATCCCCGACATCAAGGGCCGCGAGACCTTCGCCGGCGAGCAGTACCACACAGGCAACTGGCCGGCGACGATCAGCTTCGAGGGCAAGCGCGTCGGCGTGATCGGCACGGGTTCCACCGGCATCCAGGTCATCACCGCGATCGCGCCGAAGGTGAAGCACCTGACGGTCTTCCAGCGCTCGCCGCAGTACAGCGTGCCGATCGGCAACGGCCCGCTGCCGCCGGAAGAGGAAGCGGAGATCAAGCGCAACTACGATCGCATCTGGAAGGATGCCAAGAAGTCGATGGTCGCGTTCGGCCTGAACGAGAGCAAGGTGCCGGCGATGAGCGTGTCCGAAGAAGAGCGTCGCGCCGTGTTCCAGAAGGCCTGGGAGAAGGGCGGCGGCTTCCGCTACATGTTCGAGACCTTCAGCGACATCGCGGTGGACCCGGCGGCCAACGAGGCGGCGGCCTCCTTCGTGCGCGAGAAGATCGCGCAGATCGTCAAGGACCCCGAAACCGCGAAGAAGCTGACCCCCTACGACGTCTACGCGAAACGCCCGCTGTGCGACAGCGGCTACTACGCGACCTACAACCGCGACAACGTCACGCTGGTCGACGTCAAGGGCACCCCGATCGCCGAGATCACGCCGAAAGGCATCCGGCAGGTCGACGGCACCGAGCACGAGCTCGACATGATCATCTACGCGACCGGCTTCGACGCGGTGGACGGCAACTACAAGAAGTTCGACCTGCGCGGCCGCAACGGCCAGCACATCAAGGATCACTGGGCGGAAGGCCCGTCGAGCTACCTCGGCGTCAGCGTCGCGAGCTTCCCGAACATGTTCATGGTGCTGGGCCCGAACGGCCCCTTCACCAACCTGCCGCCGAGCATCGAGACGCAGGTCGAGTTCATCGCGGAAACCATCGCCAAGGTCGAAGCGAAGGGCCTCGCCACCATCGAGGCGACGCAGGACGCGGAGGACGCGTGGGGCGTGAACTGCCTCGACATCGCCAACAAGACCCTCTTCCCGAAAGCGGAATCCTGGATCTTCGGCGCGAACATCCCGGGCAAGAAGAACATCGTGCAATTCTACATGGCGGGCCTGGGCGAGTACCGCAAGGTCATCGAGGACGTGGTGCGCGACGACCACCGCGGTTTCCGGATCGAGGCCGCGGACGCCAGGGTCAAGGCTGCCGCCACGACCTGATCGCCCGCTGCACCGGGGCGGCGCCCGCCGCCCCGGACGTCCTGCCACGGCGTGCACCCGCGCGCCGCTTCCCGACGCGGATACTCAACGCCGCAACACCGCCAACCAGCGCGCGAAATTCAGCAGGCTGGACAGTGATCCCGCGACATACGTCAGCGCCGCGGCGCGCAGGATGCGCCGTGCGTGCGGCAGATCCGGCGCATGCAGGTAATTGCCCGCGGCGAGCAGCGGCAGCGCCTTGCGAAAACTTGCGTCGAACTCGACCGGCAGGGTCAGCAGGTGCACGAGCGTCGTCAGCGCCGCGGCGCCGACGGCGAGCAGGAGGCACAGGGCGCCGGCCTGTGGCGCACGCAAGACCGCCGCGAGCACCGGGGTGGCGAGCAGCAGCAGGGCCGCGAGGCGCTCGGCGGACAGCGCGAGCATGGCCAGCCGCTGCCGTGCGAGGAAAAGGCGTTCGCCGCGCGCGTGCTGGATGGCGTGGCCGACCTCGTGCGCGGCCACCGTCACGGCCGTCAAGGACGCGCCGTCGTGATTCGCCGCACTGAGCCGCACGGCGCGCGCCAGCGGGTCATAGTGATCGCCCTGCGGCGTCGTCTCGACCTTGACGTCGCGGAGTTGCAGCCGGTCGAGGAGATGTCGCGCGAATTCCGCGCCCGTGCCGGACGCCGCGTAGCGGTCGGCGGGCTCGGCATACCTGCGCAGCACGTGGCGCACCCAGAGGCCCGGCCCGAGCAGGATGGCGAACAGGAGGACGAGCGCGATCAGCCAGGGCATCCGCCTAGATTAAAGCCGCGCGCCGCCTCGCGACAGCGCGCGGCCCGCGCAGTGCGAAGCGCGGCTGCGGCGGCCGGCGATGCAGGTCCCGGTATTCCCCGCGGCGCGCGCTGGCTATCCTTCACGGCAGAGGATGAATTCCGCGAGCATGAGCATGAAAATCACGCGTATGGAAGCCTGCGCCGACGGCGGCTCACGTTTCGTCGACATCGAGATCCCCTGGTCCGTCGAGCGCGACGACGGCCTCGGCCACCGCCTGCGCCTGTCGACGCCCTACGCGTCGCCAGCCGTCCAGTTCGTCGAATTGCCGTCGGGCATGGACCAGGACTGGCACCTGGCGCCCGCCGCCCAGATCGTCGTGGTGCTCGACGGCGTGCTCGAGGTCGAAACCAGCGACGGCGAGCGACGCCGCTGGTGCCCGGGCGATGCCTTCATGCCGGCGGACCTGAGCGGTCGCGGGCACCGTACCCGCTGCATCGACGGTGCCGTGCGGCTGCTGTTCGCGCCACTGCCGGAGGGCTTCGAGTTTCGCTAGGCAAGGCTGGCGCACGCCGGTCTCAGGCGGCCTCAGCGCAGCGCAGATACCGCCTGCTGCCGCGTCGGCAGTTCGACGACGCCGCTGCCCAGGATCGACAGTTCACCGTCCTGGTTGTGGGCCTCCTGATCGATTTGCACGAGATGCCGGCTGCCTTCTACCCAGCAGCGGGCGACGTGGGCCTTGATGAACAGCAGGTCACCTTCCGGGTTGTGGCGGCGGATTTTGCAGGTCGAGGACGCCAGGAAGCCGCTGTCGCCCATCCAGTTGGTCAGCTGGTGGATGAGCCAGGAGCAGCGCTCCGGGCCGTAGTCGTAGGCGCCGGGGGCGCCGACCTCTAGTGCGAAGTCCTGCTCCCAGTGCACGCGCTCCGGGCAGTCCGGGATGCCGAAGCGGTTCTTGATGCCGAGCCCCGGATGCTGGTCGACGAGCTTCCACGCAAGCTTGTTCGCGCGGATGTACAAGCCGCCCCAGCCTTGCGCATAGGCGATGAAGCCGGTGACCGTCATCGGGCCCTTGAACATCACCGGCAGCTCGTCGCCTTCCCGCACGTCCTCGAACCAGCGCGGGGTCGCACCGCGGATCTCCTCCTGCGCGTAGAGCTCGTAGCCGCGCGCGAGCTCTTCGTCGGTGTAGCGCCGCGGCGGCCGCGCCTTCACGTCGCGGTACTTCGTCCCCTTCTCGCGCGCGTGGTCGCGTTCGGTGCGGAAGCACCAGCTCTCGGCGTCGGCGACGAGATCGCCGTGCTGGTTGTAGAAGTCGACGTGATAGACCTGCTGGATCGCGCGGCCGGCGAAGCGCGTCTCGTGCTCGATCAAGTCCTTCAGGTACGCTTCGCTGGCGATCTCGTCGTTGCGGCGGACCACCTTGTGCCAGCGCCAGTCGGCGCCCGACCACATCGCGTGGATGCCGGGCAGGCCACCGACGTAGCCGGAAATGATGCGGTTGGTCGCGAACAGGAAGCTGGGCAGGGCGACGATGCCGCCGTGCGGCGTCTTCGCCGCGTACTCGGGCACGCACCACAGCGGATTGTCGTCGCCGATGCCGTGCGCGTAGTGGCGGATATTGTCCCGCGTCGCCTCGAAGCACCAGGGCTCGGCGGTCGCGCCGATCGGCTTGCCGATGCGTTCGCGCAACTCGTCCAGCGCCTGCTCGGTGATCTTCGGAAATTCACGCTGCGTGTTCATGCGGTGTTCCAGTCGTTCGGGTTGTCGTGTGGGGAGTGGGTGGCGCTACGCGATGTCAGGTTTGCCCGGACGCCTCGCGTTCCCGCAGCAACTTGCGGTTGATCTTGCCGGCGGGTGTCTTCGGCAGTTCGGCGACGAAGGCGATCTGCCGCGGGTATTCGTGCTGCGACAGGCGCGTGCGGACCAGCGCCTGGATTTCCTGCGCGAGCGCTTCGTCGCCCGCGCCGCGCGCGACGACGAAGGCCTTCACGACCTGGCCGCGCAATTCGTCCGGCACGCCGATCGCCGCCGCTTCGAGCACGCGCGGATGCTGGAGGATGCTGTCCTCGATTTCGACCGCGCTCATTGTCCAGCCGGCCGAGATGATGACGTCGTCGGCGCGCCCCGCGTGGTAGAAGTAGCCGTCCTCGTCGGTGCGGCCGAGGTCGCGCGTCGGCACCCAGCCGTCGCGGCGCCACACTTTCATTTCGCCGACGACGCCCGGCGGGCACTCGAGGCCCTGCGCGTCCTGCACGACCACGCGCACGCCGGGCACGGGCTTGCCGAGCGAACCGCGCCTCACCGGGAAATCCGGCGCGCCCGGATAGCTGACGAGCACGACGCCGACCTCGGTCGTGCCGTACATGCTGCAGGCCTCGAGGCCGAAGCGCTCGTGGATGAAGGCGGCGGTTTCGCTGTCCAGCGGCTCGCCGGTGAACGAGAGCTTCGACAACTGCAGGCGATAGCGGTCGGCGGCGCCCGAATTGCGGATCATGCGGTAGTGCGTCGCCGCCGCCGCGAGGTTCGTGAAGGCGTGGTCCTGCAGCGCGCGCAGCAGGCGCTCGGCGTCGAAGCGGCCGGCGTAGGCACCGATGGTCAAGCCCAGCGCCAGCGGCGCGAGCGTGCCGTGCCACAGGCCATGGCCCCAGGCCGGGGACGACGGACAGAAGAAACGATCACCGGGCCGCAGTCCGCTGCCGTACAGCGCGGCGAGCATCAGGGTGACGATGGAACGGTGCGTGTGGCGCACCGCCTCGGGCAACTCGCGCGTGGTGCCCGAGGTGTACTGGAAGATCGCCATGTCGTCGCCGCGCGTGGCGGGCTCCCAGCGTTCGGGCAGGCCCGCCAGCAGGCGGTCGAGCGTTCCCGCCGAGCCGGTTGCCGCGTGCTCGTCGACGACGAGCACGTCGAGCCCGGCGAGGCCGTCCGCAATCGCCGCCTTGTCGGCGTTGGTCACCAGCAGCCTGGCCGCGCAGTCCTGCACGCGCAGGCGCAGGCCGTCCGGGCCGAACAGCGTGAACAGCGGCACCGCGATCGCGCCGAGCTTCATCGCGCCGAACACGCAGACATAGAACGCGCGCGAAGGCTCGAGCATCACCGCGATGCGGTCGCCCCGGCCGATGCCACGCGCCGCCAGCAGGTGTGCGAAGCGGGCGGAATCCAGGGCGAGATCGGCATAGGTGATGGTTTCGTCGCGGCCATCGGCGTGCGCGACGATCACCGCCGTACGACCGCCCGCGGCGTGGCGGTCGACGCATTCGTGGGCGATGTTGAAGTGCCCGCGATCGCCGTCGAACAGCGCCCACAGGGCTTCTGACGTGCAGTGCGCCTGCGCGTCCGCATAGGTGATGTAGTCGGTCAGTCTGCGCATGGGGGCGACGCGTCCGCCGTGATTGGACCGTCGTCGAACCATGCAGAGGGGTCGACGGGCTGTCTACCCGCCGCGGCAGGCGTCACCGCCGGGCGGACCGGACTCCCCCATGCGGGGGATACGGTGCCCCGCCGTCAGCCGCGCGTGAAGAGGTTCGCCGTCGCGCAGCCGAGCAGGGTCATCGCGAGCGAGCCGCTCACGTGCGCGGCGATCGCGGCGCACGCCCACATCAGCCGGCCGTGCTGGAGCAGCACGGTGACCTCGGCGGAGAAAGTCGAGAAGGTGGTCAGCCCGCCGAGGAAGCCGGTGACGATGAACAGGCGCCACTCGTGCGTGATGCCCGGCTGGGTCGCGAAGACGACGATGGCGATGCCAACCAGGTAGCCACCGAGCAGGTTGGCGAGCAGCGTACCCGGTGGGATGGTCGGGAACAGGAGATTCAGCGCATTGCCGAGCAGCCAGCGGGCAACGGCGCCCAGCGCGGCGCCGAGCGAGATGGCGAGGATGGAAGTCGGCATGCATTCATTCTAAGCGGCGCCCCGGCTCGCTGCACTTGCCCGCCGCCCGGCCGCGGGCAAGTGGCGTCTGCCGCGCCAGCGAACCGCGCCGGATCCACCTCGCGGAGTTCATGTGGCAGCCCCTTCTTTAGTACATTGCCGGGATGACCCAGACACCAAGCAAACCCCTGCCGCTCGCCGGCACCCGCGTCATCGAATTCTGCCAGGTCGCCTCGGGCCCCTTCTGCGGGATGCTGCTCGCGGACTTCGGCGCCGACGTGATCAAGATCGAACCGCCCGAGGGCGATTCGATGCGCCAGTGGCCGCCCCTGAACGGCGGTTTCAGCGAGAACTTCGCCAGCGTCAACCGCGGCAAGCGCTCGCTCGTGCTGAACCTGAAGGACCCGGCCGATCTCGCCCGCGCCCGCGAACTGGTGCTCGGCGCCGACGTGCTCGTGGAGAACAACCGGCCGGGCGCGATGCAGCGCCTCGGCCTCGGCTGGGATTGGTTCGAGCCCCGCAAGCCCTCGCTCGTGTACTGCTCGATCTCCGCCTACGGGCAGGACGGGCCGCGCGGTGGCGAGGGCGGCTTCGATCTGACCATCCAGGCCGCGGCCGGCGTGATGAGCGTGACCGGCGAACCGGCGGGCGAACCGGTCAAGGCCGGCGTGCCGGTGTCGGATTTCTCGTCCGGCCTGTATGCGGCGTTCTCGATCGCGGCGCTGCTGAACCGCGTGCGCGCGGGCGGCGCCGGCGGCCACATCGACGTGCCGATGTTCGGGGCGACGCTCGCGATCTCGGCGCTGCAGACCAGCGAGTATTTCGGCACCGGGCGCAACCCGCGCAAGCTGGGCTCGGCCCATCCGCGCAACGCGCCCTACCAGGCCTACCAGGCGGCGGACGGCTGGTTCGCGATCGCGGCCGGCAACAACAAGCTGTGGCAGGCCGTGTGCGCGACGGTCGGCGTCGAGGAACTCCTCGCCGACGAACGCTTCACCTCGCCGACCTTGCGCGCCGCGCACCAGGCTGAGCTGAAGGCGCTGCTCGATCCCCATTTCGCGCGCCGCACGCTCACGCACTGGCTGGACGCCTTCGCCGCCGCCGGCGTGCCCTGCGCACCCATCAACGGCTACGGCGAGGCCCTTGCCGATCCGCAGGCGGCGCACCTCGGCCTCGTACGCGAACAGGTGCTGCCCGGCGGACACGTCACGCGCACGGTCGGTTGCGCGGTCCGCCTCGACGGCGCGGCGCTCGCGGTCGACACGCGGGTGCCGGCGCTCGGTGAACACAATGCGGCGTTCGCCGCGCAGGAGCGCAACTGAATGAATTCCGCACCCGACACCCTCGCGCCGCTGCGCGATTTCGTGCGCGCGATGACGGCGCTCGTCGGCTCCACGCGCGAGGAGGCGACGCTGCTCGCGCAAGGCCGCCGCCACCTCGCCGCGCTGATCGCCGACGATGGCTGGCTGCCGGACGCCTTCGCCGTGCCGAATGCCGAGCGCTACATGCAGTACCTCCTGCACTGCGATCCGCTGGAGCGTTTCTCAGTCGTCAGTTTCGTCTGGCAGCCGGGCCATCGCACCCCCGTGCACGACCACACCGTGTGGGGCCTCGTCGGCCAGCTGCGGGGCGCGGAACGTTGCGACGAATACACGCTGGTCGACGGCCGCCCCGTCGCCAGCGGCGCGAGCCACGTGATGAAGCCCGGCGCCATCGACGCCGTGTCGCCGACCATCGGCGACTGGCACCGCGTCAGCAACGCGCTCGAGGATCGCACGGCGATCAGCATCCACGTCTACGGCGCGAACATCGGCGCGGTGCGTCGCCACCGGCTCGACGACGCGGGCACCGTCCACGAGTTCGTCTCCGGCTACGACAGCGCCGTCGTGCCCAACCTGTGGGACCGCGCGGCCGCCGTGCGCACGCGGGGCCACGCATGCTGATCCGCGAGCTCGCGCACGGGCTGCTGACGATCAGGCTCGATCGCCCGGAGCGCGGTAATGCCCTGGACCAGGCGCTGGTCGAAGCCTTGCTGGCGACCCTCGCCGAGGCCGCGTCCGCCGGAATCCACACCGTCGTCCTGCGCGCGAACGGCCCGAACTTCTGCACCGGCCTCGACCTCTCCGACCTCGACTCCGTGTCGGACGGTGACCTGCTGCAGCGGCTCGTCCGGATCGAGACGCTGCTCGCGACGCTGTGGCATGCGCCGTGGCGTACCGTCGCCGTGGCCCACGGCCGCTGCTGGGGCGCCGGCGCCGATCTGTTCGCGACCTGCGAGCAGCGCGTCGCGCAGCCCGGCACCACGTTCCGTTTTCCCGGCGCGCAGTTCGGCCTCGTGCTCGGCACGCGCCGCCTCGCCGAGCGCGTCGGCGCGGACGCCGCGCGGCGCATCGTGCTGGAAGGCGGTGAGTGGGATGCGGCGGCCGCCGTCGACGCCGGCCTGGCCAGCATGGTCGCCGACACCCCGACGCTGCCCCCGCTGCGGGTGGACGATGCGACCGCGCGCGCCATCCGCGGCGCGACGCGCGCCGACCTGCGCGACGCGGACCTCGCCGCGCTGGTACGCTCCGCGGCCGAACCCGGCCTGAAGCGCCGGATCGAGGAATACCGGGCCAGGCTGCAGGCCGGGCGCAGCGCGCGCACCTGAGCCGGGCCCCACCGCAATCGACACCCCCAGCAGACGCCCGGGAGGCGCCATGACCCAGTTTCTTCGCGCAAACCTGCTGCGGGCAGGCCTTTTCACCCTGTGCGCCTGCGCCAGCCTCGTCGCGGGCGCGGCGGTCGGCAACGAGGAGGGCGATGCGGCGGCGCTGAACAAGCCGCTGCCGGCGGTCCCGGCACCCACCGCGGACGTCGAAGTCGACGAATCGCAGTTCAGCACCGACACCGCCCCGCCCGCCCTAGACCTCGATTACCGCCAGCCGGCCCCGGAGCCGACACCGCAGTAGCTTCGGACGCCGCGTCCCTGGTCAGGCACGGGGCGTCGCCAGAACCGTTCCTGCCAGATTCAGTAACTTCCCGCTGAAGCACGGTGCCTGGTGGCGTGTCCGCCGGCCGGGGCCCGTCACCCTGTCCGGCTCGCAAACCCTGCCCGCTTGCCTGCCTGCACCCCTGGCCCGACGGCGGGACCGGCTTGCGGTTCCTGTGCCCGCTGCCTCACCGGGCAAACCGATACCGGTGGGGCCGACGTCGGCCGCGCAGACTCCAAGCCCGAAATCGCTTAAAGCTCCTCGTCTCGTTGTCGATATAACCGCTGCAAGCGATTTAGACGATTCTTTCGTCGGCCGCCCTTGCAGCCCAATTCGACGACGGGGGATCCATGAACGACAAACTCGCAGCCCTGGCCTGGGGGCCGACGGGCCTCGGCGCACTGGCCGGCGCCCTGCTGGTCTCACTCGCGCCGGGGATGAGCGGCGCGCTGGCGGCCGGCGGGATTGCGGCCGCCGGCGCCCTGCTGGAACGTCGCGCGGTCAGGCGCCATGCCCGCCTGCGGGACCTGGCGCTCGCCAGCCGGCAGGAGGAACACGCGCGGGAGCTCGCCGAGCTGGGGGCGACGCATCGCCAGCAG
>Ga0255182_1000569_pt1 | contig 23283 bp, 25 predicted proteins | sample Atl_UVDOM_RepA_8_FD_188420 | JGI IMG/M metagenome (GOLD analysis project Ga0255182, IMG submission 188420) | Freshwater microbial communities from Altamaha River, Georgia, United States - Atl_UVDOM_RepA_8d | ecosystem: Environmental > Aquatic > Freshwater > River | place: USA: Georgia...
CGACAACCTTACTACGATAACAGGGCTTTAGGCTTCTCAGAATTCACAACCCTGCGCGGTTATGAATATTATCTTATAGATGGCCTTGATATGGCTATGTTACAGACAACGGCAAGATTATTGCTACTTCAGGGTGTTAATAACTTTGGAAAAATAGTTTTTATTGATGCCTTCAGGGTTCAGCCTTATAAGGTATATTTAACCTTGCATAGTGATTGGGGTATAGTAAATAATCCCTTTTCCTTACAAAATATTAATCCATTGGATAATAAACTGTTGTGGAGCTATGGGGTTGGAATCAATATTAAATTGTATTTTGACATGGTTGCCAGAATTGAATACAGTAGAAATATTGAAAAGGGGGATGGTATTTTTTTAAATTTTAATGCTTCTTTTTAATATGCAAGTTGCTGTTTTTTCAAAAATTTATAAGCCAAAAGATAGCGCTGCTATAGAACTGCTGATCAATGCACTTCATGCGGAAGATATTACATCTTATTGGTATAAGCCATATTATGAGGAGATAAAAAATGAGTTTACTTTCCCCAGAGATGTTGGGGTATTTGAAAGTCATCTGGATTTTATTTTAAAAAAATTTGATTTTTTAATTGCACTGGGAGGAGATGGCACTATGTTAAATGCTGTCTTATATACCAGAGAAAGTGGCGTTCCTCTGGTAGGCATAAATCTGGGTAGAATGGGATTTCTGGCAACTATTGAAAAAAGGAGAATTTCTGAAGCTATTCATTTGATGGCTTTAGGCCGATTGATTAGGGAGGAGCGGCAAATGTTATATCTGGAGAGTAATCTACCTGTTTTTGATAATATTCGTTTTGCATTGAACGATTTTACCATATTAAAAAGGGATACCTCTTCTATGATAACCATACATACCTACATCAACGGTGCTTATCTGAATTCTTATTGGGCTGACGGAATTATAGTTGCTACTCCGACCGGGTCATCGGGATATTCTTTGAGCTGTGGTGGTCCTGTTGTTTTTCCTCAGTCCGGAAATTTTGTGATAACGCCTGTTGCTCCTCATAATCTTAATGTTCGACCGGTTGTTATTTCAGATGATTCAATTATTTCTTTTGAAATTGAGGGTAGAACAGATCATTTTTTATGCACACTTGATTCCAGGCACGAAATGATTACATCAAATCACCAATTAGCGGTCAGAAAAAATAAATTTCCTGCTCAACTTGCTCATTTACCGGATATTGGATTTTTAGACACACTTCGGGATAAGCTTTCATGGGGAATGGATGCCCGTAATTGATGCTTTAAATTAAATAAATATGACTGTTCTTCCTTTCCACAGGCTTCTGTTTTTACTTTCTTTTCTATTTTTAATTATTACCTTTTTATTTGATTCCCATACTTTTACATTTACAGTTGGTCCTTTAAAAATCAGTAGTGAAACACACCCTCTTTTTATTATTGGGGCCGGAATCGCATTTCTTCAAGGTATTTTCATTTGGTTTTTAAATGTTAGGGGAAATAAGATTTTTCCGGAAACACTTGGCTATATTCATTTTTTCGCTTCCTTTTTTTCTCTTTTTGGTTTAGATTTTCTGGCTAAAAGGATGCCCTCTTCCTTATTTTTAACCACAGAAGAAGCGGGATGGCTGCCCTTTTACAATGGTGCCATTCTGTTTGTTTGTCTGCTTTACATTTCAGGACTCATCTTATTCATTAGTGTATATTTTCTGCTGCTCATAAAAAAGGAAGTGGAATAATCTTAAAGTTCGGATAAAACAAAGACACCTGTTCTTCATTTAGGGCTGATAAGCCTAATAAATAACCACCGCCACCCGCACCACAAAGTTTAAGGTGGGTATGCCCTGCTGTATTCCCTTGTTTCCACACATCTTGTATAGTAGGAGGTATCATAAAATTAAAGAAATAAATCTGTAACTGACTTAAATCGTGCCATAAGTGTTTTAAACTGAAAAATTCGCCTTTTAAATGACAATCAATGGTTTGTTCAACTTTCTTGATATATTGGTTTTCAAATTCAAATTTGTATTTAAGATTCGTATGTATATCATCAAGAAATTTTGAAACCAGCGGTTCTGTTTTTCTTGCGGTTCCACAATCCAATAAAAAGAAAAACAAATCATCCGGGGGTGATGGCAGTTTAATTTTATCGATTTTATCATTGGCAAGTAAAAGAGGCACCTGTAGATAGGATACCAAAGGATCTGTTCCGGAACTATTTCCATGAAAATAAGATTCAAGCAATCCTAATTCTTTCTTTAGCTCCAGAAGTGAATCACTGGAGGGCTTTAGTATTGGATTTTTTGAAAAACGGGAATAAAATGCAGCAACCAAAGCACCTGAACTACCTGCACCATAACCCTGTGGAATGGTTGAATTAAAAAACAATCCATTTGTTAATTCCTCTTCAAAATATTTCAGTTGATAATGGGAGGAATTTGGTAAATTTTTCAAATATTCAAGCCAGGCAAATAGTGATTTGTTTTCCCTGTGTGTTGCATGTCCCCATTTTCCACCCTGGGTAGTTAGTGGGATAGCCAGCGCCTTACTTTTTAAGACAATAGAATATTCTCCATAAAGTAAAATTTTTCCCGGATAGAAGTTGGTCATATTTTGAAATATAAAAGCTAAATTACTTTTGTTTTTTCAATTTCCTATGCTACTAAATTTTAATTAATGTCAAAAAGGATAACTTGGAAAGGGGGCTTTGGCAGTGTTTTGCTTTGGTCTGTTATTTCTGCTGCTTTTATTGGTCCTGGGACGGTCACCACAGCAGCAAATGCAGGGTCTCTTTTTGGTACCCAATTACTTTGGGCTTTACTTTTTTCTACGCTGGCAACTATCTTATTGCAAGAAGGTGTGTCAGATTAACCCTTGTTTCTGGTAAAAGTTTTGGTGAAGTTATTCGATTAAAATTTGGGCAGGGCAAGGGAGAATGGGTTCCAGTCCTTGTTTTTTTTGCCCTGTGGTTGGGTTGCTCTGCCTATGAGGCGGGTAATATCGTTGGTGCCGCTGCAGGTATCAGCCTTATTTCTGAATTACCTCAATGGGTTATCGTTCTTATTATAGGAGGAACTGTTTTTTTATTGCTTTCAGTAAATAATCCAGTAATTTTAGCAAGAATTCTTGGCTTAATTGTAGCTGTCATGGGTATTGTTTTTTGCTGGATTGCCTTTAAAATACCGCTCGATTATACCCTGGTTTTAAAGCATTCTCTTTTACCTTCTCTACCTGTTTCCAGTGCTTTACTGGTTATCGGATTAATAGGAACTACGATCGTACCTTATAATCTTTTCCTTGCTTCTGGAGTGACTAAAGATCAGGATATTACGGAAATGAGATGGGGTATATCCATAGCTATTTTCTTGGGAGGCATCATATCAATGGCTATACTTCTTTTAGGTACTCAAATATCAGGTACTTTTTCATTTGACGCTGTGGCATTGGCGCTATCCAGATATTTAGGAAAAACGGGCGCTTACTTTTTTGCCATAGGTTTATTTGCCGCGGGTTTTTCAAGCGCAATTACAGCTCCCATGGCCGCTGGTTTAGCTGGTTCTAAACTGTTAGATAATAGTATTTCCGCTAAATATATTTGGTTAAGTGTTCTATTGATTGGTTTAGCTTTTGGTTTTCCAAATATAAAGCCAATCCCACTTATTATTTTTGCCCAGGCTTTGAATGGCTTGCTTTTACCTATGATGACTACTATTTTATACTTTTTATTGAATGATAGTTCATTAATGGGAACCCGCTGGGTAAACAACAAATTAAATAATATATTATTTGTACTGGTTGTTGCCATCACCTGTTGGATTGGATTATATAATGTTATTCAGGCCTTTCTAAAAATAGTTGATTCTCCTTCTAATTTTTCAACTATACATTCAGCAGGTATCAGCCTATTTACCCTGTTATATATTGGTTGGGTAATTTTTAAAACGGGAAAGTGATTTTTAACAGATTAAATCATTAAATTGAGAATGAAATAAATTCATTTTACATGAAACCGTTTGTTTCATTCTTTTACCTGTTTACATTGCTACTTCTTAGTATAGGTCAGTATCCTAAGGAGGTAAGTCTTTTTGATGGTTATACTTTCAATGGGTGGGAAGGTGATACATTAAATACCTGGCGTATTGAAGATAATATGATTATCGGGGGTTCTTTGATTAAAAATGTTCCAGAAAATAATTTCTTGTGCACACGTCGCTCCTACCGTAATTTTATGTTGAAATTTAAAATTAAATTAGCTGGACATGATGGGTTTATAAATGCCGGACTTCAATTTAGAAGTGTTAGAGCTACTAATCCTTCTAATGAAATGATTGGTTATCAGGCAGATTGGGGTAAAGAATATTGGGCAAGTTTATATGATGAATCCCGTCGAAATAAAACACTTGCTTCCCCAGACTCGGCAAAAGTACTTACCTGGATAAAACAAACCGATTGGAATGATTATGTGATTCTTGCAAATAATAACAGAATAAGGTTATTTATCAATGGACATAAATCGGTAGATTATAATGAATTAGATACTTCAATTCCATTATCCGGATTGATTGGATTACAAATTCATGGTGGGGGAAAGGCGGAAGTTTACTTTAAAGACCTATATATTAAGGAATTATAGTTCTTTTTTAAATTAAAAATATGGTTATGGACGCAATAAAATTCTTTATTCCTCTTTTTTTATTGTTCGGCTTTTATACTGGCGGAACTTTCAAATATGTTGAAATAAAAAATTCCAATGTCCCGGATACATTGCGTATTGATCAACATTTTTATCTGGAAGCCACAATGATTGGTTATTTTGATAAGAACGGAACAAGAAATCCTACACTTAAGGTCAATAAGGGAAATCGGGTAAGAATTACGATGACGAATGGAGAGACGATGACCCATGATATTTCCCTGGAAAAACTGGGAGTTAAAAGTCCTTCAATTATAGAAAAAGGCGCATCCACCAGTATAGTGTTTATAGCGGAAGCTGATGACACCTATTTTTGTACAGTTCCAGGCCATCGTGCAGCGGGAATGTTTGGAAAAATTCAGGTGGTCAAAGGTTCTGCTATACAAAAAGAAGTGGTAGGAAAAGTACCTGTTTTAAAGGGAGTTAAGTTGAATCTGGATATTGAGGCAGGCAATTTAATGGATTGGGAGGCCACCGGCGATGCTTTTCAGAAGGCCCGGCATGCGACAGATATCTCTGCCTTATTTGATAAAGACATGGTAGTGGGCGCCCGGGGTCAGTATTTCATAAGTAGTGGGGGAACTAAACAATACAAGAGGACAGGTACCTTAACCTCGAAAACATTTCCTGTAAAATATCCTTATGCCAGCTTCTGGGTTTCAGGCGGTGCTTTACTCGATACCAGAGTAGAAATTGTTCTGGCTGATAAACAAGAGGTTATTTTTCAATCGACAGGACAGGGTCGTTCCAACCTACAACCCGTTGTAGTCGATTTACAAGCTTACAAGAATAAAGATATTTTTATTAGAATTATAGACAAGGAGGATGGAATTTCCCAAATTCCCTATATTCCGGACGATAAATGGGCGCATATCAATGTCGATCATTTTCAATTCCATACGAAAAGACCTTATTTTGAAAATGAGCTTTTTCAAAAGGATATTATTGTTTTACCACCTCTTGATCCTGTTTTAAATGCCGGACTTTCAGGTGAAATGGCTGCTAAAGCCATGACTATGCCTGAGGGATTCAATATTCAACTGGCTGCTGCTGAACCTGATATTGTACGTCCCATCAGCTTTACTTTTGATGCACGCGGAAGGCTTTGGGTTGTAGAGGGTCATACTTATCCTACACCTGCTCCTGAAGGAAAGGGAAAAGACCGTATCCTGATTTTTGAAGATTCTGATGGAAATGGTTCGTTGGATAAACGAAAGGTTTTTATGGAAAATCTTAATCTGGTGAGTGGCATTGAAGTGGGAATGGGTGGTGTCTAGCTTTGCGCAGCACCTTATTTGTTGTTTATTCCTACTGATTTCGAAAAGGATGTTCCAACGGGGGAAATTCAGAAAGTTTTAGATGGTTGGGGTACCCAGGACACCCATGAAGTATTGAATAATCTTCGATGGGGTCCGGATGGTTGGCTTTATGGGGTGCATGGGGTTTTTACCCACTCAAAAGTTGGAAAACCTGGTTCCAGTGAAAACGAACGTACCAGGATTAATGCCGGTGTTTGGCGAATACATCCTTCAACCCATCAGTTTGAAGTTTTTGCAGAGGGTACAAGTAATCCATGGGGTATCGATTTTAATGATTATGGTCATGCCTTTATTACCGTTTGTGTAATCCCTCACATGTACCATGTAATTCAGGGGGCTCGATATGAAAGGCAAGCCGGTAAAAGTTTCAATCCTTATACTTATGACGAAATAAAGACGATTGCTGACCACAAACATTATATTGGAGATAGAGGCCCACATGCCGGGAATTTTCGTTCCGCCGCTGTTGGAGGTGGACATGCTCATGCAGGGGCTATGATTTATTTGGGTGGGTCCTCCTGGCCAGCTGAATACCGAAATGTTATTTTTATGAATAATATTAACGGGGCACGTTTAAATAATGATTTGTTAACCAGAAAAGGGTCTGGGTATGTTGCCTCTCATAAGAATGACTTTTTGGCCATGAACGATACCTGGTCTCAATGGCTTAATCTAAAATATGATCCTTCAGGCTCCGTTTTTGCTATCGATTGGTATGATAAGAACCAATGTCACAGCACAAATCCTGATGTGCATGATAAAACAATGGGCAGAATCTTTAAAATTTCTTATAAAAAGGATTCTTTCATTCAGGTGAATTTATATAAATCAACAGATACGGAATTGGTAAATTATCAATTGCATGAAAATGAATGGTTTGTCCGTTCCTCAAGAACCATATTACAGGAACGTGGTGCAAACGAAACCGTGCATATTGCTTTGAATCAAATACTTACTAATCATCCGGATATTACCAGGAAATTAAGAGCTTTATGGACACTTCATGTTATCAAGGGTACTAATGAGGCCATGTTACAAAAACTTCTTTTACACGAAAACGAATACATCAGAAGCTGGTCTGTTCAATTATTGTTGGAGAAAAAGGAAATTTCTATCGAAGCACTCTCTGCGCTGGAAAACATGGCTGTTAATGAATCATCAGCATTGGTAAGGCTTTATTTGACAGCTGGCTTGATGCGATTGCCGCTGGAACAGAGATGGAAAATACTGGAAGTATTATCAGGAAATGAGGAAGATGTAAAAGATCATAACCTCCCCCTTATGCTTTGGTATGCTGCTGAACCTTTAGCAGAAATAAATATGGAAAGATTGATTGGTATAGCAGAATCAACAAAAATGCCCCAATTTTTGATATTTACTATCCAAAGGATAGGTGCCATTAACTCAGAAAATGCTAAAAAAGTATTAAGGGCACTGGCCCAAAGATTAGGCCACCATCATGAGTATCATGAGCAGGTAAGGCTAATTGAAAAATTAACAGCTTCAAATCCTTAAAACAGGTTTTTAAAAATATTAATAAATTCACGATGAAGTATTTATTTAGTATATCCATTTTGTTTGCTGGAATGCATTGGTCTATTTTCGGTCAAATTCCCACCTTTACAAAGACGGTTTTAACCAGAGATTTCATATCAGAAGGGGTTGCCGCCGCTGACTTGAATAAAGATGGGGAAGTGGACATCATAGCAGGTTATCATTGGTTTGAAGCGCCTGCCTGGAAAAGGCATGAGCTGTCGCCATCCAGAATTTTTGAGCCTCGCAAGGAATATAGTGAGTCTTTTCTCAATTTGGCACTGGATGTAAATATGGATGGCTGGGACGATGTGGTAATCATTGATTATCCCGGAAAGGCAGGTTTTTGGTTTGAAAATCCTCAAAATAAAACAGGCCATTGGTTAAAACATTTTATTGCTGATGAAATGGGAATTTCTAATGAATCGCCGGGTTTCATTGATATGGATGGCGATGGACGTTTGGATATTCTTTGTGGAGATTATAAAAAAAGGCAGATTGTCTGGTTACAGGCGCCAACTGTTAAAGGGGATTTGACCTGGACTCGTCACCCCATTAGTGCAGCTGGTGTGAAAGGTACAGATCGTTTTTCTCACGGTATTGGTTTCGGTGATATCAATATGGACGGCATCAAAGATGTGGTTATTACAGATGGGTGGTTTGAGGGCAAAAAGGATTTATCCTCGGGTGACTGGATCTTTCATGAGACGACGCTTGGTGAACCTTGTTCTCACATGCAGATTTTAGATGTAAATGGAGATGGTAAAAATGATGTGGTTAGTGCCTCTGCACATGCACTGGGTGTCTGGTGGCACGAACAAATAAATGTCAATGGATCTATTGCATTTAAAACCCATTTGATTAGTAATGCCACGTCTCAAACTCATTCAACTATAATGGCTGATATTGATGGTGATGGTAAGGAGGAAATGATAACAGGAAAACGTTTTCTGGCTCATAATGGCAATGATGCCGGTGATGGTGATACACCCATCTTAATGTATTTTAATTTTGATTCTTCTACCATTCCCTATTTTGGTGAGCATATTATTGATTATGATTCCGGTGCCGGGTTGAATATCTCCGTCAAAGACATGAATAAGGATAACAAACCTGACCTGATTATTGCCAATAAAAACGGGGTATTTTTATTAATAAATCAGATAACACCAAAAAAGTAAGGCGTTTTACCAAAAGCCAGACGCAATTAAGATTTTGAAATAATGCCTCTTTATCGGATGGTTGGAGATTTATGTAATATGGTACTTATTGGGGTTATGAGGATTAAAGTTGCACTTATTGGATTGTTATCTTTTTTTAGGCTTTACTTTCCTTTTTGTGTTGTCCTTTTTTTTGCCTCTCTGGTTATAGCAAAGCTTTCACGTCTTGTAATTGTTTTTATAAACTCGACTTTTCTAAAACGCAAGGCACTAAAATCGTCATCGATGGCAACTTGTCTTACTGGTTCTAAATTATATTTACCCATACTGGTCCATCCGGAATCCCGGTTAAAGTCACATTTATAGTTTTTTGAAGTCATTTTAGGATAGCACAACCAAATGATGGCATCCCCTTTTAGTTTTTGATAAATTGCTGATATAAATTGTTCAATTTCTATTTGGGTTGTTACAAAACATATTACAAATTCAGTATCTATTAATTCCATGAAGTCTTTAATAATGGTTGCCTTCTTTGACATTTCTTCAAGTTCGTTGTCAAACGTTTTTGGACTATTGATGGCAACAATATTGGGTTGTTCTTTGTAATTTAATTTTTTAAAAAGGGGTGTCATGAGATTTCCGGATATTTATCTATGTTGAAAAAACAAAAATAATCAAGAAATATACATCCATCATAAAAAACCTTCTCATTTCTAGGGTAATACTTATCACTCAATATCTATATCTCCTGCTCTGAATGACCATTCTATATGTTTGTTAAAATCTTGTCGTAACAACATATTTAGTTGCGCAGTATGGTGCTGGGTATGTCTCATATTGTAAAGTAGAATTTCCAGAATGGGGTAATTCATATCATTTGGATTGTCCCCCTCTTTAAACTTATCATTTAATGTTTCATTATTCAGCGCATAAACGATTTGTTTCCCTTTTTCCCGGCTTTGTTTGAGATAAGCTACAATTTCTCGTTTCTCGTAAAATTTGTCAGGTATTAAATCGTCTATTGCTTCTATTGGTCTGTCTTCCGTTTCCTTTTGAGTAAAGGAAAGGAATGGTGAAAAGTCGCTGGGTGGAATGGTCAGATAATAGTCTAAAAAAATGGTACTGTGGAAAGCAAGGTAATAGAATCTTTTGTGCGTTGTAAAATAGTCATCAGGACAATTTGATATTACATTTATCAGCATATCAATGCTTGCTCCAAATTGATTCCACAATATTTCATTGATGGATTTTTCCATACTTTCAGGTAATCGTTTGTCTGTTGAGTGAAGTGGTAATGGTCAGATAATATCGTGAATTTTACCTCGTTATAATGTTTTAAACGTAAAAATATTTTGCCATGGATTGAATGCTTTGCATTAAATATATAAAATAAACGCCGCATAATTGCGGTGAATAATTTAACTATTCTCAGCAAGGATAAAATACAACTTTTTCAGTCTTAGCTGTTATGCCTTTATATTTTTCAAAATTGCCTTTCAAAAGTCTTTCCCGTAAACTTATAAACGCCACCTCCTGCCATTCCAAAAAGCAAATTATTGTTATGGTCATTATATATGGTCCAAATCATAGGTGTAGAAAGTTTGTTATCAATAATATAGTTTGTCATACTTTTGCCGTCATACTTCCAGGCTCCGGTATCTCTATCACCAAACCAAATATTTCCTTCACTATCTTCTTCGATGGCAAATACGTGTTCAAGAGTGCCAGTTTGTGACTTATCTCCTCTTCTTGTGCTTGTTGGATGGATTAAATTATTCTTTTCAGAAAAATTAACGATAACATCTCCGTCCATGAGAAAAACCCCAATTCCGTTGTTCCCTATCCAAATCCTACCTTTTGAATCTGCTAATACACTTCTTATATGCAAACGCTCATTATATTTAAGATTTAATTTTTCATGGCCAAAGAGATTTATTTTTTTGAAGTCATAGTTGAAAAGTGCTGCATACGTTGCTATCCAAACTTTACCGTTTTTATCTTTTGATATATCAGTGACACCATAAGAATGGTCAGGATTTTGATTTTTTGGTTGTGTTAAAATTAAAAAGTTAGGACCATACGAATTACCAGTATGTTCATTTTTTGGTTTCGGAAAAATTAAATAGTACATTTTTTTTCCGTCAAATCGATTAATTCCGTCTTCCTCGCCGGCATAAAACCATTCATTCCCATCTGTTTCATTCCATTCAAAAATTGGCTCGTTAATTTTGGTTGAATAATTTGTAAGCTTTAGCCCGTCATAAATACTTAATCCCTTTGCGGTGCCAATCAATATATTTCCATATTTATCCTCTTCTATGGAACGGATTTGGTTGTCCAACAAACCTTCATTTGTCGTAAAGTATTCAAATGATTTTCCGTCAAAACGGCTTACGCCTCCATTATGACTTCCAAACCAATAGTTGCCTTTACTGTCCTGAATGATAGCACGTATTCCGGAACCAAATTTTAAAGTGTCGGATTTTGAAACTCTTATCAATTCAGGTGTACTAACTTCTTTCCCGGTTGATTTCTTTTCAACACACGACAAGTTGAGAATCAATAGGACTATTAAGTACATCAAATTAAAATTTTTTTGCATCTATGGTTTTATTTTACAAATTTCTCAAACGAACTACCATTAAATGTATAAACGCCTGCATTATGAGTTCCAAGCCAAAGTGCGCCTTTATTATCTTTATAGATGGTAAAAAGCAATACATCTGTTTCGCCATCTTTGATAGGATAATGAATAAGTTCTTTTCCATTGTATTTGTACACCCCGTCTTCATAAGTGACCAACCATAGATTGCCTTTATTATCTTCGGTTACGGAGAGAAAAAAAGGAAATTCCATTTTATTGGTTTTGTTAAGGTAACCAGCGCCATTTTCTTTTTTAAAGATAATTGGTTTATTGCCATACGTTTCTATGACGTAGCGAAAACGAGTATTATTTATCCAAAACTTACCATTTTTATCTTCAAAAATGGCACGTGTTCCAAAATCACCACCATTTGGCGTTGTTTGTAATTGTTCCTCATAATGCCAGTTCAGGTTTTTGCCATCATACCGGCAAACCCCTAAGCTTGCAGTTCCGAACCACATAAATCCTTTACGGTCTTTGTAGATGGTATAAAGCCCATAAGGTTTTAAGCTGGTATTTGGATTGTTTTTGTAAAACGTATTTTCCTGGGGTGATGTTGGAAATTTTAAGTAGTGTAAATATTTCCCATCAAATCTGTAGGCTCCATTTTTAGTAGAACCGATTCTGAACCATAAATCATCAGGTTTTAACATCCAGTTATCTAAAGGAACATCGACGGCTATTATTTCCAACGTTTTAAAATTATGACCATCAAATTTACTAACCCCTTTTTCTGTATCAAAGAAAATATTCCCATTAGCATCTTCCTGAATGCCTCGTATATCGTTACTAACTAAGCCATTTTTGGTCGTTATATGTTTTAAACGTTGCCCATCATAATAATAAACACCATTTTCTTTACTTCCGAACCAATAATTTGATTTTTTATCCTGATAAATAGTCCAGATTGTTTTATCAATTTGAGTAACATCTACACCGATATCATAACTATTACTCAGAAAGAAACTTACCAAAAAAGTGGTAAGTAGCATCATTTTAACTATATTCATTTCTCTATTATAGGGTTTAGTAGGATTTGTTGTCTAACATGCCTATAACGCTGAACTGTGAAAAAATTATGGCCATGTAGTCCATAAATATAGTTATTATATGGGGTAGGTCTTGGGCATATTTTAAATGTTTTTTAGATAAAGAAGCTAAAATACAAGAGGCTATCTTTTTAGACAGCCTCTTGTATTTTAATTTACTATGTGGAGAATCATTCGATCAAAAAGGGAACTTTACCATTAGTAATGATGATTTTACTATTGTTGGTCTTAGATAGCTCCAGGAAAGCTTCTATACTGCGTATTTTGATGATATTATCTGTCAATCCTTCTGAAAGAATTTTTTGTGCATCTTTTGTTCCTGTGGCTTCAATAATTTTTCTTTCAGCTTCTAATTTTTCCTGTTGTAGGATGAACTCCATTCTCATTGCATTCTGTTCTGCCTGTAATTTCTGTTCAATTGAACTAGCCAGTCCGGCAGGCAGTTGAATACTTTTCATTAATACAGAGTTTACATTAATTCCTTGTTGTTCCAGCGTTTCACTCATTTTTCCTTTAATCTCTGATTCTATTTCTGCTCTCATACCAGAGTGCATGTCTTTAGCAAAGTATTTAGAACAAATATCTGCCGATGCAGAGCGAAAGACGTTAGATATGATTGTTTCGTATCCTTGACCCAGGTTTCGAATAACTTTAGGCACACTATTTTCATCAACTCTGTAAAGGATAGAAATCTGTGCAATTATACTTAAACCCTCTTTGCTGGGCAAACTCAAACTCAGTTCGATATTATTTATTTGCACATTTGTTCTAATCACTTTAGTAATGATGGGGTTGTACAAAACGGTGCCTTGCTTGTAAACATCCTCTGAAAGTTTACCAAGTTTTTGCTTTAGCCCAACTTCACCCGGCCTGATTATAGCACAGCTGGAGACAAGTAACGGGAGTAATAAAAGGTAAATAATTTTTGATGTTTTCATGATTTTATTTGGTTAAGATACCATCCCGACTTTAAGATAGTATTACTATCAAATTTACGGTATTGTTTAGTCCAATGCAAGGGTATCTCTTCGACCAGGCAACTATTTTTTTAAAAATGGTCTTTTTAGTTTTGGGCAAAAAATGAGGCAGTTTTGTGAGAAAACTTCTTAAATTATAAAAAAGGTATTCGGAAAGACGGTAACGAATGACCCTTACCCACGAGGAATTTATCAGGCGTTTTACGCTGCAAATTCTATCTAAGCATTTTGTAAAAATCAGGCATTGTTGCATTTTGAGTTCGACATGGAAGCGGCAAAAGTTAAAAGTACTACAAGAAAAAATGCAGATGCGATTACCCGAACTTAAAGTAATTGAACAACCTGAGCGGATCTATTCGTGCTGCGAAGTCGGCAAACTTATCACCATTCAATACTTCGACAGACGTGGCCCACCGCAAACCGATATAGGTATGGGCCAAAAGAGTCTGAAAGTATCGGACAACCTCCAAAAATCCTAAGTTGGGTGTTGGGGGGCTTGTGCTCAAAAGTGAGCAAAAATCGCACATTAGCGCGTTAAACCACTGCAAAAAAAAAGAGGACCATCAAGAGTCATCGACAAAAATTTAAAATCAATTCACGATAACCCCATAAAAACCGGTCACGTTCAACGGGAGTTTCATGGCATGCCCGCTGGGCGCCACGAAACGCTAGCTGTTATAGCCAGTGCAATCTTTTGTCATTACAGTTGGAGTGTCAATTTTAAATGTCCTCCAAGTCCTTGTTGAATTATTTTCATAAGGGTAGAAAGTCGAATGTCAGAAGAGTTGTTTTCGATGCGTGAAATGTATGATTTGTTTGTCCCGCATTTTTCAGCAAGTTCCTCCTGAGTCATCCCAAGTTTTGTTCTTGCTTCCTCAAGCAAAACGCCAAGTCGAAAGGCTTCAAATTGCTGCTCCCATTGTTCGCGTTTTGGCTGTCCTTTTTTACCATACTTCTTGTCAAGTATTTGGTCTAAGGTTGTAATTTTACTTTTTGTTTTCATTTTGATATTCCTCCATTATTTTGAGTGCTTTTTCTAATTCTTGTTGTGGTGTCTTTTGAGATTTCTTTTGAAAAGCATTTCCAAGAACAACCAAATTTCCTTTGTCGAAGAAGGAGAAAATGCGATAAATATTTCTACCAACTTCTACTTGAATTTCGTAAAGTCCATTCTTGCCTTCTAAATGCTTAAAATACTTTATGGAACTTGACGAGTTACCCGAATTAAATTTAAAGTCCACTCAATTTTCGATTGCACGTTCTCGGGCTGTTTCTCGTAAAAGTCGAGAAAGTACTTTTTATAAGTTATTACTTGTCTATCATAAGTCACGATACAATGTTAACTATTCAGACAACTAATTCCAAATTTATTTTCGCTGGATTTTCGGAATGTTCTCGGCTTTTCCTGCATTGGCTATAACTACCATATAGGCGAAACAAACTTTCGCCCATACACCTTGTTTTGGTTGTATTAGCGAAGGTTTATTTCGTTTTTTATCTAAATATAAATACTATTTTTCTACAAACCATTAAATGGACTTTTATCTGCTGGATGCTTTTGGTATTTACATGAGTGCATATTTCAGCAGTTTTGCTGTTGTGTAATAATTCTTGTATGTATGTCAAATTAGTTCCACTTTCTAATAAAAGAGATAACTGTGCCTCAACTCATCTATGATATTTTAAATCTGACCTCAACGTCCTCTCATAATAGTGGCTTTAACAATCTAGTTAAATTTGCATCTTTCGCCTTATGAAATGTTTATTGGCCTGTGAATTTAGTTTTTAAAAATTGGTCTGGTGTCATTACAGCTAATTTACTGTATTTAAAATCTTTTATATTTCTGGTTATTATTATATCAATTTCTTTATTTAGTTCAGCTGAATAATTTTGTAAAGCATCTTCAAAATCTTTAAAATCTGAATTTAGCGCTCTAAAAACAACATTATTATCCATCATTAATATGCTTGTGATAGATGATAATAATTTTAATTTTTCGATTACTTTTTCATGCGTTGCAGTTTGTCTTAGCAAATAGTAAACATTACTTATAATTACTGGCGTTACAAAGCTTATTATTTTCTTTGATTCAGATAGGGAAAAAATTTTAGAAGCATTTTCTGCGAAAGGTTGTCTATCAAAAAAGAAATCGAGGATTACGTCTGTATCGATTAAAATTTGTGTCATTAGTTATAAATATTTTTCAGATAAGCGATTAGCCAATTCTTTCTTGTAATCAAAGTTTTTAGGTGCGGTAAAAGAACCTTTTAAGGATTTTACCACAGGAGTTAATTCAACATCATCATTTACATCACTTTCTTTGGTAAGTGCCTTTAAATAATTCTCAATTAAGTCTGATAAACTTCGCTCGTTATCTTTAGCATACTTTTTTGCTTTTTCAATAACGGTTTGCTCTATGGTCAATGTTAACTTTGTGTTCATTACATTTAATTATTAATATTAAGAACAAATATATAGGGTAAACTAATCACGTGCAAATTATTATTTAAAAACACGTGTTTTTTACTGACTGACACTTGTGTCAACCTTAATTGTGCTCAAAAGTGAGTAAAAATGGCACATTAGCGCGTTAAACCACCGCAAAAAAAAGAGGACCCTCAAGAGTCATCGACAAAAATTTAAAATCAATTCACGACAACCCCATAAAAACCGGTCACGTTCAACGAGAGTTTCATGGCATCGCTGGGCGTCACGAAACTCTAGCTGTTGTATGCCGTTTTACTCATTTAGATAATTTAAGTCTATTAGTTTCTGATATTGTTTTTCAAATATTCTGTTCGGCAAATATTTAAAAGCATTCTTAACTACAAATTCCTTCAACTTATTGCTTTGATGAGAAATTTTACCATAATTCCAAGATTGTTCGACAATATAATTTACTTTCTCATTTCTCAATTTGTAATACTTTTCAAATATTTCAGGAGCAAATCCTTTTCGATTAATTAGCGTTGCAAGAGTAAAGGCATCTTCTATCGCCTGGCAACCGCCTTGTGCAAGGTTCGGTGTAGTTGCGTGTATTGCATCTCCTAAAAAAATGACACTGTTTTTATTCCATTTCTCTTTGTGTGGTTTTAAATCCCACATATCATTTCTTATAATCAATTCCGTGTTGTCAATTACTTCTGCCACTTCTTTGCAGAATTTTTCAAAAAGGTTTTTCAAGTCAGTTTTTAAAGTTTCTTTATTGTCTTGCAAATTTTCTTTTGAAATCTTGCAAGCATACCAATAGTATTGCGTTTTATTTAATGGAATTGTTGCAAATCGTAAATTTTCTCCCCAAAATTCAAGGTAGGCTGTATGGTAATTTACTGGTAAAGTGCAAGTGGCTATTCCACGCCAAATAGTTTGACCAGAGTAGCGTTTCTTTACTTGGGGAAACAACTGTTTTCTGAATATAGAATTAATGCCGTCACAAGCAAAAACATAGTCAAATTCTTCTGATGTTCCATTTTTGAAAGTCAATTCAACACTGTCTTTTTTAGTTATAAAGCTTTCTAATTCTGCATCAAATTTCACATTTAAAGAGCCGATTTTGTTTGACAAAATATTTATCAATTCGGCTCTATGGATACAAAAGCCACCATTTTTGACAGGTAGTTTTCTAATTGTTTCACAGTCTTTATTTACAATTATAGCATCTTCAACAAAATATCCTTTTGCTTTTATGTCATCTCCTAAGCCGATTTTTTTAAGAATAGTATATGCACTTTCACTTATACCAATTCCTGCTCCAACTTCCCCAAATTGAGAAGATTTTTCAAACAAAGTATAAGGTATGCTAAAATGTTGAAGACAGTTTGCTAAAGCCAAACCTCCAATTCCACCTCCGATAATTCCTATTTTCATATTTTATTTTCTGTTTTTAAGGTCGTCCAAAAATGGCATACAACGGTCCGGCACTTGGCGAAGTGGCGGAATTAGAAGCACAAAACTGTCAATACACCACAAAAGTTGATGCGAGGTAGAATCTTCAATTAACCACAACACCCGGCATTGAGCCAATTTCGTGTTATAGGCTGGTGCCCCTTTTTCTTCTTGTTATGTTTCGGGCTGCGTGATGAACCCGGATTATTGAAATGTTATTCTTGTTGATTTTGTAAAAAATCCTGTAATTACCTTCATTGAGTTCCCTAACGTCTTTTCGAACATATTCAGGAACTTCACGTCCTATTTCTGGGTGAGTGGCAATTACTGAAACCCTTTCAATAAATTCTTCAATTGTTTTTTGGGCATAAAAGGGAGATTCCTTTGCAATGTAATCGTGAATGCTGTCCAAATTCGTCTAAAGCTAACTTAGACCAGGTTATTTCAGCCATTTTTTATTGAAATGAGCTATCACATCTTCGTGAGTCACTGTTTGGCTGTTTTCTATTTGAAGTAAGCCTTTTTCAATTTTTTCCTTTACGATGAGCTGTTCGAATAGAGCATTTAAATTCACTTCTTTAGGGAATTCATTAATCGCTTGCAAGATGGTTTCTTTCTTCATATTTCAAAGTTAATGATTTTTTTTCACTTGCATATAACGTCAGTCTGTGAAAAAACCAAACTAGGTTTTTTCTTAAAAATATAAAAAATTCCTTTCAAACCACCTCACAATTTTGTATCTTCAAGGATGAAACACAAACAAGGTACAGCAAGGGATCAGATCAGTTTTAGCTCTTTCGAAGATCGAATTTCGAGGGATAATCCCGTTAGGTTTATTGATGTCTTTTCAGGAAAAATTGATTTGGAGAAAATTGGATTTTCAGTCAAAACTTTGCAGAAAGAAGGACGTCCCAGTTTTGAGAGCAGTTTGTTTGTTCGTCTGTACTTGTATGGTTATCTAAATGGGTTGCGTAGCAGCAGAAAACTAGAAAAAGAATGTGAACGCAACATTGAACTGCATTGGTTGCTTCATGGCATGATACCCAACTATCACAGTATTTCAGATTTTAGAAAAGACAATCCCCAGGCTTTGAAAAAACTGTTCAAATTGTTTGTCAGTTTTTTGAAAGATGCCGATTTGATAACCGGTGAAACAATCGCTATCGACGGCACCAAAAGTCGAGCACACAACAGTAAAAAAGCCAATTTTAGTCAAAAAAAGTTGGATCGGCACATTGAATACATCGACCAGAAAGTGGAGGAATACATGTCTATTTTGGCGAGCGCCGATGTGCAGGATGAACAAATGAAAGTGACCAAAGTCCTAGACAAAATCGCTACTTTGAAGGAACGAAGAATTGATTATGAGCTGCTCGAAAAACGCTTGCAAGAAAGTGGCGAACCCCAAATCAGCACCACAGATCCGGATGCCAGAGCTTTACTGGTGCAAGGTCAGGTCGTAGAAGTGAGTTATAATATTCAAGCGGCGGTAGATGACAAACACAATTTAGTAGTAGCCACCCATACTATCAATCGCAATGATCGCAACGCTTTAGCAGCCATCGCTAAGGAAGTACAAGAAAATTTGGATATTGAAAATTATACAGCTTTAGTGGACAAAGGCTACCACAATGGCCGGCAAATTCAAGAATGTACGGATGCCAAAATCACCACCATTGTAGCATCGCCAGCGTTGGTCAATTCAAACGAAAAAGGAACGACCAAAGCGTATATGGTTAACGAATTTATTTACAATAAAGAAGTGGATACTTACACCTGTCCCCAGGGCGAAACGCTAACCACCACAGGCACTTGGCATAAAAAAACTAGAGAGCGCGATAGCTATCAGTTTAAAAAATATCGTACGCCAAAATGCAAAGAATGTCCAATGAAAAACCTATGCACAGCGCGTACATCAGGCGGACGAGAAATAGACAGGAGTGAGTTTGCAGAGGCAGTAACAGCCAACAACATGCGCTACAAAGAAAATGCAGCACTGTACCGAAAAAGACAGGAAATCAACGAGCATATTTTTGGCACCATCAAGCGGCAGTGGGGCTACAACCACACCAACCTCAATGGACTGGAAAAAGTTGGAGGTGAACACGCTTTGATCCTGCTGGTATACAACATCAAAAGGTCGATGAATATTCTGGGTGTACCCGATCTGATCGAAAAACTAAAGAATTTCAAGCATCCTTACATGAAGGATGGTTGTTTTGTGTTTTTTAGGGTCAATTTTAAGCCCACGTGCGCACTTTTATTTTTTCAGCAAAAGATGGCTGTTTGAAAAACAGACTCCGGTAAACAAGCGCTGGCGAATTCTAGGGAAATCTTAGCATTGTTTTTTTGAAGTTAAATGTTGAAGTTAGGTTTTTTCACAGCCTGACGGTTTGCGGCTTGGCGTAGTGGCGGATTTGAACCACAAATGTTCATACGAAGCACGCACTTCAAATATAGCAAAAATGTTTCTACGAAGAACGAAACCCGCCATTACGCCAAACCGCTGTTAGCGGCTGGCATTTTGGCTTTGTCCACATTTTAAAGACCTATTAGAAATAGTATTTTAAAGCGGTTTAATTTATTTCTTAAGCGATGCCTCCACAGATTTAGCTGTGTCAAGGACAGTTTTCTGGAAGTTCATGGGTTTCCAATTAAATGTATTCATCGTATTACCGACATCAGCTTGAACTGTATTTCCTATAAACGGCAACATACCTTTAGCTTCATCATCGAATTTCGCCATAAACTTCAATAAAAAAGTTGGTGCTAATTTGGTGCTTACTTTTGCATATCCATTTGATTTTAAAATTTGAGCGATTTCTTGCATAGCATAAGCTTTTTCTGTAGTTACAATGAAGCGCTTGCCATTTGCTTTTTCATTTTCCAGCGCTGCAACTTGAATAGCTGCGACATCTCTCACATCAGACATTACGGAATTAGCACGAGGCAGCATTGGCACTTTTCCAATAATTAACTTTTTGAAAAAATCCATAGCTTCATTGGATAGATTTCCTGTTAATGTTGGTCCATAGATAGGTCCGGGGTTGATAACAACTAATTCCAATTTAGTATCACCAGTTTGATTTTTAATAAATTCCCATGCACTTTTTTCAGCAAGCGTTTTACTTTTAAAGTAGGCAGTTACACTTTTGGCATTCACATTTGTCCAACTGTCTTGATCAATTTTAATGATGCCTGTTTGCCCTCCTTGCATAGCAGCCGTCGAAGAAGTAAGAACAATTCTTTTAACGCCAGCATTTTTTGCAGCCTTCAAAGCTCTTAATGTACCATCAACAGCCGGTTTTATTAATTCGTTCTCATCTTTTGGTTCTTTTACTACAAAAGGTGACGCAACATGCAATACATAATCGCAACCTTCCATTGATTTTTCCCAACCGTCATCTTTCATTAGGTCAAGTTCGCAAAACTCCAATTTGCCTTTTGGGTCAATTTCTTTTTTGATACCATTTAATACCTCATCGGTCTTTGAAAAGTTCCTGACTGAACCTCTTACTGCATAGCCTTTTTTTAATAATTCGGCAGCACAATGCTGTCCTACAAATCCTGAAATTCCTGTTACTAATACTTTTTTCATTTTTTCTTTGGGATTAAATTTTTAAAAATTTAACCAAACTCAGCAATTGGCTGAGCTTGGTTCATTGAAGTGACAAGAACAAATTACATTCCTGGGATAATTACCACTCTACCTGCCTCAGATTGTAATTCATTAATGCGAAGATTTTTGTAGGGTTGATATTCGTCAGAATTGTACCAGCCCTCGGCTGCTTCCATACTAGGGAATTGAAGCACTGCCGCCCAGTTTCCATTCCAATCTCCTTCTTTTACATTCGGTGCAGGAGTTCCTGCAATCATTTGCCCGCCATGTTTTTGCAAAATAGGAATTGCAAATTGTGCGTAGCGTTGCATCAGTTCCTCAAGGCTTTCAACTTTCATTTGAACCATAATGTAGGCTGGCTTTGTTGCATTTGCACCTTCAGTGCTTTTTTCTTGATTTTCCATCTTTTTTAAATTTTAATTATTACTTTTGTTTCGCAAGCAAAAATAGATAATAACTTTCAAATTGCAAGTAATATTTAAAATAAATTGCATTTTGCAAGTAAATTTAATATTCGCATAACTTGGATTATAAATTTCGGTGCGAATGCCCAATCACTTCAGCCCTTGATATTTTGGGGGACAAATGGGTATTGGTCATCATTAAGCAAATGCTTATAGAGGATAAGAAGACTTTCAAAGACTTCACGGAAAGCGATGAAGCCATTGCTACTAATATTCTTTCTTCCAAACTTAAATGTCTTGAAGAATTAGGGATAATAACCAAAACTCAGCTTCCTGATAATAAAAAAACTAATCTTTACCTATTAACTGAAAAGGGCTTGGCTTTAACTCCAATTATTGTTGAATTGTCTATTTGGAGTGATGAAAATGTGAGGGAATTAAATTCAATTATGAGAGATAGTCCTGAAATAGCAATAATGAAAAGTGATAAAAATGCATTTATAAAAATGATTCAAGAGAATTATAAAGCAAAGACTGAAAAATTTTCTTAAGATTTTAGTTATTTTTCGTACCGTTTGCTGCGTCCGTTATGCTTGCCGCTAACTAACATATAGGCGAAACAAACTTTCGCACATACACCTAGTTTTGGTTGTATTAGCGAAGGTTTGTTTCGTTTTATTTCATACCAAATATACAAGTTAACCTACAAATCATCAAATGGACTTTTAATCTGCTGGATGCTCTTGGTGCTAACATGAGTGTATATTTCAGTAGTCTTGCTGCTACTATGACCTAATAATTCTTGAATATAGCGTAGGTCAGTTCCACTTTCTAATAAGTGCGTCGCATAACTATGCCTCAACCAATGTAAGGTAACCGGTTTTGTTATTTTTGTTTTTCTTAAGGCCTGTTTTAATACGAGTTGTAAACTCCTGGCATCATAAGGCATTCCTGCTTTCTGTCCCTCAAATAAATAAATGATGGGCCTATATTCTTTGAAATAGGTACGTAACATCTCCAATATCTTTGGACTTAAAGGCGTGATTCGATCTTTTTGACCTTTTGCATTTTTTAATAAGACAATATTTCTTTTTGAATCAATGTGGATAGGTTTTAGGGCCAATAATTCCCCACTCCTTAAACCGCAACTATAAATCAGCGAAAGCATCATCTTGTGTTTATTATTACTATGCGCTTCTAATATTGCTTTTACTTCTTCTTTGCTCAATACGTTGGGTAAAACTTTAGCTCGTTTTGGCCGATGTATTTTATCAATCTCTATTTTAGTATATTTAATGGTTTTAAAATAAAGTTTGATGGCGTTTGTTATCTGATTTTGATAAGAAGCGGACAACTTGTTTTTTAAAATAAACTCATTGTTATATTTTATAACATCCTCGTTTGTCAAGTCTGCAATAGCTTTAGTATTAAAAAAAACGAAAAATGATTTCAAGGCATCTTTGTATGTGTTAATGGTACGCTCGCTATATCGTTTAGATCGTAACCATAGTTGGAATTTTTCAATTTGAATAATTCCTTCTTCACTTGGTAATAAACTGCTTGCCGTCGCTAGTTTAAATTTAATTCTGTTTTCTTCTGTATCAGGCAGGTGCCATACCTTTAATTGCTGACTCCATTTTGATTCCTCAAATTGTTTTATGCGTGCTATCATATCAGCATCTTTTTCAAAGTGTACCCCAATTCTACTTTCGCCTCTGTATTTTATGATTTTTGCTTCCCATTTCATAGCCATCATTTTGATAAATTCAAATGTAGGCAGAATGGGTCCCTTTGGCAAAGGACATATTGCATGTTTTCCTAACAAATAAAAAGGGGAACCTGGCATAAGCCAAATTCCCCCTTTGTAATCGTTTGAGTTATTATTAAACGCCTACAGCACTTAATTCCTTATTGTATTCACCAGCTTCCAGGCTTTTCTTTATTTTCTTGAATGCCTCAATGGTCAGATCAACTTCTTCAAATGTGTGATCTGCAG
>Ga0255182_1000570_pt1 | contig 23234 bp, 19 predicted proteins | sample Atl_UVDOM_RepA_8_FD_188420 | JGI IMG/M metagenome (GOLD analysis project Ga0255182, IMG submission 188420) | Freshwater microbial communities from Altamaha River, Georgia, United States - Atl_UVDOM_RepA_8d | ecosystem: Environmental > Aquatic > Freshwater > River | place: USA: Georgia...
AACCATATTTGCCGGGCAATGACCTGCTCACACGATATCCCGGTGCGAATTGAACCATGACCGGCAATGAAATCGCTCAGCGCGCGCTTGCGCAGGTTGGCACGCCATTTCGCTTGCGGGGCCGCAATGCCGGAGTTGCGCTGGACTGTGTTGGATTGGCGTTGGTAGCGCTCGGTCCGCTTGCCGGGAAGAGGGCTGAAAGCGTCTCCTATAACATGCGGGGCGACTATCGGGCTGACGTTGCCAGATATTTTCGTTCACCGCGATTCAGGCGCCTGACCGACATAGTGCCACCGATGGACGGGGATATTGTGCTGGTTTCGCCTGCTCCATCGCAATTGCACCTGATGATCGCAGCGATGGGCGGCTTTGTGCATGCCCATGCAGGGTTACGCCGCGTCGTGCATGGCCCTGCATTTCCCGACTGGCAAATTCTCGATCGCTGGCGTGCAGTGGGAGGTTGAAGTGGCGACACTGGTTTTGACCGCGTTGGGCACGGCGATTGGCGGGCCCGTCGGCGGTGCTGTTGGGGCCATGCTTGGCCAGCAGCTCGATCGCGCTATAGTTGGAAATGGCCCCCGCCGCGACGGCCCGCGCCTGCAGGAACTGGAACTGCAAACGTCGAGTTACGGCACTGCAATTCCAGCGATATTTGGTACGATGAGGGTTGCTGGCACGGTTATATGGGCGAGCGATTTGATCGAAAGGCGGACTGTCAACGGGGGTAGCAAAACCCGGCCCGCGACAACGACGTATAGCTATTCTGCCAATCTTGCGGTCGCCGTGTCGAGCAAACCGATCGCGCGCATTGGCCGGATATGGGCGGACGGGAATTTGCTGCGCGGCTCTGACGGCGCGTTGAAGGTCGAGGCTGTGCTGCGCATGTATAATGGTTGGGATGACCAGGCGGTCGATCCCTTGCTGGCGTCCAGCGAAGGAATGGCGTTGTCGTCGGCGCATCGCGGCCTTGCTTATGTTGTTATCGAAGATCTGCAGCTCGCCGACTTTGGTAACCGCATACCGTCATTGACCTTTGAAGTTTTTGAACGTGATGTGCCGGCTGCCGTCAGCGAAATACTGCACCATGCGTCTCGTGGTTTGATTGAGGGCATCTCGAACGAGACGGTCGATGGATTTGCTGTACAGGGAAGTGACCAACGCACATCGATCGCGCCGCTTACAAACAGTTTTCCGATAATATTACGACCAAATGGCCGTCAGTTGCATGCCGAGGATTGGTTTTCTCCCACTGCCAATGCTGTGGCTTACGAGCCTGTATCGGCCATTGATGGCAGGGCCATCGAGCGCCCCGCCAAAAAGCGCGGTGCGAAGTCGAAATCCTCTGCTTCGTTTGCGGTGCGCCATTATGAGCCGGCGCGCGATTACCAAATCGGCCTTCAGCGCTATGGAGGCTCATCTGATGTGGGGCGCGATATTCAGATCGACCTGCCGGTATCGCTCTCAGCCTCTAAGGCGAAACGTATAAGCACATTGTTGAGCATTCAGGATGCGAGTGCTTCAATGCAGTCGGCTGCAACATTGGCATTGAGGCCGGACATACCCAAGTTGGGATCATTTGTTCAATCGAACCAGAAGCTTACTGAAATCGAATATCAGAAAGGCGCATTTCGGATCAGTACCAGCGGATGGATTTCGCAATCGGCCGTGCCTGATCTAGCCATCGATGCCGGACGCGACGTAGCTGCTCCCGATTTGGCAATAGGGGAAACATTGCTGCACCTGGTAGACCTTCCAGCAATTGCAGCTCCACTTCCGTTGGAACCTAAACTGGGAGTTATTTCGGCTGGAACAGGCGAGGGATGGCGCAAAGCTGCGCTTTCATTACGCGACGGCAACTCGCTGATCGAAATCGGGCGGACAGCACCGCCAGGCACTATAGGCACATTGATCGCTCCGTTTGCCGAAGGGCAGGCGCAAAGGATTGACCGAAAAAGCAGGCCGGTCATCCGGATCACGCATCCCGGAATGAGCCTGCTGCCAGGCAATGGGGATCCGCTTTGGACCAACGCTCCCGTGCTTCATATCGCTGGCGAATTTGTCAAATATGGAAATTGCCAACAGATCTCAGCGACCGACTATTGGTTGTCGGATCTGGTACGCGGCTGTTTCGGAACCGAGCACAACATGGCCGCGCACGGTGCAGGACATACTATTGCGGTGGTCAATGCAGAGCAGATTGCGGTTTTCGACAGTTTGGCGCTACCTGTTGGAGCTCCGGTTTCGATCGAGGCTGTCGGACTGGGCGATACACAACCAGTTTTAGCGTCCATCACATCGGTCGGATTAGCATTGCGACCGCTTTCGCCAGTGCATTTGCGGATATCGCGCAACGAAGCCCTTGACCTGAAACTTGAGTGGAAAAGGCGTAGTCGCCTCGACACAGGATGGTGCGATTTTGTTGATCTTCCGTTGGACGAACCGCAGCCGCTCTTTCGTGTAAGCTTAGAAGCCTCCGGCATATTAATAAATGAATATCAAGTGGATAGCGAGGTACTCGAAATAGCGGCATCGACCGTTTCGAGCTGGCAACTCGCGGCAGGAACGCTCTTGCATTGCGCGGTTCGTCAGGTTGGTGCCGGAGCTGTTTCACTCCCTGGCGTCAGGCAATTTGTCGTCTGAGCGAATTTCTGGATTGGATGGGATATCAGGATGAACACCCCTCGATTTGAGTTGCCAAACATCATGGTCGGCCAAGCGCATAAGGAAATTACGCACAACGAAGCGCTCGTTCGGATCGATGCGCTGCTGCATATGTCGGTGGTTGCAACAGCAACAAATCCGCCAATTCTGAATGTTTCGGATGCAGGGAAATCCTGGATTGTTGGAGCGGCAGCAACTGGCAAATGGATGGGTCAGGATCTGGCTGTTGCGACATGGTCTGGAGCGGATTGGGATTTTTTCCGGCCCGCAGAGGGTATGGCAGTGTGGGACCAGGGTAACAGTGTGGAACTGCGATATGTTGATGGAATCTGGCAGTCGCCATCGGCCGTCCCATCCCCCCAAGGTGGTGCAGTAATCGATACCGAAGCGAGGTCGGCTATTACGCAATTGCTGATGCAATTGCGACTATCGGGAATCATCGGCCAATAACATCCGACCCGGTTCGACAAGTTCGCGGTTAATCGCTGTAAACCTTTGCCCTTTTTTTCCGCAATAACGATGAAAGGCGACATTTTGGCAACAGTTTGCGGGCAAAGTAAGCTTGCAACACAGCACGATAGGGGTTAGACCTTTTACACCAATTTTTCATTCCTAAGATAGAAAAGGGGAAAGTTGATGCGTAAGTTGGCCATTGGTTTGGCACTCGCTTCCACTGCTCTGGCAACACCGTCGATGGCCCGTGATGGCCAGTGGTATGTCGGAGTCGACGGCGGTGCCATGATTGTTGAAGATTTGAAAGCTGATGTCGGACCTGTTCCGCTTGAAGCTTCGCTGGATACCGACACCGGTTATGATTTCGGTGCAGTTGTAGGTTACGATTTCGGCGGCTTCCGTCTCGAAGCCGAAACTTCCTATCGTAATGCAGACGTCACCGGTACCTCGAGCTCTGCAGCGTTGATGCCGAGCGGTGCAGGAACTGCGTTGCAGTCGGCTGGCAGCTATGACACTGCTGGCGGTGCGAATGCCCTCAGCTTCATGCTCAACGGTGTTCTCGATTTCGGCGAAGATGATGGCCTGCAGGGCTTTGTCGGCGGCGGCGTTGGTGTTGCTCGCGTTGACGTTAAGAACATCTTTGCTGCACCCGCTTGGCTTGACGATTCCGACACCGGTTTCGCATGGCAGGCAATTGCTGGCATTCGTGCTCCGCTCAGCGACAGCTGGGATGTTGGCCTGAAGTACCGCTTCTTCAACGCTCCTGGCGTTGATCTGGTGGATCGCCTTGGTCGTGACGTAAGCACCCGCTTCCGTTCGCACTCGCTGATGGGTAGCCTGGTATACAACTTCGGTGGTGAGCCTGAGCCCGAGCCCGTCGCTCCGCCGCCGCCGCCGCCGGTCGTAGCACCGCCGCCGCCGCCGCCGCCACCCCCGCCGCCGCCGCCGGCTCCGGTTTGCAACACTGGTCCGTACATCGTGTTCTTCGATTGGGATAAGTCGAACTTGCGTCCTGACGCTGCTTCGACCCTCGATAACGCGGTTGCTCAGTATGCAAATTGCGGCAACGCTCGCGTCATGCTTGCCGGCCACGCCGACAAGTCGGGTGCAGCAAGCTACAACGTTGGCCTGTCGCAGCGTCGTAACGCAACCGTTCGCTCGTATCTCGAGTCGAAGGGTGTTCCGGGCGGCGTGATCAGCACCGAAGCATTCGGTGAAACTGCTCCGCTGGTGCAGACCGCCGACGGTGTTCGCGAAGCGCAAAACCGTCGCGTTGAAGTGACTTACGGTCCGGGTTCGGGCATGTAATCACTTTCGCGATTGCGAAACAGAATGGGGGCCGGCTTAACAGTCGGCCCTTTTTCTTTGCGTTTTCTCGGGTTTGTTATGGCCGTTGAGACTGCATCCTCAAGCTACGGCTTGAACATTTTCCTGTGTCATACCGGATGCTGCTTCGAGCATCCGTGCTTCCAGCGCTTTCAGCCGTGACTTGTTTTCGATTTTGCCACCAAACAAGTCGGTGACGTAGAAAGTGTCGACTGCGCGCTCACCGTAAGTGGCGATATGCGCACTGTGCAACGTCACTTTGGATTGGAATAAGGCCAGCGCCAAATTGTTCAGCAGCGCAGGACGGTCTGCCGCACTGACTTCGACGACCGTGAATCTGTTCGAAGCCTTGTTGTCGATCAACACCGAAGGAGCAATGCGGAAGGCATCCGCACGTCGAAGCGCAACGGGCTTTGCCATGAGCCTGGGCGAGAGTTTGCTGCGATTGGCGAGCGCGTCACCAATGGACTGCTTGAGCCTCTGAATCTGGTCCGCTTCCTGGAATGGCCGTCCCCATGGATCCTGAACCAGGAAATTGTCTACCGCCAAGCCATCGGTGCTTGTGTGGATACGCGCATCGATAATGTTACCGCCAGCCAAATGGATTGCGCCGGCGATGCGATAGAAGAGACCCGGATGGTCAGCAGCCAGCACGGTAATCAAAGTGGCGCCGCGATCCGGATAATAACAGGCGTCAATTGCCAGTGCTTCCTGCGCATTGTCCATGAGCAACCGCAGATTGCGAATGATGATGTCATCGGGTTCCGCAATCCAGTAGGATTCGGGCATCCGCTTTGCCAATCGCTGGAATTTCTCGGCTGGCAGGGCAAGCTCGCTTTGAGCGGCAGTTTTCTTGCTCGCGATGCGTTCTTCGCGCCCCCTCTGTTTATGGCCGAGCCGCAAAACCTCTTCTGCCGCTTCAAAAAGATCGGATAGAAGCTGCCTCTTCCAACTGTTCCATACGCCCGGTCCGACCGCCCTTATATCGACCACGGTCAGCACCAGCAGCAATCGCAATCGCTCGATGGAGGTGACGACCTGCGCAAAATCGAGGATGGTTTTGAAGTCTGCCAAGTCGCGTTTGAAAGCAGTAGCCGACATCAGTAGGTGGTGCCGCACCAACCAGGCAACGGTTTCTGTTTCGGCCTCTGATAATCCAAGCCTGGGGCACAGTTTGAAGGCAACCTCAGCCCCCAAAACGCTATGATCACCGCCGCGTCCCTTTGCGATATCGTGCAGCAGAACGGCGACGTAAAGCACCCTGCGGCTTAGAATCTGCTTCACAATTGCCGATGATAGCGGGTGGTCTTCGCGATGGTCGCCGCGTTCGATTTCTGCAAGCAGGCCAATGGCGCGGATCGAATGCTCGTCCACTGTGTAGTGGTGGTACATGTCGAACTGCATTTGCGCGACAACGCGCCCAAAGTCGGGGATGAACCTGCCGAAGACCGTGGCTTCATTCATCCACCGCAACACCGATTCGGGATTGCGGGCCGAACAAAGCATTTCGAGAAACAGTTCGTTCGCCCGCGGGTCCAACCTGACTTTGTTATCGATCAACCGCGCATCGCGGCGTGCCGCACGCATCGCCAACGGATGGATTTCAAGCGCATAAAGATCAGCTAGCTGGAACAGCTCGATCAACCGCACCGGGTCTTCGCGGAAAAATTCGTCGCTTGGCAGCGCCAACCTTCCGCGATCCAAGACAAAGCCGTGCAGTTTCCTCGGTTTCCTTGAAAAGCTTGGGAGGAAACGGCGTCCCTTTTTTGCATGGGCTTCATCTAGATGAGCTAAGAATAGCCCGGTCAGATCACCAACCGTTTTGGCATTCAGGAAATAGAGCTGCATGAACCGCTCGACGGCCGACTTACCCGGGCGGGCGGCAAATCGCATGCGCTCAGCGACATCGCGTTGTAGGTCAAAAGTCAAACGATCTTCGGCGCGACCGGCAAGGTCGTGCATGTGGCAGCGCACGGCCCACAGGAAATTTTCAGCCTTTTCGAAGTTGCGATATTCTTCTTGCGTTAGTAGCCCAACATCGACCAACGCGGCCGGCGAGCGCACGCGATGCACATATTTGCCGATCCAATAGAGCGTGTGCAAATCGCGAAGACCGCCTTTGCCATCTTTTATGTTGGGTTCCACAACATAACGGCTGTCGCCCATGCGTTTGTGGCGATCATCGCGCTCTGCCATTTTCTGGGCAACGAAATCGGGTCCCGTTTTAGCCGCGACTTCGCTCCAGAAACGTACGGAGGTTTCCTCATAAACCTCCCGGTCGCCCCAAACGAAGCGGCCTTCTAACAGGGCAGTCCGGATAGTCAGGTCTTCGAGCGCCATCCGGATGGTTTCGTCGATCGAGCGGCTCGATTGTCCGACCTTCAAGCCGAGATCCCAAAGCAGGTAGAGCATCGCCTCCACCACTTGCTCGGTCCATCCGGTCCGCTTGTAGGGGGTGATGAATGCGATATCGACGTCGCTATACGGCGCCATCTCGCCTCGCCCATATCCGCCCACTGCAACAATCGCGAGCTTTTCTGCGGACGACCTGTTGGCCACGGAGAACATCGAATTGGTAACGAAGTCGTAGGCCAGCCGGATGATCTGGTCGATCAGGAAGGCCTGATCCTTGGCGCAACTTCGACCATGCGACGGTTGATCTAAGAGTCGTCTGGAAATTTCTGCCTTGCCATCGCGCAAAGCCGCCTGGAGCAGCGACAGGACTTCGGCACGCAATTTTGCCCCGTCCAGATCCGCGCAAAGGGCAGAGATTTCCTCTGCCAACTTTGCACGGTCGATGATGTCGCGCTGCCGACTTCTGTTGGGAGACGTCCCGTTCATGATACAGCGCTTAGAATATGCTCCGCATGGGAGAAAGGCTTATTCTTCGAGCGCTTTCACCTTTGCGTTATATTCCCGCCGCAACGTTACCCGGTCGATTTTCTGGGTGCCGAGGCGGGGCAATGGTTCGGGGACACGCCAAAAGTGGACGGGAACCTTGAACGGAGCCAGCTTCGCCTGAAGGAAGGATTTGAGCTCATCGGGTGAAAGTTCCGTTCCCTCCTTGGTGTAATATACAAGGCCGGGCACTTCACCATAACGATCATCGGCAATTCCGAAGACCGACAATTCGGCTATCGCATTATGTTCATAGGCAGCAGCTTCGACTTCGGGGCAGCTGATATTCTCGCCGCCGCGAATGATGATGTCTTTTTTGCGATCGACGATAAAAAGATAACCGTCTTCATCCAGATAGCCGATATCACCCGTACGGAAATAGCCATCATCAGTGAATGCGGCCTTGGTGGCTTCATCATTGTTCCAATAGCCATTAAAATTGGCGATCGAGCGGATGCAGACTTCGCCGCGTTCGCCTTGCGGCAATTTGTTGCCGTCATCATCAAGGATTGCGAGATCAACTAGCGGCTTGGTCGCCGGGCCGGTGCTGGATGGTTTGGCGAGATAATTCTCGGTAAAATTGCCGCAGCCCACGCCATTGGTTTCGGTCAATCCGTAACCGAGGAGCGGGAAACCCCATTCCATTTCCTGCTTGATGCGTTTGACATGTTCGACCGGGCGCGGAGCGCCGCCCGCAGCAAATGCGGTGCACGATGTCAGATCATATTTGAGGCGATTGGGGTGGGTTGCAATTTCGATGCTCATCAGCGGCACGCCAACGAAGTAGGTGATCTTCTCCTTCTCGATCAACTGCATGGCATGCTCGGCATCCCATTTGGGCATGAGCACCAGCTTTCGGCCAATAGCGAAGCTCTGCAAAAGAACGGGCACCGCCGCGGTGACGTGGAACAATGGAACGTTGAGCAGAGTTGCCGGTTGCATTGTTGGAGCTTCGCCAGTCGAGGCGAGAATTTCGAAGAAGACCAAGGTCTGTCCGACATAGCTCATTGTGCCTTGCACAACCCCGCGATGGTCGGACCATGCGCCTTTTGACTGGCCTGTTGAGCCGGAGGTGTAAAGTATGGTTGCAGCATCGAGCGGGTCAATCGCGGGCAGTTCGGTTTCGGTGCCACCGCCCTTGGCTAGCAGCGCCTTCAACCCCTCCAACGGGGCGACATCATGATCGAACAGGATCAATTCCGCGCCGCCAATGTCCTCGCCTTGCAAACGAGCAGCGCGCTGCGCATCGGCGAGCACGAAGCGGCAATCAACCATTCGGATGCCGTCTGCCAGCTCACCGCCTTGCCACCAGCCATTCAGCAGGGTGGCAACACCGCCTGCCATCAATATGGCCATATAGGCGATGATCCAGTTCGCCGAATTGCGGGCTGCGATGCCGACACGCTCTCCAGATTTGAGGCCATGGCCTTCTACAAGACCGCCCGCCAGTGCGCGGGCGGCGCTGTGGCATTCGGCAAAAGTAAGCCGCTGGTCACCATCGATCAGGAATTCCTTCTCAGCATTCATGGCGCAGAAAAACGCGAAATAATCTCGCAGATTGCCGGGTGCTTTCGCAATTGCAGGGATCTGGACGCCATATTTTTCGACATAGTTGACAGCCAATGGGCCATCATCGGCCATCAAACGTGCAACGGTGCTTTCAATTGCCTGGTCCAAAACCGTCGGCATGGCGAATCTCTCCTTTGTTCTTTTTTATGTTTCCCTTTTGGCTATATAGTGCCGCAAATCCAAAAGGGGATGCAAATTGTACATTGCAACCGCGGCCGCTGCTGCCAGTGAGTATATGAAATTCACCGATTTGGGCATTGGCCCTGTGGCTCTCGATCTCGGAATATTCGAATTGAGATGGTATTCGCTCGGATACTTGTTCGGGATATTGCTCGGTTACTGGTGGCTCACCAAGTTGATCCGCAAGCCCGGTTCGCCAATGTCGCGCGAGCATGCCGACGACATGATTTTATACGCAACTCTTGGTATAATCTTGGGTGGACGCATCGGTTATATCCTGTTTTACCAGCCAGGGATGCTCGCAACCCCGCTTGAGATATTCAAGCTATGGGAAGGTGGAATGTCGCTGCATGGTGGCACTCTTGGTACGATATTCGCCATCTGGTTGCTCGCGCGTCGATATAATCTCTCGTTCCTGCGCGTTTGCGATTACATTGCCTGTTGCGTTCCTTTTGGGCTGTTCCTTGTCCGCCTCGCCAATTTCGCGAACAGCGAATTGTGGGGGCGCGTCACCGATGTCAAATGGGGCATGATATTCCCCAATGGCGGCGATCTGCCCCGCCATCCCAGCCAATTGTATGAAGCCGGGGCTGAGGGTTTGCTGATGGCAGCCATTTTGTGGCCGCTCTTTTTCAAGACGGATGCCCGGTACAAGCCCGGCTTCCTTTTCGGCATGGCAGCGCTGATCTACGGAACGGCGCGGTTCATGATTGAATTTGTCCGGGAGCCCGATGCGCATTTGCAGCATGTTGTCGAACAGACCGGATTGAGCATGGGGCAATGGCTGACTGTTCCGATGCTGCTGATCGGCTTGTTCCTCGTGCTGACGGCAAAGGGTCGTCGCCAGCGGGTCGAACCTGTCGCCGGTGCGGGCAGTGTTGCCTGATCCAACCAATCTGGCGGCCTTGCTCGCCAAGCAGATCGAGCAAACAGGGCCGATTAGCGTTGCAGACTTCATGCGCGCCGCCAATGAGGCCTATTATGGCAAGGGCGATCCTCTCGGCGCGGGTGGAGACTTCATAACCGCGCCCGAAATCAGCCAGATGTTCGGCGAACTCATTGGACTTTGGCTCACCGATTTGTGGATCCGCGCTGGGCGGCCCGACAACTGCGTTTATGTGGAATTGGGGCCGGGCAGGGGCACTCTGGCCGCAGATGCACTGCGTTCAATGCGCCAATTCGGTTTCGCTCCGCATGTGCATTTCGTCGAAACCAGCCAAGCCTTGCGACAGTTGCAGTTGGATGCTGTCCCGGGCGCACAGTTTTCATCGACGGTCGATGATCTTCCTGATGATGCGCCGTTGCTGATCGTTGCCAACGAATTTTTCGATGCCTTGCCGATAAGACAGATGGTTTCGACCCATGCTGGCTGGCGCGAACGTGTCGTGGTGCGCGATCAGGGCATGAAGTTCATGGCAACACCCGGAATGCATCCGATGGACGAACTGGTCCCGCCAGAATTCCGCAATGCCCCAAGCCCGAGCATTTACGAAACATGCCCGGCGGCAAGCGCAATCATGTATGAGATCGCTGGACGCATCTCCGCCCAAGGAGGTGCGATGTTGATCGCGGACTATGGATATACCATGCCCGGCATTGGCAGCACGCTACAGGCTGTCCGTTCGCACCAGTTTGCCGATCCGTTTGAAAATCCGGGGCACCATGATTTGACCGCACATGTCAATTTCGTCGAGCTCGCCAATCTCGCTCGTATGCGCCACCTTCGCGTGAACGGCCCGGTGGAGCAGGGCGAATGGCTCAAAGCTCTCGGAATTGATGCGAGAGCCCAGTCTCTCTGCACGAACCAACCGGAAAAAGCCGATGAGATTTTGGCGGCACGCGAACGCTTGGTCGAAGCGGCCGGCATGGGCAGCCTTTTCAAGATTTTGGGAATCTCAAACGAAGAGTGGCCCGAACCCGAGGGCTTTGGCGCGAGGCAAAATTTGCGTTGATTAGAGCGCAGCCAGCCAGGCTGCGACGTCACTGGCCACCTTGTTCGCTGCGCCGTTCAGCGCTTCACCAGCCGGACGGGGCTTGATTTCCGCCAATGCTTCGCGCGCTTCGAAACGGCGCTTCTCGATGGACCCGCCCTTGCGGATGTGGACAGCATCGAAAATGGCGACCGCTTCCATGCTGGCTTCATCGATGCCGAATTCAACCAACTGACCTGACAGATAGCGCTCTGCCTTGCCTGCGGTTTCGACTTCGTTGAGTATCAACGTACCATTTTTCGCCGCCACTGTTTCAGCAAGCAATTGCTGGACGAGAATGGCCGGCTTGTCGGTCCAGACGCTGTCCTTGAGATAGGCAATATTCCCGGCATCGATTTGCACCGGCACGCGATTGGTATCGAGTTTGCGCGGCACTTCCGGGGTTAAGACGACCAGTGCATCCTTCGCCAATCCGCTTTTGCTCGCTCCGGTCGCGACACTTGCGTCTGCAGACAGGGTCAGAAGTGATGCTGGCGCCTTGCTGCCAAAGCTGACGCAGGCCGTAAGTGCGGTTGCTGCAACAACAGTTAGTGCGATCGATTTTGCAGCGCGGATCGAAACAAATTTCGACATCATTTGCTCCTGCCCGGTTCGTAATCAGGTAATTTGGGTGCGGTAACAATTCCGCCAATGCCCTGCTGGTCAAGCCGTTCGGTAACTGTCTGCAGCGAAGCTGAAAGCCTCCGCAAATCCCGCGCCAACTGGTTCACCTCGGGCAGCGTTTGCGAGTTCAACGTTTCCAAGGCGGGATTGGCATTGTTGAGCGATGTCTCCAGCGCTGCAAGGCTGCCATTTGCAGAACGCAAAGTCTTGCGCAGTTCGGCCATCATCGGTCGACCCTCGGCATCGAGCAATGTGTTCGCGCTTGCTGTGAGGCCGGATAATTGTTCTGCAGCATTTCCAACCTTGTTCAGCGCGACGCGCGATTCCTGAATTGCGGCGCGCAGATCGGGCGCTTGCGTCGCCAGAGAACCGGACAGACTTTCCACATTGTTGAGGATTTGTTCGATCGATTGCTGGTTCTTGTCGGAAAGGACGATGTTCAACCGTTCGGTAAGTGTCGAAAGCCGTTCGACAAGCAACGGTGCATTGTTCAGGATTTCGCCAAGTGCGCCGGGCTTGGTCGGGATAACAGGGCGGCCCGCGGGGCACAGACTTTTAGGATTTTGTTCGGGGCAGCTGATCGGAGGTGCGCCTTTGATGGCGCCATCAAGCTGGATTTCAGAAACGCCGGTGAAGCCAACCCCACTGATGGTTGCCGTTGTCCCCTGCAAGATTGCGGTGTCGGAATCGATGGCGATACGCACACGAACGAAATCCGGATCGGGCCGCCACAATTTGATATCCTGCACCTGCCCCACAGGAACGCCTGCGAAGGTAACGCCGGAACCCTTGGCAATTCCGTTCACCGATTGCTGGAAGAAGATATCATATTCCGATTTCGCGCCATCGCCCATCCGCGATAGCCAGACGGTGAAACCTGCCACAATGGCAAGCAGCGCAAGCGTGACGGCACCAACCAGGACATAATGCGATTTGGTTTCCATTACGTGCCTTATGGCCCCTCCCGGCGTTGGTTGTCCATGCCCATTCCCATTTTACCCATTCTGCCTTTCATGGCCCAACCGGGCGGCACGACCACGCGGGCCAGTGAAATAGTCATGTATCCATGGGTGGTCGGTTGCCAGCAATTCGTCGATCTTGCCCACCGCGATAACCTTTTTGTCTGCAATCACGGCAACGCGATCACAGATGGCATAAAGAGTATCCAGGTCATGGGTGATCAGGAATACGGTCAGGCCCAATGTTTCCTGCAGATTGCGGGTAAGCTCGTCGAACATCGACGCACCAATCGGATCGAGCCCGGCAGTCGGCTCGTCAAGGAACAGCAATTCCGGATCCATGGCGAGAGCACGGGCAAGGCCTGCGCGCTTTTTCATGCCCCCCGACAGTTCCGACGGATATTTATACGCGGCCTCTGGCGGAAGGCCGCTCAGATGTATTTTGAACCGGGCGATTTCGTCGAGCAGCTGGTTGTCGATTTGCGGATAGAATTCGCGCAGCGGCACTTGGACATTTTCGGCAACGGTCAACGTTGAAAACAACGCGCCGCCCTGGAACATCACGCCCCAACGGCGACGGACTTCGAACGCTTCATCCTCTTCCTTGCCGCGCATCGGCGTGCCGAAAACGCTGACTTCGCCAGCCTCGGGCTCTTGCAAGCCGATGATTGCCCGCATCAGCACAGACTTGCCCGTGCCCGATCCACCGACAACACCCAAAATCTCGCCCATGCGAACATCAAGATCGAGATTGTCGTGAATGACCTGTGCTCCAAAAGCGGTGCGCAGGCCACGAACCGAGATAACGGATTCTTGTTCCGCCATCAGTCCCACCCGATTTCGGTGAAGAACACCGCGAAGAAGGCATCGAGCACAATGACGAGAAAGATTGCCTGAACAACGGCAGCAGTTGTCTTGCGACCAACCTCTTCCGAGTTGCCATGCACGCGCATACCTTGGAAACAACCCGCCAGCGCAATGATTGCGCCAAAGACCGGGGCCTTGACCATGCCGACATAAAAGTCGGTCAAGGGCGTCACTTCGCGAATACGCTGTACAAAAGTGGCGGGCGGAATGTCGAGTGTGAGCCAGCAGAACAGCCCTCCACCGATTATAGCCACAAGCGATGCATAAAGCCCGAGCAGCGGCATCATGATCACTGTCGCGATGATGCGCGGCAGGACAAGCGCTTCAACTGGCACGACACCAATTGTGCGCATCGCATCGACTTCCTCGGTTATCTTCATCGTGCCGATCTGCGCGGCAAAGGCCGAGCCCGATCGGCCTGCGACCATGATGGCGGTCATCAACACGCCGAGTTCGCGCATGGTAAGGCGGCCGATAAGGTTCACCGTCCAAACTTCAGCGCCGAACTGACGGAGCTGCACCGCGCCTTGCTGCGCAATCACGATACCGATCAGGAAACTCATCAGGCCGATAATGCCCAATGCGCGCACGCCGACAGTATCGAAATGCTGCACAATCGCGTGGAATCGCAAACGCCCCGGATGCAGGATCAGGTTGAGTGCGCCTTTTACGCATTGGCCGATGAAAGCGATAAACTCCACAAAGGTCCGGGCAGTGCTGATGACCGCTGCACCTAGTTCATGGAGCACGAACAGTGCGGGAGAACCCTTCGCAGGCGCTGTTGCAACATCATCGGCACCTTCGATTGCCGCGATCAATCTCTGCGCATCCGAATCCGCACCCGTGATTTCGGCCCCATGATCGCGCGCGGTCCGGTGGACCAGCCATGCACCGATGGTGTCGATATGATCGATTTGTGAAATATCGACCTGTGTCACATTTGCCGAAACCGCGCGTAGTCGTTCGTCCAAATCGCCCAGTCTGGCTATAGCGAGCGCACCGGAGAAGCGCAGCGCTGTCCCCCCATCGGGCAATTGCTCTTCGGTAAAGTCAGCAGGTTGCGCCATTACCCGATGATAGGCGCATTCGTGCACGCATAACAAGGGTGAAGGCTTTGCAAATTTGGAACGCGCCTTATGCTGGGGGCATGGACAGGGAAAACAAGATCCGCATCGCGATCTATGACATGGACAAGACAGTTACACGCAGGGCCACATATAATGGCTTCCTGATGCATATGGCTTGGAACAAGTCACCATGGCGGCTGCTGATGCTTCCTGTCTTGCCACTGGGATTGATGCTCTATGCGCTGAAAATCTGGAGCCGGAGCCAGTTGAAGCAGTTTTCGCAGAGCCTGTTGATTGGTCGCAAGGTTCCCCGCATCCAATTTGCGCGCCATCTTGAACGCCATGCCGACCTGGTGCTTGGCAAGAATGTCTATCAAGAGGCGAAATGGCGGATCGATGCGGAAAAGTCGGACGGATATCGCCACGTGATCGCGACTGCATCGTACCGCTTATATGTCGAAGCGATTGCCGCCAAGCTGGGGTTTGACGATGTCATCGCAACCGAACTCGCCACCGATGATAGCGGCCATGTCCTCGCGCGGATCGATGGCCATAACTGCTATGACGAAGCTAAGCTCGACCGAGTGAAAGCATGGATGGCGGAAGTAGGTCTGGAACGGAATCAATGCCATATACGCGCCTATTCAGACCATGTGTCCGATGCCCCCTTGCTCTCTTTTGCCGACGAAGCCTTTGCCACCAACCCACACCCGCCGCTCGAGCGGCTGGCGCGGGAAAAGGGATGGCAGATCCTCGATTGGCGCGACGGCGACCCCGCGACCTGATTGTCAAACCTGGTCGAGTGCCTGTTTGAAATCGGCAATCAGATCATCCGGGTCCTCGATGCCGATCGAGATGCGGACTAGGTTGTTGGTGATGCCCAATGCCTTTTTGCGTTCCTCAGGAACTGACAGGTGGGTCATCGCGGCCGGATGGCTGGCGAGGGTCTCGGTTCCGCCCAGGCTGACCGCCAGTTTTGCGATTTTGAGTGCGTCGAGGAAGCGAAAGCTCTCCTTCTCGCCGCCCTTGATAAAGACCGAGAAGGTCGAGCCAGCGCCGCTACAATGGCGGTTATAGATATCCTGCTGCGCAGGATCGTCGATCATTCCCAGATAGCCAAGGCCGACAACCTTTGGATGCGTTTTCAGGAAAGCGCAGACCTTTGCCGCATTTTCCCCCGCGCGCGTCATCCGCAGTTCGAGTGTTTCGAGGCTGCGGAGCAACATCCATGCAGTGTTGGGATCGCAGATTGTGCCGATGGTGTTGCGCATCGGACGGATGGTATCGATCAGTGCTTGGCTACCGCAGACGCCGCCTGCCACTAAGTCCGAATGCCCGCCTGCATATTTGGTGAGGCTGTAAACAACCAGTTCTGCGCCCTGCTTGATCGGTTGCTGCCAGAGCGGGCCGAGGAAGGTGTTGTCGATGGCAATAGCCGGCTTTTGCTCACCCGGGAAAGCGGCATCGCGTGCAGCGCGGACCGCCTCTACATCGACTAGGGCGTTGGTCGGGTTGGCAGGGCTTTCGAGATAGACCAGCGCGACCTTCCCACCCTTTTTCTTGGCCAGTTTTTGCGCCTCGACAAGGATCTTATCGAGTTGTTTGCGATTGGCTCCAGCGGGAAAATCGACAAAAGAAACGCCAAAGCGCGAGAGGATACGTGCGATCAAGGACTCGGTCGCCGCATAGAGCGGACCCGAATGCACGATCACGTCATTCTGGCTGACCAGCGCAAGCAACAACGTAGCAATCGCGGACATGCCGCTGGAAAACACCAGCGCATCATCGGCGCCGTCCCATACCGCGAGGCGGTCTTCCAGGATTTCCTGATTGGGTCCGTTGAAACGTGAGTAGACGAGGCCGTCTGCGGGCCCTTTGCGTTTGCCAGTAATATGTTCGAAGAAGCGCTTGCCCGCGGCCGCGTTTTCAAATGCAAAGGTTGATGTCAGGAAGATCGGTGGCTTGAGCGCGCCTTCGGATAGCACTGGGTCGAAGCCATGCCCCATCATCAATGTCGAAGGTTTGAGGGTGCGACCGCCGATTTTCTTGATCGGTGATTTACCCTTGCGGCGTGGTTCGGTCATGCATCAATCTCCTTGATGCCGACCTTAGCAATATTTGTTTCATTTGAAACTAAATTGCGCGCCTTCAATGGAAGGTTGCGACGAACCAGACCACACCCACGATCAACGGTACGCCAAAAAGGTCGATCAGCAAGCCAGCCCTCAACATCCTTGGCAGCGCGACATGGCCGGTGGCCCATGCAATGGCATTCGGACCGGTTCCCGACGGCATCATGAAGCCCCAGCTCGCCGCGACCGATGCACACATTGCAAGCAGCCAGGGATCGGACCCTGTTGCCGCAACCAGCCCTGCAACCACGGGCATCACCCCGCTTGCGGTGGCAACGTTGCTGGCAAATTCTGTAATCAGGATAACGAGCGCCGTGACCGCCGCTGCTATGATCAATGGATGCACGCCCGCGAGCGGTTTCAACGCTTCGCCCAGCCAATCGGCCAGCCCGGATTCGCTGATCCCGGCGGCGAGCGCCAAGCCACCCCCGAACATCATGATCACGCCCCAAGGCGCGCGGTCTGCCTCTTTCCAGACAAGCAACGGACGGCCGCTGCCATCGGGAAGGAGGAACAGCAGAAGCGAGCAGGCAATCGCAATCGAGCCGTCGGTAACCGAACCTTTCGGCAGGATGGATTCGAGCTGCGGCTGTGCCAGCCAAAGCGCTATCGCCAACAGGATCACCGGCAAAAGCCGCTTTTCCGCAGTGGTCCAATCACCCTGTTTGCCTATAGCTGCGCGCGCCGCTTTCGGATCGAATTCGGTCGCTTCGATTTTCTGGACCTTGGCGAGAATAAGCGCAGCCATCGGCACCGCGGCGAGCAGGATCGGGATACCGAACGAAGACCAATCGGCGAAGCTGATATCCATGCCGACCTGCTTTTCGATCAGGCCAACCGCAATTGGATTGGTCGGCGAACCCACCAATGTGCCGAGCCCGCCCAGCGAAGCTGCAAAGGCAACACCGAGTACCAATGCACCCGCCATGCCGTTAGTGTCTTCTTCCCTTACGCCGCCGGCGCCCAACACGGCCAAAGCGATGGGCATCATGATTAGCGACGTCGAAGTATTGGAAATCCACATCGAGATGAAAGCGGTTGCTGCCATGAAGGCGAGAAGGAGGCCGAACCGGCTTTGGCCGGCAAAGCCGAGTATCCAGAGCGCAATCCGGCGATGCATACCGGTGCGCTCGACTGTCAGCGCGATGAATGCGCCGCCAAGTATCAGGAACAGGATAGGCGAATAATATTCCTTGGCGACATCGACGGCGCTCAGGATCCCCATCAGCGGCAGGGCTAGGAAAGGCAACAACGCGGTGACGGTTAGCGGGAAAGCCTCTGTCATCCACCAAATGGCCATCAAAACCGTCAACGCGGCGACTTGCCATGCAGGTGCCGCCATAGATGCAGGCGGTCCGACCAGCAGCATCAACAGGAAAACAGCAATCCCGCCCCAAAGTCCCCCGGTTTTTGCTTTCACATCAGCCCCGCAATCCGATCAGAGAAATTTCGCGCCCATAGCCGGGTTCGCTGCGATGGCAGCTGCGCCGATAGCTGAAAAAGCGATCGGGCTGCGAATAGGTGTCTTCGCCGAGGCATTCGACTTTAGTCACCCCGGCCTCGGCCAGCCGCGCGGCGACATAGCCTTCGATATCAAACTGCCAATGGCCGGGTTTGCCGCCGGCAAAGAAACGATCATTTTCGTCCGCTTCCTGAACGAAGCGTCGGTAAAAGCCGTCATCGACTTCATAGCTTTTCTGCGCGATGCATGGACCAACGGCGCAGACGATACGCGCGCGATCGGCCCCCAAAGCCTCCATCGCATTAAGCGTATTGTCGGTGACGCCGGTGATCGCGCCTTTCCATCCGGCATGCGCGGCCCCAATCACTCCAGCTTGCAAATCGGCAAACAGCACCGGAACGCAATCTGCGGTCAGGATGCCGAGCAAGATGCCCGGCCGGTCGGTCACCATCGCATCGGCGTGCGGACGCGCATCGATTGGCAAAATCTCGTCCACGGTGACAACATCAGGTGAATGGACCTGATGGACGGTTGCCAGCTCAGCCCCAGGCATAACCGCCGTCATAGCTCGTCGGCGGTTCTCCAGAACGGCATCGTGGTCATCGTCAGACCCTAGCCCCACATTTAGGCCAGCATGGATACCATCGGATACGCCGCCCTTGCGACCGAGAAAGCCGTGCGGCACCCCTGCCAGCAGGCGGCTACGCACGATTTCGACCGGTTCTTGGCTTGGGCTCTCCATGGCGCTCTCTTCGCATTGCCCCTTGTGCTTGGCAACATGCTTGACGCTGGCACTGCAAGATTGGAGAGACGGGGCATGACGGGAAAGATGCTGATCTTTGGAATGGGCTATACAGCCAGCCGCTTGGCGCAACATTTGCGCGCGCTTGGTTGGGAAGTGGTGGGCACAAGCCGCAGCGCAGTCATGGGCGCGTTTCGCTTCGACGATGAAGAGTGTGTGATGGCCGCCTTGTCAGATGCCACCCATATACTCTCTTCGGTCCCGCCCGCGCGCGAAGGTGGCGATCCCGTGCTGGAACGTTATGGCAGCGCGCTGCATGCTGCGCCTGCCAAGTGGATCGGTTATCTGTCCTCCACCGGTGTCTATGGCGATACGGGCGGTGCCTGGGTCGACGAAAGCGCGCCAATTGGTGGTGGCCGGCGCAGCGCACGCGCCGCGGCGGACCTAGAATGGCAAAAGCTCCGTGATGATGTGTCAGTGTTTCGCTTGCCTGGCATCTATGGCCCAGGGCGTTCCGCGCTGGACAGGGTGCGCGAAGGAAAAGCGCATCGTATCGATATTCCAGACCAGGTCTTCAGCCGCGTCCATGTCGACGATATTGTGTCGGGCATAGTTGCCAGCTTTGCCGGGCCAAGCGGCATCTACAATTTGGCCGACAATCTGCCCTGCAGCCAGAATAACGTTATAGAGTTTGCTTGCACCCTGTTGGGGATCCAGCCTCCCTTGCTGCAAACGCTTGAAGAGGCGCAGCTTTCACCCATGGCGTCGGCATTTTATGCGGAAAACCGCCGGGTTTCGAACCTCAAGGCACAGCGACTGCTCGGATGGAAGCCCGACTATCCCGATTATAAACAAGGGCTTACAGCATTGTTACACAGCTTAGGTGAAAAAGCGGATTGACGGCCACTCCCGCTTAGGTCAGCCTCCTTCGACAAATCCGGCGCAGAACCGGCTTAAAGTTCGCAGGAGAATGCTTTTGGCAACTGCCGCTATTGAAGACGTGTCGCGTCCCTCGCTGTTTCTCGCGCTGACCGAGTTTCCCCGTGCCATGGCCGAGTTCGGTTCGATGACCTGGGCCAGCCCGCTTCTGATGCAAGCGCCCAAGGGCGATGGCCATCCGGTGCTTTTGCTCCCCGGTTTCATGGCTACCGAATTTTCGATGAAGCCGCTGCAAACCTATCTCGACAAACTGGGCTACAACGCTTTCCATTGGGAGCTTGGCCGCAATCTTGGCCCCAAGGCCATCGGACATAATGGCGAACATCTGATTGCGCGGCTTGAGCAGATCCATGCCGAAACCGGTCGCAAGGTCAGCCTTGTCGGTTGGTCGCTTGGCGGAACGCTCGCGCGTCAATTGTCGCGTCGTCGCCCGGATATGGTGCGGCAGGTGATTTCATTGGGTTCACCCATTGTCGGCAGCCCCAAATCGACCAATGCGTGGCGGGCTTACCAGATGCTTACGGGTCACAAGATCGATGCCCCCAATGTGCAGGCGCAATTGGCCGAAAGCCATGATGTTCCACCCGTACCTTCGACCGCAATCTACTCACAACAGGATGGCATCGTTGCATGGCAGAACAGCCGTGAACCAAAGGCGCCGCATACCGACAATATCGAAGTGAAAGGCAGCCATTGCGGCTTGGGCGTCAACCCGACCGTGCTTTGGGCGATTGCGGATCGCTTGGCTCAGGAAGAGGGCCAATGGAAACCGTTTGAGCGTGGCGGCATTCGCAGCCTGCTTTATCCGTCCAGCGGCCACTGATAACCTATTGTGGAATTTGAAGGGGGTCCCGGCATTGCCGGGGTCCCTCATTTTTTGGCTTTGCCCTTGGGCTTCGCTGGTGTCTTCGCTTTTGGCACTTTTGCTTTCGGGCCAGCGGCTTTTTTGACTGGCTTGGCAGCCGCGGGTTTCGCGCTCACTGCCTTCGCTTTTGTTGCCGGCTTGGCCTTGACTGGAGCAGCTTCTTTCGCCTTCACCTCTGCCTTGGGCATCGCTCGCAGCAATTCGTCAAAGGATTCGCGCAGCGCCGCCGCGTAATTGGCGGGATCAGGAATCATGTCTCGATCGCTGGTAAAGGAAATCGCGATTTCGGGGCCATAGCTGTAGATTGTATTGATCAGGCCCATGCCATCAAAAACAGGGCCGGTACCCATCATTCGCACCATCTTTGCCCCGGCAAAATAGAGCGGCACGCGCGGGCCGGGGACATTGGTGGCAACGCAGTTGAACACCGGCGAGTGCAGGTTTGAAACGCCCAGCCTGGTGTAAAGCCGCGCGCCCAACCCGGCGAGGCCCGACGGGATGAACTGGCTATAGTCGGTGAGGGTGCGTGCACCTACGGCGTTGGTCATCGCCTTGGAATTTACGGCTTCTTTGCGCACCCAGGCGAGCCGTTCCATTGGGTCTTCGATCTGGGTGCCGATCTGGACCAACATCGCCGAAACAAGGTTGCCCAGCGCCTCCTTTTCGCCTTCGGCTCGCACCGAAATGGGGGCCATGACTTGCAGGCTCTCTTTCGGCAAATTCTTCCGCGACAGCAGATATTTGCGCAGGCCGCCGCCGATGATCGTCAAAACCACGTCGTTGACGGTCGCACCTTCGATCCGATCCTTGATCGCCCGGATGTCGGAAAGCTGGAATACGACGCCATCCCATACGCGGTGCGGCCCAACCTTGCCGTTGAGCAAAGTTTGCGGAGCCATGCGCGCGCCTTTCAGCGATACATCACCCCCTGCGACTTCGCGAATAAGTCGGGCTGCACCTGGCACGGTCTGCGCCAGCGTCTTGGCAAACTTCACCGGTTGGGTCACCGAATTCAGCCAGGTTCGCATCAGCATTTCGGTAACTGCGGGCTCGTTCTCGCCCTTCCACTTTGCTTTCTTCGTCCGGTCGACCGGCACCGGCTCTATATCATGGACCGCGGCGGAGAGTTCGACGCCTGACATGCCGTCAATCGCCGCATGGTGCACCTTGGCTACCAGCGCGAAGCAACCTTTGGGTAGCCCTTCGATATTGTCGAGGCCTTCGACAATGTTGAACTCCCACAGCGGTTTTGAAAGATCGAGCCCGCGCGCGTGCAGCCTCGCCACCTGGATACACAACTGCCGCCAGTCGCCGGGCTGGGGCAGGGCAATGTGGCGGACGTGAAATTCGAGGTCGAAATTGGGATCGTCGATCCAATAGGGATGGTCGAGATCGAATGGAACGCGGACAAGTTTCTGGCGAAAGCTGCGTGCCTTGTCCAAGCGGCTTTCTATGTGCGCCAATATGTCCTTGAACCTTACGAACCCCCCGGGTGCGGTCGACGGGTCATAGATCCCGACCGAGCCGATATGCATCGGCGTATTTGGGGTGTCGAGATAGATGAAACTGGCATCCTGCCCACTAAGCTGCTCCATGAATTTCTCCTCTCCGTAGAGGAGATTAACGTGGAAGCGAGCGGTTGGCGAGTCTAACGCGTGCGCATCGCGACAACGAGGCCGACTGACGCGAGAATCGCCCCGCTAGCGGCCAGCGCGGTCCAGGCATAGCCTTCGAAAAGCGTCGACAGCAGCATTGCCACAACGGGTATCAGCACGCTTGTATAGGCCGCCTTGCCGGGGCCGATCTTGCGTATCAGATCGAAATAGAGCGGGAAGGTGACGACTGAACCGATGATGCCGAGATAAAGGACGCCGCCCAGATAGCCCGCGCGCAATTCAATGATCGGCGGGCCATGGTTGATGAATGACCATGCAGCGTTGAAAAGCGCGCCCCAAAGCATTGACCAGGCAAGGATGGTCGTCGTTGGAAAGCGACCGACCGAGGGTGCAACCTGCATCACATTCGAAACCGATGCGCAGAGCACGGCAATGAGGGTGAGCGCGGTTCCCACGATTACCTCTTGTCCTCCCACGGGAGCGACCTTGTATTCCTGCACCATCAGCAGTGCGACACCGGCACTCGCAATCAGCGAACCGATGATGAAATTGCGGCTGAAGTCGCGCCCCAGCCACCATTTGCCGAGCAAAGCGTTGGGTACGATCAGCAAGGCAAAGATAACCGCGACAAGGCCGGAGGTGATGTGGTGCTCAGCCGCATAGACAAAGTTGAAGTTGAGCGTGAATTGCATCAGCCCAAGCAGGACCGTCCATTTCAGACCATTGGCGTCAATCCGCAGCGATTGCCGTGTAATGGCAGACAGCAGGAACATGCCAACGGCAGCGACCGCAAAGCGGTAACAGACTGACCAACTCGCAGGCACAGTTCCCAATTGGTCGCGAATAACCAGCCATGTCGAACCCCAGATAAGCGATACCACCAAGAACGGGATCGCCACGCGCG
>Ga0255182_1000571_pt1 | contig 23232 bp, 22 predicted proteins | sample Atl_UVDOM_RepA_8_FD_188420 | JGI IMG/M metagenome (GOLD analysis project Ga0255182, IMG submission 188420) | Freshwater microbial communities from Altamaha River, Georgia, United States - Atl_UVDOM_RepA_8d | ecosystem: Environmental > Aquatic > Freshwater > River | place: USA: Georgia...
AGTGTCAGCAATGATCCAAGCAATGTATACAAAAAGAACTTGAACGCCGCATACACCCGATTCGGCCCGCCCCAGATACCGATGATCAGATACATCGGGATCAGGGTTGCCTCGAAAAAGACATAAAACAAAACGCCGTCGAGAGCCGAAAACACGCCAATCATTAATCCCGAGAGCAATAAGAACGCACCGAAATACTCGGCGACACGATCCTCGATGACCTCCCACCCGGCAATCACGACAAACACGGTAATCAGCGCCGTCAGCGGAATAAACCACATCGAGATTCCATCAATCCCTAACGAATAGTGAATACCAAAGCGTTCAATCCAGCTGAACTTCTCTACAAACTGCATCCCGGATGCGCCGCGATCAAACCCCATGACCAACGGAAGCGTCACCAGAAAACCCAGCACCGAGGCCCCCAAGGCCGTCTGACGCAGAGCCAGTGCGGAAAGAGAACGGCCAACCAACATGAGGCCGATCCCCAGAATAATCGGCAGCCAGATCGACAGAGAGAGCACGGGAAATTGACCTTGCATTACTTCACCATCGGAACAGGGTTCATAACAGGCGCGAACCACCAGAGCATCAGCGCAACTCCGAGAATCATGGCGATTGCATAGTGGTAGAGATAACCGGTCTGTCCAATTCGCATAATCGACGCAACCGCTGCAACTACCCGTGTGCTTCCGTTAACAACGAATCCATCGATGAGCCCTTGATCAGCCCGCTTCCAAAGCTGGCCACCGAGCAGCCGGGCTCCACCCGCAAAGACGATCTCATTGAATCGGTCCATAAAGTACTTCTGATCAAGAAGCCGATGAATTGCCGAAAAATGCACCGCAATTGCTTCAGGAATGCTGGGCCGCATCAGGTAGAAGTACCCCGAGACCAGCACACCCGCCAATGCAAGCCAAAACGGTAACGTCTGAATGCTATGCAGCGCCAAATCTATCGCCCCGTGATAATGACTGGCGAGCACTGCCATCGCAGGATGGGAAGGATCCACCGTAATCACGCCTTTGAAATAATCCCCAAAGAGCATCGGACCAATGGCCATCCCGCCAAGGATAACTGAGGGGATCGCTAACGCCACCAGGGGTAAGGTGACGACCAACGGCGACTCGTGGGGGGTGCCTCCGTGTCCGTGATCTCCATGGCTATCCTGCCCATGATGGCCACCTGATTCCGACCAACGCGGCCTGCCGTGGAAGACCAGAAAGAACATGCGGAATGAATAAAACGCCGTGACAAAAACACCCAGCAGCAACATGAGATAAACGACAGGCGCGGCCACTAGATTCGAGGCACGCACAGCCTCGATGATCATGTCCTTGGAGTAAAAACCGGAGAAAAATGGCGCACCAATTAGTGCGAGCGATCCGAGTAAAGAGACCGCCCAGGTAATTGGCATCTTTTTCCAGAGGCCTCCCATGTTGCGAATATCCTGATCGTGGTGCATCCCAATAATCACGGATCCAGCCGCCAGAAAGAGTAGTGCCTTAAAAAAGGCATGTGTCATCAAATGGAAAAACGCAACCGAGTAGGCAGAGGCGCCAAGGGCAACCGTCATGTAGCCGAGCTGGGAGAGCGTTGAATAGGCCACAACACGCTTGATATCGTTTTGAACGATTCCCAGAAAGCCCATAAACAGCGCCGTAATGGAGCCAATGATCAGCACGAACGACAGCGCAATGTCGCTTAGCTCAAATAACGGCGACATCCGCGCCACCATGAATATGCCCGCCGTGACCATCGTGGCCGCATGGATCAGGGCAGAGATTGGCGTTGGACCCTCCATAGAATCCGGCAGCCACACGTGGAGCGGGAACTGGGCAGATTTGCCCATCGCGCCAATAAACAGACAAATACAAGCCACCGCAAGAAGGGGCCAGTCTGTACCTGGAAACAGAGCGATCGTCTTGGAAGCAAGGTCAGGGGCGGCAACAAACGTCGCCGCGTAGTCCAGAGTGCCGGTGGCAGAAAGCAGCAGGCCAATGCCCAGAATAAAACCAAAATCTCCCACCCTGTTCACCAGAAATGCCTTAAGGTTGGCGACAATGGCCGTGGGACGGGTGTACCAGAAACCAATGAGCAGATACGACACCAGCCCGACAGCCTCCCAGCCAAAAAATAACTGCAAAAAGTTATTGCTCATTACGAGCATCAGCATTGAGAAGGTAAAAAGCGAGATATAGCTGAAAAACCGCTGATAGCCGGGATCATCCTGCATGTAGCCAATGGTGTAGACATGCACGGCCAACGATACAGAGGTCACGACGACCATCATGGTCGCTGACAGCGTATCAATCAGAAATCCGACCTCTAGCTTGAGGCCCGCGACCTGCGCCCATGTATACACCGGACCATTAAACGTATTGCCTGCGAGCACGTCAGCCAGCACGAAACAGCTGGCGATCATCGCGACGGCAACGCCCGATATCGTGACCCAGTGCGCTCCAGCCCGGCCAACGGTCCGGCCAAACAGGCCAGCCACAATGGCGCCCACCAACGGCGCGAGAGGAACAAGCAGGTAGAGCATTTTCATCCGGTATCAGCCTTTCAATTCGTCGAGCTCTTCGACCTCGACGGTATTGAGATTGCGGAATAGCACCACCAAGATTGCCAAGCCAATGGCTGACTCTGCAGCCGCAACCGTAAGAATAAAGAACACGAAGATCTGTCCGGCAGCATCTCCAAGGTAATGAGAAAAGGCGATGAAATTCATATTCACCGCGAGCAGCATCAGCTCGATAGCCATCAGAAGCACAATCAGGTTCTTTCGGTTCATGAAAATACCAATCACCGAGAGTGCAAACAGAATCGCCCCGAGCGTTAGGAAATGTGCCAACGTCAGCATCTCAGCCGCCCTTCCCTTGTGCTGCGGCAGGATCTGTTGCCGCGGTCTCCGCCTGTGGCTCGGCGGGTGCCGCCTTCACCACCGGCGCCATCGATACCAGACGCACACGATCTGAGGCCCTTACCTTGACCTGGTCGGACGGCCGCTGGGACTTAGAGTCCTTTCGGCGCCTCAGCGTCAGGGCAATTGCAGCCACAATCGCCACGAGCAGAATCACGGCGGCGATCTGAAAGGCATACACGTAATCGGTATAAATCAGTCGGCCAAGCGCCTTGGTGTTGTCAAAATTTGGGGGCAACGGCGCTACGGTTGCCTCTGGCACGTTAAAGCTGCGGATCAGCACAGCGGACATCTCAAATACGATCAGTCCACCCACGGGAGCAGCCACGCGAAGATTGGCCCAGAACCCTTGCCGAAGCTTCTCCAGATCAAAATCAACCATCATCACCACAAATAGGAACAACACCATCACCGCACCCACATAGACCAGGACCAGCGTGATCGCTAAAAACTCCGCTCGCAGCAGCAGCCAGATAGCAGAGGCGCTGAAAAAGCTCAGCACCAGATAGAGCACAGCGTGGACAGGATTTCGGGCGGTGATGACGCGCAGGGCCGCGAACACCAGAATCGCAGCAAAGGCATAAAAGAGCGAGAGCGTGACATCAAACATGGCGTTTATTCCTAGCGGTAGGGGGCATCGGACTCACGGGCAGCAGCGATGTCTTGCTCGTAGCGATCCCCGACGGCCAGCAGCATCTCTTTAGTGAAGTAGAGATCTCCCCGCTTTTCGCCGTGGTATTCATGAATATGCGTCTCCACGATAGAGTCGACCGGACAGCTCTCTTCGCAGAACCCACAGAAAATACATTTGGTTAGATCAATGTCGTAACGGGTGGTCCGGCGTGTTCCGTCTGCACGCACGGTAGACTCAATCGTGATGGCCTGGGCGGGACACACGGCTTCGCAGAGCTTGCAGGCAATACACCGCTCCTCCCCGTTTGGATACCGACGCAGCGCATGCAAACCCCGAAAGCGCGGAGACATCGGCGTCTTTTCTTCGGGGTATTGAACCGTGATCTTTCGCGCAAATAAGTAGCGGCCCGTGAGCGCCATACCACGCAGCATCTCTAGAAGCAGAAAGGATCGGAGGAAGTTAACGAGTCTGGTCATGTTTCATTCATCCCGTTACCAGATAGACCAAGGCGTCTGCATCCATGCGCCAATAATGACCAGCCAGATAAGCGTCACTGGAATAAAGATTTTCCAGCCCAGCCGCATGATCTGGTCGTAGCGGTAGCGCGGAAACGAGGCCCGCATCCAGATAAACACGCTGACCACAAAAAACGTTTTCAGCCCGAGCCAGATCCAGCCCGGAATAAAGTCCAGCCACGCGACCGGTGCATCCCACCCGCCGAGGAACATGATGGCGGCAAGGGCCGACAACAGAATCATGTTGGCGTATTCGGCCAGGAAGAACACGGCAAAGCCCATGCCGGAATACTCCACCATATGGCCCGCCACAATCTCCGATTCGCCCTCCACCACATCAAAGGGGTGGCGATTGGTCTCCGCCACGCTCGACACAAAATAGACCACGGCTACCGGTAGCAGAGGTAGCCAATTCCAGGAAAGAAAATTCAAGCCCAGCTGCTCAGCGAAAAGGCCCTTCTGCTGTCCGACAACGATCTCGGTCAGATTCAGACTACCGGAGACCATGAGCACAGACACCAGTGCAAAACCAATCGCTAGCTCATAGGAAACCATTTGAGCCGAGGCACGCATTGCTGCAAGAAATGAATACTTCGAGTTTGATGCCCAGCCAGCGAGAATGACGCCATACACCTCGATCGATGTAATCGCCAGCAGGAGCAGCAGACCGGCGTTGATATTCGACAGCACAACCTCGGGACCAAAGGGGATCACGGCCCACGCCGCCATCGCCGGCATGATGGTCATGATCGGTCCAAGCAGGTACAGGCCCTTGCTGGCCTGTGAGGGCATGATGATCTCTTTGGTCAGCAGCTTTAATGCATCTGCTATCGGCTGAAGCAGGCCGAGCGGGCCGACGCGATTGGGTCCAAGCCGCACATGCATCCAGCCAATGAGCTTACGCTCCCAGAGCGTGAGATAAGCGACACAGGCAAGAAGCGGCAATACGACCGCTACGATCTTAATCAGTACCCAGGCCACCGGCCAGGCATCGCCCAGAATCGATACTCCCACCTGCTGCATCTGAGAGAGAAAATCCAGCATCTCAGGCAGCCTCCAACTCAATCGGACCGATCATGTCTCCAAGAGCACTTGTCGCCGCATGCGCTGCCGAAATACAGACCACACCGCGTGCAAGCCGATCGTCGGCAGCAACCTCCAGCACGACAGAATCTTTTCCAGACTGACTGCATCTCAGACGAGAACCGATCGCAAGGCCGAGCCGATCAATGTCGGCCGGATGCATCATTGCCTTCGGATCCTGGCTCGCCCGAGTCTCTTGTAACGCGGGCGCGTGCCGACATACGGCATCAGCGCGGTATATCGGAACATTGGCAATACGGAACATCGCGGACTTTCCGCCTGACCCGGTCGCCTGAACGGACTGCGGCGGCAATGGGCTCGCCGTAAGGCCAGAGATGATCTGGCCAACAGACGCCTGGCCCAACACCGACTGCCGAACCTGTTCAGAGGATTCCGCATCGAAGCCTTCAAGATCCAAAAGATTGCCCAGTACGCGCAGCACCTTCCATCCGGGACGGGCCTCGCCCAGGGGGCGGACAACGGCCTGTGTGGCCTGCAGCCTTCCCTCGCAGTTCACATAACTGCCTGAGGTCTCGGTATAGGGTGCAATAGGCAGCACAACATCTGCAAACTCCATCACGCCGTCTTTAAACGCCGTCAATGCGACCACCGCCTTCGCTGCAGAAAGTGCTACCCTTGCCTGCTGAGGATTTCCACAATCCATTACAGGGTCAATGTTCACCAGCAGATATGACTCCCCGGGGGATGCAAACATGGAGGCTGCATCAAATCCACCTTGACTCGGACGGGCTTTGGCGAGGTAGCCGCCCACACCATTGGCACCCTCCACAGTAAAGCCGATACGACACCCCAGCGCATCGGCTGCAATCTGCGCAAGACTCCAGATCGTCGCCGCATTCGGGTGCGATAAGACACTGTTGCCCAGCATGATCGCAGCCCTTTGCCCTGGATCCGACGACTCTGAGAGCATCTGCGCAACCGCAACACTCTGCGGGCCAGGACTCACACCAGCCAAGGAGTCCGGTAACGGCAAAGCCTTCAATTGGAGTGCCGCAACCGCAATTTCAGACATCGCTGAAACCCAGTCTGCCGGCGAAACCACCAGCTGCTGGAGGACCGGCATCAAAAGATCCTCCGCGCGGGCATGCAGTGTGGCGATCCGGGCGCCCCTGCGAGCGGCCTGACGTAAGCGCTGGGCGAGCAGCGGCTGATCGTGGCGCAAAAATGCGCCGACGATCAACACCCGATCGGCCTCACTCACCTGCGACAACTCCATTCCGAGCGTTGGTACGCCCGTAAAGAAACGATCAAAACCTGCCTGTCCCAGCCGAGGACGAAAATCAACCGAGTCGCTCTTTAATCCCCGGGTGATCGCAGCAGCAAGCGACATTTCCTCGATCGTGCAGCCAGGAGAAAGAAGGGTTCGAACATGATTGGGCCCATGCGAGGATGCAGACCGCAGCGCCTGAGACGCCTTTGAGAGTGCCTCTTCCCAGCTCGCCTGCGCCCACTGGCCATCCGCCTGGCGGATCATGGGATGGGTCAGCCGATCCTCGCTGTTCAAGCCTTCGTAGCTAAACCGATCGCGATCAGAAATCCAGCACTCGTTAACCGATTCGTTTTCCATGGGCACAACGCGCTTGACCTGGTTTCCCTTGGCCTGGACAACGATATTGGCGCCGATACTGTCATGGGGGCTTACAGAGCGCCTGCGCGACAGCTCCCAGGTACGTGCGGAGTAACGAAATGGCTTGCTGGTCAATGCGCCCACCGGACAGACATCGATCATATTGCCGGACAGTTCGCTCTCAATGGCATTGCCCACAAACGACATGATCTCGGAATGCTCGCCACGGCCCGCCATGCCCAACTCCATTACGCCGGCGATTTCCTGGCCAAAACGAACACAGCGCGTGCAGTGAATACAACGGCTCATTTCTTCTGCTGAAATCAGCGGGCCCATCGGCTTATGGAACACCACCCGCTTTTCTTCCGAATATCGTGAGGCTGAGGGTCCATAGCCCACCGCGAGGTCCTGCAACTGACACTCGCCCCCCTGGTCACAGATCGGACAGTCCAGCGGGTGATTGATAAGCAGAAATTCCATCACGTTTTTCTGCGCCTGCTTAGCCTTTGCCGATGCGGTAAAGACACGCATACCCGCCGTCACAGGCGTGGCACAAGCGGGCAACGCTTTGGGCGCCTTCTCTACCTCGACAAGGCACATCCTGCAGTTCGCAGCGATGGACAGTTTCTTGTGATAGCAGAAGTGCGGGACATACAAGCCGAGCTTGCTGGCCGCATCCATCACCATGCTGCCCTCGGGCACCTCTACCTTCTGGCCGTCGACTTCAAGTTCAATCATCAGACGTAGTCCTCTACCAGGCAGCGTTTATGGGCAATATGATGCTCAAACTCTGCACGGTAATGCTTTAAGAATGCGCGAACGGGCATCGCCGCGGCATCGCCAAGGGCACAAATGGTGCGGCCCATAATATTCCCGGCGACTTCATCAAGTTTCGCGAGATCTTCCTGGGTGCCCTGCCCTTTTTCGATACGATTCACCATACGCCACAGCCACCCTGTTCCCTCGCGGCAGGGGGTGCACTGGCCACAGGATTCCTCGTAGTAGAAGTACGAGAGCCGTAAGAGACAGCGCACCATGCAACGCGTCTCATCCATCACAATGACGGCACCCGAACCCAGCATGGAACCCGCCTTGGCGATCGAGTCATAGTCCATATCGACACCCATCATGATGTCGGCCGGCAGCACCGGCATGGAGGAGCCACCTGGGATCACCGCCTTGAGTTTTTTTCCATCGCGGACACCGCCTGCGAGCTCTAACAATTTCGCAAATGGTGTTCCCAGGGGAATCTCATAATTTCCGGGCCGCTCGACGTCGCCGGATATGGAGAAAATTTTAGTGCCGCCGTTATTGGGCTTTCCAACTTCCAGATAGGCCTGGCCGCCGTTCCGGATGATCCATGGGACGGCCGCAAAGGTCTCTGTGTTATTAATCGTAGTCGGCTTGCCATACAGGCCAAAGCTCGCGGGAAACGGTGGTTTGAATCGAGGCTGGCCCTTCTTGCCCTCGAGCGACTCCAAAAGCGCCGTTTCCTCACCGCAGATGTAAGCACCAAAGCCGTGATGGGCCTGCAGGTTAAAAGAAAAGCCGCTTCCAAGAATGTTCTCACCGAGTAGACCGGCCTCGCGCGCCTCATCGAGGGCCTGCTCAAAGCGCTCGTAGGTTTCCCAGATCTCACCGTGAATGTAGTTATAGCCGCGGGTGGCACCCATGGCATAGGCCGCAATCGCCATCCCCTCAATCACGGTGTGCGGGTTGTAGCGAAGAATGTCGCGGTCTTTGAATGTACCCGGCTCACCCTCATCCGAGTTACACACCAGATACTTCTGAATTGGAAGCTTCGCGGGCATGAAGCTCCACTTCAAGCCTGTAGGGAATCCGGCACCACCACGGCCACGCAGCCCAGATGCCTTGATCTCGGCAATGACATCCTCCGGCTTCATCGTGCGCAGTACTTTCTTTAGGGCTTCATAGCCGCCCCGCGACTGATAGTCTTTTAGGCGCCAGCTGTCCGGCGTCAGGCCGGCCAGAATCTGCGGCGAAATGTGACGTCCGTGAAAGCACGTATCGATCAAGGGGATCTCAGGTGCACCCATTAGCGTCCTCCCTGCGCGTTGGATTCAGCGCCCTGCGCGTCCGCCCTTAGTTCGGTGAGCAAGGCATCAATCTTATCGTTGGACATCCAGCTGCACATGCGGTGGTTATTCACCAGCATCACTGGAGCATCCCCGCATGCACCCATACACTCGCCTTCTTTTAGAGTAAACATGCCATCCGCTGTCGTCTCATTAAAGCCGATACCCAGCTTCGCCTTTAAGTACTCGGCGGCATGATTGCCAGACCGCAATGCACAGGGAAGGTTGGTACAGACGGTCAGCTTAAATTTGCCAACCGGCTGAAGGTTATACATCGTGTAGAAGGTGGCCACCTCATGGACCGCAATCGGGGGCATGCCCAGATAGGCTGCAATGTCTGCCTCAACCTCAGGGGAAATCCAGCCTACCTCGCGCTGAGCAATCGTTAAGGCCGACATCACGGCAGACTGACGCTGATCAGCGGGGTATTTCGCGATCTCGCGATCAATTCTTTTATAAGCCTCGGCCGAGAGTGCCGGTCCCTGTGGCCGCTCCGACAATGACAGCTGCACGCTCATCGATCAATTTCCCCAAACACGATGTCCTGTGTGCCGATAATGGTCACCACATCCGCAATCATGTGGCCACGCGACATCTCATCCAGGCCCTGCAAATGGGCAAATCCCGGCGCACGAATCTTCAGTCGATAGGGCTTATTCGCACCGTCCGAAACGAGGTAAATGCCAAACTCCCCTTTGGGATGCTCAACGGCCGCATAGCACTCACCCTCCGGCACATGGAATCCCTCTGTGAAAAGCTTAAAGTGGTGAATGAGCTCTTCCATGTTGGACTTCATGCCGACACGGGCAGGCGGCGCCACCTTATGGTTGCCGCTCATAACCGGACCGGGATTCTTCCGAAGCCACTCAATACACTGCGCGATGATCCGGTTGCTCTGGCGCATCTCTTCGATGCGCACCAGATAGCGGTCGTAGCAATCGCCCTCTTTCCCTACCGGGATGTCAAAATCCATTCGGTCATAGACCTCATAGGGCTGGTGCTTACGCAGATCCCATGCAATGCCCGATCCCCTGAGCATCGGTCCTGTAAATCCCATCTGCTTTGCGCGCTCCGGCGTGACAACACCAATGCCCACAAGTCTTTGCTTCCAGATACGGTTGTCGGTGAGCAGAGTCTCATACTCATCCACATAGCCAGGAAAACGTCGTGTGAAGTCCTCGATGAAATCCAGCAGACTACCCTGACGGTTTTCGTTTAACCGGCGTGCAGCACCATCGGACCGCTTTCGATTGGCGATGTACTGAGGCATCTGCTCAGGCAGGTCTCGATAGACGCCGCCCGGACGATAGTAGGCCGCATGCATACGGGCACCCGAGACCGCCTCGTAGCAGTCCATTAGGTCCTCGCGCTCACGGAACGCATACAGGAACACCGCCATGGCGCCGACATCAAGACCATGCGCACCAATCCACAAAAGATGATTCAAAATCCGCGTGATCTCATCAAACATCACCCGGATGTACTGGGCCCGCACTGGAACCTCGACACCCAGCAGCCGCTCAATCGCCATCACATAGGCATGCTCATTGACCATCATGGACACGTAATCAAGCCGATCCATGTAAGGCACGGACTGCAAAAATGTCTTTTGCTCTGCGAGCTTCTCTGTGCCCCGATGCAACAAGCCAATATGCGGGTCCGCCCGTTGTACCACCTCGCCATCTAGCTCGAGCACCAGTCGCAACACACCGTGGGCCGCAGGATGCTGAGGCCCGAAGTTGAGGGTGTAATTTTTAATATCAGCCACGACGCGCTGTCCTATTGGGGAATAAAGCCGCCATAGTTATCCTCGCGAATAACCCGGGGGACCTGATCACGTGGCTCAATCGTGACCGGCTGATAGATGACACGCCTTTGCTCTGGGTCGTAACGCATCTCGACATATCCCGATACAGGAAAATCTTTGCGAAACGGATGGCCGACAAATCCGTAATCGGTCAGGATGCGACGAAGATCGTCATGGCCTTCAAACACCATGCCGTAAAGATCAAATGCCTCGCGCTCATACCAGCCGGCCGCGGTCCAGATATCCGTTACCGAAGCGACCACCGGAAATTCATCGTCTGGGCAGAACACACGGAGCCGGAGGCGTTGATTTAATTCAACCGACAACAGATGCAACACGGCAGCAAATCGCGGTCCCTCGTGCCCACCCTCGCGGTAGCCTTGATAGTCCATTCCACAGAGATCAATCAGGGTGTCGAATCGCAGACCTGGATGATCTCGGAGCTGGCGGCACACCTCGTGGTATTGGTCTGCATGCACCGTAAGGGTGGTCTCACCCAGGGCCTCCCAGACCGAAGAGATCTGGGTGCTCAAGGAGGTTTCAATCAAGGACTTGAGATTTTCCATCCGGCTAGCTCCTTGCGATGGTGCTGGTTCGCCGGATTTTGTTCTGCAGCTGAATGATGCCGTAGATCAACGCCTCTGCAGTCGGGGGGCACCCCGGAACATAGATGTCAACGGGAACAATGCGGTCGCAGCCCCGCACCACTGAATAGCTGTAGTGGTAGTAGCCACCTCCGTTGGCGCATGAGCCCATGGAGATCACCCAACGGGGCTCGGGCATCTGGTCGTATACCTTGCGCAGCGCAGGCGCCATTTTGTTACACAGAGTGCCCGCCACGATCATCAGATCTGACTGACGTGGGCTCGGCCGAAAAACCACACCGAAACGATCCAGGTCATAACGGGATGCACCTGCATGCATCATCTCCACCGCACAACAGGCAAGCCCGAATGTCATGGGCCAGAGGGATCCCGTGCGCGTCCAATTGATGATGGTGTCGGCCGAGGTGGTCAGGAACCCTTGCTTGAAAACGCCGTCGATCGCCATTGCCTGTCTTTTCTCCCCTATTCCCAGTCCAACGCGCCCTTCATCCACTCATAGATGAAGCCGAGAACCAGAATGCTTAAAAACAACATCATCGACATAAAGCCAAACAGGCCGATGTCCTTCAGCGCAACCGCCCAGGGAAAGAGAAATGCGATCTCCAGGTCGAACAAAATAAACAGGATTGCTACCAGGTAGTAACGCACATCGAACTGCAGTCGGGCGTCTTCAAAGGCCTCGAAGCCACATTCATAAGGGGAGAGTTTCTCGGCATCTGGACGGCTTGGCCCAAGTAATTTGCCAATAGACATGGAGGCCACACCAATGGCGCCGCCAACAAGAATAAACATCAAAACTGGTAGGTATTGTTCTAAATTCACGCCCTGTGTTCCCCAGGCAAGTGTTTGTTCTACCTTTTTTTGGTGCCGACGGCGAGACTCGAACTCGCACAGCTTACGCCACTGCCCCCTCAAGACAGCGTGTCTACCAATTTCACCACGTCGGCGTCAAAAACTCCCTACTGCCGATACTACCTGACAACGCAATTTTTTTTAATTTCACCCTACTTTTTTGCCCCCGAATCGGTGGGCACGGCCGGCACACCACTGGCCGCTGGCACCCCTGTTGGTGCGACTGGAGTCGATCCAGGACTGGGGACCTCTGAGGCGTTTTGCATCACACTTCCTGAACCTGCAGGCTGACGACTCTGCGTGGCCAGATAGGACAGGGCAAGCGTGGCAAGAAAAAATACCGTAGCCAGCACCGCAGTGGTTCGACTCAGAAAATTCGCGGAGCCACTCGAACCAAAAAGACTTCCGGCCGAGCCGGAGCCAAAGGCCGCACCCATATCTGCGCCTTTACCTTGCTGCAGCAACACCAGAACAATGATGCCGATCGCAGAGAGCACCTGCAGTGTCAACACCAGATTCATCAACCATCCCATAGCCACTTTCCTCAACAGTCCGACATCGCACAGGCGATATCAAAAAATTCCCGCGCATTAAGTGATGCGCCACCGACAAGCGCGCCATCCACATCCTGCTGCGCAGCCAAACCGGCGGCGGTTGCCGCTTTGACACTGCCACCATAAAGCAGCCGGATCTGCTCGGCCGCTGAGGCATCAATCTCAGCCAGCGTGCGACGAATCGCCGCATGAACCTCCTGCGCCTGCTCCGGGGATGCACTTCGCCCCGTACCAATCGCCCAGATGGGCTCATATGCAAACGCCGCATCCGCCAACACGCCCTGCGCATGCAGCGGCTGCGCTGCCTGCCGGACCTGGTCACAGACAAATGTCAGCGCCCTGCCCTGGTCCCGCTCCTGAAGCGACTCTCCGACACACACAACTGGGGTGAGCCCCTGCTGCACGAGCGCGAGCGCTTTTGCAGCCACCAATGCATCCGTCTCGCCATGACGACTGCGCCGCTCAGAATGTCCCACAAGAGAGAACTGAGCCTCGAAATCCTGCAGCATGGAGACCGCCACTTCTCCAGTAAAGGCGCCCGCAGCCTCGGCTGACACGTCCTGGGCACCCCATCCAATCGGATGGCCAGACAGACGCACCATGGTCTGAAAAAGATACGGTGCAGGGACGGCCACCGCGCAACGGGCGATCGGCCGTCCACCATGAGACTCTAGAAGTGCCAGAAGATCGGACAGGAGGGCCTCGTTCTCCGAGAGCCCACCGTTCATCTTCCAGTTCCCGATGACCCAGGGCTGACGCTGCGTTGCAGCAGAGTTTAGCATCAGGCCGACGGGCGCTCCGAGCCCGGTGCGCCGGACGCAGCATCCGCAGCGGGTGCGTCCAACAACGCCTTCATGGAAAGTCGCAGACGGCCCTTATCGTCCGCCTCGAGTACCTTGACCCGGATCGACTGGCCCTCTTTCAGGTAGTCCGAAACCTGGTTGACCCGCTCATTGGCGATCTGGGAAATATGCAGCAGGCCGTCTTTACCCGGCAAGATGGAGACGATGGCGCCAAACTCAAGCAGACGAAGCACCGTGCCATCGTAGACCTTGCCCACCTCGACTTCTGCAGTAAGTTCTTCGATTCGCTTTTGCGCAGCGCGCGCTGCATCCGCAGTGGTTGCCGCAATCGTAATTGAACCATCCTCGGAGATGTCGATCGTGGTGCCGGTCTCCTCGGTAATCGCACGAATGGTTGCGCCACCTTTTCCGATCACATCACGGATCCGCTCCGGATTAATCTTCATGGTGTACAGACGCGGCGCAAACTCGGAGAGCTCCTCACGGGCATGATCAAGCGTTGCTTTCATCTTGCCCAAAATATGTAATCGGCCATCACGGGCCTGGGCCAACGCGACCTGCATGATCTCTTTGGTGATGCCTTGAATCTTGATGTCCATCTGAAGCGCTGTGACACCCGTTTCAGTTCCGGCCACCTTAAAGTCCATATCGCCCAAGTGATCCTCGTCACCGAGAATGTCGGTCAGCACCGCAAAGCGGCCGCCCTCTTTGATCAGACCCATCGCGATACCCGCGACGTGGGCCTTCAGAGGCACACCGGCATCCATCAGGGCAAGACAGCCTCCGCAGACCGACGCCATCGAGGAAGAGCCATTTGATTCGGTGATCTCTGAAACCACACGCATGGAGTAGGCAAACTCCTCCGGACTCGGCAGCACTGCCACCAGCGCACGCTTGGCAAGACGACCGTGGCCGATCTCACGACGCTTCGGCGAACCCACGCGGCCGGTTTCTCCGGTCGCAAAGGGGGGCATGTTGTAGTGGAGCATGAAACGATCCCGGTATTCCCCGCTGAGGGCATCGATGATCTGCTCATCGCGTGTCGTGCCCAGGGTGGCCACCACCAGTGCCTGGGTTTCACCCCGGGTAAAGAGCGCCGTACCATGCGTTCTCGGCAGCACGCCCGTACGGATCGCAATTGGACGAACGGTTCGGGTGTCACGGCCATCGATGCGTGGCTCACCATTGAGGATCTGTGACCGAACCACATTGGCTTCGATCGAAAACAATGTCTCTGAGACCAGATTGCCATCTACGGCCTTGCCAGAAGCAGCGCACTCTTCAGCAATCTTGGCTTCAATTTCGGCATAGATGGTTTTGAGTTTCTGCGAACGCTCCTGCTTGTTGCGCATGCCGTAGGCTTCTTTAAGTGGTGACTCAGCCAGGGACTTTATGCGCGAGATCAATGCCTCATCTTTTTCGGCAGGCTTCCAGTCCCACTCGGGCTTGCCCGCTTTTTCCACCAGACGATTGATCGCTGCAATTGCAAGCTTGCCCTGATCGTGGCCAAAGACAACGCCACCAAGCATCACTTCTTCAGAGAGCTGTTGGGCTTCGGATTCAACCATCAGCACAGCAGACTCGGTGCCAGCGACCACCAGATCCATCTTGGAGGTTTTCAGCTGCGTGGCTGTGGGGTTGAGTACATACTGGCCATCGATATAGCCGACACGTGCTGCACCGATGGGGCCGTTAAACGGCACGCCGGAGATGGCCATCGCCGCCGATGCGCCGATCAATGCCGGAATGTCGGGATCGATCTCGGGATTAAGCGAGATGACCGTGCAGACCACCTGGACTTCGTTGTAGAAGCCATCAGGGAACAGGGGCCGCAGGGGCCGGTCGATCAGGCGCGATGTGAGGGTCTCTTTTTCAGAGGGACGCCCCTCACGCTTGAAAAACCCACCCGGGATCTTGCCCGCTGCGTAGGTTTTCTCCATGTAATCAACGGTCAGCGGGAAAAAATCCTGACCAGGTTTGGCGTTCTTGGCCGCGACCACAGTCGCCAGCACAATGGTGTCCTCCACGTTCACTACGACAGCGCCCGAGGCCTGCCGCGCGATCTCGCCAGTTTCAAGCACTACTTTGTGCTGGCCGTACTGAAATTCTTCTTTTGCAATATTGAACACAACGTTTCCTTATCTCTCAGTCACATCTCTTCATCGACAACTTCTTCGCTTCACAACTCGCAACACAACAACTTCGAGCCCAAAAAAAATGCCCACACGGGAATCCCGGGCAGGCATTTCTATGGCATCAGCATAGGCAAGACAATCGCGCTCGCTGGGGCTCCAAGTACAAGGCTTACTTCCGCAGTCCAAGACGCTCGATCAGGGTACGGTAACCCTGAACGTTGGTGCGCTTGAGATAGTCCAGTAATTTACGACGACGGCTCACCATCTTGAGCAGTCCACGGCGGGAATGGTGATCCTTTGCGTGGTTCTTAAAGTGCTCGGTCAGGTCATTGATCCGGGCGGTCAGTAATGCGACCTGGACCTCGGGACTTCCGGTGTCGCTTTTGGCGCGCTGGTACTGCGCCATGATTTCAGGCTTATTGATGCTGGCAACGGGCATGAGAATCTCCTATGAATGCCTGTGGACTTGCGGCCGGGCCTGCCAGGGCCCGCCGTGCTGGGGTCGCATTGAAGCAACTCGTTGAATTATAAGGAAAAAGCCCCCTAAATGCCAGGGGGGAAGCGTTAGCGGGGCTTTACTCGAGAAGCGTCGAAGCCGATGGTTTCCCTGCGATCGTGACCCGCGGGGAAGCGTTGGCGGGCTTTGCTCGAGGAGCGTCGGAGCCGATGGTTGCCCGGCGATCGTGACCCGCGGGGAAGCGTTGGCGGGCTTTGCTCGAGGAGCGTCGGAGCCGATGGTTGCCCGGCGACCGCGACGAGAGCAAGCCCGCGAACGCTTAAAACAACACGGTCAAACCAGCTGCGGATTCAGCTTTTCTGCCCGGCTCTCGAGCTTATTCAAGGCGTTCAAATAGGCCTTGGCCGAGGCCACCACAATATCCGGGTCGGCCCCAACCCCATTCACAATCCGCCCCGCCTTGGACAGCCGCATCGTCACCTCTCCCTGAGACTGCGTACCGGTGGTGATGGCATTGACCGAAAACAGCAGCAATTCCGATCCGCTGGAGACCCGGGACTCGATTGCATTGACCGTTGCATCCACCGGCCCATTGCCCTGGGCCTCGGCGGCGACCTCCTGGCCCTGTACCGAGAAGACCACCCGAGCCTGAGGCCGTTCTCCAGTCTCTGAACGCTGTGAGAGTGATAAAAATCGGTAGCGCTCCTGTCCTTGCTCGACAGAGTCACCGGAGACCAGGGCCTGCAGGTCCTCATCAAAGATTTCCGACTTGCGATCCGCGAGGTCCTTAAACCGGCTAAACGCTTCATTCAGTTCCTGTTCGGAGTCAAACTCAATTCCCAGATCGACCAGCCGTTGTTTAAAGGCATTCCGGCCAGAAAGTTTTCCGAGCGAGATTTTGTTGGCTGACCAGCCCACATCCTGGGCGCGCATGATCTCGTAGGTCTCTCGATGTTTCAGCACACCGTCCTGATGGATGCCGGATTCATGGGCAAAGGCATTGGCACCCACGACGGCCTTATTGGGCTGAACCGGATAGCCGGTGATCTGTGAGACGAGTCGTGAGGTGGCCACGATCTGACCAGTGTCGATATTTGTGTCGCAGCCAAACACATCCTGGCGTACCTTCACCGCCATCACGATCTCCTCGAGACTGGCATTGCCGGCCCGCTCGCCCAGGCCATTGATGGTGCACTCCACCTGACGCGCACCGTTGAGCACTGCGGACAGGGAGTTGGCAACGGCCATCCCCAGATCGTTATGACAGTGGGCCGACCAGACCACACGGTCAGCGCCAGGGGTTTTGGAAATCAGCTGGCGAAACCAGTCGCCAATAACACCAGGGACACTGTAGCCGACTGTGTCCGGCACATTGATGGTCTTGGCACCGGCCTTAATCACCTCACCGAATACCCGTACCAAAAAATCCATTTCGCTTCGAATCGCATCCTCTGCGGAGAACTCCACATCATCGGTGTACTGCAGGGCCATTCTCACGCCATTGACCGCCGCCTCGACCACCTGGTCCGGATTCATGCGAAGCTTTTTCTCCATATGAATCGGACTCGTGGCGATAAAGGTATGGATGCGGCCTCTGGCCGCAGGTCGAATGGCCTCTCCGGCCGCGCGAATATCTTTCTCGGAAACCCGTGCCAGAGAGCAGACCGTGCTGCCCTTGACTGTCTCGGCAATCGCCCGAATCGCATCAAAATCACCAGGACTAGATGCGGCAAAACCCGCCTCGATGACATCCACGCGCAGCCGCTCTAACTGGCGCGCAATTCGAATTTTTTCATCCTTGGTCATCGATGCGCCCGGGCTCTGCTCACCATCGCGCAACGTGGTGTCAAAAATAATCAATCTGTTATCCATGCTCTTTGATCCTTTCGTCGGCCCGGCTCGCGCGGGGCATCCGTCAGTATTGGGTTATTGCGTTGTGGTTTGTCTGCTGATGTGTCCGGCGCAGACCATGCCGGTGGGGGTCGAGAATTAGCGCGCCAGGCGCAGTCGACCTAGGTCATGAAGACGTAGCGAAGCCGCAGAGGGCAGGAGGAAAAAACGCGCGGTGTACATAGCGACGACTATAAATCCTTTTGCTCAGGCTCTGCAAATACCTCGACCTTATCGCCCCTGCCTTTGCGCCACAAAAACAACACCCAGCCGGAGATCCCATAGGCCAACATCAGGAGAAAAAGCATACTCGGAGGATCCTGCGAGATCAGCACCAGCGCCAAGGCGATCAGAAAAATCACGACAAACGGTACGCTTCTACGCAGGTTTAGGTCCTTAAAGCTATAAAACGGGACGCTCGAAACCATGGTCAGGCCTGCATAGACCGCAACCGTCCAGGCAACCCAACGTAGATCGGCTGCTGAATAATCAATCCATTTTGACTCGCGTAAGTCTGTCGCCACCCAGACCAGTCCCGCCAATAGTGCGGCGGCGGCAGGACTTGGAAGACCCTGAAAAAACCGCTTATCGACCACTGCAATATTGGTATTGAAGCGCGCCAGTCGAAGCGCGGCTCCCGCGATGTACACGAATGCCGCCAGCCAGCCAAACTTTCCAAGGCTCTGTAGTGACCACATATAGATGATCAGCGCCGGTGCCGCACCGAAAGCCACCATATCAGCAAGGCTGTCATATTGCGCACCGAAGTCCGAGGTCGTGTTGGTCAGACGGGCCACCCGACCATCCAGGCTATCCAGCACCATCGCAACGAATATCGCGATTGCAGCCTCTGTGAAGCGGCCATGCATGGCCTGCACGATCGAGAAAAATCCTGAAAAGAGGCAGCCAGTCGTGAAAAGATTGGGCAGCAGATAGATGCTGGTTCTGCGTCTCGGGAGTCGTTTATTCATGCAGTCTGATGCCCTTTGCGTTATCCCATAGACTGCCGGATTTTTACCAGCGGGCCAAGGCCGTCGTGTGGGCGTATACCTTATCGCCCACAGAGACTAACGCCTGGGCCTCCAGGGGGCAATAGACATCCACGCGTGAACCAAACCGAATAAAACCATAACGTGCCCCGCGAAGGAGGCTGTCACCAGGTTTGACGTAACAAAGAATTCTCCGTGCCACGAGCCCCGCAATCTGGATGCAGGTTAAACGGCGGCCCTGGGGATCCTCGATCACCATGGCACAGCGCTCATTCTGCTCAGACGCTTTATCCACCGCTGCATTTAAGAATGCGCCGGGGAAGTACTGGGTCTCAATCACCTTGCCCTGAATGGGCGATCGGTTTGAGTGCACATTAAAGACGTTCATGAAGACGCTGATCTTCAGGCTGTCCTTGCCGGTGATGGGATCTACCGTCTTTCCCACGACGACGATACGGCCATCGGCTGGTGACGTAATGAGGCCCTCCCCCACCGGCGGCGAGCGGCCTGGATCCCGAAAAAACTGGATCACAAAAACCGCTGCGAGCCAGAAGAGGACTGCCAACACTGTCCAATCGAGTGCAGTGGCCACTACCGCCAGCCCCACACTGAGCGCAACGAAAGGCCAGCCCTCCCGCGCAATCAGCGGGTGGGGATACAGACGGATGTCTTCGGCAGCCATCAGTTACGGGACTGATCCACCATGCGATTGGCCTTGATCCAAGGCATCATGGCCCGGAGCTTTTCTCCAACCTGCTCGATCTGATGCTGGGCGGTGAGACGGCGACGCGACAGCAAGGTCGGCGCACCCGCACGATTTTCCAGAATGAATTCCTTGGCGTACTCACCCGTTTGAATACGATCCAGCACCTCTTTCATGGCCCGCTTGGTATCGGCATTCACAATCTTTGGCCCGGTAACATACTCACCAAACTCCGCGTTATTCGAGATCGAATAATTCATGTTGGCGATGCCACCCTCGTAGATTAGATCCACGATCAGCTTGAGTTCATGCAGGCACTCAAAGTACGCCATCTCCGGCGCGTAGCCAGCCTCAACCAGAGTCTCAAAGCCCGCCTTGATCAGCTCCACCGTGCCGCCACACAGCACCGCCTGCTCACCAAAGAGATCAGTCTCGGTTTCCTCGCGGAAGTTGGTCTGAATGATCCCCGCTTTGCCGCCGCCAATCGCGCTGGCGTAAGAGAGCGCAATCGCACGCGCATTGCCGGTGGTGTCCTGATGGACCGCGATCAGACAGGGAACGCCGCCGCCCTGCGCATAGGTCGCACGGACCGTATGTCCCGGCGCCTTCGGAGCGATCATGATCACGTCCAGGTCAGCCCGCGGCGAGACCTGCCCGTAGTGCACGTTAAACCCGTGGGCAAACGCCAAGGCTGCATTCTGCTTAATGACGGGCGCGACTTCATTGGCATAGACCGCTGCGATGTTTTCATCCGGCATCAACAGCATGACCACATCGGCGTCTTTGACAGCGTCCTTGATCTCTGCAGCCTTAAGGCCTGCCTTTTCTACTTTCGCCCAGCTTGGGCCACCCTTTCGTACACCCACGACAACATTACAGCCGCTGTCATTTAGGTTTTGTGCGTGGGCGTGGCCCTGAGAGCCGTAGCCGATGATGGCGATCTTCTTGCCTTTGATCAGCGCCAGATCGGCGTCCTTGTCATAAAAAACATTCATGGTGTTTTCCTTGTCTTCAGTCTTGTAAAGGGATGTGGCCGTCTAGGCTTTCAGGGTTCGCTCGCCACGGGAGATGCCCGAGCAGCCCGTCCTGACAGTCTCCAGAATGCTGCCTTCCTCGAGTGCCTCGATGAAGGCATCTAGCTTGCTGCTGTCGCCAGTGAGTTCGACGGTGTAGGTCTTGTCGGTGACATCGATGATGCGTCCGCGAAAGATATCGGACATTCGCTTCATCTCTTCCCGCTCCTTGCCAACAGCGCGCACCTTGATCAGCATGAGCTCACGTTCAATATACGGATTCTCGATCAGATCAACTACCTTGACGACATCGACGAGCCGATTCAAGTGCTTGGTGATTTGTTCGATCGTCTCATCCGACCCCATGGTGGAAATCGTCATGCGCGAAAGAGACTGATCCTCGGTGGGCGCAACGGTCAGCGTCTCGATGTTATAGGCGCGAGCCGAAAACAGGTCCACGACCCGGGACAATGCGCCCGGCTCGTTTTCCAAAAGAATTGAAATGATGTGTCGCATGGTTGGGCTCCTTACAGGTCTTCTGAACCGAGCAGCATCTCGGTCAGACCTTTGCCAGCCTGCACCATCGGCCAGACATTTTCTTCCTGATCGGTGATGAAATCCATAAACACCAGCCGATCTTTCATCTTGAAGGCCTCGCGCAGCGCGGGCTCAACATCCGCTGGCTTCTGAATCTGCATACCGACGTGTCCATAGGATTCTGCAAGCTTCACAAAATCCGGCAGGGAATCCATATAGGACTCTGCATAACGGCTTTCGTATTCGATTTCCTGCCACTGGCGCACCATGCCCAGATAACGGTTATTCAGATTGATCACCTTGACCGGCAGCCGATACTGCTGACAGGTGGACAGTTCCTGAATACACATCTGGATTGAGCCCTCGCCGGTGACACAGGCCACTTCCGCATCGGGATGGGCAAGCTTCACGCCCATCGCATACGGCAGGCCCACACCCATGGTGCCCAGACCACCGGAATTGATCCAGCGGCGGGGATAGTCAAACTTGTAGTACTGCGCGGCAAACATCTGGTGCTGGCCGACATCAGAAGTAATAAAGGCCTCGCCCTTGGTGACCTCCCAGAGCTTTTCCACCACAAACTGCGGCTTGATGATCTCGCTGCTTTGCTTATAACGAAGACACTCACGCTTGCGCCACTCGCCGATCTGATCCCACCAGGCCGCATGGGCCTTTGCGTTGAACTTATGGCCGCCGGCGATCGCTTCTTTAATCTGCGCGATCATCTCCCGCATCACCTCACCGACATCTCCGACGATCGGCACATCCACCTTGACGCGCTTTGAAATGGAGGAGGGATCAATATCCACATGGACAATCTTGCGTGGGTTCTGTGCGAAGTGCTTGGGGTTGCCAATCACCCGATCGTCAAAACGGGCACCGATGCCGATCAACACATCGCAGTGCTGCATGGCCATGTTGCACTCGTAGGTGCCGTGCATGCCGGGCATACCGAGAAACTTTTGATTGGTCGCCGGATACGCGCCCAGACCCATCAGCGTGTTGGTGCAGGGATACCCCAGTAAGTCCACCAATTCACGGAGTTCCTTCGAGGCGTTGCCAAGAATAATGCCACCGCCCGTGTAGATCATGGGCCGCTCTGCGGTCAGCATAAGCTGCACGGCTTTTTTAATCTGGCCGGAATGTCCCTTGACCACCGGGTTATAGGAACGCATCGTCACTTCTTTCGGGTACTCGAACTTGCAACGATTGCGTGTGATGTCTTTAGGAATATCCACGAGCACCGGACCAGGCCGGCCGGAACGGGCGAGATGAAACGCCTTTTTAATCGTGATCGCCAGGTCCTTGACATCCTTCACCAGGAAGTTGTGCTTCACACATGGGCGGGTAATGCCCACGGTGTCGCACTCTTGGAAGGCATCCAGGCCGATGGCGTGGGTCGGCACCTGGCCGGAGAGGATCACCATCGGGATGGAGTCCATAAAGGCCGTGGCGATGCCGGTCACCGCATTGGTGACGCCTGGGCCGCTGGTCACCAGCGCCACCCCCACCTGCTCGGTGGAACGGGCATAGGCATCCGCCGCATGGACAGCCGCCTGCTCATGGCGCACCAGGATGTGCTTAAACTTGTTTTGCTTGTAAATCTCGTCGTAGATGTAGAGGACCGCCCCGCCGGGGTATCCGAAGATGTGGTCTACCTGCTCTTCATGCAGGCAGCGCACGACGATTTCTGCGCCGGTAATTTCCATAGGTTGTAGGTCCTATCAAGATCCAGTGATCCTTACCCGCCGGCACCACCCGCACCCCGAAGACGTCCGGAGCCGGCGACACAGGCCTTGAGCAAGGGCTTTGAGTTGACGGATCGCCGTTGCTGGCTCTTTTGGAGCCAGTACCGGCAAGGTCAAGCCCTCTAATTTAACATACCCATATGGAACCAAAGGCCCTGGATCGCTTTCTCGCCGAGGTGGAGCGCCGGGCATTCAAGATCGCCATGCTCAGTGTGCAGAACGAGGACATCGCCCTGGAGATGGTCCAAGAGGCCATGATGCGGCTGGCGGAAAAATACGCGGACCACACCCCCGATGAGT
>Ga0255182_1000572_pt1 | contig 23228 bp, 20 predicted proteins | sample Atl_UVDOM_RepA_8_FD_188420 | JGI IMG/M metagenome (GOLD analysis project Ga0255182, IMG submission 188420) | Freshwater microbial communities from Altamaha River, Georgia, United States - Atl_UVDOM_RepA_8d | ecosystem: Environmental > Aquatic > Freshwater > River | place: USA: Georgia...
CACTTATCCGCTGACCGGTGTCGCCTGTGTAAAGCGCATCTATACCGATCTCGCCGTGCTCGACGTCACGCCCGCCGGCCTCGTCGTGGTCGATCTCGTCGAGGGTCTCGATCACGCCGGGCTCGAGCGCCTGACGGGGCTGCCGCTGCGCAAGGCCTGAAGGGGTCGGCGCTGCGCCAGGCGGCGCTCAGGCGGCGTAGAGCAAGCCGGCGCTGAGCAGGGCCCCGTGCAACAGCGTATGGACGACGCTGGCGCGCAGCGCCGGTCGCAGGTCCACGCGAGGATCGGCGACGTGGGCGGCGAACCGCCGCCAGGCGCGCACCGCGGGCGGCAGGGCGCCGAGCGCGCACAGCGCTGCGGGTGGCAGGCGCGAGAGCAGCACGCATATGCCCAGCCAAAGGTAGGCCGAGAGCATCATGCCCGCGTGGATCCGGCAGGCCGCGCGCGGCCCGACGATCACCGCGAGCGTGCGCTTGCCGCAGGCGCGGTCGGCCTTGATGTCAGGCACCTGGTTGATCAGCAGGATCGACGCGGCCAGCAGTGACAGGCTGAATCCCGCGAGCACGGGAGTTGCCGACCACGCGCCCCGCTGCACGAAATCCGCGCCCGCGACGACCAGCGTCCAGCCGGCGACGACTGCGAATTCACCGAGACCACGACTCATCAGGCCGACGACGGGGCTCGAATAGGCCCAGCCGATCACCCCGCCCGCAAGCCCGATGACGGCCAGGCCCGGTCCACGCAGCGCGACGAGGACGAGCCCCCCGCCGACAGCGACGCAGGCCAGGCTCGCGGCGAGTGCCAGCATCTGCGCCTCGCTGAGTGCACCTTCCTGGATCACGCGCGAACCGCCGGTGAACGGCGCTATGCGCTCGACATTGACGGCATCTGTGCCGTTGCGGGCATCGGCGACGTCGTTGTAGACGTTCACCGCGGCATGGGCCAGCACGGCCAGCAGCAGCGTGAATAGCGCAAGCGCCGGGTGGAGCGCGACGCCGTCCCAGCGCGCGCCCGCGATGCCGAGCACGCAGGCAACGCAGGCCAGCACGAGAAAGCCGGGCCGCAGCGCCGACAGCCAGGGGCGCAAGTTCGTGGCCAGCCGGCCGCCGGCGTCGACAGCGTCGCTCATCGGACCGCCTGGGCGCGTATCGCTCAGATCATCGTGTAGCCGCCGTCGACGGCCCAGGTCTGGCCGTTGACGTAGCTCGCGTCGTCGGACGCGAGGAAGACCGCGACCGCGGCGACTTCACCGGGCTCGATCATGCGCTTGATGGGAACCGCGGCCTTGAAGGCCTCGAGCATCTGCTCCGGACTGAGGCCGTTCGCGGCGGCGTGCTCGCTGATGAAGCCGGTCGCCATGTCGGTATCGACGATCCACGGGCAGATCGCGTTGACGAGCACGTTGTGCGGCGCCATTTCCAGCGCGAGGCAGCGCGTGAGACCCACCACGGCGTGCTTGGAGGCGTTGTAGGCGCTCTGGTTGCGCGATCCCCACTTGCCGGCCGTCGAGGCGAGGTTGATCACCCGGCCGCGCTTGCGCGCGATCATGCCGGGCAGCACGAACTGCGTGATGTGCAGCACCCCGTAGACGTTAGTCTCGAGCACTTCGGCGAAATCCTCGAAGCTGTAGTCGAGGAAGCGCCGCGCGCGATGAATGCCGGCGTTGTTGACGAGGACGTCGATTTCGAACTCGCGCCCGAGGCCGTCGACCATCGCGCGCACCGCGGCGCGGTCGGTGACGTCGCAGGGCGCCGTATGCACGGCCACGCCATGGGCGGCTGTGATTTCGGCGGCGACCGCGGTGAGCCTGCCGGCGTCGCGCGCGTTCAGCACGAGGTTCGCGCCGGCGGCCGCGAAGGCGTCGGCGATGGCGCGGCCGATGCCGCGCGAGGCGCCGGTGATGAGGGCGGTCTTGCCGCTGAGACGACCTGGCATGGGAACTCCTTTAGCGTCGGCGCGCGGATTCGTCCGCGCGTCCGAGGTAGTCGATGAAAAGGCGGGCGACGTCCGCGGGCCGGTCGAGCATGAACCAGTGACTGCCACCTTCGAGGCGGTGATAGTCCCAAGGCGCATCCATCCAGGCCTGCGAGGTCACCATCTGGGTCTCGGTGAGGTAGGCGTCGCCGGTGCTCCACACGCCGAGCGTAGGCACCTTCACGCGTGGCAGCACCCAGCCTTCACGGGTCCAGGTCTCGACGCCGACATTCGCGCGGTACCAGTTCAGCGCCGCCGTGAGCGCGCCGGGCCGCCCGAGATCGGCCAGCCAGGTTTCCATCTCCGGGTGATGCTGGAAGAGATCTCGGAACCACTGCCAGTCGTCGCGCTGGAGGATGTCCTCGGCAACGCCGCGGTTCATGAACAGCAGCATGTACCACGCGAGCCGGCGCTGCGCGATGCCGGCGTGCCACAGCGCGGAGAGGTGGCCGACCGAGCAGGCGATGTGCCGCGTCACGCGCTCGGGCATCCAGGCGGCGAAGGCCCAGCCCAGTGCCGCTCCCCAGTCGTGGCTGACCAGTTTCACGCGCTCGAGGCCGAAATGATCGAGCAGCGCCGTGACGTCGCCCAGCACGCTGCCCAGCGTGTAGTGTTCCTCGCCGACCGGTTTCGCCGTCGCGCCGAAGCCGCGCAGGTCGGGCGCAATCACGTGATAACCGGCCTCGGCAAGGGCGGGAATCTGGTGTCGCCAGAGACGCGCCGAATCCGGAAACCCGTGCAGCATCAGCAGCGGCTCGCCGCTGCCTGCTTCGGTGACCGCGTAGTCGAGGCCGTTCAGGGTGAGGTGATGACGCTTCATCCGCGGATCTCCCTCGTCTCAGTTGAATGCTTCATGGACGACGGGCGACTCGACGCCGTCGAGTTTCTGGCTTTTCCACTCGCGGCACCACGCCGAACAGAAGAGCAGGGGGCCGGCGCGGGTGTGCTGCACGGGGACGCCTTCACCGTAAATCAGCACGCCGCAACAGTCGCATTTGACGTAGCGTTCGACGTAGTAACCATTGGCGCTGAATCGCATGGGCTTACTCCTTGAGGCCGTAGTCGCGGCGGGCCGCCTCGGCGGACACGAAACCGTCGCGCAGATCGTCGTCGAGCAGGGCGCGCTCGCGTTCGGCGGGCGGTCCGAAACCACCGCCGCCCGGCGTCATGATCTGCACGCGATCGCCGGGACGGAAGGTGACGTTGGACCACTTGCTCGTCGAGCGCTTGGCGAAGGCTTCGACCATGGTCTGCCAGCGTTCGCTGCCCCGCGCCTGGTACAGCGTCATGCCCGACGCGCCCGGCATGCCGCCCTCGAGTCCGTAGGCCTGGTGCTGGTGGCGGTCGGTCAATTGCGAGGCAGTGATCTCGGCATCGAGGCAGCGGTAGATTTTGCGCGTGCCGAGGCCGCCGCGGCGGCGTCCGGCCCCGCCTGAATCAGGACGCAGGCTGTACTCCTCGGTGAGCCAGGGATAGCGGGTCTCGAACACCTCGACCGGCATCACCCGGCAATTGCCGTTGATGGAGTCGGTCGCGTCGTTGCCGTCGGCCTGTGCGCGGGCGCCCCAGCCGACGACCTCGATGTCGTAGCAGGCGAAATATTCGTCGTGCTTCGGGTCGTGGCCGCCGAATACGAAATTGAGGTGCGTGCCGCCTTCGCCGGCCATCGCGCGCAGCGGTGCGGCCTGGGCCAGCGCACCGATCACCGCGCCGGCGATGCGCGGGTGGGCCTCAGTGTTGCCGCCGACCTCGGGCGCCGGGTAGTCGACGTTCACGACCGTGCCGCGCGGGGCGATGATCTTGATCGGGCGGAAACAGCCGGAGTTCTTCGGGATGCCCGGATCGGTCAGGTGCAGCACCGCGTTGTAGGCGGCGGACCAGGCAACGCCGAGCGTCGCATTGATCGGGCCGCGCACCTGCGGGCTCGAACCCGTGTAGTCGACGACGAGCCGGTCGCCAATTACGTGGCAGTGCGCCTCGATGCGGACTTCCGAGTCCGAAACGCCGTCGTTGTCCATGTAGTCGACGAAGCTGTAGCGCCCGTCGGGAAACGCGGCGAGCTCGGCGCGCATGCGCTTCTCGGAATAGTCCATCAGGTCCCGGCAGGTTGCGGCGAACACCCCGCGGCCGTATTTGCGCACGGTGTCGGCGAGACGCTGCGCGCCCAGTTCGACGCCGGAAATCATCGCGCGCATGTCCCCGTAGTTGTAGCGCGGGGTGCGCACGTTCGCGAGCCAGAGCTTCCAGACCTCGACGACATCCTCGCCGCGCTTCTTGATCTTGACCGGCGGCACGCGGATGCCTTCGTGGAAGATCTCGGTCGCCTCGGCCGGGAAGCCGCCGGGCACCATGCCGCCCACCTCGGCGACGTGCCCGATCGCGACGGTGAAGGCGACGAGTTCGTCGTCGACGAAGACCGGGCAGAACAGCGTATGCTCGGGCGTGTGCAACCCGCCGCGATAGGGGTCGTTGTGGACCAGGACGTCGCCGGGTTCGATCTCCGACAACGGGACTTCCTGGAGGCAGGACCGGATCAGCAGCGGCATGCCGCCAATCTGGGCCGGGCAGAATTCCGCCGCCGCGAGCATCTCCCCCTGCGGGGAAGCGATGCCGCAGGTGAAATCCAGCGCCTCGTTGAAGATGGTCGAGTAACTCGTCTTCATCAGCACGATGCCCATCTCGCGGCAGATCGAGAGCATCGTGTTGTCGAGGATGTTCATCGTGACGTAGTCCATCAGCGCCTCCGGGTTCGGTTGCAGGCGGGCGGGAGTGCGGGCGTTGCCGGCACGCTCAGGCCAGCGTGACGAGCAGGTGGCCGGAGGCTGTCACCTCGAGCCGGTGATGCGGTGCGAGCACCGTGACCGAGGCAGCCTCCTCGACCAGCGCCGGCCCGCGGATCGCGTCGCCGGCGCACAGCCGCTCGCGTGCGTAGACCGGCGTGTCGAGCGCGCCCGACGCGTAGACGACTCGCCGGACGCCCTGCGGGGCCAGGTGCCCGGTGCGCGCCGGCAACGGCGCGAACTGCGGACGAGGGCTCGTGCTGCTGACCGTGCAGCGCAGGGTGATCGCCTCGATCACTTCCTGCGGGATGCTGAAGCCGAAGCGCGACTCGTGCAGCGCGTGGAAATCGGCCCACAGCCGGTCGAGGTTGCGGGCGTTGAATTCGTCGAAATCGAACGCGACTTCGAGTTCGTAATTCTGGCCGAGGTAACGCAGGTCGATCGTGCGATGGATCTGCAGGTCGCCGGCGTGGCCCTGCGCCGCGAGATCGGCCCGCGCGCGATCTATCAGTTCACGCAGGCCGGCCGTGGCGCGCGCGGTGTCGAAGCGGGAGGAGGTCATCTGGATCGTGCGCTCGAGATCGACCCGCGCGTCGGTCAGCACGAAGCCCAGCGCGGAGAACTGGCCGGGGTGGATCGGCACGACCCCCTGTGGAATGCCGGCCTCGTCCAGCAACTCCGACAGGTGGAGCGGACCTGCGCCGCCGAACGCGAACAGGGCGTACTCGCGGGGGTCCTGCCCGCGCTCGAGCAGCACCGTGCGCAGCGCGCCGACCATGTTGTTGTTGACGATGCGCAGGATTGCGAGCGCGGCCTCCTCGACCGAAATGCCGAGCGGCCCGGCGACGCTCGCGATGGCGCGCGTCGCACGCTCGGCGGCGAGCGCCATGCCACCGCCCAGGAAGTTCGCGGGGTTGATGCGCCCGAGCACGAGATTCGCGTCGGTGACGGTCGGGCGCTCGCCGCCGAGTCCGTAGCAGGCGGGTCCCGGCTGCGCGCCCGCGCTCTCCGGGCCGACGCGCAGCATGCCGCCCTTGTCGATCCACGCGATAGAGCCACCGCCGGCGCCGATCGTGCGGATGTCGATCATCGGGATCTGGATCGGCAGGCCGAACTCGATCTCGAAATCCGTCGTGAAGCTGATGCGGCCGTCGATCACGGTCGAGCAGTCGGTGGAGGTGCCGCCCATGTCCAGCGTCACCGCGCGCGGCAACCCCAGTTCGGCCGCGACCTCGCGCGCCGCAACGACGCCGCCGGTCGGTCCGGACAAGGTCAGCTGCACCGGCTGCGCGCGGGCCGCGTCGAGGCTCATCTCGCCGCCGTTCGACTTGATCAGCACGACCGGTGCGACGACGCCGCGCGCGACGAGGCGTTCCCGCATCGAGCGCAGGTAGCGCTCGAGGACGGGCTTGACGTAGGCGTCGGCGAGCGTCGTCGAGGCGCGCTCGTACTCCTTCCATTTGGGCAGCACGTCGTAGGAAATGGACACCGGGATGCCCGGCAGCGCGGCGTTCAGGCGCTCCCGCACCGCGCGCTCATGGGCGGGATTGACGTAGGAGAACAGCAGGTTGACCGCCACCGCCTCGATGTCGCCGCTGGCGGCGATGCCGGCGGCCGCCGCCGCGACGCTCGCCTCGTCCAGCGCCGCGAGGACTTCGCCGGACGCGAGCAGCCGCTCGTCGACCTCGAAGCAGTCGCGGCGAAGCACCAGCGGCCGCGAGCGCTGCCAGCCGCTGTCGTAGTGGTGCTTGCGATGGCCCCGCTGCAGGAAAGGAATGTCGCGGAACCCGCGCGTGGCGACATAGGCGATCCGCGCACCCTTGCGCTCGAGGATCGCGTTCGTCGCCACCGTGGTGCCCAGCCGCAGGTTATCGATCGCGGACGGGTCCGCGTAGCGCTGCAGGCCCTGCAGGATGCCCAGTGTCGGGTCGTCGGGCGTGGTCAGGTTTTTCCACACCTCGAGCAGTTGCGATTCGCGATCGTAGGACACGAAGTCCGTGAAGGTTCCGCCGACATCGACACCGACCAGGAAACGGGCCATCGAACAGTCTCCAGCGCGAGTTGCGTGAGAGAGTAATCAGGTCGCATCGCGCGCCGCAAGAGCGCTCGCGGTGACGGGGGTGCACCTGTATCATCGGGGCCCGGCACATCCTCGCCCGCCCGATACCCGTGCTTTCGATGCCCGCTCCCCGATGCCTGCGCCCTGATGCGTGAACTGATCGTCGCCCTGAGTCTGGCCGGCTTCATCGTCGTCGCCTGCATGCGGCTCAGCGACCCGCTGCTGCCGGTGATTGCCGCCGAATTCGGCGTGAGCGTGGGCCAGGCCGGCATCATCGGCACCGCCTACGCGCTGGCCTACGGACTGTTCCTGCTGGCCTACGGCCCGCTGGGCGATCGCTACGGCAAGCTCCGGATCATCGCCGTGACGCTGAGCCTCGCCGCCTTCTGCGTCACCGCGTGCGCCTTTGCCGATTCGCTGCTGGCGCTCGCGGCCCTGCGCTTCCTGACCGGGGTGGCCAGCGCCGCGACCGTGCCGCTCGCGCTCGCCTGGATCGGCGACAACGTGCCCATCGAAACCCGGCAGGCGACCATCGCGCGCTACATGAGCGGCGTCATCTTCGGCCAGATGCTGGGCAGCGCGCTGGGCGGCGTGATGTCGGACTGGCTTGGCTGGCGCTCGATATTCCTGCTCTTCGGCGCCGCGACGGCCCTGGCCGCCGCGCTGGCCTGGCGTTACCCGCACCTCGAAACGCTGCCCCTCGCGCCACCGGCGCCCCTGCGCCAGGCGGGCGCGCGATACCGCGAACTGCTGGGCGATCGCAAGGCCGCGGACCTGCTGACGACGGCCCTCATCGAAGGCTTCTGCGTGTTCGGCGGCATCGCCTTCGTCGGCGCGATGCTGCACGAGCGCCATGGTCTCAGCATGAGCCTCGTCGGGCTGTGCCTGCTCGCCTACGGCCTCGGCGGGCTCGCCTACAGCGCGACCGCGCCGACGCTGCTGCGCCTGCTCGGACAGCGCGGCCTGATCGCGGCGGGCGGGGTCCTGATGGCGTGGAGCTTCGTCGTGCTGGCCACCGCAAGCCACTGGCTCGCCTGCGCCTGCGCGCTGACCGTGCTCGGCTTCGGCTTCTACCTGATGCACAGCACGCTGCAGACGCTCGCGACGGAACTGGTTCCGGCGGCGCGCGGCACCGCGTTCGCACTGTTCGCCTTCGCGCTGTTCGCCGGTCAGGCGATCGGCGTCGCCGCGGTCGGCGCGATCGTCGACGCGGCGGGTTACACGGTGGCGCTCGGCGCGATGGGGCTCGGCATCGGGCTGCTCGGCCTGTGGATGCAGGCGAGCCCGATGGTGCCGCGCCGGGTCGCAAGGTGAGCGCACTGGAGGTGCTCGATCTGCTGGGGGTCGCGGTGTTCGCGGTCTCGGGCGCACTGGCGGCGGGCCGCAAGCATCTCGACCTGCTGGGCGTGGCGGTGATCGCGCTCGTCACCGCCGTCGGTGGCGGCACGCTGCGTGACCTGTTGCTGGGCGTGCGGCCGGTGTTCTGGATCGCGGACCCGCGCTACGTCGAGGTCATCCTCGCGAGCGCCGCGCTGACCGTGTTGTACGCGCGCAATCGCTTCGTGCCCGAGCGTGCGCTCCTGATCGCCGACGCCGGCGGCCTCGCGCTGTTCGCGATTGCCGGAGCGCAGATCGCCGAGCGGGAGCAGGTGCACGGCGTCATCGTCGTCGCCCTCGGCACGATGACGGGCTGCGCCGGCGGGCTGCTGCGCGACGTGCTCGTCAACGACGTGCCGATCATCCTGCGCCAGGGCCAGATTTACGCGACCGCCGCCATCGCCGGCATTTCGCTCTACCTCGCCCTGCAGGCCGCGGGACTCGCGCAGCAGGTCGCCTCGCTCTGCGGCATGGCGGCGGTGGCGGGCCTGCGGCTGGCGGCAATTCTCTGGAACCTCCAGTTGCCGGTGTTTCGTTATCCCGAGCGTTGAGGCGCCGGCTCGCGCCTCGTCGCATCACGCATCCAGCCGCTGCTGGATGTAGCCCGCCGGCGCGTTGGCCGCCGTTTCGCGCATGAGGGTGTCGGCGCGTCGGTAATGCTCGACTTTCGCGCGCAGTCCCGGCTCGCTCGCGTCCGGATGCTCGATGTAGCTGCCGAGGTCCCGCCCCCACTGCACCGCCGCGCGGCCGTAGCGCAGGCGCTCCGTTTCCCAGTCCGCCAGCGCGGCGGCGCTGTCTTCCGCACACAGGGCCGCGGCCAGCGTGCGCGCGTCCTCGGCGGCCTTCGACACGCCGAGCCCGACGTGCGGTCGCGCGGTGAACGCCGCGTCGCCGATCAGCACCGCGCGGCCCACGCGCATGCGCGGGCTCTGCAGTTCGTGGATGGCCTGGATATAGGGTTGCGGCGTCGCTTCTACGATGCGCTGGATCGGGGGCGCCAGTTCGCGGTGCGCCTCGAGGCGCATCGCGGCGACCAGAGCGGGATTCATGCGGTCGTGCGGGATGCCAAGCGGGTAGTGCCGTCCGCTGGCGTCGCTCAGGTGGGCGCGCAGCACGGCTTCGTCGGCGCGCCGATACCAGCCCCAGTTGTACCAGCGCCGGCCGGGTGCGAGGTCGTCGCCCGGCCCCGCGACGAGGTAGCCGAGCCAGTGGCCGCGTGCCGTCGCGCTGAAGGCCATGCGATAGGCGACCCGGGCGAGCACCGCCGCGGGCACGCGCGCCTCGTCGAACAGGCCGCGCCAGGCGAAATAGCCGCAGTAGTCGAGGCTGGCGTCCGGCAACAGGCGCTGGCGCACGGTGGAACGCGTGCCGTCGGCGCCGATCAGCCAGTCCGCCCGGACGGTCGCGCCGTTCGTGAAGCGCGCCTCGACGCCGTCCGCATCCTGTCGCAAGTCCTCGAACGCGCAGCCGCCGTGGTAATGCGCATCCGGGAAACGATCGCGCAGGAAGCGGAACACGAAGCCCCAGGACGTCATGATCTGCGGCATCGCGCATTCACCGAGAATGCGACCCGACGCGTCGAACACGATCCGTCCCTCCGATTGCACGCCCATCTCGGCGCGCAGGTCGATGCCGGCCGCGACGAAGGCGGCGTAGAGTTCGTCGTGCGTCGCGATGCCGGCGCCGCGGCTCGCGAGCTCCTCGCCGGCACGCTCGTAGATGTCGACCTCCCATCCGGCCGCACGCAGCAGCACGCCACAGAACAGGCCGGCCATCGAACCGCCGATGATGATTGCGCGCGGCCGTCGCGCCGCAGTCGGGTCAGGCATCGAGTGCCTCCAGGTAGGGTCGTGGATGGGCGGCGGCAACCTGCGCCATGACCTGCGCCGGCTCGCGGTAATGGCGGGCCTCTGCCGCGTCGTCGACCGGCCCGATGTAGCTGCCGAGGCGGCGGCTCTGGCGCAGCGCCGCGCGCGCGAAGCGCAGGCGCTCGGCTTCCCAGGCATCGAGCGCGGCCTCGCGCGCGGCGGGCTCGCTGGCCAGCGCGGCGGCGAGACGGGCAGCGTCCTCGGCCGCCTTCGACACCCCGAGCCCGATGTGCGGGCGCGCGGTGCAGGCGGCGTCGCCGACGAGAATCACGCGGCCGGCGACGAAGCGCGGCGCGCAGACGTCCCAGATCGGCTGGATGAACGGGCGCGCGGTGGCGGCGACGACGCGCGCGAACTGGGGGCACAGGAGGCGTTCGGCGTCGCGCCGCAGGGCGTCTACGTGCACCTCGCGCAGCAGCGGTGGTGGGATGCCCTGGGCGTGGTGGACACCGTGCGCGTCGGTCAGCAGGTCGGGCAGCGCGTCCGCGGCCGCCGCGGGGCGATACCAGACCCAGTTGTACCAGCGCTCCCCGGGCGCGAGCCGATCGTCCGGACCGGCAACCAGGTATCCGAGCATGTGCTCGCCGGGCGGCAGGCAGAACGCCATGCGATCCTTCAACCCGGCAAGCACGGCCGGCGGCAGCTCCCGCTCGTCGACGAGGCCGCGCCACGCGACGTAGCCGCCGTACTCCAGCGTCGCGGCGGGCATCAGTTGCGCGCGCAGCGTCGAGCGCAGGCCGTCGGCGGCGATCGCATAGTCGGCGTGGTACCGGGTGCCGTCCGCGAACAGGAGTTCGACGCCGCCGCCGTCCTGGGTGATGCCGGTGACGCTCGCGCCACCGACATAGTCACCCGGCGCGCATTGCCCGCGCAGGAACCGGTACATGAGACTCCAGGAGGTCATGATCTGGCGCATCGGCAGTTCGCCGATGACAGATCCGTCCCGCGCGAAGGTCACGCGGCCCAGCGATTCGACGCCCATTTCCGCCGACAGCCGCACGCCCGCCTGGGCAAACGCGGCGTAGAGCTCGTCGTGGGTCGCGATGCCCGCGCCGCGGCTCGCGAGCTCTCCGACGCTGCGCTCGAATATGCGCACGTCCCAGCCCGTGCGACGCAGCAGCACCGCTGCGAACAGGCCGGCCATCGAGCCGCCGACGATTGCGATGCGGCCGCGCGGCGCGGCAGGTCCGGCAGGGCCGGGAAGTTCTCTCGTTGCTGCAGGTGTCACGTGGGTCTCGTCCGAGGGGGTCCTGCATCCTAGCGCAGTTGCCCGCGCGCTGACTGCAGCGGACGGGCGCGTAAGCGCGGCGCAGGGCGATCAGCTTGCGTGCGCGCCCGCACCGGGGCATGTTCGGGTTTCCAGCAGCGGGCGAGGAGATCCGGCGGATGTCACTGCGGCAAACCTCGCGACCGGGGCGCGTCATCCTGTTCCTGGGCGCGGCGGTCGTCGCCTGCGCGAGTCTGTGGTGGGTGTCGACGCCGCCCGGCGAACTCGTCAGCGACGCGATGGTGGAGGCGAGGGTGCTTGCCGTCGCACCCCGGGGACGCGGGCCGGATCGCGGGCCGCGCGGCCCGTCCCTGGTGACCGTCGAGGTCGAGCCCGGAACGCGCGCGAGGATCTGGTTGGGTGCACCTTTGCCGCACGCGGGAGAGACGCTGCGCGTGCGGGTGAAAACCTATGCCGACGGCAGCCGGGTGGTGGCCGCCGCACGCTGAGGCCGTGTCAGGCGGCCGGCGGCACGGGCAGCGCGCCGAAAGCGCCACCATCCGCCATCCGGCCCACCGCGGCGTCGTCGTAACCGAGGAAGTCGCGCAGGATCTTGCCGGCGTGTGCATGTAGCGACGGCGGCGGGGACGGTTCGACGATTTTCGCGGCCGTGCCGCTGAAAGCGCAGCTGTGCACGCCGCGCAAGGCATGACCATTGGCAACCCCGTGCATGACCAGCGCCTGCGCACCCGGCTGCTCGAACACCGCGGCCATGTCATTGACGAAACCGTAAGGCACCATCGCCCGACCCAGGGCAGCGGCGAGATCCGCCGACTGCATCCGGGAGGTGCGGGCGCGGATGCGTGCGAGCAGATCCTCGCGCCGCGCCACGCGCTGGCGGGGCGTCTGCAGGTCGGGATCGTCGGCCAGCTCGGGCAGGCCGATGGCCTTGACGAAATCCCGGTACTGACGCTCCGTGGCGGCCGCCAGCACGAGGCCGCGGCCGTCGGCGCCCATCAGGATCGTGCCGTAGGGAACGATGTTCGGATGCTCGGATCCCATGCGCTTCGGAATCATGCCGCCGACGAGGTAGTTCGTCGCCTGGTTCGCGAGCGACGCCACCGCCGCCTGCAGCAGCGAGACGGACACGAAGCTGCCCTGGCCCGTGCGTTCACGCTTCAGCAGCGCGAGCAGCAGCGCTTCCTTCAGTTGGTGGGCGGCAAGCAGATCGACCAGGGCCACCGGCATCTTGGTCGGCGGACCGTCGGGCTCGCCGTTGAGAAAGGTGAAGCCGGCCTCGGCCTGCACGATGGCATCGAAACCCGGTCGCGGATCGTCTTCGCCGTAGGCGTTGATCTGACCGTAGATCAACCGGGGATTGCGCACGGCGAGCGACGCGTAATCGAGCTTCAGCTTGGCGGCGTCGCCGGGCTTGAAGCTCGCGGTCACCAGGTCGGCGCGCGCGCAGAGCTCGTGCGCGATTGCGAGCCCGGCCGGCGTCGTCGTGTCGAGCGCGATCGATTCCTTGCCCCAGTTCGCGCAGGAGAAGTACGACGACACGTCATCGGCCGGGTCCTCGTTGAGCGTGCGCCAGCCGCGCGTCGCATCGCCGCGCGTGTGCGGGTTCTCGACCTTGATGACGCGCGCACCGAGTTCGGCGAAGTACATCGACGTGATCGGGCCAGCCAGGATGTTGGCGAGTTCCACGATGACAAAATTGCGATCGAACATGGGGCGCAGGCTCCGCGAGGCTGACTGGGATCGAACAGAACGCTGATTGTGACGGTGCCCGAGCCCGTGTGTCACCTGCCCGGACGGGCTGCGGCGGGTTAGAATCACGGGGATGGAAAACCGCGCCGTTCTCGTTCGCGTCTGCCCGCTGTGCCGGCGCGACAATCGTACCGAGCCCGTCTTCAGCGCCTACAGCCCGAGCGGTTGGGACCTGAAGCGCTGCCCTGACTGTGATTTCGTCTATCTCGAAAGGATCCCGGACTATTCGGCAACCGCCGAGACGCTGGCCTGGGATCACACCTTCCTGGCCTGGCACGAGGAGCGGAACAAGGCGGCCGCCCAGCAGGTCCTGTCGCGGGTGGGGCGGGGAATCCGGATCGGCACCCACGTCGTGCGCAAGCGTCGGCGCATGGACGAGATGATCGCCGAGCTCGCCGCGCCGGGTCCGGTGCTGGACGTCGGCTGCGGCAAGGGCTCGCAGCTTGCGAAGCTGCCGGAGCGCTATATCCCGTACGGCATCGAGATTTCCGCGGGGCAGGCCGCGTACGCGCAGGAGACGGTGGCGCGGCGCGGCGGCGCGATCATGGTGCAGCCGGGAGCGACCGGCCTCGCGCAATTTCCGGCCGGCTTCTTCACCGGCATCATGATGCGCTCCTACCTCGAGCACGAGAGCCAGCCGCGCGAGGCGCTGCTGGGCGCGGCGCACGCGCTTGCGGAGCGGGGCGTACTGATCATCAAGGTTCCCAATTACGGGAGCCTGAACCGGCGGGTCTTCGGACGCCGCTGGTGCGGCTTCCGCTTTCCCGATCACATGAATTACTTCACACCCGCAACCTTGACGCGCCTGTGCGCGGAGTGCGGCCTCGGCGTGCGGCAGTTCTCCTGGCTGGATCGCCTGCCGACCAGCGACAACATGTGGCTGGTCGCCGGGCGCGCCTGAGCGGAGGTCGCCTCCGTCAGGAGGTCTTGAGCCAGTAGATAGTCACCGGGTCCTGGATGCCCTTCAGCGCGGCGGAGCCGATTTCGATCGCCTGCACGCTGTCCGGCAGCGTGGCGGTCTTCTGCAGCTCGTCGAGCAGCTGGCGCGAGCACATCAGGCGGTCCATGCGCGGGAACTCGCAGGCTGGCGCCGCGAACGCCTCGCGCTGCACGCCCTCGATGCGGAAGGTGATGTTGACGTCGTTGCCGTGGATATCCTGGCCACCCGTCGAGATGCCCCAGGTGTCGCCGGAATGAATCGCGATGCGGTAGTGGATGGGCTCGTTGGACGTGCGGCTGTTGCGGTGCTGGAGCCGCTTCTCCATCTCGAGCGCGGCGGCCAGCGCCTTGCCCGCGGCCGGGAAGGTCGACAGGAAGCCGTCGCCGGTGCCCTTGAAGAAGCGCTGGCCGTGCTCCGCGAGCACGGGGTCGGCAATCTGCATCAGGCGCTGCTTGAGGTGCAGCGCCATGTGGTCATCCTCGTTGGCGATCCGCGAGGACTCGCAGAGGTCGAAGACGAGGATGGCCTCGGTGCGCTTGACGAGATGCCCCGCGGGAATGATCACGGACTTGTCCCAGTCGTCGTCGGACTGGTACTCGATGCGCATGCTCCAGTCTGCCAGCCGCAGCGTTGCCGGGAGCTTCAATTCGGTCTTGCCCGCCAGCCGGACCCATTTGTCGCCGTCCTTCAGGAAGGAACCGTTGCGGCTGGAGTCCTCGGCGAAGTAACGGTCGCCGTCCTTGATCAGGGTGAGGTGCAGGCGCGAAATCTGGTTGTGCGTGAGCACGAGTTCGTTGTCGGTATGGCGGCCGATGCGAACCGTGTTGCTGGCAAACGAACGGGCGTTCTGGCCACCGCGTTCGATGTCGGTGAGGCGTATTTCCCAGCCCATTGAGTCTTGGGGTAAGTCCTTCAGCCCGATTGGAAAAACTGCCCGTACTATAGGGGCGGAGGCAGCCGATGTGAACCGGTTTACAGTTGTTGACCGGGCGCAGCGTAACGCCGGGGAGGGGAAGGTCCGGCGGCGGCCGCGAACCCGCGCGCGCGTGCGCGGGCCGGGCCGCCTGGCGACACAACGCCGCCAGGTCGGGAGGCGATCAGGCGTGGACGATCACGCCGCGGGCATTCTTGCCCTTCTCCATGTCTTCGAAGGCCTGCGGCGCTTCGTCGAGCGTGTAGGTCTTGGTGATCAGGCGATCGAGGTCGAGCTTGCCGGCCTTGTAGAGGTCCAGGTACATCGGGAAGTCGGCCTTGAAGTTCGCGCTGCCGTACATGCAGCCTTTGATCGTCTTCGCGGTGAACGGCAGGATCGCGGCGTTGACCGAGAAGCGGTCGTCGAGGCGGCCGACGCCGACCAGCACGGCGACGCCGTTCTTGCGCGTTGCCTTGATGCACTGCTCGATGACCTTGCTGTGGCCCACGACGTCGAACGCGTAGTCGACGCCGATGCCGTTGGTCACGCCCTGGATCTGCTTCACGAAATCACCCTTCGGATCGACCGTGTCGGTCGCGCCGAACGACTTCGCCATTTCCATTTTCTCGGCCGACAGGTCGCAGGCGATGATTTTCGCCGCGCCGGCGATTTTCGCGCCCTGGATCACGTTGAGACCAACGCCACCGCAACCGAACACGGCGACCGTGCTGCCGGGCTTCACTTCGGCGGTGCGAATGGCCGCGCCGGCGCCGGTGGTGACGCCGCAGCCGACGAGCGCAGCGGCCTTGAAATCAAAGGACTTGTCGATCGTGACGACGCAGGCGGCCGGGACGACGGCGTATTCGGCCATGATGCCGACGAAGGACATCACGAAGATGCGCTGGCCGTCCTTGTGCACGCGGGTCGTGCCGTCGAACAGGTTGCCGTCCTGCTTCGCGCCGGAGCACAGGTAGGGTTCCTGGTGCAGGCAGTAGAAGCAGCTGCCGCAGTTCGGGATGAAGGAGATGACGACGTGATCGCCGGGCTTGACGTTGGTCACGCCTTCGCCGACCTGGTCGATGATGCCGGCGCCTTCGTGGCCCAGGACGACGGGGAAGGGGCTCGGGATCGTGCCGTTGACCACCGACAGGTCCGAATGGCACACGCCGGTCGCCCTCATCCTGACGAGCACTTCACCGGCCTTCGGCGGGTCCAGGTTGACACTGACGACGGCATATTCATTGAGCTTGCTTGCGACCACGGCCTTCATGTGGCGATCCTCCTGAACCGGAATTGACGAACATCGAAAACGAACAATCCGCGTAGCGTACCACGACTATTCCCCGCCCGGGGCAGGGCTACCTGAACGTGTAGGACACGAAGGTCTCCAGCACCATCTGGGTCTCGTCGTCCCTGTAGACCTCCTCGGCGGCGGCGCGGGGGCTGGCAAGAGAGACGCCCGCGAACCAGTAGAAGCGGTCGTCCGGGTAGTACTCGAACGAGAAATTGACCTCGTCGGCCCACGCCGTGCTCCGGGTCGGCAGGCCGAAGTATTGCGGGGTGTCCAGCGCGTGCTGGTAGTACCAGAAGCCGAAGGCGCTGCGCCGGGTCGGAAAGACCTTGAGCTTCGCCATGTGCGTGTTCTGGTTCTGGTTGAACAGGTGGAATTCGCCGGTGATTTCCCCCATGTACCAGGTGTCCCAGTCGCGCTTGAAGATGGTGAAGAAAAGACCCCGGTATTCCTCGAATTCGGGCGTTGCGGCGTCGTCACCCGAGAAGTGCGCGTAGCGGTAGTACAGGCGGGGCGTCCACGGCAGGTTCGTGAACTGCCAGGTCGGCTCCACGTACCAGGCGTTGGCGTCGAGCTTGCGCCCGTCGCGGTCGACCTCGCCGCGCTGGCGCACGTACTCGCCGTACAGCTTCAGCTGGGGCAGGGTGGGCCAGTGCAGGTCGTGCCCGCGCACGCCGGTCGCCTCGAGCCCCTCGAAACCGATCACGCCGTTGTCGTCGAACACCTCGAAATACATCAGGCCCAGGCGACCGTAGCGCTCGCTGTCGGCGTTCTCGACGTTGATGCCGGCGATGCGGCTGTCCCCGAGATCGCCGTCCGTGCGCAACCAGAAGAGATCGCCGCGCACCGGGTTCGTGTTGACCTTGAGCACCCCGGTATTGCGCCAGGCGGTGAAGGCGCCGGTCCAGTACTGGCCGTTGTCGTGCCCCTGGTTGAAATTGCCGTCGCCGATGATGAAACCGTCGCCGACGGTGAATTCGCGGCCACCGTAGGACAGGTCCAGCCAGTCGTTGCGCCAGCCGACGTAGGCCGAGTCGGTGTCGAGAGCCTGGTCGCCGCTGCGGGCGAACTGCCCGGACAGTTCGCCGTCGAGCGTCGTCGTCGCTGCGACGACTGTCAGCCCGCCGTAGAGCGCAGACGTGGGCAGGGCGTACTCGACGTTGAGGCCGGGCTTGATGGCGAGTTGCAAGTCGTTGCGCTCGGGCTCGCCGACTGGAGTCAGCGAACCGAAACCCTGGACCGCGCCGAGCCCGAAGTTGATGTCCTCGCCGCGCCTGAACCCGGCGCGGACATTCACTTCGCCGGTCGCCACGAGGCCCGCGCGATCGAACAGTTCGTAGGCAGCGGCGGCCTCGCCCGTGAGTGCGAGGGCCAGCGCCGTGAACCCTCCCCATAATCCCGACGCCGGTTCGCGCATGCGCCTGTGCCTCCGTGGTTGCGTGTGCCGGCCCGCCGCGGCAGGCGTCGTGATCAGTCCTGCGCGAGGAAGCGGACGATGCGGGGATTGACCCGCTCCGGCCGCTCGACCAGCAGGAAGTGTCCCGCGTCGTCGAGGATTTCGACCTCGCTGCCCGGGCCCAGGCAGGCGGGGATGCGGGTGGCCTGTTCGCGCGTGATGGCGAGGCAGCCGTCCCGCAGGCCGTGGAAGTAGAGGGTCGGCTGCGGCAGCGGTCGGCCCCAGACCTGCGCCTGACCTGCGACGTAGTCGGGCTGGCCGAAGCAGCGCGGATGCATGACCGTCCGGTAGTAACCGAGTGCCGCCCGCAGGTGGGCCGGTTCGCGCAGGCAGTCCTTGGCTTTCGCGAGATCGAAGCTCGCGTCGTAGCCCGGCGACCAGTCCGCCCACAGGCGCTCGATCAGCGCGAAGTCGTCGGCGCGGATGACTTCCTCCGCGCAGTCCAGCTGGAAGAACCAGATATAGAAGAAGCGCTTCAGCTGCTCGTAGGAGAGCGCGACTTCGCCGAACACCGGCAGCGGCGGAATGTTGCTGATGACGGCGCGGCGCCAGTTCGCCGGCGCGCCGGCCAGCGCCGCGTAGGCGGCGACGGCTCCCCAGTCGTGCGCGACCAGCACGGCCCGGGCGTCCCCACCGAGCGCCGCGTGCAGCGCGTTGAAGTCGTCGCCCAGCGTGCGCAGGTCGTAGCGCATGTCGGGCGGCACCGCGGTCGGCGCGAAGCCGCGCATGAACGGCGCCACCGCGCGGTAGCCCGCGTCCGCAAGCACGGGCAGCAGGTGCCGATAGGTCCAGGGCGAATCGGGGAAGCCGTGCATGCACAGCGCGAGCGGGCCCTCGCCGCAGGCGAGGTACCTGAAGTCCACCCCGTTGGCCTGGACAGTGCCGGTCGTGAAATCGGTCATGGTGCGCGCTCCTCGTTGCTGTCCGGGCGCCTATTCGGCGCGGGAATGGCGCTCGTCGAAGAAGGCGAGCCAGGCCTGCCAGCGCGCAGCGTCCGACGGAAACTTCGGGTGGTCGAAGCGTGCGACGAGGAAGCCAGTGTCGTATTCGACGACGTCCACGAGCTTGAGCTGGTCCTTGTAGGCCTGTCGCTGTTCGTCCGGCACCGTCTTCGACGGGCTGTCCGACCACAGTCCTGCCTTGCGCATCGCGCTCAGCGTGGCCGCGACGTCGAAGTTGCCGCCGGCGCCGGGCGGCGTGCCGATGTACAGGCTGCCGTTGCGCTTGTCGCCCGGATCGAAGGTGAGGACGTGATGGTCGATGATTTCTTCAATGGTCAGCATGCGAAACTCCCTGGCGCGCGATCCGGCGCCGTCATCGTGATTTTCCGAACAGCGCGCCAAGCAGGCCGCGCACGACCTGGCGCCCGAGCTGACTGCCGATCTGGCTGCCGACCGAACGCGCGACGCTCTTGATCAGCGCTTCGCCCGTGGTCTGGCGCTGGTAGCCGGCGCGCGACGGGGCCGTCTTCCGGCCGGCTTGTCCCGCGGGCGTTTCGTCCTCCATCGCGCTCTTGAGCTGTGCCCGGCGGGTGAGTTCCTCGTGCGCCGAGTCGCGGTCCACGGCCGTCGCGTAGCGCGAGCGCAGGGGGCTCGCCTCCAGCAGTTCCTGGCGTCGTTCGGCCGTGACGGGGCCGATTTGCGAGCGGGGCGGGCGGATCATCGCACGCGCCACCGGCGTCGGTTGCCCCTTCCCGTCGAGCGTCGAGATGAGGGCCTCGCCGGTCCCGAGCTCGGTGATGGCCGTCGCCGTGTCCAGGCCGGGGCGCGCGCGGAAGGTGTCGGCAATCACGCGCACGGCCTTCTGGTCGCGCGGGGTGAACGCGCGCAGGGCGTGCTGGATCTTCAGTCCGAGCTGGCCGAGCACGGCCTCCGGGAGATCCAGCGGACTCTGCGTGACGAACACGACCCCCACGCCCTTCGAGCGGATCAGCCGCACCACCTGCTCGACCTTGTCGACGAGCGGCTTGGGCGCCCCCTTGAACAGCAGGTGCGCTTCGTCGAAGAACAGCACCAGCAGCGGCAGGTCGGCGTCCCCGCGCTCGGGCAGCTCCTCGAACAGTTCCGACAGCAGCCAGAACAGGAAGCACGCGTACAGATGCGGTGACTCGGCGGCGAGCTTCGTCGCATCGAGCAGGTTCACCACGCCGCGGCCGTCCGCCGTGGTTGCGAGCAAATCCTTCAGCTGCAGCGCGGGCTCGCCGAACACGGCATTCGCGCCCTGTTCCTCGAGCATGAGCAGGCTGCGCTGGATGGCGGCGATGCTTGTGGGAGGCAGGTTGCCGTACTCGAGCTTGAGTGTCGCCGCATTCGCGCCGACCCACGCGAGCATCGCGCGCAGGTCGGCCAGGTCCAACAGCAGCAGCCCGTTGTCGTCCGCGACCTTGAAGGTCGCGTAGAGCACGCCGGTCTGCGTGTCGTTGAGATCGAGCAGCCGCGCGAGGAGGAGGGGACCCATCTCCGACACCGTCATGCGCACCGGGATGCCGGTCTGGCCGAAGAGATCCCACAGCGCGACGGGCGCGCCCTCGAACGCGGGGACGTCGAGCCCCAGGGCGTCGATCCGCTCCTCGAGCTTCGGCGTCAGGCGGCCGGCATCGGCGATGCCGGACAGGTCGCCCTTGATGTCCGCCGCGAACACCGGCACGCCCAACCGCGACAGGCCTTCGGCGAGCACCTGCAGCGTGACGGTCTTGCCGGTCCCCGTCGCACCGGTGACGAGACCGTGCCGGTTCAGCATCGCCGCCAGCTGGCCCAGTCGCGCGCCGTCGGCGGTGACGCCTATCTCGAGCATGTTGTGCGGCGCGGCGGTCACCCGGGCGACCTCAGGCCTTGCCCAGGGGCTTGTAGCGCAGCCGTTGCGGCTGGTCGGCATCGGTGCCCAGGCGCTTCCTGCGGTCCGCTTCGTATTCCTGGTAGTTGCCGGCGAACCAGGTGACCTGGCTGTTTCCCTCGAAGGCGAGGATATGGGTCGCGATGCGATCGAGGAACCAGCGGTCGTGGGAAATCACGAGCACGCAGCCCGGGAAGGTCAGGATGGCTTCCTCGAGCGCGCGCAGGGTCTCGACGTCCAGATCGTTGGTGGGTTCGTCGAGCAGCAGCACGTTGCCGCCGGCGCGCAGCATCTTGGCAAGGTGCACACGGTTGCGCTCGCCACCCGACAGGTCGCCGATGCGCTTCTGCTGGTCCTGGCCGGAGAAGTTGAAGCGGCCGACATAGCCGCGCGACGGCGTCTGGTAGTTGCCGATCTGCAGGATGTCCTGGCCGTCGGAGATCTCCTCCCACACGGTCTTGTTCGGATCCAGCGCGTCGCGCGCCTGATCCACGTACGCGAACTGCACCGTCTCGCCGACGCGGATGCTGCCGCTGTCCGGCGCCTCCTGCCCGGTCAGCATGCGGAAGAAGGTCGACTTGCCGGCGCCATTCGCGCCGATGATGCCGACCACCGCACCCGCCGGCACGTTCAGCGAGAGCTTGTCGATCAGCAGCCGGTCGCCGTAGCTCTTGCAGAGGTCGGTCGTCTCGACCACGAGGTCGCCGAGGCGCGCGCCGGGCGGGATGTACAGTTCGTTCGTCTCGTTGCGCTTCTGGAATTCCTGCGAGGCCAATTCCTCGAAGCGCGCGATGCGGGCCTTGCTCTTGGCCTGGCGACCCTTCGGATTCTGGCGCACCCACTCGAGTTCGGCCTCCATCGACTTGCGATGCGCCGATTGCTGCTTCTCCTCCTGCTCGAGACGCTTCTCTTTCTGCTCGAGCCAGGAGCTGTAGTTGCCTTCCCAGGGGATGCCCATGCCGCGGTCGAGCTCCAGGATCCAGCCGCAGACGTTGTCGAGGAAGTAGCGGTCGTGGGTCACCGCGACGACGGTGCCCGGGAAGTCTTCGAGGAAGCGCTCGAGCCAGGCCACCGACTCGGCGTCCAGGTGGTTCGTCGGCTCGTCGAGCAGCAGCATGTCCGGTTTCGACAGCAGCAATCGGCACAGCGCGACGCGGCGGCGCTCGCCACCCGACAGCTGGGTGACGTCCTGGTCCCACGGCGGCAGTCGCAGCGCGTCGGCGGCGCGCTCCAGCGTGCGGTCCAGTTCCCACAGGTTGCCGGCGTCGATGGCGTCCTGCAGCTTCGCCTGCTCGTCGAGCAGCGCCGTCATCTCGTCGTCGCTCATCGGCTCCGCGAACTTCATGCTGATCTCGTTGAAGCGGTCGAGCAGCGCCTTGCCCTCGGCGACGCCGTCCTCCACGTTGCCGCGCACGTCCTTTGCCGGGTCGAGCTGCGGCTCCTGCGGCAGGTAGCCGATTTTCAGCCCCTTCATGGGGGTCGCTTCGCCGATGATGTCATTGTCGACGCCGGCCATGATCCGCAGCAGCGTGGACTTGCCGGAGCCGTTCAGGCCCAGCACGCCGATCTTCGCACCCGGGAAGAACGACAGCGAGATGTCCTTGAGAATGTGGCGCTTCGGCGGGACGACCTTGCCGACGCGGTGCATCGTGAAAACGTATTGGGCCATGGTGGTGAATCAGAAGGAGGGAATGGAGACCGTATTATCCCCATCACCGCCGATGGCACAACGAGCGCAAGGTCGGGGCGGGCGTCTGCCACGCCCCGACGTCTGCTGGGCCGGGTCGGCTTACCAGAACACGGCGGAACGCAGGACGAAGGCGGACGGTTCCGCGCCGTCAAAGGTGCCACCCTCGACATCGAGCACGTGGATCCAGTTCGCCATGAAGCGGACGTTGCTGATCGGGTACCAGTTCAGGCCGACGGTGATGTTCTGTTCGTCGCCGCCGACGATGGCTTCGTCGGTCAGATCGGCCGTGCTGTAGCGCCCGACGAGTTCCCACGCGCCCCAGCCACCCTTGCCTACCTGCGAGTTCGGGCGGACGCTGTCCCAGATGCCGTCCTGGAGCTTGTACGGGCGCGATTCCCCGGTCAGGAACCAGCCGGCCTGCACGTAGTAGCCGTCGAAATAGGGGTCCTCGGTGCGCGACGCATTGGCCTTCATGCCTATGTATTCGCCCTGGAGGGTCAAGGGGCCTTCGATTACTGCAAACTCGGCGTTCCAGCGCATGAAGTTCTTCGCCGCGAAGTTGCCGGTGTCGATCAGCCGTGAACCCGTCTCGTTGACCTCGAAGCGCTCCCGCAGGCGCATCGCGTTGCCGTCGAGGAAATCACGGTAGGAGAAGGCCGTGCCGAGGTGCAGCACGTGGCCGCCGTCGTGCCAGGGCGCGTAAGTGCCGCGCGCGGTGATCGCGTAGCCGTCGTTGAAGTCGCGCGGTCCCGTGCTTTCGTCGCCGCCCGTCCCAGTGCAGCGCAGGGTGCTGCCGGGTACCGCACCACCGGCCGGGATCGGGCAGGTCACCGCGACGCTTGTGATCGATTCCTGCTGGCGCGTGGCGAACGCGCCGACGGCCGCGGTCCAATCGCTGCCCCAGGTCGTGAACTTCAAGCCCGGGTTACGCTCGCCGACGAAATTTGCCAGCGCGTTGACCGGCAGGGCGCGCTCGATGAAGAGGCCGTTATTGGAACTGTTGGTCAGTTCAAAGCTGAAAGGTTCGAAAGACTGACCGATCTTGATGCTGACCGGGTGCGCGACCGGGTC
>Ga0255182_1000573_pt1 | contig 23217 bp, 25 predicted proteins | sample Atl_UVDOM_RepA_8_FD_188420 | JGI IMG/M metagenome (GOLD analysis project Ga0255182, IMG submission 188420) | Freshwater microbial communities from Altamaha River, Georgia, United States - Atl_UVDOM_RepA_8d | ecosystem: Environmental > Aquatic > Freshwater > River | place: USA: Georgia...
TTCCGGGTGACGGGCGATGTTGACGATACCCAGCAGAGCCAGAACTGCGAAATATACGAGCACAATTGGACCAAAAACCGCTCCGACACGGGCCGTACCACGCGACTGGATCAAGAAAAGTACAAGCAGGATCAGCACTGCAATAGGCAGGACGAGCGGCGCCAATCGCGCTTCGACGATAGTCAGGCCCTCAACTGCCGACAGAACCGAAATTGCTGGGGTCAGCATTGCATCGCCATAAAACAGCGCTGCGGCCAGCACACCCAGCACGATCAGTACTGCCTTTCGTTTGTCATCAAGGTGGCTTGAAACCAGCGCAAGCAGGGCAAAGGAACCTCCTTCGCCTTTATTGTCCGCGCGCATCGCAACCATCACATATTTCAGGGTGACAATCATCGTTAGTGTCCAGAAGACGAGGCTGAGCACACCAAATATATGCAGCCGGTCAACCGCCAGCGGATGCGGGCCGATGAAACTCTCCTTCATCGCATATAAGGGTGAAGTGCCGATGTCGCCGAAAACCACACCGATTGCACCCAGCATCAGTGTAGGTAATGCGTGGCCGTTATCTGAAGTGGAAGGCGAATTGCCGTTCAATGAAGGCGTGTTGATAGTGGTGTCCATAACGCGCTTGTGCGACCAAACGACATTAAAGTTCCATGTGGATTTTGGGACATGACGACAGAATTTCTCGACGTAGGGCGAATCAGCATGCATTTTGCGGCAATGGAAAATGTAATCCTCAAAGCTGCTGCGCGTCCGTTGTCGCTACCTCATAGAATAGCCACATATGCAGGCACTTTGCTGATGGTTTCGGCGGCAACGATTGCTGGTTTGCTGCTCGTGGCGCAATGGGGGAATGCGACGGTCGTATTGCTGTATCTGCCTCCAGTGCTTGTCGCCGCGATTTATGCTGGCTTACGTAACGGATTGTTCGCGGCCTTGATATCAGCGCTGGCGTTCAACTATTTTTTCACCGCCCCCTATCATACCTTTTTCATCCATAGTCCTGCGGATATCGTGACGGTGGCGGTGCTTTTCCTTGTGGCGATCGCGTGCAGCCATCTTGCCGCATCGGTGCGCAAGCAGGCGAATATCGCTGCCGCGCATGCCTCACGAAATGCGACAATAGCAGGTTTTGCCCGCCGCTTGCTGACATCCAATAGCGAGATTGCGGTGGCAGCTTTGACGGTTGGCGAGATCGCGAAATTGTTCGACTGCCGCGCTGCAATGTTCTCGAGAAAGAATGGGGCCGAAGCGCTTGCATTTGCTCCGGCTTGGGTCGAACTCAGTCCAAGCGACATGGCAGCTATGCAATACACATTAGAATCCGGAGAGGCTGCAGGGAGGAGCTTGTCAAAAGCGAAAGAGGCTGATTGGCAGTTTCACCCCGTCGCCACCGGTCAAATGGTGGTCGCAGTTGTCGGGCTCGCCCGGATTGATGGTCATAATCCGGTCCGTGAAGACCAGTTGGAATTGCTGATCAGCTTGCTGGATCAGGCAGCTTTAGCGCTTGAACGAATAGGTCTGGAGGATGCAGCCCGCGAAAATGCGGCGCTTCGCGAACTCGACAAGCTACGCGCGGTGCTACTTGCATCGATTGGCGAAGATGTGAAGCCGCGGCTGAATGCGATGCAAGCTGTGATCCGGGCTCTGCGACGGGATGGCGTAACCGAAAGAGCGCTGGTTGCGGAGTTAGCAGACGAACTGACTAAGGTAGACCGCTTCGTCGACAATCTGGTCGATTTGGGGCCCGGTGCGGATCGTTCGCCTTTGACTTTCGGCTCCGTCACGATTGATCTGTATCGCCGCCAAGTTTGGCGCAATTCCGCAGAGGTTCATCTTACCCCCAAGGAATTTGCTGTGTTGGCAGAGCTTGCCAAGCATGGTGGCCGGGTGCTGAGCCATGCGCATTTGCTACGAACGGTCTGGGGACCCGCACAGGAGCAGCATATCGATTACTTGCGTGTCGCAATCAGTTCACTCAGACATAAGCTGGAAGAGGATCCTCGCAAGCCCGACATCCTGCTCAATGAACCCAGCGTGGGCTACCGATTGGCTGTAGGTTAGACCCTAAAAACAGGCGCATTTGGGGATCAACCTTCGCTGGTGTCGCGCAGTAGGGTAGCGAATATTCCCGTGCTGATTGTCATCCCCTCACCCCTCACTCAAAACTTGCGTCACTTCCTCCAGCGTCCCGCGCACGCGCAGCAGCTGATCTTTGCCGAATACCACCAGGCATTCGTCGGGCGCGTTGTCGGCGGCCTTCACAAATTGCACAATCTCCGCATTGACCGAGATTTTTTGGCCGCGGGTGTCGACCAGGGTAACGAACGGGATCATGGCGGTTTCCTTTGGTACGGGTGCACTTCCTTACCCCTAAAGGGAAAGGCTGCTCGATTGCAATTCACCCGCCACGGCTTACCATCCCTTTTATGTGCAACCATTATGCGAACAGCCCCGAAATCCAGGCAGAGCTTTCGACATGGCGCGAATTTATCGCATGGGATTTGAAAGCGCCCTTGCCGCCAGAGGCTGAGGCAGTCGAAACCGATGTCTGGCCGCGGCGCAAGGCGTGGGTGGTGCGGCAGGAGGGCGTAAGTCAGGAAGGCGGGGGCGCATTTGCCGATATCATGGCGTGGGGTGTGCCGCTGTCGCTGCCCGGCAAGCGGCCGGGAACGACGGTAACCAAATATGTCACCAATATCAGGAACCTTGATAGCCCATTCTGGCGATCGATGCTGGCGCGGCCGCAGCAACGCTGCCTCGTGCCCTTCGCCCGCTTTGCCGAGCCGAAAATCGGCGCTGGCCGCGAAGAACATTGGTTCACGCTAAAGGAGCGGCCAATCGGTGCCTTTGCCGGCCTGTGGCGCGCCGACGCAAATGGGGCAAAGGTCTTTGCTTTCCTGACTTGTGAGCCCAACCCGCTGGTTGCCCCGCTGCACCCAAAGGCAATGCCGGTGATCCTGCACGAAAGCGACTATGCCCGCTGGCTGGAAGGCAGCGAAGCGGACGCCCGCGCACTGGCGGTGCCTTATCCTTCGCAGTTGATGGGGGTGGAGTAGGGGTTGCCATCGCCCCTCTCAACTGCGCCTAACTGCCATAGGCAGTAAGGCTCGTATCTCTCCCCTAAAGGAGAGAGAGGGATAGCTCGGCGGCTATGGTTGCCAAAACGGACTCAATGTCCTGCATTATGTCGCGGTTTGAAAATCGCAGCACGCGATAGCCTCTTTTTTCCAAAAAGGCCGAACGTTCAGCGTCATAGGCCTCCTGCACGCCATGCGTTTCACCATCGATTTCGACGACCAACTTCATTGGCGTTCGGCATGCAAAATCACAGATATAAGGGCCGATTACCACCTGGCGGCGAAATTTTGCTCCGCCCAATTGATCCGCCCTCAGGCGCGCCCACAACTTGCGTTCCGGCGGTGTAGGTTCACGCCGCATCTGCCTTGCCCTCGCCAGATTAGTTTGATCACGCAAACCCTCTCTCCTTCAGGGGAGAGGTACGAAGTCTTATTGCCAAAGGCAATTAGACGAAGTGGAGAGGGGGGCGGGGCATGCCCTCACCGTTTAGCCCCTCTCCGCTGCGACTAAGGCCAGCTGCGCAGACCTAAGTCTCGCTCCTCTCCCCTGAAGGAGAGAGGAGGAGGGTGTTAAATGATCTCTCTCCTCTAGAGGAGAAATACGACGCCTTGTTGCCGAATGCTGCACGAAGGCAATAAGGGGGGTGGCTGAACGTCAGTCGGGCAGAAGCTGCTGCAGGGCGGGCATGTCGATGATTTCGATCTGGCCATAGCCCAGGCTGACAATCCCCGATTTTGCGAATTGCGAAAGCAGCGCGCCAGTGCGCACCCGCGACACGCCGATAAAGTCGGACAGTTCCTGTTGCGTGCAGTTGATCGCGCCGTCGGCATATTGCGCCATATCCAACAACGCGGCCGCCAGCCGCGTTTCCGCCTTGCCATGGCGGGCAATGTCGATGCGGTCGAGCGCAGTGCGCAATTGGTTGGCAAGCGAAGCGAGCAGGCTGGTCGCAAGCGCAGGCTCACGCGCCAGCAAATCGCGGATGGTGCGGTTATCGAGCCAGACCAACGTAGAATCCGCCCGCGCGATAGCATCCACCTGTCGCTGGGTGCGCGCGAAATAGGCGAGTTCGCCGAACAGGTCACCCGAACCCCGCACTGCGAATATCGTCTGTTCTCCCTCTGCGCCATGGCGGCACATTGCAATCTTGCCACTTTCGATCAGCCAGAATCCGTCGCCATCGTCGCCGCGCTGCTGCACCCAACTGCCTTCGGCAAAACGGCGTCGCTGGCCCGCCTTGCTGAGGACCGCAGCCATTTCCGCCGACAATTCGGTGCGCGGGGTCAGATCCAAATGATAAATATTTAGCATTTCTACTTGTGCTTCTGCCCTATCGATTCGCCGATGGCAAGCAAGGGCCGCAACGGCCCTGCAAGGAGGAGGAATGACATGCCAACCGCCACTTGGGTTGTGATTGGAATCTATTTCGGCTTCGGTTTGCTCGAACTGGTGCGATCCGACCTGTTCAGCAAGCGCGAACAATGCACGCATGACGGGATTGTCGAAACGATATCGACGGTGATGCTGCTTGGCGTAACGCAGCCCAGCATCATCCTGTTTGTGAACTATCTCGGCCTGACCTTTTTCCCGCAATATCAAGGGGCGCTATCTGGGATCAGCTTCGGGCTGGCGCTTTTGCTGTTCCTCGTCTTTGAAGACATGATGCAATATTGGTGGCACCGTGCCTCGCACAGCTTCGCCTGGCTCTACAATTTGCACCGCGCGCATCACAACGCCCGCTATATGAGCATGCGCCTCGTCTATCGGAACAACATCATTTATTATGCGATGATGCCCAGCCTGTGGTTCGGTGCGGCGCTGATTTATCTGGGCCTTGGCTGGTTCTATGCCGGTTACCTGATCGTCAAGATGCTGGTGATCATCGGCGCGCACAGCGATGTGAAATGGGATGCACCGCTCTATCGCATTGGCTGGCTATCGCCGGTGATGTGGGTGGTCGAACGCACCATCTCCACCCCCGCGACGCACCATGCGCACCATGGCCGCCATGCCAGCGACCCTGCGGTCAACTATAAGGGCAATTACGGCAACCTGCTGTTTTTCTGGGACGTCCTGTTCGGTACGGCGAAGATCACCCGCACCTATCCCGAAAGCTATGGCGTCGAAAACCTGCCCGATGCGACGCTGGGGCAGCAATTGCTTTGGCCTATCTTCCCCGAAAACGGCGATATCGACCGAAAGGTCCCCGGCGCATCGCCAGTTGCAAAATCGCCCGCGCTGTGACTAAGATTTGATTGAGGAGAGCATTAATGACCGACCTGTTGGAAAAAAGCGCGCAGTTCCGCACCATGACCGAGGGTACCCAGGAAGATTGGGATATCATTCGTGCGCATATGAAGCCCTTTTCGGCCAATGGCGGCGCGCGGGTGCTCGATCATCTGCGCTTGCTCGATGGCGATTTTGGCGGATTTCCGGTCGACCGGCTGACCCACTGCCTGCAGACGGCAACACGCGCCTATCGCGATGGCCGTGATGAGGAATATGTCGTGATGGCGCTGCTCCACGATATTGGCGACACGCTGGGTGCCTATAACCACCCCGATATTGCCGCGGCGATCCTGAAGCCCTTTGTTTCAGAAGAGCTCCACTGGATCGTGCAGCATCATGGCATTTTCCAGGGATATAATTTCTTCCACTATCTCGGCCTTGATCGCAACATGCGCGACCAATATGCCGACCATCCTTATTATGCCGCGACGGCCGAGTTCATCGAGAAATATGACTGCCCGGCATTTGACCCCGATTATGATACCCTTCCGCTTGAATTTTTTGAGCCGATGGTGATGAAGCTGTTCGAGAAGCCCAAGACCAGCGTATACAAGCGGGCGATGGAATAGGATCAGGATTTCAGGAGAGACACATGTCCGTAATGATGAACACGGCAACCGCCGCCAATGACGACCATATCCGCAACACGGTGAGCGAAGAGGAATGGGCGGTCCGCGTCGATCTGGCCGCTGCCTATCGGCTGGTCGCGCTTTATGGCTGGGACGATTTGATCTTCACCCACCTGTCTGCCCGCGTGCCGGGGCCGGAGCATCATTTCCTGATTAACCCCTATGACATGATGTTCGAGGAGATTACCGCTTCCTCGCTCGTCAAGATCGATGTCGACGGGCAGCCGGTGGTGCCGACCGCGCATCCGGTGAACCCCGCCGGTTTCACCATCCACTCCGCCATCCACATGGCGCGCGAGGATGCGCATGCGGTGATGCACCTGCATACGCCCGCTGGCCAGGCTGTCAGCGCGATGGCCGAAGGGCTGTTGCCGCACACCCAGACCGCGATGATCGCCAAGCACAATGTCGCCTATCACGAATATGAAGGCATCGCGACCGACCTTGATGAGCGCGAGCGGCTGGTCGAGGATCTGGGTGAGAAACATGCGATGATCCTCAGGAACCACGGCACATTGGCCGTGGGGCAGAGCGTCGCCGATTGCTTCATGCGGCTCTATTTCCTTGAGCGTGCCTGCGATGCGCAGGTGAAGATGCTCTCGGCAGGCCGAGAGAATCTGCACACCCCGCCACAGGGTGTCGAAGGCAAGGTCGAAACCCAATCGCCGCCGGGGGGCATGGCGATGGTGGCGCAAAGCCTTGCCTGGCCCGCGCTGCTGCGCAAGCTTGATCGGATCGATCCCAGCTACAAAAACTGATTTCCCCTTGGACCGCGCGGGGGCAGCGGTCTGCATAAGCTTTCACTCTTGAAGCAGGAGATGCGAATGCGGATGGTTGCAATGGCACTGGCGGGCAGCATGCTGCTCGCGGGGTGTGTTTCTTATAGCGGTCCAGAGGACGACAAGGGCGACCTCGCCAAGCCCGCCGAGGCAATTGAAGCCACCTTCCAGTGCGGCAATGGCAAAAGGTTCGACGTCGCCTTTACCGGCAATGCGGCCAAGCTCACGGTCGGCGGGGCAAGCTATTCACTCAAGCAGGAAATCAGCGGATCGGGCTATGCCTATGCCGGCGAGGGCCACAGCCTGCGCGGCAAGGGCAAGGATGTGACCTGGACCGAGCCTTCGGGCGCGAGCAACGAGTGTTTCGAGATCGATCCCGACAACCCGCCGCAGGTCTTGCCTGTCGCGCCGCCGGTAACGCGTGGGCTTCCCGGCACCAAATGGCGGCTGGTCCAGTTCCAGTCGATGGACGACAGCATCGGCACCCAGATTCCGCCCAATCCGGAAAAATATGTGCTCAATTTCGCCAGCGACGGTTCGCTGGCGGCGCAGCTCGATTGCAACCGGCTGATGGGCAAGTGGGAAGTAACGCCCAGATCACCCACCGGCGGGGGCCTTGCGATCAGCGGCGGGGCGATGACGCGTGCAATGTGCCAGCCGGGCGCGATGGACGTAACCATCGCCCGCGATCTCGGCTTCGTCCGCAGCTACACCATCCGCGGCACGACGCTCAGCCTCTCACTTATGGCCGATGCCGGCATCTACACCTGGGAAGCATTGCCGCCCGGTTAGCGTGAACAGAAGGAGGGGAGTGGGCGCATGAAAAAATTCCTGCTCGCATTGGTGGCGATAGTCGCGCTGGCTGCAGTCACCGTCCTCTACATCACGCCTTGGCCCAGTGTCTGGGCGATCCGCATGCTGTTCGACCATGGCGCGAAGACGGCGTCCGATGCGCTGGTGAAGCATCTGCCCGATAATGTGACCGCGCAACGCGCGCTGCGTTATGACACCGCCGATCGCGACGCGCTTCTCGACATTTACCGCCCTGCGCAGCTCGATCCGGCGCGTCCGACGATCGTCTGGATCCATGGTGGCGGTTTTGTTTCGGGCAGGCGCGGAGATATCGAAAATTACCTGAAAATCCTTGCCGGTAAGGGTTTTGCTGTCGTCAATGTCGATTACACCATCGCTCCGACCGCGACTTATCCGACGCCGACACGGCAATTTGCAAAAGCCATTGCCTATCTGGACCGCAATGCCGGAAAGCTGGGCATTAATGGCGATGCCTTTGTGTTTGCAGGCGATTCAGCCGGATCGCACGTCGCGGCCCAACTCGCCAATATCGTCACCGCGCCAGACTATGCGCGCAAGGTCGGCATAACGGCACCGATCACGCCTGCGGAGATGAAAGGCGCGCTGCTCCATTGCGGCGTGTTCGATGCCGCGATGCTCGATCCCGATGCGGGCGGTTTTGGCGGCTGGTTCATCCGCACGGTGATCTGGTCGTACAGCGGAAAGCGCGAATGGCGCAATGTTCCGGGTTTCGAGACCTTTTCGGTCGGCAATTACCTGACCCCGGCATTTCCGGCGACGTTCATCAGTGCGGGCAATGCAGATCCGCTGGGTCCCCAATCGGTGAAATTTGACCGGCAGTTGCGGGCGCAGGGCGTTACTGTCACCAGTCTGTTCTATCCGCCCGACCATGATCCGCCGCTGGGCCACGAATATCAGTTCAACCTTGATGGAGAGGCGGGCCAGAAAGCGCTGGCCGAAACGGTGGAATGGCTCGAAACGCTCGACCGGAAAACTATGTAGATTTTACATGACGTTAACCTTACAATTTACCCTTCTGAAAGACTAGGTGGCTAACCCGCTGCGGAAATCCGTGTGGGATACGTAGTTGATGGGCGCAGCGAAATTTTCTTGGAAGGCTTCCAAAGCCGACGGCTCTGCCGGTGGCAGGCTGCTGGAAAAAATGCGCCAGAGCGCGGCACCGGCGATAGTGCCGGCATCTTCGCGCGATGCCCTGCTGCTGCTGCAAAGTTTTGAAGAAAGCGGGCGTGGCTGGTTCTGGTCGACCGATGCCGATGGCCGGTTAACCTATATCACCGCATCGATTTCGGAGCAGCTCGGGATGGAACCGAGTGCGATACTCGGTAAGCATCTGGTGGAAATTTTCCGCAAGAATGAGGATGTCGAGGATCGCCAGCGCAGCCTGCCCTTCCTGATGATGCGGCAGTCGAGCTTTGAAAACCTGCCGTTGCAGGCCGGGGGTATCGAGGACGAAATCTGGTGGTCGGTTTCGGGCAGCCCGTTTTTCGACAACAAGGGCAATTTTGCCGGTTTCCGTGGCAATGGCACCGACATCACTTCGCAGCGTATTGCCGCGCGCGACAATGACCGGTTGGCCACTTATGACTCTTTGACCGGCCTCCTCAACCGTTACCAGATGGCGCGGCGGCTGGAAAAAACCATCGCCGCGTTCCAATTGCAAAAGCGTGCCTGTGCAGTGATGCTGATCGACCTAGATCGGTTCAAGCAGGTGAACGATACGCTCGGCCATCCAGCGGGCGACGCGCTGTTGAAGCAGGTGGCGGACCGGCTTGTCCGCGCCGTGGGTGATCGCGAAAAAATCGGCCGTTTGGGCGGCGATGAATTCCAGATCATCCTGCCAGATGAGGATGATCGAGGTGCGTTGGGCGACCTTGCCGACCGCATCATTCGCAGCCTTTCGCAACCCTATTCGATCGATGGCAGCCGCTGCATCATCGGCGCATCAGTGGGAATAGCCGTCAGCCCCTTTGACGGGCGGTCGAGCGAAGACCTGATCCGCAGCGCTGACCTTGCGCTTTATGCTGCCAAGGGATCGGGCCGCGGTCGTTTCCGTTTCTATTCGAGCGACCTGCTGCAAGCCGCGGAAGACCGCCGCGTTTTGGAAGAGGACCTGCGCGATGCGCTGGTCAACGGCCAGATGTGGGTTGCGTACCAACCCGTCGTCGCCGCGCAGAGCAACGTCGTCACCGGCTTTGAAGCGCTGATCCGCTGGAAACACCCCGAACGCGGCAACATATCGCCGGCCTTGTTCATCCCGATCGCTGAAGACGCCAATCTGATCACCGATCTGGGTGAATATGTTTTGCGCACTGCCTGCCAAGAGGCAGCAACATGGCCGGGCAAGATGAAGGTCGCGGTCAATGTGTCGCCGATACAATTCGCAAGCGACACCCTGCCGCAACTGATTGCATCGGCGCTCGCCGATTCCGGTTTGCCGCCAGAACGGCTGGAGCTGGAAATCACCGAAAGCGTTTTCCTGCAGGATGGTGCCGATACCGACAAGATGTTCGCCGAATTGAAAAAACTCGGTGTGCGCCTTGCGCTTGATGATTTCGGCACCGGCTATTCCTCACTCGGCTATCTGAAGACCGCGCCGTTTGACAAGATCAAGATCGACCAGAGCTTTGTGCGCGATGCGACGCAGCCGGAATCGCGCAACGGTGCGATCATCTCTGCCATTGTCGCTTTGGCCGAGGCGCTGGGGATGGAAACCACAGCAGAGGGGATTGAATCGCTCGATCAGCTATCGCTGATCCGCGATCTGCGCGTCAGCCATGTGCAGGGCTATGTCTATAGCCAGCCGGTGGGCAATGATGTGCTGCTGGAAAAATGCGAAGCGGGGGCATGGGAAATCGCACCATCAGGCCCGGCGGTGCAGCGTAGCGACCGACTTTCGATGTACCGTAAGATCGGCGCGATCCATGACGACCATTATTACAAGATCGTGCTGCGCAACCTTTCAATGTCCGGCGCGCTGATCGAGGGCATTGTCGATGTGCCGGTGGGCACAAGATTCGTGATCGACTTTGGCGATGGGCAGTTGGCGGTATCAACCGTGGTCCGTTCAAACGGAATACAGCAGGGCGTTGAATTTGAAGAAAGGCTGGTCAGCGACGGCAATGGCGGGTTGTGCACCAGCCGCCGTGTCTCGCCCTATATGATGGCGGCTGCGGGCGTTCCGATCACCAGCCTGCCCCCCGGTTATTATGACGAGATTGAGCGGCCAAAGACCAAGAAGAGCATTCCCGCCTTCAACACCGTCAGCGACTGGAAAGCCAGCTAAGCCGCAGGCAGGCGCACGCGCTTTTCACGCGAAGTTGCCCCCGAAACCAGCTCCAGATCACGCGCCGAAACCTTGAGCAATGCTGCCAACTGCGCCAGCACCGCCTTGGTCGCCTTGCCATCTTCGGGCGCGGTGCGCGTCCACAACTTGAGCGCGCCATTCTCGATCGCGGCCCGCTCCACCTTCGCCCCCGGCACCACGCGCAGCGCCAATATGCCATTGCCATCGGCCAGCGCGCGGATTTCCTGTGGAGAGGGGTTTGTCATGCTGGACAGTTAGGGCCAAGCGGCCTATTCTTGCAACATCCCCGGGGAGCCTGCTGTGGCTGAGAGGGATGGGTAAGCACCATCCGACCCGTTGAACCTGAACCCGTTAGCACGGGCGGAGGGAGGGAAGGCTGCATCGCAAGGCCATTTCCCCACCGCCCATCGAGGAGACTATCCATGGGCGACGCCCCCGCACGCACAGAGCAACCCGCAGTCACCACCGGCCCTATTCGGGGATCGAAAAAGATCCATGTCGGCCCGCTGAAGGTCGCGATGCGCGAGATTTACCTCGAACCCTCGAGCGGTGAGCCGCCGGTGCGCGTCTATGATACCAGCGGCCCCTATACAGACCCCAATGCCCGCATCGATATCGCCGAGGGCCTGCCCGAACTGCGCCGACATTGGATTCTTGGCAGGGGCGATGTCGAGCATAAGGAACAGCGCGCGGTGCGCCCCGAAGATAATGGCCAGCTTGGCCCCGATCGCAGCGGTGGCGTCGCGCCTTTCCCCAATGTGAAGAAGCAAGTGCTCCGCGCAAAGCCGGGCATGAATGTCAGCCAGATGCACTATGCTCGGCGCGGCATCATCACGCCCGAGATGGAATATGTCGCGGAGCGTGAGAATCTCGGCCGGGCGCGGCTCAAGGAATATGTGCGCGATGGCGAAAGCTTTGGCGCTGCAATCCCCGATTATGTGACGCCCGAATTCGTCCGCGATGAAGTGGCGCGGGGCAGGGCGATCATCCCCAGCAACATCAACCACCCCGAAAGCGAACCGATGGCGATCGGGCGCAACTTCCTCGTGAAGATCAACGCCAATATCGGTAACAGCGCGGTCGCGTCTGACGTGGCGAGCGAAGTCGACAAGATGGTCTGGTCGATCCGCTGGGGCGCGGACACGGTGATGGACCTTTCCACCGGGCGCAACATCCACGACACGCGCGAGTGGATCATCCGCAACTCGCCCGTCCCCATCGGCACCGTGCCGATCTATCAGGCGCTCGAAAAGGTTGGCGGCATTGCCGAGGAACTGACCTGGGAAATATTCCGCGACACGCTGATCGAGCAGGCTGAACAGGGCGTCGATTATTTCACCATCCATGCGGGCGTGCGCCTGCCCTATGTGCCGTTGGCGGCAAAGCGCGTGACGGGCATCGTATCACGCGGCGGCAGCATCATGGCGAAATGGTGCCTCGCGCATCACAAGGAAAGCTTCCTCTACGAACGCTTTGACGAGATTACCGAGATCATGAAGGCCTATGACGTTGCCTATTCGCTGGGCGATGGCCTGCGCCCCGGCAGCATCGCCGATGCCAATGACGAGGCGCAATTTGCCGAGCTTTACACGCTGGGCGAACTCACCAAGCGCGCCTGGGAACAGGATGTGCAGGTGATGATCGAAGGCCCCGGCCATGTGCCTATGCACAAGATCAAGGAGAATATGGACAAGCAGTTGGAGGCGTGCGGCGAGGCACCCTTCTACACGCTCGGCCCGCTCACCACCGATATCGCGCCGGGTTATGACCATATCACCAGCGGCATTGGTGCTGCGATGATCGGTTGGTACGGCACGGCGATGCTCTGCTACGTCACGCCCAAGGAGCATCTGGGCCTGCCAGACCGCGACGATGTGAAGGTCGGCGTTGTCACCTACAAGCTCGCGGCGCACGCGGCAGACCTTGCCAAGGGCCACCCGGCGGCGAAAGTGCGCGACGATGCGCTATCCAAAGCGCGGTTTGAGTTCCGCTGGCGCGACCAGTTCAACCTGTCGCTCGATCCCGATACGGCGGAGCAATATCACGACCAGACGCTGCCGGCGGAAGGCGCAAAGACCGCGCATTTCTGTAGCATGTGCGGGCCGAAATTCTGCAGCATGAAGATCAGCCAGGAAGTGCGCGAATTTGCCAAGCTGCAAAACCAGCCCGCCGACGGCTTTGTCGCGGCAGAGGACGCCGAGGCGGGCATGGCCGAGATGAGCAAGGTCTATGACGAGACAGGGCGGGAGCTTTATCTCGGCGCTGGCGGGCGCGAGCATGATTGAGCGGGGGTGCTGACCCAAAAGGTCGGCGCCGCGCAGCCTACATCGCCATGTGCAGCCGGTTACGGCCGGCATGCTTCGCCGCATAAAGCGCAAGGTCGGCGCGGCTGAGCAGCGTGTCGAGCGTTTCATCGGCGCGTGCGATGGCAAGGCCAAAGCTGGCGGTGACATCGATCCGCCCCTGCGGGGTGATCAGCGGCAGCGATTCCAGTTGCAGCCGCATCGCCTCCACATGCGCGGCGGCGGCCGATGCAGCAGCACCGCCATCGTCTGCGGGCAGGGCAAAAAGCAGGCCGAATTCCTCCCCGCCCAAACGCGCGAGCAGCGCATCCTTGGGGGCGGAACGGCGCAGCAGGTCTGCGGCGTGTTTCAGCGCATTGTCGCCGCCCGCATGGCCGATACGATCGTTGATCCGCTTGAAATGGTCGATATCGATCATCGCGAGCATCTGCGCACTGCCTTCGGAAAGCCGCGCGGTCGCGGCCTCAACAAAGGCGCGGCGGTTCGATAGCCCGGTCAGCGGATCCTGGTGCGCCAGGCTGTCGAGCCGTTCATTGGCCTTTTTCAATTTCCAGCTGAGCCATGCGACATAGCCATAGGATGGCGGCGCAACGAGCAGCGGGATGATCAGCGCGACCATCATGGAATCGCGATAGGTCACCTCCCCGCTCATCGTGAAACTGGCGTGCGTCGCGAGCAGCGAGGTGATGACGGAAAAGGCCACAACGCCAATCCCCACCAGCACCAACCGCAATTTCGTCGAACCCCAATTCATGTCGTCCATCCACACATTAACGACCACAACCAAGCCGCATTGCGCGAGCCCGGCCGGAAAGCGGGATTATGCGGTAAAAGGGGTTAAAATTTTACATAGGGGGTGGTCGGGTGTGAGCTATATACGCGCGCTGATGATCGGGAGCATCACTAAAGCCAGTTCAATGCGACCTCTTCAGATCTGATAGATTAGTTTATTGATGGTGACAATAATTTGTGATTGATTAGAGTTCTGTTGCTTTAATTTAATGAGGAAATTTCAGTGTCTGAAGCTTCGATGCCTCCCTTTATTAACTCCACTGGCCTTATCACCAAAATACTCGAAAAAATACAACAGGCCCAGGAACCAGAACGATATACTCAGGACTTTCAAGGTACTGTACTTGGTTATGGCAGTGGAAGTGCGCGGCCTTTCATTCCTTTTCTAAAGCGCATGGGCTTTCTCGAAAGCGACGGGCGACCGACAAATCTGTATCGCAAGTTTCGAAATGCCGATACCGCTGGATGGGCGATGGCCCAAGCGCTCCGACACGGATATAAATCGCTTTATCAACGCAATGAGTATGCCCACGAGCTATCGGATGATAAGCTTAAGAATTTAATCGTCGAAGTTACTGGAAAAGCTAAGGGAGCCGGATCAGTTACCGCAATAGCTGGAAGTTTTAAGGCTTGCAAGAATTACGCAGATTTCAGTCAAGCAACGGCAAGCGAGACTGACGATACTACTCTAGAACAAGTTGATGCAGATAAATCGTCAGCATATGTAATGACGTCGCTAAACAATCTTCCTTTGGCGAGACAAGCGCAAAGCGTTGGGATGTCTTTTGGATACACGATTAATCTCAATTTGCCAGACACGGACGATCCAAAAGTGTTTAATGCAATATTTTCTGCGTTGAAAGAAACACTTTTGAAAGAGTAAGCAATGTCCCCACTAGCTCAACTTAAAAGGTTTGCGACAAATAACCTATTGATTAATGCTGCTTTGTCTGAAGTAGAAAGAGATTACAATATCTCGCTTTTGGAAAAAAAATCTGAATCCGATGTCATCGATGAAACTTATTATCCTCAATTCGATGAGAGATTTCGAGCAGAGGCTGCGGAAATGGCAGTTAACTTCAGGATATTTTACTGCTTAGAAAACTCAATTCGTGAATTGATCTCCGAGACGTTAGAAGAGCATTTTGGGGAATCATGGTGGAATGAAATTTCGCCAAACATTAAAACTGCAGCTGAGGGTTTGCGTCAAAAAGAAATTGATATGGGCGCGATTCCTCGATCATCAAACTTGTTAGACTATACTACTTTCGGTGAACTTTCGACGATAATAGAACAAAACAAAGAGGCGTTTGAAGGACGATTTACGAGTTTTAGAGCGGTCAACAAAGTTCTCTGGCAACTGAATATGCTCCGTGGGCCGATCGCTCATTGCAAGCCTTTGGCAGAAGATGAAGTTCTTCGTTTGCACCTGTCACTCAGGGACTGGTTTAGAGCAATGAGCGAATGATTTTGTGAATCGGCGTTTTACTCTTCTGCTAAAAAAATCCGTCGAATATTCTGTGTCCACAGTACCAATTAGCTTCCCTCACCCCAACCTAACCAACGCCTCATCCAACGCCTGCAAGAACCTTGACCGGTCCGTCTTCGCAAAGGGCGCTGGCCCTCCGCCGATCCCGTCCATTCCGGCGCGCAGGTCGGCCATGATGGCTCGGGTGGCGATGGCTCCGCAGATGGAGGATGTGGTGAACGGCTTGCCATTATGGCCGATGACGATGGCGCCTGCCTTCAGGCAGCGGTCGGCCAGCAATATGTCGGCGGTGATCACCACGCTGCGAGGCCCCGCTTGCTCCGCAATCCAGTCATCTGCGGCGTCGAAGCTGTCCGATACGATCTGCCGGGTGATCAGCGGATGCTCGGGAATGCGAAAGCGCGCATTGCTGACCAGCACCACCGCCACATTGCGGCGCCAGGCGACCTTGTAAATCTCCTCCTTCACCGGGCAGGCATCGGCATCGACGAGGATACGGGGCGTTGGGGAAGCTGTGGTGTCAGTCATGTATTTGCGGTGCGTTAGCAGAGCGAGAGGAGCTTGGCATCCTCCCGCAAAACAAAAGAATTGTCCTGTCCTACACGCGCCCAAATAGCTTAGCCCACGTCCTTTTTTGATGAAAGGACAGTGCCATGCCCGCTTCCCCCCAGCCAAATCCCCTCCCGCCAATCTCTCCCTTGGTCGGTGATGCCGATGCGCGGCTGCCTGCTGCGGCTTACCTCCGTTATGAATCGCGCGCCGATGGGTGGAGCGCGGGGCGGCAGGCGGCTTGCCTTGCGCATCTGGCCGACAATGGCGTTGCCGCCGATGCCATACGCAGCGTGGGGATGAGCAGCGGCGGTTGCTATGCCCTGCGCCGCACCGCGCGCGGCTATGCCTTTAACCTGGGGTGGGAGGCTGCGCTGATCATCGCGCGGCGGATCGTCGCCGATAATCTGATGACCTCTGCGATCAAGGGGGAGGAGGCGCGCTGGGTGCGCGAGGATGGGGTTACCACTTACACCCGTCAAAACCCCCGGCTTTCGATGGCGCTGCTCGATCGGGTGAACCCGGCAACGGCCTTGCCCGAGGTGCTGGCAGTCGCGGTGCGTTTCGACTGCTTCCTGCAAATGATCGACGAAGGGCTGAGCGCGCAGGAACTGTGGGAATGCTTCTTTGACGAGGTGCTGGGCAAGAGCGAGATCGAGGCGCGGGCAAGGGTGCGCGCGGCGCTTCTACTTTCTGAAGAATCCGCGGGTTTTGACGAAGGCGATGCGGAGTCGGAGGGGAACCAGGACGACGCGCCCATCGAATATAAATCGATGGACGGCCCGCCGCGCGGCGATGCGCGCACTTTCCCGCTTGGCATCCTCCCCGCTCTCTCCCATGATGGAGGCGGAGAATGGGAGAGGGAGAGTGAATGTCCGCTGATATCAGTGCGCAAGCCGATGAGAGTTCCGCAAAGGATGATCCATCGCGATGGGGGCTGCTCTCGCTGCTCATCATCATCAACATCCTCAATTTCGTCGACCGCCAGCTGCTCCCCAGCTTTGCCAATTTCATCAAGCCCGAACTGGGGCTGACCGATACCCAATATGGCCTGCTGACCGGACTGTTCTTCATCATCTTCTATGCGGTCGCCGGGCTGTTCATGGGGATATTGGCGGACAGGATGCACCGTGGCCGATTGATCGCCGCGGCGATTGCGCTGTGGAGCCTGCTGACCGCAGCCAGCGGGGCGGCAAAGGGCTTTGTCTCGATGGCAATCCCGCGCGCGCTGATCGGCGTCGGGGAATCGGCGCTGACCCCGGCGGCGACCTCGCTGCTCGCCGACCGGTTTCGGCCGTCGCAATTGGGCCTCGCGGCGGCGCTTTACTATTTGGGCGTGCCGATAGGCGCGGGGCTCAGCCTGCTGGTTGCGGGCTATCTTGGCCCCACCATCGGTTGGCGCAATTGTTTCTACCTGCTCGGCGGGGTGGGGATGCTGTTCGCGCTGTTCATGCTGTTCACCCGCGACCCGCGCCCGCCCTCTGCGCATAACCATGAACATGGCCCGGGGTTGGCCGGGCATTTGCGGCTGCTCGGCTCTGCGCTCAAACAATCGCCTTCGCTATGCATGATCATCGGTGGCGGGGTTGCGCTGCACTTTGCCGTCGGCGCCGCGGCATTTGACCAGATCTGGTTTGTTGCCGAACGCGGTTTTGAGCGGGCGGAAATCGCCAAGCTGACGGGCTATATCACCGTCGTTGGCGGGATTGCGGGCACGCTGTTTGGCGGCTTTGCCGGCGATTGGTGGTACAAGCACCGCAAATCCGGGCGGGCAATGCTGCTGTTCTGGATGTTCCTGATTGTCGGGCCATTCTCGGTCATCTTCCGCATCTTGCCTGCGGATTCGGTGCTGTTCGTGCCGGGCATCGGGCTGGGCATCTTCATCCTGTGCGCCTTTTACGGGCCCTCCATCTCGACCATACAGGAACTCTCGCCGCCCGCTGCACGTGCGACGGTGATGGCCTTTAACCTGCTGTGTCTCAACGCAGTGGGGCTGGCTATCGGGATTACCGGCACCGGCTTGCTGATCGACATTTTCCGCAACGCGGGGAGTGCGGAGCCTTATACGCATGCTGCGCTGGCGATGTCGCTCGTCTCGCTGCTCGCGCTGCCTGCCTTCTTCCTCGCCGGGCGCTGGTTCCACCGCGATCGGGCGCGAATAGCCGAGGGGACGCCGGGCCGCTTTGAATTTGGTTGAGGGGGTCAGAGAGGGGCCTCAGGGCCGAAGATCAATATTCACCGCGCCCTTCGTCGCGACGTTGTTTGCGCGATTGGCTGCGGCGAAATGCAACGCCGCCGATCGTGGCCAGCACGGCCATCAGGGCAATCAATGAATAGGCAATGATCAGTCGGGTTTCCAAGACATGCTCCTTATTGCGACTGACCCAAGGCATTCGGAGCGCGGCTGTGCCTTACACGCTTTTGCCGGAGCAGGGCCATGAAAAGCGCATGAACGGTGCAGCATGCGCTTTACCCGCCTTGCTTTGCGGCTAAACTTGTCGACACAGGGGGATTGCGATGCACGATATTGGCAATGGCAGGGGCACGCGCTGGCGCTGGTTTTTCTATGCGGCCGCGACGTATAATCTGGTGATTGGCGGGGCAGGGTTGGCAAACAGCGCGGCGGCGGTGAACGACCGGATTGTCGGCCTGCTCGTGCTCTGTTTCGGTATCGTCTATGCGATTGTCGGGCGCGATCCGGCGCGCTTTGGCCCGGTGCTGTGGGCGGGTATCGTCGGCAAGGCAGGGATCGTTGCGCTGTTGCTCCCCGATGTGTTCGCGGGAAGCGCTGCACCGGGAACGGGCGCTATCCTTTCGGGTGATGCGCTGTTCACCATCGGCTTCCTAGTCTTCCTGCTGCGCCGCCGTGTAACGCCCGCTTGACTCGTGCCCGCCGCTGCTGTTGCATCGGCGGCAGAGAGTGTGAGGGGGAGGATTTATGGAAAGTGCAGACAATCGCACCGCGCGGCGGTTCATGCTGCTGGGCGCGTTGCTGGTGATGGCGGGGCTGCTCACCGGCTTTGTTTCGGGCAGCCTGGCCAATCCGCGCATGGGGCTTTCGGCGCATCTTGAAGGGTTGATGAACGGCATCATGCTGCTCGCGCTCGGCGCTGGCTGGCGATTTGTGCATCTGGGCGCGCGGGCGGAGCGCTGGGCCTTTGGCCTGCTCGCCTTTGGCACCACCGCCAATTGGGCGACTGTTCTGCTCGGCGCGATCTGGGGTGCAGGGCGGCAGACGATGCCGATCGTCGCAGGCGACCATGTGGGCGCACCTTGGCAAGAAAGCCTGATTACGGTGCTGCTGATTGTTCTGTCGCTGGCGATGGTCGCGGGCTTTGCGTTGGTTATCAAGGGCCTGATGGCCAAGGCGGATTAAAAGGAACGGATGATGGCATTTCCACGGTTGCACAACGAACCCACCGCGCTCGAACTCGCAGGCCAGATCGCGCGGGGAGAGCTTTCGGCGGTCGAAGCCTGCGAGGCCGCAATCGCGCGGATCGAGGCGCTCGACGGGCCGATCAATGCGGTGGTGGTGCGCGATTTTGATCGCGCGCGAGAGCAGGCGAAGCTGCGCGACAAAGCGAAGGCGGCAGGGCAGGCCGGGCCGCTCAACGGCGTGCCGATGACCGTCAAGGAAAGCTATGACATTGCCGGGCTGAAAACCACATGGGGTTTCGAATTTGCGCGCGATTTTGTCGCCGATGAAGATGCGCATGCGGTGAAGCGGCTGAAGGCGGCGGGGGCGGTGATATTGGGCAAAACCAATGTTCCCGTTGCGCTTGCCGACCTGCAATCGGTAAACCCGATTTATGGCCGCACCAACAATCCGCATGATCTCAGCCGCGTGCCCGGTGGCTCTTCGGGCGGCGGGGCAGCGGCGCTGGCGGCGGGGATGGTGCCGCTCGAATTCGGTTCCGACATTGGCGGGTCGATCCGTACCCCCTGCCATTTCTGCGGCGTGACCGGGCTGAAACCCACCTATGGCGCCATTCCCTTTGATGGGCACTATTTCCCGGGGATGAAGGGCGGGCCGACGGTGATGTCGATGACCGGGCCGATGGCACGCAGTGCCGATGATCTTGCGCTCGCGCTCGACCTGACCAGCACCATGCCGTTACCGCGCGCCCGTGCCGGTGGGCTGAAAGGTGCGCGCATCCTTCTCGTCGAAAGCCATCCGGTTGCCGAACTCGATAGCGCTGTGGCGGCGGCGCTGCGCCATGCGGCGGACAAGGCCGCCGATGCAGGTGCAATCATCGAGCATCGCACCGACCTCCTTCCGGACCTCGAGGCGATGCATGCCGACTATATGAAGCTGCTCAACGTCGCGATGGCCGCCCGCCAGCCGCCTTCGCCTGACCGGCCGGAACTGACCGCGCGCGAATGGCTCGAACTGCTCGATAAGCAGGCAAACCGTATGCGCGAATGGCAGGCGCTGTTTGGCGAATATGATGCAATCCTCGCGCCGGTCTTTGGCACCACTGCCTTCCACCACAGCGACGATCCCAATTGGCGCGCGCGCCGCGTGATCCTCAATGGGCAGCCGTCACCCTTTCACACGCAGATTGCGTGGATCGGGCTCGCGACCTATCCCGGCTTGCCCTCGGTTTCAGTGCCGGTTGGCGGGCATGAAGGGCTGCCCATCGGCATCCAGGTGATCGCGCCGCACTGGCAGGATCATACCGCCGTCGCGCTTTCGGGCGAGATTGCGAAACTGTGCGGAACGCAGTAAGAAAAGGTCTCAGCTAACCAGCAGAAAGGTCTGGAATCATGGCTAAAATCCTTGGGCTTGGGGGTCTTTTCTTCAAATCGGCGGACCCGGAGGCGACCAATCAATGGTATGCGCGGGTGCTCGGCATCGATGTTCAACCATGGGGCGTAGTCTTCACGCCCGACGCCGCCGCTGCGCATCCGGGCGCGGCAACGGTATTTTCGCCATTCAAGGCCGACACCGATTATTTCGCCCCGTCAGACAAGGAATTCATGTTCAATCTGATGGTCGATGATCTTGACGGCATGCTTGCGCGCTGTGCCGAACATGGGGTGGAACCGGTCAAGACCTTCCCCGATGAAGCCAATGGTCGCTTCGCCCACATCATGGATCCCGAAGGCCGCAAGATAGAGCTGTGGCAGCCAAAGCCGATCGAATGAACCGAAGCGCTTAAAAGCCCCATGGCGGGGGCGGCGGCGTCACCGCACGGCCAAGATCGAACTCGACGCGGAACAGCCGGGCATTCTCTCCCGTACGGCGCAGGATATAGGCAAAGCGCGGGCTGGCCGCGCGTTTGTTACTGATCTCGACCTCCCAGACATTGGTCACCGATACACCGCGTCCTTCGCGGCGGAACAGTGCGATGCTCTCGGCATCGACGGGGAAACTTTGGGCAGTGGCGCTGCCGGGTGTGGCTGTGTCGCCGCCATATTGGGTCAGCAGATCTTCGCTGCCATCTTCATGCCGGTGGTCATGCTTTAACCGCAATCCGCTTGCCGTGCGGGTTATCACCCAGGTGCGCGAACGATCCCATTTGCTGTCGCCATCTTTGGGGCCGATGTGGAAGGGAATGCGGATTTCATTGTCGGTGCAACTGCGCACATGCATCAGCATAAGGCGGCCCTTGAAATCGGCATCTACGGCTTCTTCGCTGGTGAGTTTGCCAGAATAGGCTTTGCCGCAATGCGCACGAAGATTGGTCCAGAATGCATCCTGCGGATTGGCTGGCGGCGTTGTCGCGCAGGCGGAAAGCGCGAGCGCTGCGATAAGGACAAGGCGTCGCATCAACGTTTGCGGACGAATTCGGCACGCAGCACAAGGCCTTTAATGCCGTCAAATTTGCAGTCGATTTCCTGCGCGTCGCCGGTCAGCCGGATCGACTTGATCAGCGTACCCTGCTTCAGCGTCTGCCCCGCGCCCTTGACGGTCAGATCCTTGATCAACGTCACTTGGTCGCCATCCTGCAGGATATTGCCCACGGCATCGCGCACCTCGACAGCGTTTTCCGCCGCCTGCTTGGCTGCAAGCTCGGACGCAGGCAGCCACTCGCCGCTTTCCTCGTCATAGACATAATCTTCGTCGGACATGGGCCCCGCCTTTCTGGCACGCGCTGTGCGCCTCGCAAGCACGCTTGGCAAGCGTCAACCGGCCTGCGGTTTCGAATAAGCGACGCGCATGGCGAAGCTGCTCGCCCAAAGCCCGCCGACAAAGGCGAGTGCCAGAACTATACTGTAAAACAATGCCCCGACCTTTGGCGGGCCGAAAAGCAGGTGATCGAGCGTCGGCACAAGAAGGCCGAGCATCAGACCGCTGAACATGCCCCAGGCCGCGGCAAGCGGGGCGGTGCCGTAACGCGGTGCAACCCATGCAGCGGCTGTAAGTGCGGCGGCAACGATCAATTCGTCGAACACCAGCGGGATCAGGCGGATGTCGCCGATCCAGCGCGCTACCTCGCTGGCGGCGAGGAGGGCGGCGAAACCGAAACTGATGCGGCGAAGCGTGATCATCCACCACGCTATGCGCAAAGCGGCGGGCGAAAACAAGCATCCTGCTTGCTGCCAGCAGCCATGGCGGCTAACGGCTGGCGGATGAGGTTTCCGCTGCCGCTCCGCCCCCTGCTGTTCGCGTTCGCGCTGCTTTCGGGGCAGGCCGCCTTCGCCAATCCCGAGCTGGAAGTGGCCGATCGCGGCACCGTGCCGACGTGCAGCGTGACCGATGCCTTGCCCGCCGATATGGCAAAGCGCGCGGCAGAGCTTGGTTTTGTTCGTGAGGAGCTGATGCCCTCTACCGTGACCACTCCGCAATTTCGCGGACGGCTGCGCTGCGCCAAGACGCTTGATGGCTATGGAAAGATGATCGGCATCGCGCTGGTTGAGGATTTCCTGCTCGAAGGTGCCAAGGTCCGCGCGTTGTACCAGGGCGATACCATCGTCTTTTCGCTCGCGGGCACAACCCCGGCGGCGACCTATCCCACGCGCAAGGGCGAACTGCGCTGTTATCGCAGTGGTGCGGCGGCGGTGATTCAATGCACCACCGGTTTCGGGCCCAAGGCGTCGAGCATGCTGGTGCTGCAAAACCAGAATGAGGAATATCTGCTTGGCCTGTCGGTGAGCGCCTATGACTGGCCCGAACAGCGTGGAATGCCCAAAGGATCGGTGCTGTTCCGCGCGGGCG
>Ga0255182_1000574_pt1 | contig 23181 bp, 27 predicted proteins | sample Atl_UVDOM_RepA_8_FD_188420 | JGI IMG/M metagenome (GOLD analysis project Ga0255182, IMG submission 188420) | Freshwater microbial communities from Altamaha River, Georgia, United States - Atl_UVDOM_RepA_8d | ecosystem: Environmental > Aquatic > Freshwater > River | place: USA: Georgia...
AGAAGGTGTGGTGATGGACTGGCATGCAGCGCCCTTGTAACCACCCAACCGGAGAACCTCATGATGACCCCCGAACAGATCCTCGCTTCCCACAAGGCCAATGTGGAAACCCTGTTTGGCCTGACCGCCAAAGCCTTCGAAGGCGTGGAAAAGCTGGTCGAGCTCAACATGACCGCCGCCAAGGCCGCCCTGGACGAGTCTTCGCAGAACACGCAATCGGCCATGAGCGTCAAGGACGCCCAGGAACTGCTGGCCATGCAGGCCAACCTGTTCCAGCCCCTGGCCGAGAAGACCGCCGCCTACAGCCGCCAGTTGTTCGAGATCGCCTCGGGCACCGGCAACGAATTCACCCGGGCTTTTGAAGCCCAGGCTGCCGTGGCACAAAAGCAGTTTGCCGCCATGCTCGACACCGCCACCCAGAACGCGCCGGCCGGCTCCGAGTCCGCCGTGGCCATGATGAAGAGCGCCGTGGTCGCTGCCAACAACGCCTTTGAGTCGGTGCAGAAAGCCGTCAAGCAGGCCACCGACCTGGCCGAATCGAATTTCAACGCCGTGACCCAGGGCGCTGCCGCCCCCAAGAGCGCCAAAAAGCGTTGATCCTGTTGACGGATGGCGTTGCACTTGAAAAGGTGCAGCACATCCCCAAGTGCAAGTTGTCTCCTCGGATCCTTTCGACATCTTCAGAGATTCAGGGATCCCTTCCAGGGCTGATCGCAAGATCAGCCCTTTTTTTATCCGCGTGCCGCTTCAGCCCGGCCCCTGACGGCGGGCCATGGCGGCGCGCAGGCGGGGCAGTTCAGCCAGCATGGCCTGGCGCCCGGCCTCGATCGCCCGGCGGCGGGCGGCAAAGTCGGCGCTGCTGATACCGGCCAGACCCGGACGCACCACCACATCGGCCTCGCGCAAGGCCAGCTGGTTGATGCTGCGGCCCATGATCGCAAACGTCTGCAGCAGGATCTGGAAGGTGTCGGCGGCCGGATTGCCCGCCGGATCGCTCGAAATGTCCACCGCGATCACGAAATTGGCCCCCATCTGGCGCACCTGCTGCACCGGCACCGGGGCCACCAGCCCGCCGTCCACATACTCGCGGCCGCCAATGCCCACCGGCACAAACACACCGGGCACAGCGCTGGAAGCCCGCACCGCGGTGCCGGTGTTGCCGCGCCTGAACAGCACGGCCTCGCCACTGCGCAGGTCGGTGGCCACGATGCCCAGCGGCAAGGCCATGTGCTCGATCGCCCGGCCCTCGACCTGGCGGTTGACATAGCCCGCCAGGGCCTCGCCCTTGAGGGCACCGCGGTTGAACAAGGGCAGCACCCAGTCGGTGATGGCGCCCTCCTCCATGGTCTCGGCGAGCTGTCGCAACTGGCTGGCCGACTGGCCGCTCGCATAGAGCGCTGCCACCAGCGAACCGGCCGAAGTGCCTGCCACCGCATGCGGGCGGATGCCCGCCTCCTCCAGGACCTGGATCACCCCCACATGGGCAAAGCCGCGCGCTGCGCCACCGCCCAGCGCCAGGCCGATGCGCAATGGCTCGGTCACGGGCACAACCACAGCACCGCCAGGCCCTGGCGGCAACGGCACATGCGTACACCCTGCCAGGAGCGCCATCAGACCCAGTCCGACGGCCCAGGCACCAGACCGGCCGGCTGTCCGCAGAGCACTTTGCGCCAGATCAAGTTTTTTGCAAATGTATTTGCGAATGATTTGCATTTGATTTATACTCAAACCCATTCGAAACTTAACCCTTTCCTTTTTCCTCATCGGGGCTTACGGCCCCGAATCACACCAGGAGTTCCCATGCCATCCCTCACTCATGTGCTGCGCCGTACCGCCCTGCTCGCACTGGCTGCCAGTGCGACCGCACCGATTTTCGCCCAGGACAAGGTCCTCAACCTCTATTCGGCCCGCCACTACCCGACCGACGAAGCCCTGTACAGTGACTTCACCAAAGCCACCGGCATCAGAATCAACCGCGTGGACGCCGACGACGCCGGCATCCTGGCACGCCTGAAAGCCGAAGGCAGTGCCTCGCCGGCCGACGTGATCCTGCTGGTGGATGCGGCCCGTCTGTGGCGCGCCGAGGTCGACGGTCTGTTCCAGCCGGTCAAGTCCAAGGTGCTGGAAGACGCCATCCCGGCCCATCTGCGCGCCAAGCCCGCCGACAACGGTGGCACGGCCTGGTTTGGCCTGTCGACCCGCGCCCGCGTGATCGTCTATGACAAGGTCAAGTTCCAGAAAACCGATGTGGACCAGTACGAAAAGCTGGCCGACGCCAGGTTCAAGGGCCAGCTGTGCATCCGCACGGGCTCGCACCCCTACAACCTGAGCCTGTTTGGCGCCATGACCGAGCACCTCGGGCCGCAAAAGACCGAAGCCTGGCTCAAGGGCCTGGTCGACAACATGGCTCGCGCGCCCAAAGGCGGCGACACCGACCAGATCCGTGCCGTCGCCTCCGGTGAATGCGGCGTGGCCGTGACCAACACTTACTACCTGGCGCGTCTGATGCGCTCGAACAACCCGGCCGATCGCACCGTGAGCGAGAAAGTGGGCGTGGTCTTCCCGAACCAGTCAAGCTGGGGCACCCACATGAACATTGCCGGCGGTGCCGTGGCCCGCCATGCCAAAAACACCGAGCACGCCATCCGCTTCCTGGAATACCTGGCCAGCCCGGCCGCCCAGAACCACTTTGCCAATGGCAACAACGAATGGCCTGCAGCCAAAGGGGTGAACCTGGACAACCCGGCCCTCAAGGCCATGAGCGGCGGCAGCTTCAAGAGCGAGCTGGTGCCGATCAGCGCCGTGGGCATGAACCAGGTCAAGGTCCAGCAGATGCTCGACCGCGTCGGCTTCAAGTAAGGCCCCGCCAGCCCGGGTCGGTCACGACCCGGGCCCAGTGCACACGCACCCGCCCTTGGCGCCTGCGACCTGCCCGGCGTCCGGTGTTTTTCCCAGCCAGCCACTCGCCCCGCTCTCCAAGGCGCCGGGGGCGGGAAGCCAGCCATCGTTTTCTTGCGGCCGTCTGTGCCGCTTTCTCTGGCTTCTTTATCTGGCAACACCATGAATCACCGTCCTCCCCAAGCCCGTCAAGCCCTCCCCCTGGCCGCCATGATGCTGGCCGGCTCCCTGGGCGCCACCCCCGGACTGGCCCAGAACGCCAGCCCCGAAAAGACCCTCGGGACCGTGACGGTCCAGGACAAGGCCGAAGCCGACATGGCCGAAGGCAGGAACAGCGTGCGCGTGACCGAAACCCGCATCGGCAAGGGCCGGCAGGCGCTGCGCGACATTCCGCAGTCGGTCACCGTGGTGACCGAAAAACTGCTGGACGACCGCAACCTCGAGACCGTCAAGGAAGCCCTCAAGAACACCGCCGGCATCAGTTTTCTGGCCGCCGAAGGCGGCGAGGAAGACATCCGTCTGCGCGGCTTCTCGCTGCAGGCCGCTGGCGATGTGTTCGTCGATGGCGTGCGCGATCCGGCCTTTTATGACCGCGACACCTTCAACCTCGACCGCATGGAGGTGCTGCGCGGTTCGGCCTCGATGCTTTTCGGCCGCGGCTCCACCGGCGGCGCGGTCAACCAGGTCAACAAGACCCCGCGCCTGATGGATGAAAACCAGGTCGATCTGACCGTGGGCACGCACAGCCAGGTGCGACTGGTCGGCGACTTCAACCGGCAGACCGGTGACAGCGCGGCCCTGCGTCTGAACGTCATGAGCACCCAAACCGACAACAACGGTTCGGGCAGCGCGCTCGACAAAAACGGGGTGGCAGCCGCCTACCGCTGGGGCATTGGCGAGAAAAACGAATTCCAGGTCGGCCTCTACCATCTGAACAATAACAACGGCATCCACTACGGCCTGCCCTTTATCGCCCCGGCGCCCGATGCAGCGCCGACCGACCGGGCCTTGCTGCCGCTGGCGCCGACCGCCTATTACGGTGCCGCCAGCGACCGCAACCACGGCAGCGCCAGCCACCTGAGCGTGAGCCACATCCACCGTTTTGCGCCTGGCAGCGAGTTGCGCACCGTGGTGCGCAAGGGTCACTACGAACGCGACCAGCGCTCGGGCGCGCTTCGCCTGGGCAATGCCGCGCTGCAAGGCGGCACCGCCGCCACCCTGCAGAGCTTCGGCCCGCAGACGGTCCTCACCCGTGGCACCCATATCAAGGTCCAGGACATGGACACGCTGCATGCCCAGAGCGACTTCAGCCGCAAGTTCCAGGCCCTGGGCCTGCAGCATGAACTGCAGGCCGGTGTCGACCTGGCCACCGAGGACAAGACGGTGTATGCCGCCCGCAACGCCGCGCAGGGCGGTGTCAACATCACCAAGGCCACCACCCGCATCGGCACCCCGGCGGATGGGGCCTGGTACGACGAAGACAGCCGCGTGCTGCGCGTCAACAACCAGTACCAGTCCACGGGCTGGGGCGCTTATGTGCAGGACCTGGTGCAGATCGCCCCGCACTGGAAGCTGCTGGGTGGCCTGCGCTACGACCGCCTCGAAGGCGACTACGAAGCCTTCGGTCAGCCGGCCAATGCCACGGACAACGGCACCCGCACGAGCTACCGCATGAAAGTCGGCGAATGGAGCCGCCGCGCCGGCGTGCTGTTCCAGCCCAATGCGCTGCAGTCCTTCCATTTTTCCTACGGCACCTCCTTCAACACCTCGGGCGACACCTATTCGCTCAGCGCGGCCAATGCAGACACCCCGCCCGAGCAGTCGGTGAACATGGAAATCGGTGCCAGGCTCGACAGCGCTGACAAGCGTTTTTCGACCCGCCTGGCCCTGTTCCACGCCATCAAGAAAAACGAGCGCAACACCGACCCGCTGCTGCCGGTCAACGTGCTCACCGGCGAACGCTATGTGCGCGGCTTCGAGATCGATGTGGCCGGTCGCCTGACCCCGCAATGGGAGGTGTTCGGTTCCCTGGCCTGGATGCCGAGCGCCAAGGTCAGCAAGGCAGCCCCCTGCCCGGCCACAGGTGCCTGCTCACAAAACACGCCCGGCGAGCGGCTGGGCGAGCGGCCTTCGCTGATCCCGAAATACAGCGGCACGCTCTGGAACACCTACCAGATCAACCGCCAGTGGCGTGTGGGCGGCGGCCTGACCTTCCGGGGTGAGCAGAACCCCACCCGTGCGGTGTTTACCGTGCCAGCCTTTGTCGTCGCCGACCTGATGGCCGAGTACAACCACAGCGATGCGCTGACCTTCAAGCTCAACGTCAGCAACGTGGGCAACAAGCTCTACGCCGACATGTTGTACCCAGCCCACTACGTACCCGGCGCCGGCCGTCTGACGCAGCTGACCGCGTCCTACCGCTTCTGAAGCCTGCGACGACCATGATCCGCATCCTGCCCGAACTGCTCAGCCCGCAAACAGTGCGCCAGGCCCGCGAACGGCTGCTGGCCCTGCCCGCGTCCGACTGGGCCGACGGGCGCGAGAGCGCGGGCGCCCAGGCCCGCACGGTCAAGGACAACCTGCAGCTGCCGCACGAACACCCGGTGGCAGTGCAAATCCGCCAGTGGGTGCTCGCCGGGCTGGACCGCAGCGCCCCCTTTTTCTCGGCGGCGCTGCCCCGCAAAATCTTCACGCCACGCATCAACCGCTACACCCCCGAGCATCCGCACTACGGCCTGCACATCGACAACGCGGTGCGCCTGCGCGCCGACGGCCAGCGGGTGCGCGCCGACCTCTCGTGCACCGTCTTCCTCAATGACCCCGACGAGTACGACGGCGGTGAGCTCAGCGCCCAGGACCGCGACACCGTGCACCGCGTCAAGCTGCCCGCCGGGCATGCCGTGCTCTACCCCGGCCACACGCTGCACGAGGTCACGCCGGTCACGCGCGGCGAGCGCCTGGCCTGCTTCTTCTGGATCGAAAGCATGGTGCGCTCGGACGAGCAACGCCGCATCCTGTTCGACCTGGACATGAACCTGCTGCGCTTGCGTGAACAGCTGGGTGAAACGCCCGAGACCACGGCGCTCACGGGCGTCTACCACAACCTGCTGCGCCAATGGGCCGAGAGCTGAGCCACCCCCATGCGTGAGCCCCTCGTCAACCTGCACGACCATGAACGCGCCGCCCGCGCGGTGCTCGATGAGGCCGCGTGGGCCTATTTCAGCGGCGGCGCAGCCGATGAAATCACGCTGCGGCGCAACAGCCTGGCCTGGCAATCCTGGGGCCTGAGCCCGCGCGTGCTGCAGGACCTGCGGGGCGGGCACACCCGATGCCGGCTGCTCGGCCGAGAATGGCCCGTGCCCCTGCTCGTGGCCCCCATGGCCTACCAGCGCTGGGCGCATCCCGATGGCGAAGCCGGCATGGCCCTGGCCGCTGCAGCGCAGGGCTGCGGCCTGGTGCTCTCGCACCAGACCAGCACCCCGCTGCAGGTGGTGGCCCCGCTGGTGGTCCAGGACAACACCCGAGGTCCGCTGTGGTTTCAGCTGTACTGGCAGGCCGATCGCGGTGCCCAGTGCGCACTGATCGCCCAGGTCGAGGCGGCCGGCTACGAGGCCCTGGTGCTGACGGTGGATGCGCCGGTGCATGGCGTTCGCGACCGCGAGCGCCGCCAGGGCATGCCGCTGCCCGAGGGCGTACGGGCCGTGCACTGGCAGACCCCGGCTCCGTCCGGCACGGGCGGCCTGTGCCAGGGGCTGGCCAGCCTGGCCCCGACCTGGGCCGATGTGCAGTGGCTGATCACCCGCACACGGCTGCCGGTGCTGCTCAAGGGCATCACCCAGGCGCAGGACGCCCGCCAGGCGCTGGCCATCGGCGCTGCAGGCGTGATCGTGAGCAACCACGGTGGGCGTGTGCTCGACACCGTGCCGGCCACCGCCGAACTGCTGCCCGTCGTGGTCGAGGCCGTTCGCCAGGCGCAATCCGATGCGCTTGTGCTGGTCGATGGCGGCATCCGCCGCGGCACCGACCTGTTCAAGGCGCTGGCCCTGGGTGCCGATGCCGCCCTGATCGGTCGTCCGGCCCTCTACGGCCTGGCCCATGGCGGGGCGCAAGGCGTGGCCCATGTGCTGCGGCTGTTGCGCGACGAACTGGAAGCCGCGCTGGCCCTGACCGGCTGCGCCTGTCCTGCCGATGCGGGCATCGATCGGCTGTGGCTGCTGGAACCCTGCGCCCAGGCAGACAACGCTGCGCCCACGCTGACGCCCCCGCACACGCCCAGGTCCACGCCTTTGCACCCTTGAATGCCATGACCGCCCTGACCCATGCGCCGCCACGCCGGCCCACCCCCTTGCACCTGCACCGCCGCTGGAGCGTCCCGGTCGTGGTCGTGCTCGCCCATGCCGCTTTGCTGTGGGGCCTGGGCCGCGCACAGTTGACGCCGCCCACCCCCACGGCCAGCCCCGAGCAGGTGATCATGGCCAGTGTCACGGTCGAGCGCCCGGCGCCCGCCATGGCCCGGCCACAGGTTCCGGCGACGGCCCCCAAGGTCCAGTCCAGGACCGGGCCGAGGCCCACGCCCGTGCAACAGTCCGCGCCTGCCCTCAGCCCTGCACCGCTCGCCCAGGCGCACCCCCTGCCGGTGAGCACAACGGCCCCCGCCGGCGAAAACGCCCCGGTGGTGCCAGCGGCAGCCGCCTCGCCGGCCACCGCAGCCGGAACCGGCGCCCCTGCTGCGCCCGCGAACGCGCGTGTCCAGACGCCGTTGCCGCCCCCGCTCGCCCAGGTCACGCTGCCCTCCTCGGACGCGCAGTACCTCCAGAACCCGGCGCCGCCCTACCCGCGCATGAGCAAACGTCTGGGCGAGCAAGGCACGGTGACCGTGCGTGTGCGCATCAACACCGAAGGACGAGCCGAAGAGGCCGAAATCCGCACCTCCAGCGGCTACCTGCGTCTGGATGCGTCGGCGCTGGAAACCGTCAAACGCTGGCGCTATGTGCCCGGCAAGCGCAATGGCGTTGCCGAGACCATGTGGTTCAACGTGCCCATCCGATTTGTTCTCGATTAACAGGAGCTCCCACCATGCCCACCTCATTCGGCCTGTCCCACATCTGGATGCAGGGTGACATCATCACCCGCCTGATCCTGATCGCCCTGATCGCCATGTCGATCCTCAGCTGGATCGTCATCGTGCTCAAGGCACTCGATGTCTGGCGCCACAAGCAAAGCGCGCTCGGCAGCGAGCAGTTCTGGCACACCACCAGCCTGGCCGAAGGCCTGGCGGTGCTCAGCCAGCGTCCGGGCAACCTGTTCCACACCCTGGCCCAGGTCGGCCAGGAAGCCACCGAGCACCACCAGGCCGCACAAAAGCAGCTGCATGACCGCCTGGACATCAGCGACTGGGTCACGCGCAGCCTGCAGAGCACTATCGACGACCACACCACCCGGCTGCAGAACGGGCTGGCCATCCTGGCCTCCATCGGCTCGACTGCGCCCTTTGTCGGCCTGTTTGGCACCGTCTGGGGCATCTACCACGCACTGGTCAGCATTGGCGTGCACGGCAACGCGAGCATCGAAGCGGTGGCCGGGCCGATTGGCGAGACACTGATCATGACCGCCCTGGGCCTGGCGGTGGCCATTCCGGCGGTGCTGGGCTACAACGCCCTGGTGCGTGGCAACAAGTTCATCATCGCGCGCATGAACCGCTTTGCCCACGACCTGCACGCCTATTACGTGACAGGCACCCGCGTCACCCATGGCCCGATCAGCGCGCACTGACGCTGCAGGAGAGCGACCATGTCCTTCGAGATGAACAACAGCGATGAGGTGATGAACGAGATCAACATGACGCCCCTGGTGGACGTGATGCTGGTGCTGCTGATCATCTTCATCATCACCATTCCGGTGGTGCAGCATGCGGTGAAGGTCGAGCTGCCGCATGCCAGCAGCACCCAGGACAAGACCCCGCCCGCGAACCTGCAGCTGGCTGTCGATGCCCAGGGGCAGTTTTTCCTGGGCAAGCAGCCGGTGGCGGCCGATGCCCTGGAGGGCGCCTTGCGCGAACACGCCGCCAGGGACCCGCAACCGCAACTCTACATTCGCGGCGACAAAAAGGTGCCTTATGAACAGGTAGCCCTGGCCATGACCGCTGCGCAGCGCGCCGGCCTGGCCAAAATTGGTTTTGTGACCGAAGGCAAGGCGCCATGACGACCACACCGGCCGCCCCCGCCAGGCCGCCTGTACAGGCCACCAACCCGACAGCGGTCACGGCCGTCCGGGCACAGGCCACCGGTACAGGACCGCGCATCGTCGACAGCGCCGAATTGCTGCAAGGCCATTCCCAGCTGCTGATTTGCCACCTCTCCGACATCTATCGCCTGCAGACGACCCGCCAGGGCAAGCTGATCCTCACCAAATAAGCGTCCAGCCGAGAGGCTTCAGCCCCCAGCCGACAGGCCCTGCGCCAGCGAGAGGCGGTAGGCGCGCCAGCCCGGCAGCAGGCTCGCGGCCGTACCGGCCGCCACGACCGCCAGCAGCACAGCCCACTCCGGCCCGCGTGGCCAGCCGGTGCTCAGGTGCAGGCCGTAGACGCTTTGCAGCCAGGGCGCTGCCAGCGCCAGACCGAGACTCCAGATCAGCGCGCCAGCCAGCGCGCCGGAACTGCTGACCACAAAGCCTTCGAGCGCCAGCAGCGCCAGCACCCGAGGCGGACCGGCGCCGATCGAGCGCAGCACCGCCAGTTCGCGCCGGCGTTGTTCAAGCGCCGTCACCACCACCGCCACCAGCCCGGCCAGGCTGACCAGACCCACCATCAGCCCCATCAGCCGCAGCGCCTGTTCGGCCGCACCGAGGGTGTCCCACAGCTCGTCGATCACCACCCCGGGCAGCACCGCCATCAGCGGCTCGGCCTCGAACCCGGCCACGCGGCGCTGCACCGCAAACACGGCCGCCCGGGACTTCAGCCCCACCAGCGCGGCCGTCACGCTGCGGGGCGTCAGGTCCATTTCCAACGCCTGCTGCGCGCTCACACTGCGACCGGGCAGGGGCACACCGGCCACCCAGTCCAGGTGCAGGGCCTGCATGCCTTCGAGCCGGATGTGCACCGAGCGGTCGACCGGGGTGCCGGTGCGCGCCAGAATGCCGACCACGGTGAACGGCTTGTCGGCATGGTCGTTGTGCGCCATGCCGCCCAGGCCGTGGCGCAGGACGATGGACTGCCCGAGCCGGTAACCCAGCCGCTCGGCCACCTCGGCGCCCAGCACCGTGTCGTAGACCGCCTCGAACCGTCGCCCCTCGCGCAGCGTGAGCGCACGCCGCTCGCCATAGCGAAAGTGCTCAAAGTAGGCCGGCGTGGTCGCCACCACCGGGTAGCCACGATGGGAGTCGCCCAGCGACAGCGGCACCACCCAGTCCACCGCCCGGTCCTGCGCCAGCGCCTGCAGGCTGCTCATGCGGATGTTGTGGACCGGCTGGCCGATGCGAAAGACGGCATACAGCAACAGCTGCACCGCGCCGGTGCGCGGCCCGACAATGAGGTCGGTGCCCGAGACTGCCTGACTGAAATTGGCCCGCACATCGTGCCGCAGGCGCTCGACGGTCAGCAGCAAAAAGGTCGACAGCGCTAGGCTCAGCACCACCAGCGCCAGCCCGAAACGGCGGTACCAGGCGCTGCGCAAGGCAACCCGCCACAACACGGAGGTACGCATCAGACAGCCTCCTGCCCGCTAGCCCGCGTTGCCCGGTTGAGGCGGGGCAGGTCCAGCACAGCGTCGAAATGCGGGGCCAGGCGGCTGTCGTGCGAGACGAACAGCAAGGCACAGCCGCTGCGCGCGCATTGCGCGCCGAGCAACTGCATGAAACGGTCCCGGTTGTCTTCGTCCAGCGCCGAGGTGGGCTCATCGGCCAGCACCAGCTCGGGCTGGCCGATCAGGGCCCGCGCGGCCGCCACCCGCTGCTGCTGGCCGACCGAGAGCGCATCGGCCCCCCGGGACCACAGCGTCTGGGGCAACTCCAGGGCGTCCAGCAGGGCCTGCGCAGCCGCCAGCGGCGAGCCATGCGACTGGACGGCCTGCGCCTGGCGCCGAGCCGAAAACCGGCAGGGCATGAGGACGTTATCGAGCACGCTCAAGTAGGGCAGCAGGTTGAACTGCTGGAAGAGGTAGCCCACATGGTCGACACGCCGCGCATCCCGGGCACCGGCCCGCAGGGCGCGCCAGTCCTGCCCGAGCAGCCTGACCTGCCCCTGATCGGACAGCAGCACGCCAGCAGCCAGGGACAGCAGCGTGGTCTTGCCACAACCGCTGCCCCCGCGCAGCATCAGGCGCTGGCGTGCCAGCACCTGCAGATCGGGCAGATCGATGACCGGCTGTCGGGCTCCCGGCCAGGTCAGACGGACCTGGTGCAACTGCAGCACCGGCGCGTGGCCCGCCGGTTCGCCCGAGGCTGTGCTCTGAAGTGCCATGACCCCGGCCTCAGGAGGACAGGCGCAGCACCCGCAAGGACGGACGCAGCAGACTTTTGCGCTGTCCCGAGGGCAGGGCCATCTGAACCTCGATGCGTTGCAAGCGGGCAAAGGCATCAAACAGCCCCACCACCAAGGTGCCCAGCGCCTGCGGCCGCGTACAGTCGAAGACCCAGCGGGCCTGGACATCAGCGTGTTCGACGGCCTGGACCGCTGCCGCGGCAGGCTGCGAGAGCACCGGGGGCACTTCAATTTCCACGCCGCGCAGTGTGCACTGGGCGGCACCATCGGGACGCAACACCCCGGGCACACGCAGTTGCGCCAGGGCCTTGTCGACCTGCTCGCGCTCCAGGGCATTGCGCGGCGCACGTTCGAAACCCACCAGGCTCTCCAGCGGCATCTCCAGTGCGACGGACAACTCGCGCCCCTGCAGCGACACATCCAGGCGGGCCAGGCCATGAACATGGGCCTTGTGTGCCAGGCCGGGGCCGCTCCAGAAGGCCAGGACGGCGACTGTCAGCAGGGCCCGGGCGCGCAGTCGCCGGGTGGGATGGTTCAACATGGACTCCCTTTCAGAAAATCATCCGTGCCGGTGGGTGGCATCGGCGCACGCCGAGCGCGCAGGGGTGCAACCCTGCGTAGCAGGTTCGCCTGCACTGCAGTCCTGACAGCGGCCGTACAAGGTCAGGTCATGGTCCTCGACCACAAAGCCTGCCGGCGCCAGGCCCTGCAGATCGCCCGGACAGGCATGCACCTCGAAGACCCGCTGGCACTGGCGGCACTGAAAATGGTGGTGGTGGCCGACATCGGCCAACTCGAAACGGGCGCTCTCGCCAGGCAACATGACCGGCCGCAGCTGGCCCTCATCTACCAGCACCTTGAGGTTGCGGTAGACCGTGGCAATGCTCAGGCCGGGGGCGGCCGGCTGGGCCGCCTCCAGCACCTCCTGCGGCAAGAGCGGCCGTGCCGCCCTCGAGAGGGCTTCGCGGATGGCCGTGCGCTGTCGTGTGTTGCGTTCCATGTTGCGAGGTTAACTCCAAAACAGACGCCACCCGTGAACGGTCCGACAGGACCGGGGCCATCTAGGCGAACGCAGCACACATCCTTTTATTGAAAATGCATTCTCATTATAATAAGTTCAGAACGCTGTGTAGGCCGGTCATCGCCAACACCCTCAGCCCTCTGGAGAAACGCCATGAAACCACACCTCGCCTCCCATCCGCAACGACCGACCCCGGGCCCTCGGGCCTGCCTGGCCTTGGCCAGCCTGACGCTCAGCGCAGGGGCCTGGGCCAACCCGGCCGACAACTGGCAGGTCGGTGCCGTGCTCGACGTGGCACAGACCTCGCGCAGCCTGGCCCTGGGCCAACGCGAGCAGGGACTGCAGCTGGGCCACAGCGATGTCAGCCTGGGCGGCCCGGTCGGCCAGGCCCTGCAGGCCCGGCTGAGCGTGGCCGCGCACAGCCACGATGGCAAGCTCGCAACCGAAGTGGAAGAGGCCTATCTGCAAACCCGCAGCCTGCCGGCCGGGCTGCAGCTGCGCGCCGGCCGTTTTGCCTCGCAGATCGGCTACCTCAACGAACAGCATCCGCATGCCGACGACTTTGCCGAGCGCCCCCTGCTCTACCGCGCCTTTCTGGGCGGCCACTGGTTTGACGATGGCCTGCGCCTGAACTGGACGGCGCCCACCCCCTTCTACCTGCGCACCGGCCTGGAAGTCTTCAGCGGCCGGCAACTCATGCCCGAGGCCACAGGGGCCCGCCGACCGGGTGCGGTGGCGCTCAGCGCCAGGCTCGGTCACGACTGGAGCGCCAGCGGCAGCTGGCAGCTGGGCGCCGCCTGGCTGCTCAACCGGCGCACGGCCCACATGCTCGGCGACGAGGCCTCTGAACACCACGACCATGACCACGAACACGACGACGACCATGGGGAGACGCACGCCGAAGACCACGGACATGACCATGCCCACGGCGCCGTTTTCAACGGACGCCACACCACCTTGCTCGATGCCACCTGGAAATGGTCGCCGGGGGGCAACAACCGCGAGCAGCAGCTCAAGCTGGTGGGCGAATGGGCGCAGGTGCGGGGCCTCAACGCGCACGCCCAGCGCAGCGACAGGCATATCGCCCGCTCGCTGATGGCCGTCTGGCGCTGGTCGGCCGCCTGGGAGAGCGGCATCCGTTTCGACGCGCTGCGTGCACGCAGCCCGCATGAGGACCACTTTCACAGCGTCAGGCTGCGCGAGCGCTCGTTGATGCTGGCCTACAAGCCCACGCACGCCCAGACGGTGCGCCTGCAATGGTCGCAGCAGCGCGGTGCGCAAGGCATCGACGGCGCAGCTTCACGGTCACTGCAGCTGCAGCATGTGCTGAGTTTCGGGGCCCACGGTGCACACAGCTTCTGAAACGCCGGGACTGACAGCCCCAGGCCGTGCGGGCGCTGCCGCATGGTGGCAAGGGCTGCGCAAGGTGGCTTCATGCCAGGCGCTGGCGCTCGCGACAGCGCTCGGCGCGGCTGGCTTTGTGGCGCTGGGGCCCTTGCAGGCTGTGGCGCAGACCCGCGCGCCGGCGGCAGCAGCAAAAGTGCCGACCGTGTTCGCCTGTGAGCCCGAATGGGCTGCGCTGGTGCGCGTGCTGCTGCCCCAGGCAAAGTTGCATGTGGCCACACATGCCCGGCAAGACCCGCACCACATCGAAGCCCGGCCCGCCCTGATTGCCCAGCTGCGCCGGGCCGATCTGGCGGTGTGCACCGGCGCGGGGCTGGAAGCCGGCTGGCTGCCCATGCTGCAGCAGCGTGCCGCCAACCCGCGGGTGCAGGACGGTCAGCCGGGGCTGTTCTTCGCCGCCGACCAGGTGCGGCTGATCGACCCGCGGCCGGCCACGCTCAACCCCTTTGCCGGCGATGTGCATCCCGAAGGCAATCCGCACCTGCATGCCGACCCCGGGCGGCTGGTCCAGGTGGCGGCCGCGCTGGCCGCCCATCTGGCCCGCCTGTGGCCGGACCAGGCGGTCGAGATCGGCCGGCGCCATGCCGACTGGTCTGTCCGCTGGCAGGCCCATCGCGCACGCTGGCAGCGTGAAGGCCAGCGCCTGCAGAGCCTGCGCGTGGCCGCCCAGCACACCACCTTCGGTTACCTCTGGCACTGGCTGGGCATGGAGATGGTGGCCGATCTGGAACCCCGGCCGGGCATGCCGCCGACACCGGGGCACCTGGGAGCGCTGCGCGAGCAGCTGCGCAGCCAGCCGCCGGCCGCCATCGTGGTGGCCAGCCACCAGGATGCGCGCTCGGCGCACTGGCTCGGGCGCCAGCTCGATCAACGCAGCCCCGTGCTCGTCGTGCCGGCCACGGTCGAAGACCCTGACCAGCCTGAAGCCCTGGTACGCTGGTTCGACACCGTGCTGCAGGCGCTGCTTGTTGCGGCCGACACCCCTCGATAGGCCCGCCTGTCATGGTCACACCGCTCGAAAGTGCCCTGTCCTGGCTGCCCTGGTGGCTGGCCCCCCTGCTGGCCCTGGGTCTGGGCCTGATGGCGCTGGCGCCACTGGGCGAACAGGTGCTGCGGCGCGGAGTCGTGTTCATTGACCTGGCTGTTGCACAGGCCGCCGCCGCTGCCGCGCTGTGGTGGATCTGGTGGCAGGACCATCCACCCGCCTGGAGTATGCGGATGGCCGCCCTCGCCGGCGCGCTGGTGGCCGTGGCCTGGGTACGCCGCCTGGCGCGCCGGCACCCTGAGCAGCGGGAGGCGCTGATCGGATTGGTCTATGTGCTGGGTGCGGCGCTCTCGGTGCTTGGCGCCAGCCAGGACGCCCATGGCCGCGAACACCTGGCCGAACTGCTGGCGGCCGATGTGCTGTGGGCCGACTGGCCCCAGGTGGCGACGATGGCGGCGCTGGCCGCGATCGGGCTGCTGTGGCATCGGTTGCAGGCTCGCCGTGCTGAAAAGGGCGGCGCACCTGCGCACGCCGCCGACTACGGCTTTTACCTCTGGTTCGCGCTGGTGGCCAGTGTGGCCGTGGGGGTGCTGGGGCTGTGGCTGGTGTTTGCCGGCCTGATCGTGCCCGCCTTGCTGCGCTGGCAGGGCTGGCGCTGGCGCTGGTGTGCGCTGGCCATGCTGGCCGCCAGCGCCGCCGGCCTGGGCCTCTCCAGCGCCCTGGACTGGCCCAGTGGCGCCTGCGTCATCCTGGTGCTGGCCCTGGTGGGGCTGGCCACGCCCAGGCGCAGCTGAGGACCGCGCTGAACCGCGGCGGCGAATGTGGCTGTCGCACCCGGAACGCGCCGCTTGCCCGCGTCGCTCCCGGACACCGCATCGCGGCGCAAAAGCTGCAAGGGTCTTCATCAGAGCCCGAGCACGCTGCGCAGCATCCAGGCGGTCTTCTCGTGCACCTCCAGGCGCTGGGTGATCATGAACATCTGGTGCAGGCTGTTGAACTGCGGGCCGGTCACATTCCAGTGGAAGTTGTGCGTCATCAGGTAGAGCGCGTAGCTGTCAGCCAGCAAGGCCGAGAGGCCGTGGGCGATTTTTTCGCGGTCCCTGGCACTGATGCCGATGTCCATCACCGACAGTTTCACGGGTGACTGGGCGTTTTTTGGCTTGCGATTCGGGGGGATGTCTATAGTCCTTGCAGATAAAAGAACAACGTGGGCCGGGCAGACTCAGGCTCTTGGAGCATAGTAGGCGTCCAGAGACCCTTGCTTATCCACCGGCAGAGCCGGGCGCTCGCTTGCAGGCGGCTCGCCCTGGGAGGAACAGCGCTCGCCGGTAAGGCCGCACTGGCCCTCGTCGAGCAGCCAGGGATGGCCATGGCCCTCACAACCGGTCTGGCAAATCACCTGCCTGGCCATTTCATGCCACGCGCCACGCGCCCCGCGCCCCGTGCCCCGCACCCCGTGCACCGGCGACGGCCGCGCTCGCAGCACCCCGCCTCGCCGCTGCGCATGAGTGCTGCCTCAGACACCCAGGCACTGCCCTGCGACAAGCCCCACAGACGCTGCGTGTGCTCAAGCACACGTTGCGCCCGCAAGCGCAGCAACTGTGACTGCAACTGCGCCATGCGCCGCTGTTGCTCATGGATCCAGGCCGTCATCCGTGACTGTGCCTTACCGCAATGGTGCATCCAGACCATGGTTTCAACGTCAGTCATCGCAGGCCTCAATGCAGGGTGACACCCGCGGACGAACACAGCATGCCGGGCGCCGCGCCCCTGACGGACGGGTCCTGACAGACCGGCATTGCACCGGCCAGAACGCACCAGTGCGTCTGCAGGCGGTCGATCAACTGGCGCAAGCCCAGGGTCAGGCCCTCACGGCGGGCCAGCACGGCCAGATGCTGAGCGACCTTGCGCGCCATGAACTGCTGCGCCTGACGATCTGTCGACTGGGCATGTCCGGTCATGAGGGCCATGGCTGCACCGAGCAAGGCCTCGGTGGCCGGCATTTCGTATTCATCACGGTCCATCACCTGGAGCGGGTCCTGAGGCATGCGGTTCTCCTGAAGCAGCAATTTGATGCGAACGATTTTATTTGAAAATTATTCTTATTTGCAAATTTATCTGTAACGACACCGGGCAGGGCTGCCCCATGTCGCGATGCCAAGACGCAGATCTGCTAGGACGGCGAGCCATCGATTGACAAAAACAATACCGGTATTCGCAATATCCAATGAAGGCACAGACATTTAAGGGAAAACCCTTCGTACAATTACATCGTCGCAATCAATCGACTTCCTCCAGTAATTAAGAAAGGCAATCACCATGTCCCTGATCAACACCCAAGTCCAGCCGTTCAAGGCCCAGGCTTTCCACAACGGCAAGTTCATTGAAGTCACCGAGCAAAGCCTCAAGGGCAAGTGGAACGTGCTGATCTTCATGCCGGCCGCTTTCACCTTCAACTGCCCGACCGAGATCGAAGACGCCGCCGACAACTACGCCGAGTTCCAGAAGGCCGGTGCCGAGGTCTACATCGTGACCACCGACACCCACTTCTCGCACAAGGTGTGGCACGAGACCTCCGCCGCTGTCGGCAAGGCCAAGTTCCCCCTGGTCGGCGACCCGACCCATGCCCTGACCAACGCTTTTGGCGTGCACATCCCTGAAGAAGGTCTGGCCCTGCGCGGCACTTTCGTGATCAACCCCGAAGGCATGATCAAGACCGCCGAGATCCACTCCAACGAGATCGCCCGTGACGTGTCGGAAACCCTGCGCAAGCTCAAGGCTGCCCAGTACACCGCCGCCAACCCCGGCCAGGTCTGCCCCGCCAAGTGGAAAGAAGGCGCCAAGACCCTGGCACCCTCCATCGACCTGGTCGGCAAGATCTGATGGGCGTTGAGCGTTCAGCACCCGGCGTTTGGCGTGCAGCACCGCTGCCTCGCCACTGGCCGACCCGTCACTGAACGCCCAGCTCTTTGCGTGCAGCGCATGGCCAGGCCGTGCGCTGTGCCCAGCGAATCCCCCCACACACCTCGACCATGGGCAGGCGCCACAAGCGGCTGTCCGGATTGAACTCACCCTGAATACCGGAGAACACCATGCTTGACGACGCTCTGAAAACGCAACTTCAACAGTACCTGGGCCTGCTGCGCCAGCCGATCCGCCTGATCGCCTCGCTCGATGACAGCGAAACCGGCGCCGACATGAAGCACCTGCTGGAGACCATCGTCAGCCTGTCCGACAAGGTCACGCTGGATACCAGCGGCAACGATGCGCGCAAGCCCTCATTCGTGGTGGCTCGCCAGGGCGAAAGCACCGGCGTTCGTTTCGCCGGCCTGCCGCTCGGCCATGAATTCACTTCGCTCGTTCTGGCCCTGCTGTGGACCGGTGGTCACCCACCCAAGGTCGAGGCTGAAGTCATCGACAGCATCAAGACCCTGGAGGGCGACTTCAGCTTCGAGGTCTACATGTCCCTCACCTGCCACAACTGCCCGGACGTGGTGCAGGCGCTCTCGCTCATGGCCATCATGAACCCGAAGATCAAGACCACGGTGATCGAGGGCGGCGCTTTCCAGAAGGAAGTCGAGGACCGCCAGATCATGGCCGTGCCCATGGTGTTCCTGAACGGCGAAGTGTTTGCCTCGGGCCGCATGAGCGTGGAAGAAATCGTGGCCAAGCTCGACACCGGCGCCGCCAGCCGCGACGCCGCCAAGCTCAACGCCAAGGACCCGTTCGACGTGCTGATCGTGGGCGGTGGCCCCGCCGGTGCGGCCGCGGCCGTCTACGCCGCCCGCAAGGGCATCCGCGTGGGCGTGGCGGCCGAGCGCTTCGGCGGTCAGGTCAACGACACGCTGGCGATCGAGAACTACATCTCGGTGCTCGAAACCGACGGCCCCAAGTTCGCCGCCGCGCTCGAAGCGCAGGTGCGCCACTACGGCGTGGACATCATGAACCTGCAGCGCGCCGCCAAGCTGATCCCGGCCGCACAAGAAGGCGGCCTGGTGCAGGTCGAACTGGACAACGGCGCGGTGCTGCAATCGCGCAGCGTGATCCTGTCCACCGGCGCACGCTGGCGCAATGTGAATGTGCCCGGCGAGCAGGAATACAAAAACAAGGGCGTGGCCTACTGCCCGCACTGCGACGGCCCGCTGTTCAAGGGCAAGCGTACGGCCGTGATAGGCGGCGGCAACTCGGGCGTGGAAGCTGCGATTGACCTGGCCGGTATCGTGCAGCACGTCACCCTGATCGAGTTTGCCGACCAGCTCAAGGCCGACGCCGTGCTGGTGGCCAAGCTCAAGAGCCTGCCCAACGTGACCATCCATGTGAACGCGCAGACCACCGAAATCACCGGCGACGGCAGCAAGGTCAACGGCCTGAAGTACAAGGACCGCGTGAGCGGCGAGGAAAGGCTCGTCGAGCTCGAAGGCGTGTTCGTGCAGATCGGCCTGGTTCCCAACACCGAATGGCTCAAAGGCACGGTGGACCTCAGCCGCTTCGGCGAAATCGTGGTCGACGCCAAGGGCCACACCAATGTGCCGGGCGTGTTCGCCGCCGGTGACTGCACGACTGTGCCTTACAAGCAGATCGTGATCGCCGCCGGTGAAGGGGCCAAGGCCGCGCTCAGCGCCTTTGACCACCTGATCCGCACGCCCATGGCGCAGGCCGAAGTGGAAGCCGTGGCGGCCTGATCCAGGGCGCACCCGGATCTTCACCCAGCGGGCCCTGCACTGGCCCGTTGGCGTTTCAGCGGGCAGTGCCGCAAGGCACGCCCGCATTGCGGCGCACATGGCCATTGCCGGCGATCAGCACGGGGCCAAGCGCTGCGTGCGGGCGCAAGAGATGGGCCTGGGGTGAATCGTGGATTTCACCCATCAGCCACACCGGGGCGTGTTCGGTGACGGCGTTCAGGCCCGTGGCCTGCGCGTTGGCCACGGAGAGACTGCAGAAGAGCGCCAGCGCAGCGGCACAGGCAACAGACCAGCGCCTGAGCGTCGCCATCCGGCACGCAGGGTCTTGCACAGCGTGGGGGTGGTGCATGCGGTCAGCGGGAAGCAGGCCTGCTGGCGACAACGCCAGCCTCATTGGGCCAGGGGGGCTGCCGGCATCCCGGCGGCCTGGCAGGCCGGGTCGCTGCACAGGCCATACAGGGCCATGGCGTGGTCGACCAGACGGAAGCCGTGCTGACGGGCGATTTCCTGCTGGCGGGTTTCGATGGCTTCGTCAAAAAACTCTTCCACCTTGCCGCAGCGCACACAGACCAGATGGTCGTGGTGATGGCCGCGGTTGAGCTCGAACACCGCCTTGCCGGCATCGAAGGTGGACTTGTGCAGCATGCCGGCTTCGACGAACTGCATGAGGATGCGGTAGACCGTGGCCAGCCCGATTTCGGCATCGCTGGCCAGCAACTCCTTGAATACTTCTTCGGCGGTCAGGTGGCGCTTTTCGCTCTTCTCGAAAATCTCCAGCACCTTCAGGCGCGGCAGGGTGACCTTCAGGCCGTTGCTGCGCAGGACCTGCGCCTGGGATCCGGATGGTTTGTTCATGACATGATTCTAGGAGCCCGGGGCCCCAGACGGGCGGACACGCCCCTCAATCCCTTGCGCCGGCAGGCCCGGGCTGCTGGTGCTGCGATCGGGCAGGCGCGCGAAAGGCCACCAGGGCCCCCAGGGCCAGGCACAGCCAGGCCAGGATCCAGCTGGTGCCACCCCAGGGCACCAGGGCACGCAGGGCGTCCCACTGCCAGAAGGCGCGGGCGTAGATGTTGACGCAAAACAGCAGCAGACCCGCCACCATCAGCACGCCGGCAGCCAGCCACCAGCGCGAGGGGCCGCGACACCACAGGACCAGCGCCACGGCCAGCAGGCCCAGGGCATGAAAGCCCTGCTGCTGCACCGCCGTCTGCACCATGGGCGGCACCCCGCCGGCCCACTGGGGCGCATGGGCCAGCCAGGCACTCAGCACCACCGCCAGGCCTGCGGCCAGTGCCCCGATCAAGAAAAACAAAGCGGCGAGCCGGTTGTGCATCGTGTCCACCAGAATCCGGAAGCAGGCCCGAACGGACCCGAAGCGGGCGATGTTAAGGCAGGCCGCCAGGTCGCATCCAGGTGCGACGGCATCCGGCTGACACTGCAGCGCTACAGCAGGGGTCGCCGGTAACTGCCCGGCACCCCTTGCGGCGAAAGCACCACTTGCCAGAGCTGGTTGTCACGGGCGCGGAAGGTGCCGGCGCAGCACAGCAGGTAATAGCGCCAGAGCCGGTAAAAGCGCTCGCCATAGCGGGGTTCCAGGCGTGGCCAGGCCGTCTCGAAACGGGCCTGCCAGGCCATCAGCGTGCGGTCGTAATCGGCGCCGAGGTTGTGCCAGTCCTCCACCACAAAGGCGTGCTCGCTGGCCTGGGCGATCTCGGCCACCGAGGGCAGTTCGCCATTCGGAAAAACATGGCGCTCGATCCAGGGGTCGATGCCGGGACCCGAGCGGTTCTTGCCGATGGTGTGCAGCAGCAAGAGCCCGTCCGGGCGCAGGCAACGCCGGGCCATGTCAAAGAAGGCCCGGTAGTTCCTGTGGCCCACATGCTCGAACATGCCCACCGACGCCACGCGGTCGAACGGCTGGGCGCCTTGAGGATTGAAAAGCCGGTAATCGGTGAACTCGAAGCGCACCGGCAAGCCCCTGGCACGCGCCGCCCCCCAGGCCGCCTGTTCGCGCGAAACCGTCAGGCCCACGCAGGACACGCCATAGTGCTCGGCGGCGTGGCGCATCAGGCTGCCCCAGCCACAGCCAATGTCCAGCAGTCGCATGCCCGGCTGCAGGTCCAGCTTTCGGCAGATCAGGTCCAGCTTGGCCACCTGGGCCTCTTCGAGCGTGCTTGCCTGCGCCCAGTAGCCGCAGCTGTAGGCCATGGTCGGGTCGAGCATGGCTTCATAGAGGTCATTGCCCAGGTCGTAGTGCACACGGCCTACCTGCCAGGCCCGCGCCACCGACTGCAGGTTGGTCAGGCGTGCCCGCAAGACCGACCACCACCACCCCGGACGGCCAACCTGTTCATCGAGCCGGGCGCGCAGCACCCGGGCGATGAATTCGTCGATCTGCGCGCAATCCCACCAGCCGTCCACATAACTCTCGCCCAGACCGAGACTGCCTTGGGCCAGGATGCGCACCAGCGTGTCGGGGTGGTGGATCTGCAGGTCCCAGGGTCGATGCCCGCCAATGCGCACATCGGCACGCGCCAGCAGCTGCTGCACCCGGGCCCGCCCGCGCAGACGGACCTCAGCCGGGGTGGCGGTTTCTGTCCAGACGAGTTCACGGTCCATGTCACGCTCCTGTCCATGGCCGTGAAGCGCACAGCCTTGCCCACAAGGGATGCAGCACCGCCCTCGCCCGCCGAGTGCTGCGCCTGCCCCGGCATTGCAACGGCACGGCGCACCGCTGTCGGTACGGCCCTTCACACCGGGCCAGCAATCCAGCGCGCGGCATAATTGACGTTACGTCAACGTCAACTTACCCACACAAGGAGCGGGACATGGACATTCAAGGCAAGGTTTTCATCGTCACCGGCGGCGCCTCGGGCCTCGGTGAAGGCACGGCGCGCATGCTGGCGGCCAACGGTGGCAAGGTGGTCATCGCCGACATGCAGGTCGACAAAGGCGAGGCCGTGGCCAAGGAAATTGGCGGCGCTTTCGTCAAGTGCGACGTCAGCAGCGAGGCCGACGGCCAGGCGGTGGTGACCAAAGCAGTGTCCATGGGCAAGCTCATGGGCCTGGTCAACTGCGCGGGCATCGCCCCGGCCGAAAAAACCGTGGGCAAGAGCGGCGCCCACAATCTGGGCGTCTACACCAAGACCATCATGGTCAACCTGGTGGGCACCTTCAACATGATTCGCCTGGCGGCAGAAGCCATGTGCAAGAACGAGCCCGAAGCGACCGGTGAGCGCGGCGTGCTGATTTCCACCGCCAGCGTGGCGGCCTACGACGGCCAGATCGGCCAGGCGGCCTACAGCGCCTCCAAGGGCGGCGTGGTCGGCATGACCCTGCCGATCGCCCGTGACCTGGCGCGCAACGGCATCCGCAACATGACGATCGCCCCCGGCATCTTCGGCACCCCCATGCTGTTTGGCATGCCGCAGGAAGTGCAGGATGCGCTGGCCGCCGGTGTGCCCTTCCCCAGCCGCCTGGGCACACCGCAGGACTATGCCAAGCTGGCCAAGCACATCATCGAAAACGACATGCTCAACGGCGAAGTGATCCGCCTGGACGGCGCAATCCGTCTGGCACCGAAGTGATCGGCTGAGGATGCCCCTGACGACAGGCCCTGCGGGGCCTGTCGTCTTTTGGGCGATCGCCCCTCTCCCCTCTCCCCTTCTCCCCGCTCCGTTAGCATGGCCGTTTGAAGGAGGCGACATGAAAA
>Ga0255182_1000576_pt1 | contig 23076 bp, 17 predicted proteins | sample Atl_UVDOM_RepA_8_FD_188420 | JGI IMG/M metagenome (GOLD analysis project Ga0255182, IMG submission 188420) | Freshwater microbial communities from Altamaha River, Georgia, United States - Atl_UVDOM_RepA_8d | ecosystem: Environmental > Aquatic > Freshwater > River | place: USA: Georgia...
GCGCAGCACCAGCACCTGCAGGCGTTCGGTCCGGCTGGCCGGTTCGGGCAGCCCCAGGCTCAGCCCGTCGCTGCCCATGCGGGCGCGGGCCTCGCCGATGCGCTCTGTGGTCAGTGGGTGGGAGCGCAGATACGGGTAGCTGCCGTCGTCGTTGAGGCGCGAGGCACGCTGCAGCTGCTCGAACATGCGGCCCATGCCGGCCGGCGCGTAGCCGGCATCGGCCAGCACGCCAAAGCCGATGCGGTCGGCCTCGCGCTCCATGTCGCGCGAGAAGTTGAGCTGCCCCTGCACGGCCAGGCCCTGGCCGCCCATGATCAGGGCCTGCCCGGCCTGTGGGCTGCGGCTCATGGCCAGCGCGCCCAGCACCATCGAGGCCAGGCCGACCCACGACGTCTGCTTGGATTGGCCCATCATGCGCGCAATGTGCCGTTGCGTGACGTGGGTAAGTTCGTGGGCCAGCACCGAAGCGAGTTCGTCCGGGCTTCGGGTGACCGACAGCAGCCCCAGGTGCACGCCGATGTAGCCGCCCGGCAGCGCAAAGGCATTGACCGAGCGCTCCTTGATCAGGAAGGTCCGCCACGCGAAATCGGCATCGAGGTCGGCACTGAGGTCGCCGCGCTGGCGCGCGCTCACGAGCAACGACCGCCAGAGGTCGTCGACATACTCCAGCACCAGTGGGTCGTCGGTCACAGCCGGGTCGCGCAGCAGCGACCGCATGATCCGGTCCCCCAGCCGGCGTTCGGCCCCGGGGCTCAGGTCCTGGCTGTTCACGTCGCCCAGCGCGGGCAGCGACGCGTCGGTCGCTGCCCGCCCGCCCGCCGGCGTGTGCGCCAGCGATGGCCATGCCATCAGGCACGCGGTCGTGAGGGCAACGAGGCGGGTCAGTGAACGCTTTGGGGTCTTGATGATTGACAAATCAGGTCCTGGTCGTTGAGCGGCGGTCGGGGCTCGAGCGTCGACCCGTGCAATTGGTTCCACAATCGGCACTCGGGCACGCCATCTTTACGCCTTGCAACCATGCCGCCACCCTCCTCCAACGATCATCCCACAAGCCCGTTGACACACTTTGACGCAGAAGGCCAAGCCCACATGGTCGATGTGTCGGGCAAGTTGCCCACGACCCGGGTGGCCCAGGCCAGCGGTCGCATCGACATGGCGCCTCACACCCTGGCATTGATCGCCGAGGGTCGTGCGGGCAAGGGCGATGTGCTTGGTGTGGCTCGCATCGCAGCCATCCAGGGGGCCAAGCGCACGGCCGATCTCATTCCCCTGTGCCACCCTTTGCCACTGGCCAAGGTGGCGGTCGATTTCGAACTCGATGCCGAACAGCCGGGCGTGCGATGTCGCGTCACGGCCAGCACCGTGGGCCCGACAGGGGTCGAGATGGAGGCCCTCACGGCCGTTCAGGTGGCCTTGCTGACCATCTACGACATGTGCAAGGCCGCTGACCGGGGCATGACCATCAACGAAGTCCGCCTGGATGCCAAGTCAGGGGGGCGCAGCGGCGACTGGCGTCGCACGGCGGATCAAGGCAGCACGTCTACCCAGGTGTAACGGCCCTGGGGCGCTTCGCACTGGTAAGGGCGGGCGACACCTGACGCGGCCTGCGTACACGGAGCGAAGTAGTCGCGCGCCGAGCGGTGACGGAACTCGCGCAGGCGCTGCGCCACATAGCGGGCGTGGTCGACGCGGCCATGCTCGGCCAGCGAACGTGCATAGGCCATCATCAGTCGCGCATCCACCAGGTTGTGCAGCGTGCGGGCAAAGCCGGCGGGTGCCACGCTGGGCTCGTCGTCCTCGGGTTGGGTCACGTGGGCGTAGTCGGCCTGGTAGCCGAACCACAGCCGGTCCTGTCCGGCTTCGATGCGGGCGTCCAGCGGCCCGGCCCCCGGCCTCGGGGCGTAGATGTTCGCCGCCCACTGGTAGTCGATGGCGCACCAGGCCGCGCCGGCGGCCATGGCCACACCCACGGCCGTGCGGGCCCAACGCGAGCGATCGTTCACGGCACGGGCCGCCGTGGCTGGCAGGCCCAACTGGCGCAGTTGCTGCCCGGCAAGCAGCCCCAGCCCCAGCGCGAACGCCGTGGGCAGCAGAAAGTAGCTGTACCACAGCGGGTACTCCAGCAGGCTGTGCACAGCCGCCATGGTCACCAGGGTGGCTGCGAAGCCGAGCTGGCCTTGAGCATCTGGCTGGCCGCTGCGCGGGGCCGGACAGCGCCAGGGCCACCACAGGCTCCACAGGCCCCAGCCGCACAAGGCGGTCAGCACCAGCGCCAGCGGCACGCCCAGCTCCACGGCCCATTGCAGGATCACGTTGTGCGTGTGGTCGAAGAAGGCCACGGGCCGACCTGGGAACGGGCTGAAGGTCCAGGCCAGGTTGAAGTTGCCCCAGCCCACGCCCGTCCACGGGTGCATCCGCACCAGCTCCAGTGTGTTCGACCAGATCGCGAAGCGCGAACTCGAGATGTCGCTGCCATCGTGCAGTCGGGCCTCGGCCGCGAAGGCGTGACCGCTGCCCACCTGGGCCCACCAGGCCATGCCCTGCCACCACCCCAGGTACAGCAGGGGGGCTCCGATCAGCACCGACCGCAGCGCACGCGGCATGCGGCTGTCGCGCACGCCCCACACGGCCAGCAAGACCATGCCCACCATGCCGGTCCGCGATGCCGACCACACCACCCCGCCGACGAACAGCGCGATGACCCCGGCGGCCAGCCACGCCGGCCAGCGCTGGCGGCGCCCCAGCCAGGCCACGCCGCAGATCGCGAACACCAGCAGGGTGCTCAGGTGGTTGGGCTGGCGCAGATTGCCCACGGCCCGACCGGGCACGGTGGGTTCAGCCAGCAGCATGCCGTCCGTCCACTCCGGCATGAAGACCTGAACGGCCGACACCGACCAGGCGGCCACGCCCGTCCAGGCCAGGGCCAGGGCAAACAGCTCGGTGACGTCATCGCTGCCCAGACGGTGGGCACCCCACCAGGCACTGCGCATGACCCACCAGGCCGACACGGCCAGCGTCGCGGCCATCAGGCCCAGCCCCGCCGGCAGCCCGCGAAACGCCACCGAGCCCAAGGCCGTGAGGGCACAGATCCACAACACTGCACTCATGCCCCAGATGGCGCCTCGCATCCCGCCGGCAGGCCCGACCCGTCCCTCCGGGGGTGTCTGCCGCGCCAGCCACGCCATCCACACGCCCCAGCCGAAGACGCCGAGCACCTGGTTGTAAAAGGTGATCAGGGGCGGGTCGTCGGCGGCCAGCAGTGTCGGCAGCATCACGGCCAGCAGGGCCAGGGGCAACCCGTCGCGCACCAGGGGCGACGGCAGGGAATCGGCACGCGTTGTCATGGCGCGCATTGTCGGGCATCCGGGGATGCCCTACCCCGAGTTCAAGGGGCAGGACTCTCCCGGGGGCGACTGTCGCTCAGGCGTCATTCACGACAGAATACGCAGCGTATGACAAACTCCGTGCCCTCTCCAACCCCGGCTCGCACCCGAAGTACCAAGGTATCCGCGCTGGAAAGCGATACCCGGGACGCCATCGTGCGCGCTGCGCTGGAGCTGTTCTCCAAGCACGGCATCGATGGCGTGTCCCTGCGCCAGATCGTGACCGCCGCCGGCCAGTCGAACCCCTCGGCCGTGCATTACCACTTTCAGAACAAGGACGGCCTCGTCGAGGCCGTGGTCAACCGCGTCATCGAATCGCTCACCCCGCTGCAGGAGCAGGCGTTGGCGTCCATCGCCGAAGCCGATCAGCAGGGGCGGCTCACCGTGCGCGAGGTGGTGCGCGTGAGCGCCATGCCCCTGATCCTGCTGTACTCGTCAGGGCGCGAGGGCCGCCTGGCCATTCGATTCCTGTCGCGGCTGATGTGGCAGCCTCACCACGTGGGACAGGCCCGCCTGACCGAGTTCGGCTGGCAGCATCTGCTCAAGCTCGTCAACATCCTGCAGGCTTTGCTGCCGCAGCGTGAGCCCGAGGCCTTGCAGTTCCTGGTGGTGATGTTCTTCACCAACCTGATCCATGGCCTGGCCGACATCAGCCTGCTGGGCCGCCAGCAGAACCTGGGCATGACGCAGCTCTACGTGCACCGCTCGTTCGACATGATCGACTGGTACATCGACTACGTGGCCGCCGGCATGAGCGGTGTCAGCAAGGACACCCGCGTGCTTCACGAACCTGGCGCCCCCTACGCGGCCTGAGCGCCGCGACTCCCTCTTCAGAGGGGGGCAGGCCGGCAGGCGTGGCGGCGGCGGCCACTACACTCCCGGCTCGGGCCGAGCGACGCGCGCCATGGCCCGTCACCAGGGAGCACGCACCATGAATCGCATCCAACGCACCGCGCTGAAGACGCTGGGCGGATGGCTGATGGCCGTTCACAGCCTTGTCGCAGGGGCCGCTGCCGTCACGGCCATCAGCCCGCAGGGTGAGGTGGGGCAGGCCCGCCAGGTGGTGATCAAGTTCGATCGTGCCGTGGTGCCCCTGGGCGACCCCCGACTGGCCGACCCCTATGCCGTGCGCTGCCAGGGCGCTGTACCCAAGGGCCAGGGCCGCTGGATCAACGAGCGCACCTGGAGTTGGGACTTCGAGCAGGACCTGGGCCCGGGCGTACGGTGTGCCATCGAGCCCCGCAAGGACTGGACCCCCCCGGTGGTGGCCGCGGGTGCCTTGACGACCTCACCGAAGGTCGCCTTCCAGACGGGCGGCCCCGCCGTGATCGGTTTGTGGCCCGAAGGTGGCGAGATCGAGGAGGACCAGCACTGGCTGGTGCAACTCAACGGTCCGGCGGTGGTCGACACGGTCCAGCGCCACGCGCGCTGCCAGGTCGAAGGCGTGGGCGAGCGCCTGCCGGTGCGCATCGTGACGGGGGCCGAGCGCGCGACCGTGATCCGCGAGCAAGGCCTGCGTCGGGTGCCCGATGCCAACCTGTTGTTGCTGACCTGCCAGCGCCCCCTGCCCTCGGGGGCGCGCATGCGACTGGTCTGGGGCGACGGTATCGCCGCCCTGGCCCAGCCGGCGCTGGTGACCCGTCAGGCCCAGGCTTTCGACTTCGACGTGCGGCGAGCCTTCGTGGTCGAGTTCAGCTGCGAGCGTGAACGCGCCCAGGGGCCGTGCCTGCCGCTGCGCCCCCTGACCCTGCAGTTTTCGGCGCCCGTGCCCCGCGCGCTGGCCGACAAACTGCGTCTGCAGCCCGACCAGGGCGAGCCCATCGCCCCCCGCTTCGACAAGGACGATCGCCGCGAAACCGTTGACGCCGTCACCTTCCGACCGCCGCTGCCCGAAAACGCCGCGCTCAAGGTCGTGTTGCCTGCCGACCTCAAGGACGATGCCGGTCGCTCGCCAGCCAATGCGGGCGCCTACCCGCTGGCGGTACGCACCGGGGGCATGCCCCCGCTGGCCAAGTTCGCCACGGCGCCCTTTGGCGTCATCGAGTTGCAGACCGAACCTGGCCAGCCCCCCGTGCTGCCCCTGACCGTGCGTCATGTCGAGCGCGAACTGCGTGTGCAGGGGCTGCGGCAGGGGCCCTCGACGGGGGCCCTGCACGCTCGCAGCAAGGCCCTGCAGTCTGACGCCGACATCCTCGATTGGCTCACCCGCGTGCGCCGTCACCACGAAACGCAGTTCACGGCCCGCGAACTCGGCCGCCCGTCGTCCGAGTGGATGGAGTGGCGCACCGAGGTCGACGAAGACGGGCGACAGCGTCGCTACCAGACCGAGCGCATCATCGGTTCGCGCGAGATCCCGCTGCTCGAGGGCGTCAAGGGCGTGCAGCGCCTCACCGTGCCTGCGCCCGACGCCGCCGATCCGCGCCCCTTCGAAGTGGTGGGCCTGCCGCTGCCCGGCCCGGGCTACCACGTCGTCGAGATCGCCTCACCCCGCCTGGGAGCGGCCTTGCTGGCACGGCCGGCGCCCATGTACGTGCGCACCGGGGTGCTCGTGACCAACCTGGGCGTGCACATCAAGCACGGCCGTGAGAGCAGCCTCGTGTGGGTGACCAGCCTGGACCAGGCGCGCCCGGTGGCCGATGCGACCGTGCGCGTGCACGACTGCACGGGCACGCTGCTGTGGCAGGGGCGCACCGACGCGCGCGGCATCGCCCGCATCGACCAGACGCTCGACGATGGCGGCTGGACATGCCCGGCCGATCACGGCTTGTTCGTGACGGCCCGCAAGACACTGACCCAAGGCGCGTTCAAAGGCCAGCAGGACGTCGCGTTCGCGTTCTCCAGCTGGCGCAAGGGGATCGAGCCCTGGCGCTTCCACGTGCCCACCCAATCGCCGCGTCACGATGACGACGACACCGGGCTGCGCGTGCACACCGTGCTCGACCGCGCCCTGTTCCGCGCCGGCGAAACCGTGTCGATGAAGCACTTCGTGCGCCAGGAGACGCGGCGCGGCCTGGCCCGGCTGCCGCGCGACCGCCTGCCCACCACCGCCCGCGTGGTGCACCTGGGCAGCGGCGACGAACAGACCCTCGAGCTGAGTTGGCGCGACAACGGGACGTCGTTGTCGAGCTGGCCCATCCCGCCAGAGGCCGCGCTGGGCAGCTACGAGATCCAGCTCGTGCGGGCGGGGGCCGAAGGGCAGCGCACCCACACGGCCGCGACCTTACGCGTCGAGGAATTCCGCCTGCCGCTGGTCGAAGCGCGACTGGACGCGCCGGCCGGGCCCCAGGTGGCCCCGGCCAGCCTGCCGATGAACGTGCAGATGCGTTTTCTGGCCGGTGGTGCCTACAGCCAGACGCCCGGGCGCGTGAGCGCCCAGCTCCAGAGCCGCTCCGTGCAGTTCCAGGACCACGATGAGTTCCGCTTCACCGCGCCCCGAGCCACCGATGAGGGTGACGGCGGCGAGCGTGACAGCGAGGCTGGTGACGATGCGCCCGCCGGCGGCCGCCTGTTGGCCGACCGCCTGCCGTTGGTCACCGACAAGGAGGGCGCGGCCCGGGTGCTCATCCCCGGCTTGCCGCCCATCCAGGAGCCCATGCTGCTGCGCGCCGAGCTGACTTACAACGACCCCAACGGCGAGGTGCAGACGGTGGCGCGCGACGTGCCCCTGTGGCCGGCCGACGTGGTCGTGGGCATCAAGACGGGCAGCTGGGCCAGCCAGCGCGGCCAGGTCAAGTTCCAGGCTGTGGTGCTCGACACGCAAGGTCGTCCCCGTGCCGGGCAGTCTGTCAAGGTGCTCGGCCGCATCCACCGTGACCTCAGCAGCCGCAAGCGCATCGTCGGCGGCCTCTACACCTACGACGGTCGCACCGAGACCCAGGACCTGGGCACTGTGTGCAGCGGCACGTCCGACCCACGCGGCCTGGTCCTGTGCGAGGCCCGTCTGGACGAAGCCGGTGAAGTTGAACTGATCGCCCAGGCCCAGGACGGCAAGGGCCGCCTCAGCCAGGCCGCCACCACGGTATGGGTCACGCGGCAGGGCGAACTGTGGTTCGCGCAGGACGACGACGACCGCATGGACGTGCTGCCCGAAAAGACTTTCTACCAGCCGGGTGAGACGGCCCGCCTGCAGGTGCGCATGCCCTTCCGCGAGGCCACCGTGCTGGTGTCCATCGAGCGTGAGGGCGTGATCGACACGCGGGTCATGACCCTCGAAGGCGATGACCCGACCATCGAGCTGCCGATCCCCCGCACCGAAAGCTGGGCGCCCAATGTCTTCGTCAGCGTCATGGCCGTGCGCGGCCGTGTGCTTGAAGTGCCTTGGTATTCGTTCTTCACCTGGGGCTGGCGCACCCCGATGCAGTGGTGGAAGGCCTTCTGGGGCGACAGCCGCGACTTCCAGGCGCCCACGGCCCTGGTCGACCTGTCTCGACCAGCCTTCAAACTCGGCGTGGCGCAACTGCGCATCGGCCGGGCCGCGCACCAGCTCGACGTCAAGGTCAGCACCGACAAGCCGCGCTATGGCATCCGCCAGACCGTGCGCACCCGCGTGCAGGTCAGCCGCAACGGCCAGCCGGTGCAAGGCGAAGTGGCCTTTGCCGCGGTCGACGAATCGCTGCTGGCCCTGGCCGACAACCCTTCATGGCAATTGCTCGACGGTCTGCTGCAGGACCGCAGCTGGCAGGTCGAAACCGCCACGGCGCAAAACGAGATCGTGGGTCGACGGCACTACGGTCGCAAGGCCGTGGCGCCCGGCGGCGGGGGCGGGCACAGCGCGGCGCGCGAACTCTTTGACACGCTCCTGCTGTGGAAGGGCGCGGTCACCCTCGACGCCCGAGGGCAGGCCGTCATCGATGTGCCCCTCAACGACTCGCTGACGAGGTTCCGTCTCGTGGCCATCGCGCAAGCGAACGCACCGGCCCAGGGGCAGGAAGCCTTCGGCACCGGCCAGGCCACGGTCGAGGTGTCGCAGGACCTGCAGATGCTGTCGGGCCTGCCGCCGCTGGTGCGCGAGGGCGATCAGTTCCAGGCCATCTACACCCTGCGCAACACCACCGCTGCGGCCATGCGCGTGCGCGCCGACGTGGCCGCCCAGGTGCAAGGGCAGGGCGGCGAGCCCCTCGGCCAGCTGGCGCCGCCGGCACAGCTGGTGGACGTGCCCGCGGGCGGTACGCGCGAGCTGCGCTGGGATGTCACCGTGCCGCCGGGCGCCACGGCGCTGGCGTGGCGAGCGACAGCGCAGCAGCAGGTGGCCAGCGGTGAGCGTGCACAAGACACGCTGCAGACCACCCAACGCGTGCGCCCCGCGGTGCCCGCGCGCATCTGGTCGGCCACGCTGCAGCAGGTGGACGGCACGGTCACCCTGCCCGTGGCGCCGCCCGCCGACGCGCTGGCGTCGCGCACGCCGGGGGGGCAGCGTGCCCTGGGGGGTGTGGTGGTGGCCGTCCAGCCTCGGCTCACCAGCGCCTTGCCCGGTCTGCGTCGATTCTTCGAAGACTACCCCTTCGTCTGCCTGGAGCAGCAGGTGTCCAAGGCCGTGGGCCTGCAGGACCGCGCCCTGTGGGGGCAGGTGGCGGGCCGGCTGGGCACCTACCTCGACGACGACGGGCTGGCGCTGTACTTCCCGCCCACCGAAGGCGGCGGTGCGCGCGGCAACGACCGCCTCACGGCCTACGTCATCGCCGCGGCCGACGAGGCTGGCTTCGAGCTGCCCGTCGATGCCCAGGAGGCCATGCTCGCCGGCCTGAGCGCGTTCGCCCAGGGGCGATTGCAGCGCGAACTCTGGAGCCCGCCCGGCCGCCCGGCCAGCCTCAACCTCACGGTGCGCAAGCTGGCGGCCATCGAGGCGCTCAGCCGGCACGGCCGCGCCGATGCCCGCATGCTCGAATCGATCACGCTGCAGCCGCAGCAATGGCCGACGGCGGCCGTGATCGACTGGTTGCGCATTCTGCAGCGCATGGACGCCTTGCCGCAGCGAGAGGCCCGCCTGCAGGAGGCCGAACAGGTGCTGCGTTCACGCCTCACCTATGCCGGCACCACGCTGCGATTTTCGACCGAGGCCGACGACTTCTGGTGGTGGCTGATGGACAACGCCGATGCCAATGCCGCGCGCCTGGTGCTGGCCGTGATGGACCGCCCGGCCTGGAAGGACGAGTTGCCCCGCCTGGTGCTGGGGTCGCTGGCGCGGCAACGCCAGGGCGCCTGGCTCACCACCACCGCCAACCTGTGGGGCGCCCTGGCTCTGGACCGCTTTGCGCGCACCTTCGAGCGCACCCCGGTCAGTGGTCGCGTGCAGGCCACGGTGGGGGGGCAGACCTGGGTGCACGACTGGGCGGGTGCCGGTGCCGAAGGCGGCCGTGGGCGCCTGCCCTGGCCCGTCAGCGCACCGCAAGCACCTGCCGCGCCCGCGACGCTGCAGGTGCAGCCCCAGGGCAGCGGCAAACCCTGGCTCACGGTGCAGACGCTCGCCGCCGTGCCGCTCAAGGCGCCCCTGTCGGCCGGCTACCGCATCGAGCGTGAGGTGCAATGGCTCGATGGCGACACGCTCAAGCCCCTGCCAGCGGGGCCCCTGCCGCGCGGCAGCACCCTGCGCGTGCGCCTGACCATCGACGCCCAGAGCGACATGACCTGGGTGGCCGTGAGCGACCCGGTGCCCGGTGGGGCCACGGTGCTGGGCAGCGGCCTGGGGCGAGATTCCGCTCTGGCCACGGCCGGTGAATCCAGCGAAGGCGCATGGCCCGTGTATGTCGAGCGCGCCTTCGATGCCTGGCGTGGCTACTTTGACTGGTTGCCCAAGGGGCGCCACGTGGTCGAGTACACCGTGCGGCTCAACAACCCCGGACGCTTCTTGTTGCCGCCCACGCGGGTCGAAGCCATGTATGCACCCGAGACCTTCGGCGAGCGGCCCAACGCGCCGGTGAGCGTGCAGCCATGACCGGGGTGCGGCGTCAGGCCCTGGCGGCACTGGCGCTGGCCCTCGGCATCGGCCTGGGGGCGGCGCCGGCCTGGTCCGCCGTGCCCACCTTCGACGAGGTGCGCCGGGTTTGGGTGCCCAGCGACCTCACCGTGGTTGACCGGCACGGGGTGCCCGTGCAGACGGTGCGGGTCGACACGGGCGCCCGCCGACTGGACTGGGTGCCGCTGACCGCGATGTCGCCGGCCTTGCTGTCGGCCATCGTGCATTCCGAAGACCGCCGATTCTGGGCCCATGGCGGGGTCGACTGGCGCGGGGTGGCCGCCAGCGCCTGGGGCAATCTGTGGAACACCCGCACCCGGGGCGCGTCCACGGTCACGATGCAGCTGGCCGGCCTGCTGGACGCCGATCTGGCCCGGCCCTCCCAGGGCCGCACTGTGGTGGCCAAGGTGGGCCAGGCTTGGCAAGCACGGCAACTCGAAGCGCGCTGGCGCAAGACCGACATCCTCGAGGCCTATCTCAACCTCGTGTCCTTCCGCGGCGAACTGGTGGGCGTGCACGCCCTGTCGTGGACGCTGTTCGGCAAACACCCGCACGGCCTGGATCAGCGCGAGGCGGCCATCGCCGCCGCCTTGGTGCGCGGGCCCAACGCCACGCCGGCCGTCGTGGCCCAGCGCGCCTGCCAGGTCTGGCAGGACATGCAGGCCCCGGTGCGGCCTGCGCCCGGGGCTGGCTGTGCGGCCCTGCGGCTCATGACCGAATCGGCCCTGCAGCGACAAGGCGGGGCGCCACCGGGCGACGCACTGGCGCCCCATCTGGCTCGGCGGCTGGTCCAGGATGCGCGGGCGGCCGGCTGGGGCGGCGCCGCCCGGCCCTGGCCGGCGCGCTGGACCACGCCGCTCGATGCACGCATCCAGCGGCTGGCCCTCGAGGCCCTGCGCCGCCAGCTCGCCGAGTTGCAGCACCGCCAGGTCGAGGATGGCGCCGTGCTGGTGCTCGACAACGCCACCGGCGAGGTCCGCGCCTGGGTGGGGTCTGGCGGCAGCCTGTCGGCGGCCCGTGATGTCGACGGCGTGCTGGCGCGCCGCCAGAGCGGCTCCACCCTCAAGCCCTTCGTGTACGAGCTCGCCTTCGAGCGCCGCGTGCTCACACCCGCCAGCCTGCTGCATGACGCCCCGGTGCAGCTGCACACCGCTGCGGGCATGTACCGGCCTCGCAATTACGACCATCAGTTCAAAGGCTGGGTGTCGGTGCGTCAGGCCCTGGGCAGCAGCCTCAACATCCCGGCGGTGAGGGCCGGTGTGCTGCTGGGCCCCGAAGCCCTGGTGCAGCGCTTCAACGCCCTGGGCCTGGGGCTCACGCAGACGGGCGGCTTCTACGGGCCCGGCGTGGCCCTGGGCAGTGCCGAAGTCACCTTGCTGGACCTCACCAACGCCTACCGCAGCCTGGCGCGCGGCGGGCTGTGGAGCCCTGTGCGCGTGCACGGTGACGGCAGCCCGCTGGCCCAGCCGGTGCCGCGAGCCCGACGCGTCCTGCAGGCCGATGCGTCCCACCTGGTCACCGACATCCTGGCCGACAACAACGCCCGAGCCGCCACCTTCGGGCTCGACAGCGTGCTGGCCACCCGCGGCTTTGCCGCGGTCAAGACGGGCACCAGCAAGGACCTGCGCGACAACTGGTGCGTGGGCTTCAGCGACCGCTACACCGTGGGCGTGTGGATCGGTAACGCCAGCGGCGAACCCATGCAGCAGGTCAGCGGTGTCACCGGGGCGGCCCCCATCTGGTCGGCCCTGATGCGCGAGCTTCATCGCGAACGCCCGTCGCGGGCACCGGCCCCGCCCCCGGGGCTCGAGTCGCTGGCGGTGCGCTTCGAAGGCCCGGGCGGGGCCGCGGTCGAGCCCCCGCGCACCGAGTGGTTCGTGGTCGGAACGGCCCAGCCCGTGTTCCGTGCCGACGCCCCCGTGCCGCGTCGCGCCATCGACAACCCGCAGGACGGCAGCATCTACGCCATCGACCCTGACATGCCGCCGCGCACACAGCGGGTGGTGTTCAGCAGCGCGCTGCCATCGCAACGGCCTCAGCCAGCGCTGAGCTGGTGGCTCGATGGCCGCCGCCTGGGGCAGGGGCCTCAATGGGCGTGGATGCCCTGGCCCGGCCGCCACCAGCTCGAACTGCGGCAGGGTCCTGTCGTGCTGGATCGGGTGCAGTTCGAGGTGCGCGGCGCGGGCGTCAAACCCGGCGCCGTGCCCCCCCGCTGATCAGCGCGTGCGACCGCTGCGCTTGCCTGCCACCTTGGCGGGCGCGGCGGGCGGCGCCGATCGCAGCGCCGACTTGACCTCCTGGATGTAGCTGTTGCTCACCCAGCCCTCGACATCGGTCTTGCCGATGACCTCGACCCGGCTCCAGCGGTCCAGCGGCTCCAGCAGGATCAGCTCGGTGCCCTTCTTCAGCGCGGGCGCCACGGTCGGGGCGCTGGCATCGGGGGCCTGCCGGATGTTGAGCGATGTGGCCGTGACCACGAAGTGCGCCGGCTCGTCCTGATCGCGGCCCAATGCATGGCCGCGCACGCTCTGCAGCGGGAAGGCCGGGCCGGGATCGGTCTTGCGGCCACGGGCAATGTCCTCGTGGCCCAGCACGTCTTCCAGCCCGTAGTGCGCCACCAGCAGCTCGGCGAGCTCCAGGGCGCGCTCGATCTGCACCTCGGTGTAGGTGTGCCAAGGCTGCACGCCGCCGCCGTGCTTGTGCTCGGCCAGCAGCACTTCGCTGTCGGGGTAGACCTTGCCGAACCACGCCTGGTACTGGCTGCCCACCTTCTTGAACAGCCCGGCGTTGTCCATCTCGATGCCGATCGAGTGGTTGTTCAGGCCCACCAGCCCGTTCCACTGGCTCACGCCGGCATGCCAGGTGACCTGGTTGAACGGGGCCAGCTGCACGATGCTGCCGTCGCGCCCCAGCACGATGTGCGCCGAAGCATTGCCCGACGGCTTCTGGGTGCACAGCGATTCGACCGAACTGGCGGCCGAGCGACCGGCGGTGTAATGAAGCACCAGAAAGCGCGGCTTGAGCAAGCCGCCATGGTTGGGGGTCTGCCGAAAGCTCACACCCTCGCCCACCAGCAGGTGCTTGTCGTTGATCTTCAAAGGCATGTCGCGTCTCCGTGGGGTCAGACCTTGAACGGCCGCTGGGCCTTGAAGCGGCTCACTGGGCCCAGGGTGAAGAGGTTGGGCGATTGCGTGGCCGGCAGGCCAGCGCGGATCAACTGGTGAAACCGCACATGGCTGCCCTTGTAGCGGCCTTCGTCCCACACGCGCAGCAGCTGTTCGGTGAACGCCCCGTTGTGGTCGCCGTCCATCGCGGTCTGGTTGTCCTGGCACCCCGAGATCAGGATCACGCTGGCCTGCATCTTCTGCGCGATGCTCTCCACGCGGGCCGATGCGGTGTCCAGCGTGGCCAGCACCGCGTCCGGGTCCACCGGGCGCTCGCCAGCCGACTTGGCCACGGCCTTTTGCAGGTCGTCGTAGAACGCCTGGTGTTGCAGGTAGGTGCGACGCGCCACGCCAGAGGGCATCAGGCGTGGACGCGGGGCGCCGGGCGCTACACCCAGGGACGGCAGGGCGGCGCGGGTCACCGTGCCGCTGTGACAGCTGTCCGACAGCACCAGGATGCGCACGCCCTTGGCGAACTTCGACAGCTCCAGGTAGAGCTCGTCATCGATCAGCTGCCCGTCATACAGGCACCAGGTCTCGTCCTTCTTGTCGGCCTCCTCGCCCGTCACATCGGTGACCTGGCCGCCGTGGCCCGAATAGCTCAGCACGAACAGGTCGCCCGCGGCCAGCGCCTTGGCCGCGGCCCGGATGCCCGACAGCACCTTGGTGCGCGTGCCCTGCTTGGTCAGCAGCACGGTGGGCTTGAGGCCTTGGCTGCGCGCGATGTCGGCCAGGTCCAGCGCGTCGAACTCGCAGGCGGCCAGCTCGCCATCCCAGCCACCATAGTGCTTGGGGTTGACGAAGTTCAGGCCGATGTGCAGCGACAGGCCCTTGCCCTTGGGCGTGCCCTTGTCGGTGGTGGCAGAAGTGGACGAAGCGCTCGAAGCCTTGTGCTTCGAGCCGGAGGCGCGGACCGTCATGGATGCTCCCGTCATGCGGTGGTTGACTGAAAAACTGTAGTGAGAGGGCGCCCTGTCGGCGAGCCCCAGTCCTAGGGATGGCCTCGGACCCGGCAAGTATTGCAGCGCCCAGGCATACTGGGCTGTTTCACGTCAAGAAAGCCGGCCTGTTGCAGACCGGTCACCCTCACCATGTTGCCGCCCACCCTCAGCCGTGGCCAGGAACGTCTGCTTCTGTGGACCCTGGCGGCCGTGCAGTTCACCCACATCGTCGACTTCATGGTGATGATGCCGCTGGGGCCGCAACTCACGCGCCTGTTCCAACTCACCGACGCCGAGTTCGGCGTGCTCGTGTCGGCCTACTCGCTGGCTGCCGGTGTCTCGGGCCTGCTGGCCTCGCTGGTCATCGACCGATTCGACCGACTGCGGGCGCTGCTCGTGCTGTATGCCGGTTTTGCCCTGGCCACGCTGGCCTGTGGCGTGGCGCCCACCTACCTCACGCTGATGCTGGCGCGGGTGGCGGCCGGTGTGTTCGGCGGCGTGCTCGGGGCTTTGGTGCAGACCATCGTGGGTGACGTCATCCCCTTCGAGCGGCGTGGCCAGGCCATGGGTGTCGTGGCCTCGGCGTTCTCGGTGTCGACGGTGGCCGGCGTGCCGTTGTCGCTGTGGCTGGCCAGTCGCTGGGGCTGGCACATGCCTTTCATCAGCATCGCCGCCGTGTCGGCGTTCATCTGGCTGGCCGCGTGGCGCACGGTGCCCAGCCTGTCGGGGCACCTGTCGGGTCAGGTGGCGCAAAGCAACTGGCAGCGCCTGCGCGCGGTGCTGGCCGAGCCCAACCACTGGCGGGCCTTCGGGCTGTCATCGCTCATGGTGGCCGGCAGCTTTGCCATCATCCCCTACATCACCATCTACACCACCAGCAACACGGGCCTGACGGCCGAGCAGGTGCCGCTGGTCTACCTGGTCGGTGGCGTGGCCACGCTGTTCACCGCGCGCCTGTGGGGGCGGCTGGCTGACCGCCACGGCAAGGTGCAGGTGTTCCGCGGCCTGTCGCTGGTCGCGGTGCTGCCCATGCTGGCGCTCACCCACCTGCCGGTCGTGCCCCTGTGGGTGCTGCTGTGTGTGACCACGGCGTTCTTCGTGTTCGTGTCCGGCCGCATGGTGCCCGGCATGGCCCTGCTCACTGCAGCCACCCGCCCCGAACTGCGCGGGGGCTTCATGAGCGTCAACGGCGCCTTGCAGTCGGCCGCCATGGGGGTGGCCTCGTGGGTGGGTGGACTGCTCATTTCGCGTGCCGACACCGGCCGTGTCGTCGGCTATCCCGCCTGCGGCTGGCTGGCGCTGGCGGCCACGCTGGTGATGGTGTGGTGGGTCGGCCGATTGCAGGTGCACACCGGGCCGCTGGGCCTGGACAGCCGCAAGCCGGCGTGACCGCCCGCGCGTCCGAACGTGCGCCCGACTTGAGGCGTCAAGGATCTGAAACGACCGTTTGCGGGCTTTATTAACGAAGCTCAATCGATAGATACAAACACTGGTGTCATGGACTTGTCATCCACCTGAAACAGGGGCACACTGACCTTCCGGTTGACGGTCTGTCTCGCAGGGTTTGAAGGCCCTCTCCGACAGCACTCGAGGCGGGCCCACCGGGTGTTCCAACCCTCTGCCCTCGAAAGGAGGCGGTATGAATCTGACGATCAGTGGCCATCATCTTGAAGTGACTCCTTCTCTGCGCGAATACGTGCTGACCAAGCTGGAGCGAGTCACAAGGCACTTCGATCAGGTGGTGGACGTGACCGTTCTGCTGAGTGTCGAAAAGCAAAAGGAGAAGGATCGTCGGCAAAAGGCCGAAGTCAATCTGCACGTCAAGGGCAAGGACATCTTCGTCGAGACCGCCCACGAGGATCTGTACGCCGCCATCGACCAGTTGATGGACAAGCTCGACCGCCAGGTCGTCCGTCACAAGTCCAAGGTTCAGGATCACCACCACGCCGCGCTGAAGCGTCAGCACGACGGCGCCTGGGAAGGACTCCAATAACACCATGCTGCTGCACGCTGTTCACCCCATGCTTGGTGTGAGTTGAATGCGGGACGCCCGCGCAGCGAGGCACCAAGTTAACGGCCCTTCGGGGCCGTTTTTCATGGCTGGCCGGTTTGTCGTCGGCGCACACTGGAGGCGCGTTGTGGGCTTGTACACACTTTGGAGCGAATGTGGTGTCCCGCACTTGCTGCGGTGCAGCAAGCGGTGCAAAATCCCCTCAACCCGGTGGTGCCAGAACCCTGTCTGATTCGGGCCCAGGTTTCTATAATCCGCCGCTCATCCGCCTCGGAAGTGGGGGACAAGGTCTCAACCGTCGCCCCCGCTGTTAATGATGAACAGACTTTCCGCCATCCTCCCCGCCGGCCAGGTGCTGGTGGATGTGGACGCCAGCAGCAAGAAGCGCGTCTTCGAGCATGCGGGGTTGTTGTTCGAAAACCATCACGCGATCGCGCGTGCCACCGTCACCGACAACCTCTTTGCGCGCGAGCGCCTGGGGTCGACCGGTCTTGGCCACGGCGTGGCCATCCCCCACGGGCGGATCAAGGGCCTGAAGAACCCGCTGGCGGCTGTCATCCGGCTCAGCCAGCCCATTCCCTTCGACGCCCCGGACGACGAACCCGTCAGCTTGTTGATCTTCCTGCTGGTGCCCGAGGCCGCCACCCAGCGCCACCTCGAAATCCTGTCCGAAATTGCCGAGCTGCTGTCGGACCGCGAGTTGCGTGAACGCCTCAAGACCGAGACCGACGCGGCCAAGGTGCATGAGATGATCGAGCGCTGGCAGCCGCTCAAGTCGGTCGCCTGACCCCCAGCCCGACCCGACAGGACCCCAGCCCACGTGAGCGCCCTCGATCTCGCCGTCATCAGTGCCGAAGTCCTGTTCGAGGCCAATCGAGAGGCATTGCGCTGGGAATGGATCGCGGGTCATGCCCACCCCGAACGACGATTTGACGAGGTCGCCGTTCAGACGGCGCAGTCGGCGGCCGATCTCGTCGGTTACCTGAACTACATCCACCCCTACCGGGTGCAGATCGTCGGGGTGCGGGAATCGGCCTATTTCGAGTCGTCCAGCCCTGAAGACCAGGAGCGGCGCATCCAGCGCATCGTCACCCTCGAGCCCCCCGTGGTGGTCGTGGCCGATGGGCAGGCCCCGTCCGACAAGCTCGTGGCCATGTGCGGCCGTGCCGGTATCCCCTTGTTCGTCACGCGCGAACCCGCCGGCCACGTCATCGACGTGCTGCGCAGCTACCTCACCCAGCACTTTGCCGAGCGCATCACCCGCCATGGCGTGTTCATGGACATCCTGGGACTGGGTGTGCTGCTCACGGGTGAATCCGGCCTGGGCAAGAGCGAACTGGGCCTTGAACTCATCTCGCGCGGCCATGGCCTGGTGGCCGACGACGCCGTCGACCTCTACCGCGTGTCGCGCAGCGCCATCGAAGGCCGCTGCCCCGAGTTGCTGCGCAACCTGCTCGAAGTGCGCGGCATCGGCCTGCTCGACATCAAGGCCATCTTTGGCGAAACCGCCGTGCGCCGCAAGATGCGGCTCAAGCTCATCGTGCACCTGGTGCGCAAGGAAACCATGGAGCGCGAGTTCGAGCGCCTGCCCTACGAACCCCTGTACGAAGAGGTGCTGGGCGTGCAGGTGCGCAAGGTGGTCATCGCGGTGGACGCCGGTCGCAACCTGGCCGTGCTCGTCGAAGCGGCCGTGCGCAACACCGTGCTGCAACTGCGCGGCATCGACACCTACAAGGAATTCATCGAGCGGCACCAACGGGCCATGGAGCGCGGCGCCCTCGACTGAGTCGGCTCGGTCCGATCAGCGGCCGTGGTGGTGGCCGTGCGAGTGGCCGGGTGTGCGGGCTTGCTGGCATTCGGGCTTGTCGCACACCACGTACAGCGACAGCGCGTGGTCCTGCAGCACGTAGCCGCGTTCCATGGCGATCGCCTGCTGACGCGCCTCGATCTCCGCGTCGAAGAACTCCTCGACCTTGCCGCACACCACGCACACCAGGTGATCGTGGTGCTTGCCCTCGTTGAGTTCGAACACGGCCTTGCCGGCTTCGAAGTGGTTGCGCGACAGGATGCCGGCCTGCTCGAACTGCATCAGCACCCGGTACACCGTGGCCAGGCCGATGTCCGAGCCCTCGTTGAGCAGGATCTTGAACACGTCCTCGGCCGTCATGTGGCGCTGGGGCGAGCGCTGGAACACCTCCAGGATCTTGATCCGGGGCAGGGTGGCCTTCAGGCCGCTGTTCTTGATTTCTTCGGCGTTGGTCATGGCGGGCTTTCGCGGGTCGAGCAGGGTCGCGCACCCCGCTAGAATGGCCGATGATATCGGGATGCTCCAAGGCGTGTGGCCCTTGGGGGCATCCCTCGTGTTCCTGCGTCTGAAAGGACTGCGTCCTGTGCTGATGACTCTCTCGCGTTCCCCGGCTGGCCGCCGGTCGGTGTCCTCCTCGCGCCTGTCGCTTCTGGCCCTGGTGCTGACCCCCCTGTGCCTGGGCGGCTGCAGCCTGTTTCGTGGCGCGAACACCGGTGCCCTGAGCAGCCCCGAGACCATGTTCGGCCTGCTCAAACCTTACCGCATGGAAGTGGTGCAGGGCAACGTGGTCACCCAGGAGGTCATGGCCCAGATTCAGCCCGGGCTCGGTCGCAACCAGGTGCGCGACATCCTGGGCACGCCCATGCTCGCCGACATCTTCCACGCCGATCGCTGGGATTACGTCTTCACCATCGCCCGCCAGGGGGTGACCCCGCAGCAGCGCCGCGTCACCGTGTTCTTCAAGAACAACGTGGTCGAGCGCTTCGAGGCCGATCCGCTGCCCAGCGAGCGCGAGTTCGTGGCGTCCATCTCCAAACCCCAGACGCTCAAGGCCCCGGCGCCCGACCTCACGGCCGACCAGGTCGCCAAGCTGCCGGTGCCCGAGAAGACCGACACCCGGCCGCAGGTGCCACAAGGCGCGGCACGCGACTACCCGCCGCTCGAAGCCGGTCGCTGAACGGCGACCCCGACGACCCCGATTGCCCCGAGTCATTCATGACCCCCAACACCACCATCGACACCCCTCCCTACGGTGTGGCCGTGGCCGGCGCCAGCGGCCGCATGGGCCGCATGCTCGTTGAAGCCGTGCTCGCCGCCGACGACTGCAAGCTCGCCGGGGCGCTGGACGTGCCCGGCAGCCCCGCCGTCGGCGTCGACGCCTCGGCCTTCCTGGGGCAGGCCAGTGGCGTGGCCATCGCCTCCGATCTGGCCACCGGTCTGGCCCAGGCCCAGTTCCTGATCGACTTCACCCGCCCGGAAGGTACGATGCAGCACCTGCGGCACTGCCGCGACAACGGCATCAAGCTGGTCATCGGCACCACCGGGTTCAGCGACGCCCAGAAGGCCGAGATCGCCGATGCCGCCCGCGACATCGCCATCATGATGGCCCCCAACATGGCCGTGGGTGTCAACGTGGTGCTCACCCTGCTGCGCCAGGCGGCCAAGGCGCTGAGTCATGGCTACGACATCGAGATCATCGAAGCCCACCATCGCCACAAGGTCGATGCCCCCAGCGGTACGGCCCTCAAGATGGGTGAGGTGGTGGCCGACGCGCTCGGACGCGACCTCAAGGAGTGCGCCATCTACGGCCGTGAAGGCGTGACCGGCGAACGCGACCCCAGCACCATTGGTTTTGCCACCGTGCGGGGCGGCGACATCGTGGGCGACCACACCGTGCTGTTTGCCGGCATCGGCGAGCGCATCGAAATCACCCACAAGTCCTCCAGCCGGGCCACCTACGCGCAGGGCAGCCTGCGGGCCGTGCGCTTCCTGGCCCATCAGCCCCACGGGCTGTTCGGCATGGACGACGTGCTGGGTCTGAAGTAAGGCCGGCGATGGACGGCCTTCAGCACCTCTGGGAGCAGGGCGATGCCGTGTCGCAAGGCGTCGCCGTGCTGCTGCTGCTCATGTCGATCTCGGCCTGGGTGGTCATCGCCTGGAAGGGCTGGCTGCTCGGCCGCGCACGCAAGGACATCGATGCCGGCATGCGCCGCTTCTGGCAGGCCAGCGACCTCGATGCCGCTGCGCGCGACCTCGGTGGCGTCGACCGCGAACGCGTGCTGCTGCCCCTGGTCGAGGCCGCCCGGGCGCCCGAGCCGGCCGGCTCGCTCGAAGCCCGGGCCGAGCCCCAGGCCCGCCTGACGCGCCGCCTGCGCGACAGCCTGCACGACGTCATGACCCGACTGCAGTCCGGGCAGGTGCTGCTGGCCTCCGTGGGGGCCGTGTCGCCCTTCGTGGGCCTGTTCGGCACCGTCTGGGGCATCTACCACGCCATGATGGGCATCAGCGCCGAAGGCTCGGCCAGTCTCGACAAGGTCGCCGGCCCGGTGGGTGAGGCCCTCATCATGACGGCCGCAGGTCTGGCGGTGGCCATCCCGGCCGTGTTGGCCTACAACATCTTCGGCAAGATCGTGTCGGCCTGCGAGGCCGATCTCGAGGGGTTCGCGCACGACCTGCGCGAAACCCTGCTGGCCGGCGAGGCCTGAACGGCCACAGCCCTGGGGGGACCTGGAACATGGCATTCGGTCGGCTCGAGCGCCCCCAGGGCTCCACCCCCATGTCGGACATCAACATGACGCCGCTCATCGACGTCATGCTCGTGCTGCTGGTCATCTTCATGCTGACTGCGCCGCTGATGACCTCCAGCCTCAAGCTGGATCTGCCCAAGACCGAAGGCACGCGCCCGCAGGAGCCCAACCCCGAGGCCGTGCGCCTGACGCTGCTGGCTTCGGGCGAACTGCGCTGGGACGACGAGGCCTTGAGCCTGGAGGCGGCTCGCGAACGCCTTGAGCCCCTGCGCGGCAGCAAGACCGAGATCCACCTCAAGGCCGACCAGGCCGTGCCCTACGGCCGTGTGGCCGAAGTGCTGGGCCTGTTGCAGCAGGCCGAACTGCACCGCATCGCCTTCATGGCCGACCCGCGGGGTGCCGGTGGCGGGGTTGCGGCCCCCGGCACAACGGCCGCACCGGCGCCCGCTCCGCAGCCTGCACCCGCGCGCTGACCCCCGGGGTTTCGGGCTTGATTCCATCCGGTTTAACGCATATCGTGCGGGCGTCAACCTGAGACACTCAGCCATGCACGTCCTGCCCCCTGCGCCGCTGTCCGCGTATTCGGACCTGGTGGCTCATCTGTACCGCGCCGTCCTGGAGCCGGCCGAGCTGGGCGTGGCCATGCGCCGCATCGACACCTGGCTGGGTGTCGATTCGAGCTACCTCGTCGGCTGGGACACCACCCGCCGCGTGCCGCGCATGCAGGTCGTCAACGAGCAGGGGGGGCTGGACCATGTCGACCCCGAGTATGTCCAGCACTACAGCCTGATCGACCCCCGACGCCAGCGTCTGGACGAGGAGCCCATGGGCCGGCTCATGACCTGCCTGCGCCACTTCGACGATCGCTACGTGCAACGCAGCGAGTTCTTCCAGAAGTTCCTGCTCCCGCGCGGTCGCCGCTACAGCATGGGTGCGCACCTGCACCAGGACGAACGGTTCAACTTCTATCTGGCCTTCTACCACGCGGTTGGCCGCGAGCCCTTTGCCGACGAGCAGGTCGAGCGCGCCCAGAGCCTGGTGCCGCATTTCACGCAACTGGCGCGCCTGATGGTGCAGCACGAAGGCCTGCGCATGGCCAGCCATGTCGGTGAGCGGGCGCTCGATGCCCTGGACCCGGGCCTGTTCGTGCTCGACGCGTCACTGGACCTGGTGTTTGCCAACCGCCGCGGCGAAGCCTTGCTGCGCGACGGCCAGTGGCTGCGCAGCCAGGGCGGGCGCCTGCGGCCCGGCCACGGCCTGGCGGGCACACTCGACGCCCTGCTGTCTCAGGTGGCGGCCACGGGTCAGCCTGGCAGCCTGGTGTTGCGCCGCCCGGCAGCCCTGGGTGAAGACACCGCCAGCTGGTGCGGCCTGACGGCGCTGGCCCTGCCCCCGGGCACCGGCTCGGCGCTCTCCACCCTGTTCGCGCCCGCTCGGGTGCTGCTGATCGCCTCGCAACCCGACACCCAGCGCTCGGTCACGGCCCAGCAGTTGATGCAGTTGTTCGGTCTCACGCAGGCCGAGGCGCGCCTGGCGCAGGCGCTGGTGCGAGGTCAGTCGGTGGACGACTATGCCGACACGCAAGGCCTGGCCCTGCCTACCGTGCGCTCGCAGGTGCGGGCCGTGCTGGCCAAGACCGAGGCCCCGCGCCAGCAGGACCTCGTGCGCATGCTGGCGCAATTGCCTTCAGCGCGAACGCCTGTCGGCCATTGACCACAACGCACGCCCGCGCTGGCGTTTCCAGGGTTCGCCGCAAGCCACGGTGGCCCGAGCCGGTGGACAATGGGTCATCGCGTTGCCGAAGGTTCCCACTGCATGACTGCTGGATTCACGGAGGCACCCAAGTGTGCCTCTCAACGGTTTGACGATGCCCAGGCAGCGTTCGACCATGTGCTGGCCCTGTACCGCGGGCAGGTGTCCTACCTGAGAGACGCCCTGCGGCGTTTCGTGGCCGGCGAGGCCTTCACCCAGCCCGTGCGCGCCAAGTACCCCTTCGTGCGCATCGTCATCGACACGGTGGCCCGCGCCGACTCCCGCCTGGCCTACGGTTTCGTGGCCGGTCCGGGCACCT
>Ga0255182_1000577_pt1 | contig 23029 bp, 20 predicted proteins | sample Atl_UVDOM_RepA_8_FD_188420 | JGI IMG/M metagenome (GOLD analysis project Ga0255182, IMG submission 188420) | Freshwater microbial communities from Altamaha River, Georgia, United States - Atl_UVDOM_RepA_8d | ecosystem: Environmental > Aquatic > Freshwater > River | place: USA: Georgia...
CGGCTCGAGGGCGCGGCAGTCGCCGGCCTTGAGCTTCTGCAGCAGCTGCGTGATGTAGCCGAGCTGCACTTCGGAGATGCGGATCACCGAGAAATTGCCGATCGGGCTGTTCGGGCCGCACAGCATGAAGAAGTTGGGAAAGCCGGGCAGGGCCACCGAGCGATAGGCGGGCGTCGCCTCCGCCCAGGCTTCGTCCAGCGTCAGGCCGTCGCGGCCGGTGATCTTCATCGGGCGCATGAAATCGTGCGCGCGGAAGCCCGTCGCGAGCACCAGCACGTCGAGTTCGTGGAGCCTGCCGTCGCGCGTGCGCACGCCCCCCGCCTCGATGCGCTCTATGCCTTCGGTCACGAGCGCCGCGTTCGGGCGCTGGATCGCGGGGTAGAAAGTGTCGGACATGATCAGGCGCTTGCAGGCCGCCCGGTAATCGGGCGTCAGCTTCGCGCGCAGCACGGGGTCGTGCACGTTCTGCTCGAGGTTCATGCGGCAGTAGTGCTCGATCTTGCGCTGCTCCTCCTCGTTGCCGATCACGGCCTCGGCGAAGGTCGCGCGGAAGCGATCCTGCCAGTAGTCGTAGACCTCGCGCATCTTCCCGGGGTTGGCGCGGAACTCTTCGCGCTGTGCCTCGGTGTACGGCGTGTTGGGATAGGCGAGCACCCACTGCGCGGTGCGCTGGAACAGCGAGAGGTGCGCCACGCGGTCGACGACCGCGCCCGTGATCTGCGCCGCGGTGGAACCGGTGCCGACGAGGCCGACCCGCTTGCCGTCCAGGCTCACGGACTCGTCCCAGCACGCGCTGTGGAAACAGGGACCGGCGAAGTCGTCGAGGCCGGGAATGTCGGGCCAGGCGGGCCGGTGCAGGAAGCCGGTCGCGGCGATCACCGCATCGAAGCGCTCCTCGCCGCCGTCCGCGAGGCCCAGGCGCCAGCCACCGTCGGCGTAGTCCGCGCGCACGATCTCGCTGTTCAGGCGCACGAGGCGCGCGACATCGTATTTCGCGACGACACGCTCGAAATAGGCCTGGATCTCCGGGCCGAACGCGAAGAGGTGGCTCCACTCGGGGTTCGGCTCGAAGGCATACGTGTAGCTGTGCGATGGGACGTCGCAGGACAGGCCCGGGTAGCGGTTCTCCCGCCAGGTGCCGCCGATGCGGTCGGCCTTCTCGAAAATCGTGATGTCGTCGAAACCGGCTTCGCGCAGCTTGATGCCGCACAGGATGCCGGACATGCCGGCGCCGATCACCGCGACGCGAAACGGTCTGCCGGGCGGGTTCATGGCGCGTCGTCCTCCATGTCGCTCTGGTAGGCGATGTCGTTGGAGATCCGCTCCCAGATGTGGCGCGCGGCCGGCCGTTCGCGCTCCTCGCAGATATGTCCGACGAGGCCCGCGGCGCGGCTGATGACCGCGATGCCACGCATCACCGCCTGCGGAATGCCGATTTCGCCGAGTACCGCGGCGATCGCGCCGGTCGCGTTGATCGTCAGGTGCCTGCCGTAGGCGCGATCGATTTCACTGCTGAGGGTCAGCAGCGCGTCGATGTGATGGCCAGCCACGCCCTCGGCGCGCGCGATTTCGAACAGGCGCGGCGAGCGCGGATCGTCGGGCCGATGGATCGGATGCCCGAAACCGTGCAGCGGGCGACGCGTCGCGTGATGACGCTCGGCGATGGCGCGAGCGCGCGCCTCGACGCCTTCCGGCGCGCCGAGCATCTCGTCGATCAGGGCCGCGCAGCCTTCCATCGTGCCGATGAAGGTGCTGCCGACGCCGAGCAGGCCGGCGGCGACGGCGGACTGCAGCGCTTCCGGCGCCGAGTCGTAGATGAGGCGCGTGGTGATCGCGCTCGGCGTCATGCCGTGCTCCATCAGGGTCACCAGCACCGCGTCGAGCACGGCGGTCTGGGTCCGCGTCGGGCGCCGGCGCAGCAGGTGGAAGAGGATCATTTCCGTGAAGCTCATCCTGCCCATGAGATCGTTCACGAGGTCAGCGTCACGGATGACGATGCGCTCGGCCGTGGAATACGAGATGCCGGTCGTGGGCGTTGGCTTGCCTGTGCTCATCTGAACCTTTCGTCGAATGGAGGGCCCGCGGACGGGTGCCGCGCACGGGACGGGATTCTACCGGCAAACGGCCGCGGCCGACCCGACGGGCGGCGCCCCGGACATGCCTCGATTGAAGGAAGCGTCCGACGCGGCGCGGATAGCCAAGCGGCGGGACGCCCCGCTACCATCAGGTCTCCCCGATCCGGAAGAGGAGGCGACCTTGGAACCCTTGCGCGGCATTCGCATCATCGAAGTCACGACCAACGCCTCCGGGCCGCTCGCGACGGGCATCCTCGCCGACCAGGGCGCGGACGTCATTCGCCTCGAGACCATCGGCGCCGGTGACCCGTCGCGCCACGTCGGCGGCGTGCGTGGTGGCGTCACCGGTTACACCGCCTACCTCAATCGCAACAAGCGTTCGATGGCGGTCGATCTCAAGAACCCGAACCTGCGCGAACCGCTGCGCCGGCTCATCGCGACCGCCGACGTCTTCGTGCAGAACTCACGGCCCGGCGCGCTCGACCGCTACGGCTACGGCTACGAAGCACTGCACGCGGAACACCCCGACCTGATCTACGTGTCGATATCGGGCTTCGGCGCGACGGGCCCCGCCGCGCACCAGCGCGTCTACGACCCGGTCATCCAGAGCGTCGCGGGTTTCGCCGCCGCGCAGACGACGAACGGCGTGCCGGATCTCGTGAAGACCGTCGCGAGCGACAAGGTCGCGGCGCTGACGGCCGCGCAGGCGATCTCGGCCGCGTTGTTCGCCCGCGAGCGCGGCCTCAGCCGCGGCCAGCACGTCGAGCTGTCGATGCTCGACGCGAGCCTCGCCTTCCTGTGGCCGGAGGTCTACTGGAACCACAGCTTCGTCGGCGTCGAGGGCTTCACGCCCAAGCCGCTGATCGCGGAGTTCTATCGCCTGCTGCCGACGCAGGACGGTTACATCACGTTGATCGTCGTCGGCGACGACGAGTTCAAAGGCGCCTGCGATGCGCTGGAACTGCCGGGGCTGCTCGCTGAGCCGAAATTCCGCACGCTGTCGGACCGTTTCGCGAACTACGGCGACCTCTTCGCCGAGTTCGAGAAGGGCACCGTGCGCCTGACGACCGCCGAGATCGTCGCGCGCATGGACAAGGCCGGCGTGCCCTGCGCGAAGGTCAACACGCTCGACGAGGTGATCGCCGACCCGCGCGTGACCGCGCGCGAGAGCGTCATCGAATACGAACACCCACAGGCCGGACGCCTGCGCCAGGCTCGGCCCGCCGCGATCTTCGGCGGTGAGCCGAACGGGGTGCGCCTGCCGTCGCCCCTGCTCGGCGAGCACACGGTGGAAGTGCTGCGGTCGGTTGGCTGCGATGACCGGGAGATCGAGGCGCTGCGCGCGGCCGGCGCGATCAACTGACGCGTCCCGGCGCGCCTCTTGGCCAGGACGCGCCGGACGGAACCACCGCCATCCCACAGGAAAAGGAGCTTCCCATGCGAAAAACCCTGCTTTGCGGCGCGCTCGGCCTCGCGCTCGCCGTCCCGGCCGGCGCCGAGGTCGGCGTGTCGATACGTATCGGTGAACCTGGCTTCTACGGCGCAATCGACATCGGGGATTTTCCGAGCCCGCGCCTCATCTACGGCCAGGCCAGGCTCGTCACGCCGGGACCGCACCGGGGCCGGCCGCTGTACCTGCACGTGCCGCCGGGCCATGCAAAGCACTGGGACAAGCACTGCCACGAGTACGACGCCTGCGCCCACCCCGTCTATTTCGTCGAGGAGCGCTGGTACAACGAAACTTACGTACCCCGCTACCGCGCCCGCCACGAGCACGACGGCGATCGGCACGGACGGGGGGATGGTAAAGGCGACGGCAAGGGCGGTGGCCACGGGCATGGCAAAGGCAAGGGTTCGGGGCAGGGCAAGGGACGCAAGGACTGAAGCCGCGCCCTGCACCGAAATTCGCCTCTCCCGCCCCGGGAGAGGCCGGCCGCGAGGCCGGGTGAGGGTGGTTTCCGAGTGGCGCTGCGCGGGCCCAGGCCACCCTCACCCGCCGCCTTCGGCGTCGACCTCTCCCGGGGCGGGAGAGGTGAAGAGTGGGTAGGTTGGGCTGACGCAGGAAGCCCAACGCACAGCGGCGACACCGGCAGACGCGCCGTGTCCGCGGTTGGGGAGGTCATTCGAGCCTTGAGTTCGTGACAGTGCCGGCAGGGCATTTTCGCCCCGCTCGCTGTTGGGCTTCCTGCGTCAGCCCAACCTACGCCCGAACTCAGATGTGACTAAGAGGCAGCCCGCTTCGGGAGAGGTGAAGCTGGAGCGGCGCAGTTATCTCAATCCCGCGCCCGGCGCCGGCCTGTCACCATCGACAGCGGGAGGTTCTCGCGCAGGCGCAGGCTCTCGACCAGCGCGGCGAGGATGTGCAGGCCGACCAGGCCGGCGAGGCCGTTCGCGATCAGTTCGTGCAGGTTCTCCAGCCACTCCTCGCCCCAGAAGTAGTCGATCTCCTCCATCATGAAGCCGGAGACGCCAAGCAGCAGCATCGACAGCATCATCAGGATCATCACGAGCCCGCCGATGGGCGAGTGTCCCAGGCGGTGGATGTCGGAGCCGCGCAGCAGCGCCGAGACGTGCGCCTTCAGCCGGGCGGGCGTCGGCCAGAAGTCGGACCACGCGGCCGCGCCGCCGGCGACGAAACCCCAGACGAAACGCACCGCGAGCCACGCCACCGCGTAGTAGCCGAGCCAGCGGTGCCAACCCTCGCCCTCCTCGGTGAGGAAGTAATTGCCGAAGAAGGCGAGGGCGAGCGACCAGTGACACAGCCGCACCAGCGGGTCCCACAGGCGCACGGTGCGCGTCACGGACTCAGCCCTCGATGTTGGTCTTGACGGCCTTGCCGCTGACCGGATCGAAATAGATTTCCACTTTCTTCCGGTCCTTGTCCCAGCCGTAGATTTCGTAGCAGTTGCCCTTCGTGACCTTGAATTTCTTGATCTCGTAGCCCTGTGCCTTCAGGCCGTCCTGGAATTTCGCCTGGTCCTGCCACTGCGCCTGGTCGGCGGTGGTGCACTCCGGACCGGCGAAGGCCAGCGGGCTCGCGAGGGCGAGTGACAACAGCAGGTAGCTCGAACGCATGAGTAGTCTCCTTGGTTTACGTATGCGCAGCCTAGCAGGCGAAGATTAAGCGATGCTTAATGCGCCGGGCGCGCGAAGGCGCGTGGCAGGCCGCCCCTCGCGCCCCTCGCGGGGGCGCGAGGGGCGGAGGGACTCAGATCGCGTTCGTGCGCAGCTGCTCGGCGATGTGCGCCGCCTGGCGCAGCGCGAGCGTGACGATGGTCAGCGTCGGCGGTGCGGCGGCGGAGGACGTGAACTGGCTGCCGTCGCTGATGAAGAGGTTGGGCACCTCGTGCGTGCGGCCGAAACGATCGCAGACACCGTCGGCCGGGTCGGCGCTCATGCGGCAGGTGCCGAGGTTGTGAATGACCGTGCGCGACTGCTTCGCGAGCGTGAAGGTGGCGCCGAGGGACTTGAAGATCTCCACGCCGTTCTTCAGCGCGTAGTCCATCAGCGCGAGATCGTTCGCGTGGTAGCGCTTGGTGACGTGCGCCACCGGCAGGCCGTGCGCGTCGCGCAGGGCGCCGTCGAGCGTGATCCGGTTGTCGGCAACCGGCATGTCCTCCCCGAGCACCGCCGCGGACACCGCGTTCGGATAGGCCTCCATCAGCTTCGCGAACTCCGTGCCGAAGCCGGCGGGATCGATCTCGTTCGGCCACGACGGCACCTGGATGCCACGCGCGACGTAAAGGAAGCCGCCGGAGAATCCGCGCGCCGGGTCGTGCGCCATGTCGTCGGCGACGAGTCCGGAGTTGGTGCTGCCCCGGTAGTTATGGACCTCGCCCGGCAGGACCGCGATGAGGCGCCCGACGAGATCGGTCATGTAGTGACGTCCGACCTGGTCGGCGCCGTTCGCGAGCCCCTGCGGGAAGCGGCCGGAGGCCGACAGCAGCAGGAGGCGCGGCGTCTCGATGCCGTTGGCGGCCACGCAGACCACGCGCGCCCGCTGGCGCTGCTCGCGGCCCTCGGCGTCCAGGTAGACGACGCCCGTCACCCGCCCGGCGGCGTCGTGCTCGATTTTCGTCGCGTGACACTGCTGGCGCAGTTCGAAGCGGCCGGTGGCGAGCGCGCGCGGGATCTCGGCGTGGGTGCTCGACCACTTGGCGCCGATCACGCAGCCGCTGGTGCAGAAGCCCATCTGCCGGCAGGCAGGCCGGCCGTCGTGCGGCACGGTGTTGATCGCGAGGTGACCGTTCGAGACCTTCTTGTAACCGCGGCGCCGCGCGCCGATCTTGAGCAGCTCGCTGTTGTTGTGGTCCGGGATGTCGGGCTTGCCGTTCAGGCCGCTGACGCCCAGGCGCTGCTCGGCCTGCGCGTACCAGGGCTCGAGATCCTCCAGCGTGATCGGCCAGTCGACGAGGCTCGTGCCCGGCAGCGCGCCGTAGGTCGTGCGCGAGCGCATCTCGTGCGCCTGCCGGCGCAGCGACACGCCGCCCCAGAAATTGGTCGTGCCGCCGACGGCCTTGGCGATCAGCACCGGCAGGTCCGGGTAGAGGTCGCCGTCGAAGCCGCGCGGGTCGCTCCAGCGCGTGCGGGCATAGAAGGCGGGCAGGTTCTGTTCGTAAATCGCCGGCTGGCCGGCTTCCAGACACACGACGCTGGCGCCGAGGCGGGTCAGTTCGGCCGACAGCGTGCCACCGCCGGCGCCGGAGCCGATGACGACGACAACCGAATCGTCGTCGCGGGCGAAAGTCTTCGTGCTCATGCGCGCGGGCCCTCCAGCCAGTCGAGTTCGACGAGAGGGCGATCGACGTAGCCGCCGAAGGGCGCCGAGGGGCCGGGGTAGTGCAGGGCCTGCCAGGTTTCGGGCGCGTAATACACCACCGAGGCGGCGGACTGGCGGGCAATCTTGAAGAAGGGCGAGCCGACGAGCGGCGCGAGCGCGGCCTCGCGGCCGGCCTGGTCGAGGTTCGCGAACCCGGCGGGCAGCGCCGCGAGACCTTCGGCGACCGGCGCGGCGGCGGCCGGATCCGCCTTCACCCGCGCTTCGATCTTCTCGACGCAGGCGAGCCAGGTCGCGTCACCGAGGAAGGCGTGCGGGAACAGGGTGCGGCAGACCGCGTGCAACTGCGCGGCGCGCAGGGCGTCCGCCGCCAGCGGGGCGCCGGTCGCGGCAAACACCCGCGCGGGCAGGCCGTGGCTGGCGAGCAGGCCGGCGGTGACCGCGCCGGCCAGCAGGCGTCGCCGGTACGGAGAGAAATTCGGATCGGAAGCGGGCATCGGGTTCACACTGGTTGGGGGCGCGTCCCACCGACGCCGCCTGGGACGGAAACATGCCAGCCCGGGGCGGGGCGCGGGTTGACCTGGATCAGGGACGGCGGCGTCCGGTCCACCTCGTGTGGCGGGGCGCGCGACGGGTACCGCCGGGGGTCTGTTATGCTCGCCGCGACTTCCCGCGGAACGCAGCGATGAGCGAACTCGACATCTACCGTCAGCAGGGGTTCGGCCACGAAGTGGGCTTCGGCGCGCGGCCGGCGCTGCTCGTCGTCGACTTCGTCGTCGGCTTCACCGACCCCGCGCAGTATGGCGGCGGCAACATCGCCGACGCGATCGCCAACACGCGGGAACTCCTCGCCGTCGCCCGCGAGTGCGGCATACCCGTCGCATACACGCGCATCGTCTACGCGGACGACGGCGCGGACAGGGGAGTGTTCTGCCGCAAGGCGCGCGGCCTCGAGCGCCTGACGGAGACCGCCCCGGGCTCGCAGATCGTCGCCGAACTCGCGCCGCGGCCCGGCGAACTGATCGTGCGCAAGACCCAGCCGTCGGCCTTCTTCGGCACGCTGCTCGCACCCTGGCTCGCCGGTCGCGGCGTCGACACCGTCGTCGTCACCGGCTGCACGACCTCGGGCTGCGTGCGCGCCTCGGTGGTTGACGCGATGAGCCACAACTTCCGCACGATAGTCGCGACCGACGGCGTCGGCGACCGCGCGCTCGCCCCGCACGAGGCGAACCTGTTCGACATGGGGCAGAAATACGCGGACCTGATGGCTTGCGCGGAGATTGCCGCGCGCCTGCGGGCGCTCGCGGGCTGAACCTCGGCCGGCGCGGGGCCCGACTCAGCGATCGGCGTCCTTCAGCGCGGAGAGAATGCGCGAGAAAGACGCCTGCAGGGTCTGCCACGCGGGCTCTTCGAGGTTGCGCGGGCGACGCAGCGGGCCGATGCGTATCGGTGTCGACGGTCGGCCCTGCTCCGCGAAGACGATGCGGTTGTCGCGCGCGGTGTCGTCGACGACGAGCAGCGCGCCGTCGAAGCTGCGCGAGATGCGGCCCACGTGCACCTTGTGCAGCGGGTGGTGCGCGTGGAGGTTGACGACGAGGATGCCGCCCGGCGTCAGCGCCTCGCAGCAGTCGTCGTAGAAGCGCTGCGAGCTCAGTGCCTCGGGCAGCCCGCTGCGGTCGTAGCCGTCGACGAGCAGCACGTCGTAGCAGGTGTCGGTCTTGCGCACGAACTCGGCGCCGTCGCCTTCAATCACGCGGAAGCGCTCGCTGTCGCGGGGCACGCGGAACTCGTCGCGCAGCGCGATCACCAGCGGGTTGATCTCGACGACGTCGATCAGGGCCTGCGGCAGGTGGCGGTGGCAGAACTTCGCCAGCGAACCGCCGCCCAGCCCGATCATCAGGATGCGCTTGGGCGCCGGCTCGAACAGCAGGAAGCCCATCATCATCCGCGTGTAGGCGAGATTGAGCGTGTCCGGCTGCCGCACGTCCATGCGGCTCTGCACTTCGCTCATCGAGAAATGCAGGGTCCTGGTGCCCGCGGTCTCCTGCACGAACGGGCGCGCGTGGTCTCCGGGCGGCTGCCTGGTCATCGAAGGGGCATCGCGCGACTGCGCGTGGTCGAGGTCGGACGGGCGGGATGGTGCATGTCCGCCAATTGTAATGCAGCGCGGGGGCATGCCGCGCGGGTGCCCGGCAGGTCGGGCGCGCGTCAGTCGGGCAGGCTTGCGATGCGACGGGGCGTGTCCTGCGCTTCCGCCTCGGGCCCCGGCCCGCACGGTGGCGCGACCGGGGTCGTGACCAGGTCCGACAGATCGTCCCGCCCGGCGGCGTCGGCAAGTGTCGCGGCGCGCAGGAAAGAGTCGACCCACCAGAACACGTCGCGGCGCTGCATCTCGCGCCGCATGCGCCGCATCCGGCGCATGCGCTCGGCGCGATCCATGCGGCAGGCGCGGTAAATCGCGTCGGCCGTGCCCTCGATGTCGTGCGGGTTGACCAGCAGCGCGCCGTGCCGGCACTGGGCCGCCGCGCCGGCGAACTCGCTCAGGATCAGCACGCAGTCCTCTTCGATGCTCGCCGCGCAGTACTCCTTGGCGACGAGGTTCATGCCGTCCTTCAGCGGGGTGACCAGCGCGATGCTCGCCGCGCGGTAGTAGGCCGAGAGCTCGAGCTGGTCGAGGCTGCGGAACACGTAGTGAATCGGCACCCAGTTGCCGGGCGCCGTGAATTCGCCGTTGATGCGGCCGATCAGCTGCTCGATCTGCAGGCGCAGGTCGTGGTAGCTCGGAATCGGCTCGCGGCTAGGGACCACGACCTGGATCAGCGTGATCCTGTTCCTCAGCTCCGGGTAGCGCTCCAGCGCGCTGCGCAGGGCGAGCAGGCGGTTCGGGATGCCCTTCGTGTAATCGAGGCGGTCGACACCCAGCATCAGCTGGCGGTCCGGCAGCAGCGCCTGCAGTTCGCGCACCCGCGCGGCAACGGCCTCGCTGGCCGCCGCGCCGGCCACGCCCGCGTAGTCGATGCCGATCGGGAAATGGCCGACGTGCAGTTCGCGCTCGCCGATGCGCACCTTCACGACCTGGCCGCGGCCAGACACCGCCACGTCCGGCAGCAGGGCGTGCAGGCACTGCAGGAAGTTGCGGCGGTCGCGCCGGGTCTGGAACCCGATCAGGTCGTAGTCGGCCAGCGCGCGCAGGATCGCCCGTCGCCAGGGGAGCTGCAGGAACAGGTCGACCGGCGGAAAGGGGATGTGCAGGAAAAAGGCGACGCGGCCCGTGTGGCCGCCGCGGCGCAGCTCGGCGCCGACGTGCATCAGCTGATAGTCGTGGACCCAGACCAGGTCCGAGTCATCGGTCTTCTCGAGCACGGTTTTCGCGAAGCGCCGGTTCACCTGCAGGTAGGCCTGCCAGTAGGCCGGTGCGAAGTTGCACAGCGACGCGAGGTCGTGAAACAGCGGCCAGATCACCTCGTTCGCGAAGCCGTGGTAGAAATTCTCGACCTCGTCCTCGCTGAGCGGGACCGCGTGCAGCGCGAAGGCCCCTTCGTTCGCGTCATCGAGCGCCCGCTGGACCCCGTCGTCGTCGTCGCCCAGGCCGGACCAGCCGATCCAGGACCCCCCCCTGTCCCTCAGCACCGGCAGCAGTGCCGCGACGAGGCCGCCGCTGCCCGGCGTCGCGCTGTAGCAGCCGTCAGCGTCGCGTTGAATCACGTAGGGCAGTCGGTTCGAGACGATTACCGGCCGGCTTTCGACACTCTCCATGGTCTTGTCACTCCTCGCGGCGTGCGCCGATGCGCCACGGGGCGGCGCTGGCCGCGGCGGGCCAGGTGCTGCTCTCGGGGCGCTGGTCTGTGGACGGGGCATGCGGCCCCGCTCGGAAGTGACCCGAGTTTCGCATCCGGAAGCCCGCCGGCCTGTAGGACGACGCCTACAATTCGCGGCCGTCGAGGCCAAGGCGGGGCCGTCTGCGGCGGCATTCCGGCCGCGCGCGCAGCTTCGGCCGGCGCGGCGCTCCAGGCGGGAGCGAGGGGCGGTGGGGTTGGCGCGGGAAGCGCGACGGGCGCCCGCAACAGGCCCCGCGCAGGGTGAGCGAAGTCGGGGCTGCGCAGAGCGTTTCCTGCGCCAGCCCATGTTGATCAGGATTTTCGGCGCTAGTAGGTGCCAACCTCGGGGGCTAGCGCGGGGTCGTGGATCTTGGCCTGCAGGCGCTCGTTGAGGCCATCGATCCCGTAGCGCTGCACTTCCTGGGACACGGCGTTGCGCAGCGTGCTGACGAGGCTGACACCCTGCACCACGGCGTCGAAGACCTTCCATTCCGTGCCGCGCGCGATCAGCCGGTAGTCGACCGCCGCGACCGGCTTGCCGGGGCGCGTCACCCGCGTGCGGACCTGCAGCATCTTGCCGGTGTTGCCCGCGAGCGCCGCGGACAGGATGTCGACCTTGGCCGTCAGGTAGTCGGTGGCGTGCGTCGCATACGTGCGCAGCAGCAGGTCGCGGTAGCCGTCGATGAAGCGCTGGCGCTGCTCGGGCGTCGCCGCGCGCCAGTGCCGGCCGAGGATCATGCGCCCCGACATCTGGGTGTCGACGTGCGGCAGCACGTGTTTCTCGACCAGCGCGATCACCGCTTCCGGGTGCTCGCCGCTGCGCGCGGCCGGGTCCCCGGCGAGCGCCGCACGCAGTTCCTCGATCGTCGACTCGATGAGATGCCGGCCCGCGTCCGGCGGCGGCGCGTCCGTCGCCATCGCCGCGCCTGTCCACAGTGCCACACACAGCATCAACCAGCGTTTCACCTGCGCTCGCTCCTCTCGTTTACGGGGCGAAACCCCCGCGGGGCCGCGACTTTACAGCAAACGTCGCCCCTTGCGGTGAGACGATCTCCTCAGGTTGCACCGGGGCCAGGCGGGGCGCCCGCGCTTCAGCGCCGCCGGGTCGGGGCCGGCTCGGTCTGCGGCTCTTCGGTGGGCGGTCCTTCGTCGAGGCCGACGATGGCTTCGACCACCGTGCCCCGGCCGCCGTCGCCGCGGCGGATGCTCAGTTGCCCGTTCAACCGCCCGATCCGCTCCCGCATGCCGAGCAGGCCGTGCGACAGCGGGCGCTCCGGGGCCTCGGCGTCGATGCCCACCCCGTCGTCGATGACGGCGAGGCGGACGTGCTTGCCCACCTGCTCGAGGCGCAGCGTCACGTGGCTTGCGCGTGCGTACTTGGCGACGTTCGTCAGCGCTTCCTGCGCGACGCGAAACAACGCTATCGCGAGCGAGGGATCGAGGTCGCCGAGGGACTCGTCGAGCAGCGCGGTGCACGGCAGGCCGGTGCGTCGCGTGTAGTCCTCGGCGTGCATGCGCAGGGTTTCCACCAGGCCCAGGTTGTCGAGGGTTCCGGGCCGCAGGCCCTGGATGACCCGGCGCTTGAGGTCGACGGTGTCGCGCAGCACGCCCAGTGCATGGGTCAGCCGGGCCGCGCGCACGGGGTCGGTCTTCTCCAGGTGTGCCGCGACCGAGGCGACGTCGAGGTTGATCGCCGTGAGGTTCGAACCCAGCTCGTCGTGCAGTTCGCGCGCGAGCGCGACTTTCTCCCGCTCCGAGACCTCCAGCAGGTGGCGCGAGAGGCTGGACAGCTGCGCGGTGCGCGCGACGATCCTGGATTCGAGCGCCTGGTTGGTCCGCTGCAGCGAGGCCTCTGCCGCGTGCAGGCGCCGGGTGTTGCGGAGGATCGAGACGTAGAAGACCACCAGCGTCACCAGCGTGATCGCGCCGATCGAGATCCCGACCAGGCCGGCCGTGCGCGTGCGCGCGAAGACGCGTGCGTTCGAGCTGGCGACCCGCTCGTGCTCGAGCGCGATCATCTCGACCAGCAGGCCGTGGACGGCCGCGGTGCGTTCCTGCGCTGCGGCCGACTGGGCCATGGACAGGAGCTCCTCGCGCCGGGAGTCCGCCGCGTCGAGGTCCGGCGTCGCGGCAAGATCCGCGCGCTTGGCCGCCGCCGTGCGCACCAGCGCGGCGAGGTTGGCCGCCTGGTCCGGCCGCGCCTTGAGCAGCATCGTGGCCTGGGCCAGGGTCTCGTCGAAGCTCGCGAGGTTGGCGCGCACGTCGTCGAGCGCCTGCGGCTCCCCGCTCAGCAGCCAGTCGCGCTGCGCACTGTCCGCGAGGGCGAGGGTGGAGCGCAGCAGGCGCAGCTTGCCGATCGCGGCCCAGGTCTGGTTGACGTGCGCCGCGGTGCGCTCCAGGTCGTGCAGGTACACCCACAGGCTGGCCGCGTTGCCGACGATCAGCGCCGCGCAGGCAAGCAGCATCAGCGTGATGCGTGCCGGCAGCCTGCCGGGCGCGGCGGGCTCAGCGTTTGCCGGCATGGTTTGCGATGGTCGTGGCGCGGGACGGGCCGGCGACGGCGGGACGCCCACCCGTCGAGGCGCGCAGGGCGTCGGCGCGGGGTGCCCGCTGGCCGGGGCGTCCGGGGTTCAGTCGACGAGCCCGTTCTTGATCGCGTAGTAGGTCAGGTCCGCGTTGCTCGCGACCTTCATCTTCTCGAGCACCCGCGCGCGGTAGGTGCTCACCGTTTTCACGCTCAGGCTCAGCGCCACCGCGATCGCGCCGACCGGCTCGCCGCGCGCGAGCGACATGAAGACCTGGTGTTCGCGCTCGGACAGCTGCTCGTGCAGCGGGCGGTCGTCGCCGCCTTCGAGTTCCCCGGCCAGCAGTTCCGCGAGTTCCGGGGTGATGTAGCGCCGGCCCTGGCGGATCTTGCGGATGGCGGCGACCAGCTCGGTCGGCATCGCCTCCTTCTGCAGGTAGCCGCTCGCGCCATAGCGCAGGAGCTGCACCGCGTAGCGGTTCTCCGGGTGCATGCTCAGGACCAGCACCGGCAGCTCGGGATGCTCGCGCTTGATCTGCTTCAGCACGTCGACACCGCTGCGATCCGGCATCGAGATGTCGAGCAGCACGATGTCGTATTCGCCGGTGCGGATGCGATTGACGGCGGCGCAGGCGGAATCCGCCTCGCCGGTGATCTCGATGTCGTCGACATCGCTCAGGAACTGCCGGAGGCCGGCCCGCACCACCGCGTGGTCGTCGACCACCAGGACTCGAATCATTGGGACTATCCCTCCTTTGCCGATGGTGGCGTCGGACGCGCCAGCCACCCCATGCGCGGCAAGCGCGGTTGCCGGACGCTGTCCATGTCGCGTGTTCACGCGCCGTGCCCCGAACCATGGCGAGGCTGAAGCCTGGAAGCCCGCTCGAACCGATCGTATTCGTGCAACCGATTGTAGAGGGTTTTGAGGCTCACACCCAGAATGTCCGCCGCCTGCCGCTTGTTACCTGCGCAGTGCGCGAGCGTCGCGATGATCAGCGCGCGCTCCATTTGCGCGATCGAGGTGCCGATCGGCGCCTCGACGCGGTGCCCGGGCGCAACCCCCGCGCGCAGCTCGACCGTCGCCAGGTTCAGTTCGCGCTCGGCGAGCAGCCACGCACGCTGGACCGCGTTGCGCAACTCCCGCACGTTGCCCGGCCAGTCGTGCTCGTAGAGAAACAGGCGGGACTCCGCGGACAGGCGCTTGCGCTGCTGCCCGTTCGCGTTCTGCTCACCGACGAAGCGCTCGGCGAGCCGCTCGATATCCTTGCCGCGCTCGCGCAGCGGGGGCAGGCGCAGCGGGAACTCGGCGATCCGGTACAGCAGGTCGGGTCGCAGCGCGCCGGTGGCCACGGCCGCGGCCGGGTCCCGGTCCATCGCGGCGATCACCCGCCAGGCAGGACCGCCGCCCTCCGTGTCCAGCATCCGCAGGAGCCTCGACTGCAGCGCGTCCGGCAGGTGGCCCACGTTGTCCAGGAACAGCGTCCCGCCGTCCGCCTGGTCCACCACGCCGCCGGGGCCGAACAGCCCGGGCTCGGGCTGCCCGCCGGCGGCGGCGCCGCAGTCGACGACGGCGAGCGGCCCCGCCGCCGGCCCCGCGCAGCGGTGGAGCACGCGCGCGGCGAGGGACTTGCCGGTGCCGGTCTCGCCCACCAGCAGCACGTTGGCGCGTGTCGGCGCGACGCGCTCGAGCGCGCGGCGCAGGCGCTGCATCGCTTCGGAATCGCCCGCGAGCGCCTCCGTGCCTGCGCCCTGCGGGGCGAGCGGAACGGGACCCTCGGCGGGTATGCGCCGCGGCATTTCCACGTGGGCAGCCGTCAGGTGTGTCATCGCGTGAGTTCCTTCTGCCGTTCGCCCCTGACCCGGGACCGGGATCGACCCACCTACATCCTGGGTGGGCGCCGGCTGTCAGTCTGCTTGCGCGCGCCTGACGGCCCCTATCGGTGGCGCCCGTCAGGGGCGTCGGGACGTGCTTACACCAAGTAGGACAAAACCCTACGAGGTCTCCGCAGCGGCGCCACGCGCGGGCTGCGGAGCGTCGTAGTCCGGTGTCCGTCGGACGCAGGCGCGAGGTCGAACGGGGCGGGATAGTTCCGCGAAAGGCCGGAGTCCAACAGGGCGTGGCGGCGGTCGAACCGGCTCGCGATGCCGGTGGCGACACCCGCGCACAGGAGCACCGAAAAGGAGGACGCCCATGCAACATCATCCCGGCAAACTTGCGCTCATCGGCCTCGCGGCAGGGCTGGCGACCGCCGTCTCGACCGCGGCGACCGGTGACACCATCGTCTCCGCCGACAGGCTCGACGAAAAAGTACAGGTGCGGAACGTCAGCCTCGAAGACGGCGCCGTGCGGGGAATCGTCGTCAACCACAGCGGGCAGCGCATCGAAGACCTGATGCTGCGCGTCACCTGCCACTGGCGCTGGAAGAACGAATTCCGGCCGGGCAGCGACGGCGCGGGCTGGAGCACGACCATGCCGCTCGCCGCGACGCTGCAGCCGGGTGCGAGCCAGCCCTTCGAGCTCGACGTGTCGCGTTCCGCGCCGGCGCGCGACGACGGCTACCTCGTGCCCGCGGTGAGCGTCGCCGCGTACACCGCCTACGCCGGTCGCGCGCCCTAGAAGACCGCTTCCGGCCGGGGCCCGGCCGCCGGCCGGAAACGCGCGCCATCGCATCCGATGTCGCCCGTCACTTTCCAGTTCATCGTCGACTGCGCGGACGTCGAGGCGCTGCGCACGCTGTGCGCCGCGCCGCTCCCGCCCGGGATCCGCGCCCGCTGCGTCAGCTGCCCGGTCCTGCGCGCAGGCGGGCCCGGCAGGCTGTGGCGCGCGCTGGTCAGCGTGCGGCGCGGAACCCACCCGGGCCTGGTCGCGGCCTGGCTGCGCTCACGCCTTGGCGCCTGCGCCACCGCCTGGTCTGTCGACGGCATTCCGGTCACGGCGGATCGCGGCCCGCACCCGCTGCAATGGCGCCCGACCGGCCTTCCCGCGGCGGTGCCGGGCCTGGCGACTCGCCGGGCGTGAGCGGCGCGCACCGTCCGCATTCGCGTGATAATGCGCGACAGGACGAGGGGGGTGACCAGGACGGAATGCGGGCATGCTGCGGCGAGGCGTCGATTGGGTGTCCTGGCTGGTCGGCGCGGCGGCGCTCGCGGCGGTGGTCGTCGGCGCGCTGCATTTCGCCGACCTCGAGGCCTTCGTCGAACTGGCCGTTCGCGCGCAGTGGCCCTGGCTCGCCGTCGCCTGCGTGCTGCAGGCCGCCACCTACGGCGCCGAAGGCGCCATCTGGCGCCACGTGGCGCGTGCCGCAGGGCTGCAGCTGCCGCTGGGGACTGCCTGGCGGCTGAGCCTGGTCAAGCTTTTCGTCGACCAGTCGATCCCGTCCGCCGGCCTGAGCGGCACCGTGGTGGTCGCCCGCGCGCTGTCGCGGCTCGGCATCGGCCACCGCCAGCTCACGGCGGGCGTCGTCGTGCGCATCGTCTCCTATTACGTCGCGTATCTCGTCGCGCTGTCCTGCGCGATCGCCATCCTCGCCGCCCACGGCCAGGCGCACTGGCCGCTCGTCACCACCGCCGCGGCCTTCGTCGTCTTCGCGAGCGGACTGAGCGCGATCGCCCTGCACAGCGCCGGGCGGCGCCCCGGTCCCCGTATCCGCCGACTCGCCCGTTACCGCGCACTGCGCCACGGGCTTGCGCTGCTCGGCGCGGCCGATCGCACGCTGGTGCGCGACCGCCGCATGCTCGCCGCCTGCAGCCTGCGCCAACTCGCCATCGTGCTGCTCGACGCGGCCACGCTCCACGTGCTGATCCGCGCGCTCGGCGCGGACCTGCACGTCGCCCCGCTGTTCGCGAGCTTCATGATCTCGACCCTCTTCCGCAGCCTGGGCGTGCTGCCGGGGGGGCTCGGCTCCTTCGAGGCGGTGCTGGTGATGACGCTGGGGATGAGCGGCCTGTCGGTGCCGGCGGCCCTCGCGTCGACGCTGATGTTCCGGGTGCTGAGCTTCTGGCTGCCGATGCTGCCGGGCTTCTGGTTCTCGCGCAGCGCCCTGATGCGGCGGCGCGAGGACTGCCCGACGGTGAGCCTGCCGCAGTGGTGGGCGCGCGAGGTCGGGGCGGTGCTCGCCGGCGTGCGGAGCTCGCCCGCCGGCCTCTCGCGCGGGGAGGCGGCGAACCGGCTCGGCATCTACGGACGCAACGCGCTCGAGGCGCAGCGGCCCGCCTCGCGCCTGCGCTCGCTCGCCAGCCAGTTCCGCAACCCGCTGCTCGGGGTGCTGGTCCTGGCGGCGGTGATTTCCGCTGCCACCGGTTCGTGGATGGACGCGGTCATCGTGCTCGCGATCGTCGTCGCCACGGTCGGCATCGGCTATGCGCGCGAGTACGACGCGCAGTCCGCTGCCGACGCGCTGCGCGCCCGCGTCCGCACGCACGTCGACGTGCTGCGGGACGGGGTCGCGACCTCCGTCGACGCCGCCGAGGTGGTGCCGGGCGACGTCGTGCTGCTCGCCGCCGGCAGCCTCGTGCCCGGCGACGGTCTCGTGCTCGACGCGACCGACTGCTTCGTCAGCGAGGCGATCCTCACCGGGGAGAGCTTTCCGGTGCCGAAGCAGCCGGGCACCTCAGCCCCGGACGCGCCGCTCGCGCAGCGCCGCAACTGCCTGTTCCTCGGCACCAATGTCCGCAGCGGGCTGGCGCGGATGCTGGTGCTGGGCACCGGCGCGCAGACGGAGTTCGGGCGGATCGCGCACCGCCTGAGCCTGCGGCCCCCCGACAGCGAGTTCGACCGGGGCCTGCTCCGCTTCGGCTACCTGCTGACGAGCGTCATGCTGGTCGTCGTGCTGCTGGTCTTCCTCGCGCACGTGCTCGAGGGCCGCGCGCCGATCGAGACCTTGCTCTTCGCCGTCGCCCTCGCGGTCGGCCTGAGTCCGGAGCTGCTGCCCGCGATCCTGCGCGTGAACCTCGCGCGCGGCGCACGGTTGATGGCGCGGCGCGGCGTGCTCGTGCGGCGCCTCAACGCCATCGAGAACCTCGGCAGCATGGACGTGCTGTGCACCGACAAGACCGGCACGCTCACCGAGGGTGTCGTGCGGCTGGAAGGCGCTTGGGACGCGCAGGGCGAGCCGTCGCACGCGGTGCTCGAGCTCGCCGCGATCAATGCCGCCCTCGAGAGCGGTCTGCACAATCCGCTCGACGCAGCGATCGGGCAGGTCCTGCGGCCGGACCTCGCGGAGCGCCGCAAGCTCGCCGAGATCCCGTTCGACTTCGTGCGCAAGCGCGTCGGTGTGGTGGTGGGCGCAGGCGACGACGCGCTGCTGATCGTCAAGGGCGCGTTCCGCCAGGTCCTCGCGGACTGCACGGCGCTCGACGACGGGACGCCGCTCGACGCCGCCGCGCGGGCGCGCCTGGAGGCGCGGCATCGGCGCTGGAGCGAGGACGGGATCCGCGTGCTCGCCGTCGCGACCCGGCGCCTGCCGGCGCGCGCCGGCTACGGGCGCGAGGACGAACGCGAGCTCCGCTTCGCCGGCTTCCTCGGCTTCGCCGATCGCCCCAAGCCGGGCGTCGGCGAGGCCATCGCGGCGCTGCGCGCGCTCGGCATTTCGGTCAAGGTGATCTCAGGTGACGCCAAGGCGGTCACCGTCCACGTCGCGCATGCGATCGGGCTCCCGGCGCCGCGCGTGCTCACCGGTCCCGAGCTCGACGCGCTGCACGACGAGGCGCTGTGGCGCGAAGCGGAGCGCACCGACCTCTTCGTCGAAGTCGACCCGAACCAGAAGGAGCGCATCATCCTCGCGCTGCGGAAGATGGGGCACGTCGTCGGTTTCCTCGGCGACGGTGTCAACGACGCGCCGGCCATGCACGCGGCGGACACGAGCCTGTCGGTCGAGGAGGCGGTCGACGTCGCGCGCGAGGCCGCGGATTTCGTGCTGCTCGAGCGCAGCCTGGAAGTCATCCGCCAGGGCGTCCTCGAAGGTCGTCGCACTTTCGCGAACACCCTCAAGTACGTGCTGACGACGACCAGCGCGAATCTCGGCAACATGATGAGCATGGCGATCGCCTCGCTGTTCCTGCCGTTCCTGCCGCTGCTCGCCGGCCAGATCCTGCTGAACAATTTCCTGTCCGACGTGCCGGCGGTGGGCATCGCCGACGACAACGTGGACGAGGAGATGATTGCCTCGCCCCGGCGCTGGAACATCGGCTTCATCGCGCGCTACATGCTGGAGTTCGGCGGGCTGAGCTCGCTGTTCGACCTGCTGACCTTCGTCACGCTGCTCGCGGTGTTCGCGGCCCCGCCGGAGGTCTTCCGTACCGGCTGGTTCATCGAGTCCCTGCTGACCGAGCTGCTGGTGGCGCTCGTGGTGCGCACGCGGCGTCCGTGCTGGCGCAGCCGCCCGGGACGCGTGCTGCTGGTGTCGACGCTGGGTCTCGTCGTGCTCGCCTTCGCGCTGCCCTGGCTGCCGTTCGCGGAGCTCGTCGGCTTCGTGCCCCTGCCGCCCGCCCTGCTCGCGGCGCTCGCCGGGATCACCTTGCTCTACGTGGGGGCGGCGGAGATCATGAAGCACTGGTTCTACCGGCGCGCCGGCGGTGCGCGCTGAAGAGGAGGCACCATGCAAGAAACCGGATTCCTGGCGTCCCGCCGCGGAGCCCTGCGACTGCTCTGCGCGGCGCTGCTCGCCGCACCGGCCGCCCGCGCCCTCGCGGGCGTGCCCGTCGAGGTCTGGAAGGACCCGGCCTGTGGCTGCTGCAAGGACTGGATCGTCCACCTCGAAGCCCACGGTTACACGGTCACGGCCCATGACGTCGGCAACACGGACCGCCGCGCGGAACTCGGCATGCCGGTCGCCTACGGGTCCTGTCACACGGCGCTGGTCGAGGGCTACGTGCTCGAAGGCCACGTGCCGGCGAGCGACATCGAGCGCCTCCTGCGCGAGCGCCCGGCGGCGCTGGGCCTCGCGGTGCCGGGCATGCCGATCGGCTCGCCCGGCATGGACGCGCCGGCCTACGGCGGGCGTCGCGACCGGTACGACGTGCTGCTGGTGCACGCGGACGGCAGCCATGCCGTCTACCGGTCCTACGCCGCAGTCGCGCCCGGCGGCTGAGCGCGGGGCGGCACGCGGGGCGACGGGGTTCAACGGGACGGGGAGGCAGGCGGAGGCACGCTGTGGACCAGACCTATTACGAACTCCTCGGTGTGCCGCTCGACGCGGCCGACACTGAACTCCACGCTCGATTCGAGGCGCGCAGGCAGGAACTCGTCGCCACCATCGCGACCCGTGCGCGCGACAAACGCGCCGCCACCGGGGCGCTGAACCGGCTGAACAAGGCCTACAGCGTCCTGTCGAACCCGGCACGGCGTCGCGCCTACGACGCCCGCCTGCAGCGCCAGGCGCTGGCCGACACGAGCTTGCCGCATCGGCTTGCCGGCGCCTTCGCCCGTGCGTGCCTGTCCACCTCGCCGCGACGCGTGCTGTTCCTCTCCGCGGTGCTGGTGGGGCTGCAGTTGTTGCTGCGCCACTTCGTCGGCGAGTCGCCCTGAGCCCCGCCCGGCCCGTTGCCGCCCTGCGACCCCGCGACTAGAGTCCGCAGCATGAAGCGTGGCCGGCAGTGGAATCTCGGGACCAAGCTCGCCCTCGTCGGCGCGCCCTTCCTGCTGCTCGCCCTGCTGGCCGTCGCGCTGACGATGTGGGTGTCCTGGCAGCTCGACGGCGGCGCCGCGGCCGTCAACGAAGCCGGACGCATGCGGATGCAGGTCTACCGGATCTCGCTCGCCGTCGGCACCGGCGATTTCGAGGCGCTGCCCGGGGAGCTCGCCGCCTTCGAGCGCAGCCTCGTGCTGCTGCGCGAGGGCGATCCCGAGCGGCCGCTGTTCGTGCCCTGGGACGACGCCGTGCGCGGGCGCTACGCCGCGGTCGAGCGCAATTGGCGCGCGTTCAGCGCGCGCTGGACCGCCGCGCCCGTCGGGTCGACCGCCGGCCTGCGTGCGGAGGCCGCGGACTTCGTCACCCGCATCGACGCCCTGGTGTCCGGCATCGAGAAGCACCTCTCGCGCTGGACCGCGCTGCTGCATCTGCTGCAGATGGCGATGATGGCCTTCGTCGTCCTCGGCGCCGCCATCCTCATCTACACCGGTTACCTGTTCGTGCTCGAGCCCGTCGGCCAGTTGAAGCGCGTGATGGAGCGCGTGCAGCAGGGCGACTTCAATGCACGCGTGGAAAGCGTCTCCCACGACGAGTTCGGCACCCTGGCCGAGGGCTTCAACGGCCTGGCCGAACACCTGCAGCAGCTCTATCGCAGCCTCGAGGCGCGGGTCGCCGAGAAGACCGCGGAGCTCGAGGAGAAGCGCGGTCGGCTGCAGGCCCTGTACGACGTCGCGACGCTGGTCGAGAAAGCCACGACGCTCGAGCGGCTCGCGCAGGGCTTCGCGCAGCGCGTGCGCGCGGCGACCCATGCCGACGGCATCGCCCTGCGCTGGGCCGACGAGACGAGCCGGCGCTACGTCATGCTGGCCGCGGACGGCCTGCCGGAAGACATGCTCGACGAGGAACGCTGCGTGCACGCCGGCAGCTGTCACTGCGGCGCCGGGCCGGCCGCCACCGACCTGCGCGTGATCCCCATCCATGCCGCCGCCAAGCAGCCGCTGCACTGCGCGCGCGCCGGCTTCGAAACCGTCGTCACCGTGCCGGTGCGCCACCAGGACCGGTTGATGGGCGAGATCGACCTTTTCTTCCATGCGAGCTACGAACTCTCCGCCGCGGAGCGCTCCCTGCTCGAGGCCCTGAGCGCCCACCTCGCGAGCGGCATGGACAATCTCAGGCTCAATGCGCTGGAAAAGGAGGCCGCCGTCGCCCAGGAGCGGACCTTCCTCGCGCGCGAACTGCACGACTCGATTGCCCAGTCGCTGGCCTTCCTGAAGATACAGGTGCAGCTGATGCGCGACGCCCTCGCCGCCGGCGACCCGCGGCGCATCGCCGAGGTGCTCGACGAAATCGACGCCGGCGTGCGCGAGAGCTACGGCGACGTCCGCGAGCTGCTGGTGCACTTCCGCACCCGCACCAGCGCCGAGGACATCGGTGCCGCGCTGCAGACGACGCTGCGCAAGTTCGAGCACCAGTCGGGCCTCGAGACGAGCCTGCGGATGGAAGGCCACGGCCTGCCGCTCGCTCCCGACCTGCAGGTGCAGGTCCTGCACATCGTGCAGGAGGCGCTGTCCAACGTGCGCAAGCACGCGTCCGCGCGGCACGTGTGGATCGATGTCCAGCAGCAGCCCGAGTGGCGTTTCGAAGTGCGCGACGACGGCGTCGGTTTCGACGCCGAGGACCCGGCCGCCGACGAAACGCATGTCGGCCTGCGCATCATGGCCGAGCGCGCCGAGCGCATCGGTGCGCGCCTCGAGGTCCTGGCGAATCGCGGCCGCGGCTGCTCGGTCGTGCTGACGGTGCCCCCGCAGGCGCCCGCGCAGCGCAGCGTGGCATGAGCCCCGTGTCCGCCCCGATCCGGGTCCTGGTCGTCGACGACCACACGCTGTTCCGGCGGGGCCTGACCGCGCTGCTCGCGCGCGACGCGCGCTTCGTCGTCGTCGGCGACGCCGCGGATGCGGGCCAGGCCCAGCGCCGTGCGGTGGAGCTGCAACCGGACGTGATCCTGCTCGACAACCACCTGCCCGGGGTCAACGGGGTCGACGCGCTGCCGGCCCTGCGTGAAGCCGCGCCGGCCGCCCGCCTGCTGATGCTGACCGTCAGCGAGGACGAGACGGATCTCGTCGCCGCGCTGCGCGCGGGCGCCAACGGCTACCTGCTGAAGACGATCGAGGGCGACGCCCTGTCCGAAGCCATCCTGCGCGCCGTCG
>Ga0255182_1000578_pt1 | contig 23028 bp, 24 predicted proteins | sample Atl_UVDOM_RepA_8_FD_188420 | JGI IMG/M metagenome (GOLD analysis project Ga0255182, IMG submission 188420) | Freshwater microbial communities from Altamaha River, Georgia, United States - Atl_UVDOM_RepA_8d | ecosystem: Environmental > Aquatic > Freshwater > River | place: USA: Georgia...
ATGAACAACGCCGTCAACGCGCCAAGAATCGTGCGCAAGGTCAGGTACTGGAAGACCCGGAAGCCCGAGCTGTATTGCGCGAGCAGTTCGGCCAGCTCCATCAGCATTGCGTGCTCCCCTCCCCGGCTGCCGCCGGCGACGCGTCGCGCTCCAGCAGGGCTTCGACGATGCGGTCCAGTCGCATGAAGCGCGACGCCTTGATCAGCACGGTGGCGTCGGCGCCGTCGAGTGCGAGCAGGTCCGGCAGCGCGGTGTCGACATCGGGATACCAGGTTGCGCCGTCACCGAACGCGTCGACCGCCGCCCGCGCCGCGACGCCGATGCCGAACAGGCGATCGACCCGCGCCGCGCGCGCCGCGAGCCCGACCTCGCGATGTGCCTCCGCCGCGCCGCTGCCGAGTTCGCCCATGTCACCGAACACCAGCCAGCGAGCGCTCGGCTGGCGCGCGAGCAGCTCGATTCCGGCCGCGACGGACGCGGGGTTCGCATTGTAGGAATCGTCGATCAGGCGCATGCCGCCTCGGGAACGCTTGAGATTGAGCCGACCCTCGACCCGGCTCGCCGCCTCCAGCCCGGCGACGATGGCGTCGCCGGGCACGCCGATCGCGTGCGCGGCGGCCGCCGCGGCCAGCGCGTTGCGCACGTTGTGCAGGCCATCGAACGGCAGGTGCACGTGGCGGTGTTCGTCTCCGATGCACAGCGTGAAGCGGGAACCGGCACCAATCGCGCCGTGCTCGATGTCGCGGGCCGTGACCCCGGCGCCCGCCCCCAGGCCGAAGGTCAGGATGCGCACGTCACCCGCGGTGGCGCGCCATTGGGCGGCATAGACGTCATCGGCATTGATCACCGCGACCCCGTCGGGCGGCAGCCGCGTGTAGATCTTGCCCTTGGCGCTCGCGACGCCGTCGATGTCGCCGAATCCTTCCAGGTGGGCCGGTCCGCACATCGTCACGAGCGCGACGGTCGGCAGGGCGATCGCGACCAGATCCGCGATGTCGTTGGGGCGGTTCGCGCCCATCTCGATCACCGCGTGACGGTGTTCGGCGCCGAGCCGGAAAAGGGTCAGGGGCACGCCGATGTCGTTGTTCAGGTTGCCTGCCGTCGCGAGCGTCGGGCCCTGCGTGCGCAGGATGCTCGCCAGCATTTCCTTGGTCGTCGTCTTGCCGTTGCTGCCGGTGATCGCCAGCACCGGAATATCGAAACGTCGTCGCCATGCATGGGCGAGATCGCCCAGCGCAATGCGGGTGTCGTCGACGACGACGCGCGGCGCGGCGGTCGCCGCGTCGCGGGACACGACGAGACCCGCAGCGCCGGCGGCGAGCGCAGCGTCGAGCATGTCGTGGGCGTCGTAGCGCTCGCCCTTCAGCGCGAAGAAGAGCGCTCCCGGGGCCAGGGTCCGCGTGTCGGTGCCGGCGCCACGGAATCCGGCGTCGCCACCGATCAGCAGCCCCCGCACCGCCTGCGCCACGTCGCTGAGCCGACCTTCAATCATGGCGAGCCTCCACGGCACGGCGCACCGCCTCGACGTCGTCGAACGGCGTCGACACGCCACCGGCGATCTGCGTGGTTTCGTGCCCCTTGCCGGCGATCAGCACGGCATCGTCGGGACCGGCCTGCGCCACCGCGCGCGCGATCGCGGCCGCGCGGTCCGGCTCGACCGTCACAGCGCCGGGATTGCGCATGCCGGCGAGCACCTGGCGGGCGATTTCACCCGGGTCCTCGCTGCGCGGATTGTCGGACGTGACGATCACCTGGTCGGCGTCGCGTTCGGCGATCGCGCCCATCAGCGGCCGCTTGGCGACGTCGCGGTCGCCGCCGCAACCGAACACGCAGACGAGGCGTCCGGGCGTGAGCCGGCGCAGGGTCGCCAGCACGCGCTCGAGACTGTCGGGGGAGTGCGCGTAGTCCACGTATACGCGGGGCGAGGTGCTCGCGAGTTCCATGCGGCCGCGCACGGGCCGCGCCTGCGACAGGGCCTGCGCGGCAGCGGCCAGCGGCGTGCCCACGGCGAGCAGCGCGCCGAGCGCCACGAGCAGGTTCTGCACGTTGAAATCGCCGACGAGCGGGCTTTCGAGCACAGCGACGCCGGCGGGCGTGCGCACGCGCACGCGACTGCCGCGTCCGTCGCAATCCATCGCCTCGACCTGCAGGTCGGCGTGCGGGCCGTCGGGCCGGACCGAGCAAGTCGTCACGCGAACCCCGGGCGTGACGGCCGCGACGATTTGCGGCGCATAGGCGTCGTCGATGTTGATCACGGCGGTGTGCAGGCCAGGATGGGAGAACAGGCGCTGCTTCGCGCGCCCGTAGGCCTCGAAGCTGCCGTGGTAATCGAGGTGGTCATGGCTCAGGCCCGTGAAAATCGCGACACCGATGTCGAGCCCGTTGAGCCGACCCTGGTCGAGGGCGTGTGACGACGCCTCGAGGGCCACGTCGGCGCAGCCCGTCGCGCGCAGCTCGGCGAGCCTGCGCTGGAGCAGCACCGGGTCAGGCGTCGTGTTCGCGCCGGGCGTGAGCGCGCCGAACAGGCCTGCGCCCAGGGTGCCGAAATAGGCGCACTGTCCGTGCAGCGTGCTGAGCGCGTCGGCGCACAGGTGGGCGACGGTGGTCTTGCCGTTGGTGCCCGTCACCGCGATCACTCGCATCTGCCGCGACGGGTGGCCGTGGAAACGCGCCGCGATCTCGCCCGCATGGCGGCGCAAGCCAGCGACGCGTACGACCGGGATGCCGACGCGTGGCGGAATGTCGATGTCCTCGGCGAGGATGGCCGACGCGCCGGCCGCCGCCACCGCGCCCGCGTAGCGGATGCCGTGCTCGCGCGCGCCGGCCAGCGCGATGAAGCAGTCGCCAGGCTCGAGCAGCCGGCTGTCGAGCGCGAGGCCCGTGACCGGCGTGTTGCCCGCGGCACCCGCGTCGCCGAACTCGCCGAGCAGCTCGGACAGCGTCATCGGCCCCGTCGACCTCATCGCCATCATTGCACCTGCTCCGCGGCCGGCTTGACCCAGCCGGCGAGACGCACCGCCGGGTCTTCCCCGTCGATCGGTGCATCGGGCGCGATGTTCAGGATGCGCACCGCCTCGTGCATCACGTTGCCGAACACCGGCGCGGCGACGAGACCGCCGTAGTACTGGTCGCCCTGCGGACCATCGATGACCACGACACCGATGAGGCGCGGATTGCTGACCGGGATGAGGCCGGCGAACAGCGACAGGTATTCCTTCTTCGCATAGCCGCCGGTCGCCATGTTCTTGTGCACCGTGCCCGTCTTGCCGCCCACCTGGTAGCCCTTCACGCGCGCGGCCTTGCCGGTGCCGCGGTCGCCGTCGACGACCAGGCGCAGCATCTCGCGTACCGCGAGCGCGGTCGTCTCCGACATCACGCGCACGCCGGGCACCGGCTTGTCCTGCTTGAGGATCGTGACGCCCTGCAGGATGCCGCCGTTCGCCAGCGCGCCGTAGGCCCGCGCGAGCTGCACCGCGGTCACGTTCATGCCGTAGCCGAAGGCCATCGTCGCCCACTCGATCTCGCGCCAGTTGCGCCATTCGGCGAGCCGGCCCTGCGGTTCGCCCGGCATCTCGACGCCGGTGATCTGGCCGAAGCCGACCCCGTTGAGCATGTTCCAGAACTGCTCGCGTTCGAGCGACAGCGCGATTTTCGTCGTGCCCACGTTGCTCGATTTCTCGATCACGCCGCTGACGTCCAGGGTGCCGTAGTTGTGGATGTCCTTGATCACGTGGCGGCCGACCTTGAAACGCCCGGGACTGGTCTCGATCAGTGTCGTCGGCGTGTACAGCCCGGCCTCGATGCCGGCGGCGACGGTGAAGGGCTTCAGCGTCGAGCCCGGCTCGAACAGATCGGTCACGGCGCGGTTGCGGAACTGATCGCCCTTGTAGTCGCCGCGGTTGTTCGGGTTGAACGAAGGCTGGTTGACCAGCGCGAGGATCTCGCCGGTGCGGGCGTCGAGTATCACCATGTGGCCGGCGACCGCCTTGCGCTCCGTGACCGCCTTTTTCAGCTCGCGATATGCGACGTACTGCAGGCGGCGGTCGATGCTCAGCGCGAGATTGCGCCCGGGCTGCACCGGACGGACCCGCTCCACGTGCTCGACGGTGCGGCCCAGCCGGTCGCGGATGACTCGGCTCAGGCCCGGCGTGCCGCGCAGCGTGGAGTCGAATGCGAGTTCGATGCCTTCCTGGCCACGGTCGTCGACGTTGGTGAAGCCGAGCAGGTTGCCGGTCACTTCGACTGCCGGATAGTAGCGACGGTATTCGTCGACGAGATTCACGCCGGGCACGTCCGCTGCCGCGACCGCCGCTGCCATCGCCGGACTGACCTGCCGCCGGAGATAGACGAACTCGCGCTTGCGACGCGGCACGATCATGGTCTCGAGGTGCTCGGTGGACAGATCCAGGATCTTCGCGAGCTCCGGCCAGCGCGCCCGCTGCAGCAGGAGCTCGGCGGGATTCGCCCATACCGAGCTGACCGGCGTGCTGATGGCGAGCGGCTCGTGGTTGCGGTCAGTGATCATGCCGCGATGCGCCTCGGATTCGACCACCCGCAGGTAGCGCGCGTCGCCACGCTCCTGCAGGAACTCGCGGTCCGAGAACTGCAGGTCGACCGCGCGCCACACCAGGACGCTCGCGGCGATGCCGAAGAAGCACAGCACCACCATCCGGCGGAAATGCGACTGCTGGCCGGCGTCTCTCACAGGTGCACCCTGATGATGTCCTGCTGGCGGGGCACGGTCATGTCGAGCCGGTTGCGCGCGAGGTCCTCCACGCGGCCGTGCGCGCCCCAGGTGCCCTGTTCCAGCAGCAGTTGCCCCCACTCGCGATCGAGTTCGTCCTTCTGCTTGCGCAGGGCCGTCAGCTCGATGAAGAGCGAACGGGTCTCGTAACGCTGGAGCACGACGTTGAGCGCGGAGGCGAAAATCAGCGCCACGAGCAAGGCGGGGGCGATCAGGGCCTTCATGCCGGGCGCTCCAGGCAGCGCAGGCGGGCGCTGCGCGCGCGCGGGTTCGTGGCGCACTCCTCGTCGGTGGGCGCGACCGAACGGCGGGTGACGAGCTTGAACGCGGCGGGCGTCGGCGCCGCCGGATAGTTGTCCTCAGGGCGCGCCGAGTCGCGGAAGAAGCGCTTCACGATCCGGTCTTCGAGCGAGTGAAACGAAATGACGCAGAAGCGCCCCGCCGGCGCCAGCGCGTCACGAAGCGATGGCAACGCGTGCGACAGTTCGCCGAGTTCGTCGTTGACCTGGATGCGCAGGGCCTGGAAGGTGCGGGTCGCGGGATGCAGGCGCTCGCCACCACGCGGCACGACCGACGCGACGAGCGCGGCGAGTTTGGCCGTCGTGTCGATCGGCGCACTCGTGCGCGTTTCGCAGATCCGCCGCGCGATGCGGCGCGCGTGCCGCTCCTCACCGTAGTCCCACAGGCAGCGTTCGATCTCGGCCTGCGTGGCGCGCGCGAGCCACGCCGCGGCGGTCTCACCCGTCGTCCGATCCATGCGCATGTCGAGAGGGCCGTCATGCTGGAAGCTGAAACCGCGCTCGCCCGTGTCGAGTTGTGGTGAGGAAACGCCCAAATCCATCAGGATGCCGTCGATCGATCCGTAAACATTGAACTTGCGCAAGACGTCGTGTGCGACCGAGAACGGCGCGCGCGTGAACGTGAGCCGAGGGTCGGCGAGCAGGTCGGGCCGCGCGGCCGGCGCCGCTTCATCGCGGTCGAACGCGTACAGTCGACCACCCGCGTCGAGGCGCCTCAGCAGCGCTTCCGCGTGCCCGCCGCGCCCGAACGTGCAGTCGACATAGACGCCGTCCGCGCGCGGACGCAGCAGATCCAGAACTTCGTTCAGCAGTACCGGGATGTGCACGGTGGCGCAGCGGCGTTCACAGGGAAAGCGACGACAACATGGCCGACGTGGCGTTGCCGCCGTCAGCCACCGTCTGCAACCACGCTTCGCGCTGCCTCGACCATGCAGCCTCGTCCCAGACTTCGAACTTGTTGCCCTGGCCCAGCACGACGGCGCGCCGGGAGATCCCTGCCAGGTCACGCAGTTCCTGGGGTACCAGCACCCGGCCCTGGGCATCCATCACGCAATCCGTCGCGTGCCCCAGCACGACCCGCTTGGCCATTCGCGATTCCGCGTCAGCCGCAGGCAGGGCGTTGAGTTTGGCGTCTATTTCATCCCAGGCCGGGAGCGGATAGGCCCACAGACAGCTGTCCCAGGGACTCAGCGTGAGGATCAGCGTGTTAACGCCGCTGGCGTCCAGCAGGTCGCGATGACGCGCCGGGACCGCCATGCGTCCCTTGGCATCGATGCTGACTGAGCTGAACCCTCGAAACACGGCGACCTGCACCCATCCCCTGGTTGCGTCGGCTCGATTCAGGTCGCCATGCGCTCAGGGCATGGTTGTTTCAACCAGAAATCGAGCCCTGCAACCCACTTTGACCCACTGTTCCCCACCTTTGGGCACTATACGAACCGCCAAGGAACGGTGTCAAGGAAAAAAGCTGGAGATTCCAGTAACTTACGGGGCGCTCGGGACGAGCCGATCCCGGCCCGGGAAGGGAGAAAAAAAGAACAGGAAGCTCATGCGCGTAGTGCGCAAAGCTCATGTAGTACCTGATGTGTGCACCCCCGATCGGGGGTAGGAAAGGACGAGTCGGTCTGTAAGCCGGGTTCTGTTCCCCCGTTCCCGGGGGTGACGGCCATTCGTCTGCGACGCCCGTCACCGGACGCCTGTAGCAGCCTACCCGGAAGCTCGCGCGGGCCGCGCTCCACCATCCTTGCGGACGGCCTGCTTCCCTATTTGGCCTTGCTCCAGGTGGGGTTTACCCTGCCATCGGCGTTGACCGACGCGGTGCGCTCTTACCGCACCATTTCACCCTTACCTTCCGGTGCGGACACCGGACGGCGGTATATTTTCTGTGGCACTTTCCGTGGGCTCGCGCCCCCCAGGCATTACCTGGCACCCTGCCCTGTGGAGCCCGGACTTTCCTCCGGCCCTCCGTGAACGGTGGGCCAGCGACCGTCCGACCGACTCGCCAGCCCCAGTATCGCCTCCGCGGTGCCCTCAGGCCAGCCCCGCGCGCACGAATTCGACCTCCAGCTCGAGCGCGACGCGATAGACCTCGTTGCGCGCGCACCCCAGACAGCTGCTCGCCACTTCCACGGCCTGGCTGCGCGACAGGTGGGGCGCCAGGGCCTTCAACAGGGCGCCGATGCCCGCGCTGTCGGGTGCGCCCGGCGGGGCTGGCGCGACGGCGATGACGAATTCGCCGGTGGCCCCGAAACTGTCGGCCGCCACGGCCGCAGCGACCTCGTCGACGGTTCCCCGGTACACGGTCTCGTGGAGCTTGGTGAGTTCGCGCGCGACGGCGATGGCACGCGCCTCACCGATGGTTTCCCGCAGCAGCGCGAGCGTGCGGCCGACGCGGCGCGGCGACTCGAAGAAAATCATGGTGCGAGGCTCGCCCGCCAGGGCGGCAAGCTGCGCTCGGGCCGCCTGCTCTCTCGGTGGCAGGAAACCCTCGAAGCTGAAGCGGTCGCTGGGCAGGCCCGACACGCACAGGGCCGCGAGCACCGCGCTGGCGCCCGGCGCGGCACGCACCGGGAGCGCCGCGGCGAGCGCCGCCTGCACGAGCGCGTAGCCGGGGTCGGAGACCAGCGGTGTGCCCGCATCCGACACGAGCGCGACGGCGAGATTCTCGTCCACGATGCGGGCGACGAGTCGGCTCGCGATTTCGCGCTCGTTGTGTTCGTGCAGCGCGCTGATGCCGCGTTCGATCCCGTAGTGATCGAGCAGTTTCCGCGTCACCCGCGTGTCCTCCGCGAGGAGCAGGTCGCAGCCGGCGAGAACCGACAGGGCGCGCACGGTGATGTCGGCGAGATTCCCGATCGGCGTGGCGACCAGGTATAAGCAGGGTCGCTCGATTGGTACACTGCCCGTCGGTATCTGCATCAGTGACAACATGGCAGCAAGGATGAGGTCCGTCAGTCGGCCGTGGCGGGGGTGGGTACTGTGCGCGGTGATTATCGCAACGGGCTGCACCCAGCCACAACTTGCGACCGAAACGCCTGGGACGATCGCCCCGAGCCCGGAGGCACAGGCTGGCCAGCAGCTTGCCGCCGGCCAGTTCGAAGCTGCGGCCAGCGCCTACACCGCGCTGGCGGGCAGCCTGGCCGAGCCTGCCGCAAGCCGCGCCCGCTTGCAGGCAGCGCTGCTGAAAATCGACCTGCGACAGGAAGGCGTTGCCCCGCCGCCGGTCGCAACGCCCGGCGACCCGGCGCTGGAATCACAGCGCGTGCTGGCCAGCGCGGCTGCCGCGCTCGACGCGGGGGACGCCGCCACCGCGCTCGCGCAACTCGACGCGATGAAGCAGGCCGCCTTCGATCGCTACCAGCGCGGACTCTACCTGCGGGCACTCGGTCGTGCGCAACTCGCCCAGGGACAGGCTGCACCCGCCGCCATCAATCTCGTGACGGCGGAATCCTACCCGATGCCGGCCAATCGCCGTGGCGAACTCACTCACGCGATCTGGGATGCGCTCGGCGCCGCGGGCCTCGCCCAGGTTAAACCCGGACTACCCGCCGGCGCACCCTACGCCGCAGGGTGGGTGGCGCTCGCGGAAGCGTATGCCGCGCACGCCTACGAACCCACCGAGTTCGCCTCGGCGATTGCGGCCTGGCAGGCTGCTTATCCCGATCATCCCGCGCAAACGCTGCTCATCGCCGAACTGCTGGAACGCAGCGAGGAAGCCACCGCGGCGCCCACGAAAATCGCGCTGCTGCTGCCGCTGCAGGGACCGCTGGCCGGCATCGCCAACGCCATTCGCGACGGGTTCATCGCGATGCGCTTCAGCGGCGCCATTTCGCCAGCGCCTGAAATCGTCGTGTTCGACGTCAACGCGTCGAACGTGGTCGCCACGCTGGGGGCCGCCGCCGCCTCGGGCGTCAATTTCGCCGTGGGACCGCTGGACAAGGGCGCGCTCGACGCGCTGCTCGCGGCCGGCGACCCGCCGGTGCCGATACTCGCGCTGAATACGGCGACCAAGCCGCCGGCATCGAGCGGTCGCGTGTTCCAGTTCGGGCTGCGGCCTGAAGACGAAGCGATAGACGTCGCGGAGCGCGCGTGGCAGGACGGTCGCCGGCGCATGATCGCGATGGCGCCCGCGAACGACCTCGGCTGGCGACTGCTAAGCGCCTTCACCACGCGCTGGCAGGCACTCGGCGGCACGGTGGTCGAGCAGGTTCGCTTCCAGAGCAGTGTCGACGCCTATGCCGCCGCAGTCCGCCAGACCTTCGGCCTGCGCCAGAGCGAAGCACGCGCCGCGGCGCTCCGTCGCCTCCTGCAACGCAAGCTGGTGTTCGAGCCGCGCAGACGCGACGACGTCGACGGCATCATGCTGAGCGCGCCGCCGGTCGAAGCGCGCCAGATCCTGCCGCAATTCCGCTACTTCGGCGCCACCGATCTTCCGATTTACGCCACCTCTCACGTGTATGGCGGGGCACGCAACCCGGTCGCCGATCAGGATCTGAACGGCGTGATGTTCGGCGACTCCCCGTGGATGCTCGGCACTGGCGATCAGGCGCTGAAGCAGGTTTTCGCGACGCACTGGCGCGGGGGCACGAGCGACCTGCGTTTCTTCGCGTTCGGTGCGGACGCCTTCCGGATCATCCCCTATCTCGCGCAGATGCGGGCGCAACAGGGCATGCGCGTGAGCGGAGCCTCCGGCAATCTGTACCTGGACCGCGACGGTCTCGTCCGTCGCAGCCTGACGTGGGCGCGTTTCAGCGGTGGCGTACCGGTGCTGCTGGGCGGCGCGGCGCAATGAGAACCGGCGAGGCCAGCACCGTTGCGCGCGGGCAGGCTTACGAAGACGCGGCGGAAAATTTCCTGCTGAAACAGGGCCTGAAGCGCGTCGCTCGCAATTATCGCTGCCGCGGCGGCGAGATCGATCTCATCATGCGGGATCGCGAGACGCTGGCCTTCATCGAAGTGCGATATCGCGCCAGTGGCTCGCTGGTGCCTCCGCTCGAAACCATCACGCCCACCAAGCAGAGACGCATCGTGCGCACTGCGACGATGTACCTGCAGGCGCACCGTGAACTGGCGTCGCTGCCTTGTCGATTCGACGCGGTCGCGGTCGTCGGCGAGCGCAACGCGCTGCGTTTCGACTGGATAAAAGACGCATTTTCTGCATAATTCGGACGCCCAGGGCGAACTCGGCCAAGCACCACATGAACCAGGCAAGCGAACGCGTCACGCGTATATTCCAGGACGGCATCGAACTGAAATCGATGTGCGCGACGCAACTGGCGCCGGTCATCACGCGCGCAGCGGCGGCGATAGTCGACGCCGTGGCAGCGGGCAACAAGGTCCTCTGCTGCGGCAACGGCGGCTCGGCGGCCGACGCCCAGCACTTCTCCTCCGAGATGTTGAATCGCTTCGAACGCGAGCGGCCCGGGCAGCCCGCGTTCGCATTGACGACCGATGCATCGACAATCACTTCGATTGCAAACGACTACGAGTTCGCGGAAATCTTCGCCAAGCAGGTACGCGCGCTGGGCCGCGCCGGTGACGTGCTGCTCGCCTATTCGACGAGCGGGCGTTCGCCGAACGTCGTACGCGCGATCGAAGCCGCCCATGAGCGCGGCATGCGCGTGCTGCTCGTCAGCGGCCGCGACGGCGGCGCCGCTGCTGCGAAGCTGGGCGTGAGCGACATCGAAATCCGGGTCCCGAGCGGGCAGACAGCCCGCATTCAGGAAGTACACCTGATAATCACCCACTGCCTGTGCGACCTCATCGACTGGCAGCTGTTGGACAACCGCTAGAAAGGACCCTCATCATGAAGCGACACACCACGTTACTGGCCGCCCTGTTGACGTCGGCAGTCGCGCTGCAGGGCTGCGCACCAATCATCGCGGGAGGCGCCGCGACCGGCGCCGCCGTGACCAGCGACCAGCGCACCACCGGCACCGTCATCGAGGACCAGGTCATCGAGACCAAGGCCGGCGACTTCTTCCGTGCCGATGCCGCGCTGTCGCAGCAGGCACGAATCAGCGTAACGAGCTACAACCAGATAGCGCTCGTGACCGGCCAGGCGCCGACCGAAGAGCTGCGCAAGCGCGCGGTGGAGTACGTCTCCCGGATCGCGAAGGTCCGCCACGTCTACAACGAGATAGAAATCGGCAGCCCGGTGACGGCGATGCAGATTTCGAGCGACACACTGCTGACGACCAAGGTGAAATCCAAGCTCGTGACGATCAAGGATTTGAAGTCGACCAACGTCAAGGTCGTCACCGAGAACGGCGTGGTGTACCTGATGGGGCTGCTCGATCAGCCGACCGGCGACGCAGTGGCGGAAGTGGTCGCCGGCGTGTCCGGGGTGCGCAAGGTCGTGAAGCTGTTCGAGCTGCCGGCGCGCTGAGGCTTTATTTCACGCGCCGCAGCTGCGGCCGCGCGCCGCCGCCCGGGCCGGGCGTGACCGGCGCGGGGGCGCCGCCGTCCGGACCCGTGCCCGGACCCGAATCGGCCTGCTCTTCCGGCAGGGCCATGCCCTGCCCGTTCTCCCGCGCATAGATCATCCGCGCCGCACCGACCGGGAACATCACGTCCTGGGCCACTCCGCCGAAGCGCGCATTGAACGAGATGTAGTCGTTGCCGAGCACGAGATCGCGCACGGCGCCGGGCGCGATGTTGAGGACGATGGCACCGTCCTTGACGTACTGCGCCGGAACGCGCACACGCTCGTCCTTCGCCTCCACTACGAGGTGGGGAGTGCAGCCGTTGTCGACTATCCAGTCGTACAAGGCCCTGATCAAGTATGGCTTGCTTGAAGTCACTGCATTCCGCGCGGGTGGTTCGTTGGCTGTCCCTGGGCTGCCGGACTGCAGCTAGTGCCGCATGCTCCGCTCGCTGGCGGACAGGCTGGCCTTGAACGCGCCACGCGCGAACAGGGTTTCAGCGTAACGCAACAGGGGTTTTGCATCGGGCACCAGCTCGATCCCGTAGGCAGGAAGGCGCCACAGGAGCGGTGCAAGACAGCAATCGACGAGCGAATAGTCGTCGGACATGAAGTACTTCTGGCGCCCCAGGATGGGCGCAATCGCGTGGAGGTTGTCGCGCAGCACCTTGGCGGCACGCGCCGCCTCGTCCGGCCCGGCCCCGCGTCGGAAGGCGTCCGCAAGGCTCAGCAGGTCGCGGGTGACGCGATATCTCAGCTGGCGATTGTTTGCGCGTGACGCCGGATCCACGGGCATCAGCGGCGGGTGCGGGTAACGTTCGTCCAGGTACTCCAGCATGATCTGTGCATCGTACAGCACCAGATCGCGGTCGATCAGGGTCAGGATCGTGTGGTAGGGGTTGAGATCGTGGAGGTCCTCAGGCTTCGTTTCCTCGGTCACGAAGCAGACCTCCACGTTGACATCTTTTTCGGCAAGAACGATGCGAACCGCATGCCCTGTCGGGTCGGTCGGATCCGCATAGAGCGTCATCACCGACCGGCGGTTCGCAATTGACATCATGTCAATGCACGTCTTTCCAGTACTCGCGCTTCAGGGCGTACGCGACGATCCACAGCACGAACAGGAACGCGATGACCTTCACGCCCAGCGCGTAGCGCACCATCTTGGCCGGCTCGCCCACGTAGACCAGGAAGTTGACCAGGTCGCGCGTGGCCCGCTTGTACTCGATGTCGGTCATCGTGCCCGGGCGTTCGGTTTCGAAGCGCTGAAAGACCGGCACTTCGACCCCGTGCTGCGTCTCGGTCTCGAAGACCGCGCGGTTGATGCCCTGCATTTCCCACAGGACGTGCGGCATCGCCGTGCTCGGGAAGTACAGGTTGTTCACGCCGCTGGCCTTGGTGTCGTCGACATAGAAGCCGTTCAGGAAGCTGAACAGCCAGTCAGCGCCACGCGAGCGGGCGACCACCGACAGGTCGGGCGGCGTCACGCCGAACCAGCCTTCGGCGTCGGCCGGCTTCATCGCGATGTTCATCGTGTCGCCGATCTTGTCGGTCGCGAACATCAGGTTCGCCTTCATGACGTCCTCGGGGATGCCGAGATCCGCCGCGACGCGGCCATAGCGCATGTATTTCGCGGAATGGCAGCTGACGCAGTAGTTGACGAACAGCCGGGCTCCGCGCTGCAGCGACTCGGTGTTGCCGAGGTCGACGTTCGCGTTGAGCAGTTTGGGGCCACCATGGCCGCTCTCGGCCGAAGCCTGGAGCGCCACACAGCAGAAAACAATGGCGAGCAGCAGCGTACGCATCACGTCGTCACCCTGTCAGGAACTGGCTTGGTCTTGTCGAGCTTCGTGTAGATCGGCATGAGCACGAAGAACGCGAAGTAAATCACGGTGCAGATCTGGGCAACCAGCGTGCGGCCCTCGGTCGGCGGCAGCAGGCCGAGGTAGCCAAGCGTCAGGAAGGCCACGACGAAGATCGCCAGCACCGTCTTGTAGAGCGCGCCGCGATAGCGGATGGACTTCACCGGGCTGCGATCCAGCCAGGGCATGAGGAAGAACGCCATCACGCCCAGCCCCATGAAGATCACGCCCCACAGTTTCGCGTCGATCCAGAAGAAGTTGATCGTGTTCGCACGGAGGATCGAGTAGTACGGCGTGAAGTACCACACCGGCGCGATGTGCAGCGGTGTCTGCATCGGGTTGGCCGGGATGAAGTTGTTCGCCTCGAGGAAGTACCCGCCCATTTCCGGGGCGAAGAACACCACGGCCGCGAAGAACATCAGGAAGACCACGATGCCGGAGAAGTCCTTCACCGAGTAGTACGGATGGAACGGAATGCCGTCCAGTGGGCGGCCGTTCGCATCCTTGTGCTTCTTGATCTCGACGCCGTCGGGATTGTTCGAGCCCACTTCGTGCAGCGCGATGATGTGCAGGAACACGAGCCCCGCGATCGCGAACGGCAGGGCGATGACGTGCAGCGAGAAGAAGCGGTTCAAGGTGATGTCGGAGACGACGTAGTCGCCGCGGATCCACTCCGTCAGCGTGTCGCCGATGACCGGCACCGCGCCGAACAGCGAGATGATCACCTGGGCGCCCCAGAAGGACATCTGGCCCCAGGGCAGCAGGTAGCCCATGAAGGCCTCGGCCATCAGGCTCAGGTAGAGCAGCATGCCCAGGATCCAGATCAGCTCCCGCGGCTTCTTGTATGAGCCGTACAGGATGCCGCGGAACATGTGCAGGTAGATCACGATGAAGAACGCGGACGCGCCCGTCGAGTGCATGTACCGGATGAGCCAGCCCCACTCCACGTCCCGCATGATGTATTCGACGGAGGCGAACGCCAGCTCGCCATCCGGCTTGTAGTTCATGACGAGCCAGATGCCGGTCAGGATCTGGATCGCGAACACCACCAGCGAGAAGACGCCGAAGTAGTACCAGATGTTGAAGTTCTTGGGCGCGTAGTACTGGCCCATGTGGTCGTTCCACCAGGTCATGAGCGGGAAACGCTCGTCGACCCAGCCGAGCAGACCGGTCAGCTGTTGGTCCTTGTTCGCCTTCATGCCGCGTCTCCTTTGTCCTCACCCACCACCAGCTTGGTTTCGTTGACGAAGCGGTAGGGCGGGACGTCCATGTTCGTCGGCGCGGGCACGCCCGCGTAGACACGACCCGCGAGGTCGAACTGGGAACCGTGGCAGGGGCAGAAGAAGCCGCCTTTCCAGGGCTGCTTGACGCCCGCGGCATTCAACTCCGGCACGAAGCTCGGCGAGCAGCCGAGATGGGTGCAGACGCCGATCAGTACGAGGTACTCCGGATTCTCGGACCGCCACGCGTTCTTCGCGTACTCCGGCTGCACCGACTGGTCGGAAGCCGGGTCACGCAGGGCGGATGCTTCGAGGTTCTTGAGATCCTCGATCATCTCGGGCGTACGGCGCACGACCCACACCGGCTTGCCGCGCCATTTCTGGATGATGCGCTGGCCGGGTTCCAGTTTGCTGATGTCCACTTCGACCGGCGCGCCGATGGCTTTCGCCTTTGCGCTCGGCTGGAAGGAGGACACGAAGGGCACCGCTGCGAAAGCGGCGCCGATGCCTCCAATGACCACGGTCGTGCCGGTCAGGAAGCGGCGTCTGCGGGTATCGACGGCGTCGTCGCTCATGATTTGCAAATTCTCCTGTATCTGGACACCGGCGGGCTTGCGCCCGGCGGTCAAGGACACCGGCGTATCCGGCATGCCTCTGGTCTCATCGCGGCTGCCGTCGCGCGTGGTGGACACCACCGGAAAGTCGCGAAGAGTTCTAGCCGAAACGGCGCGAGTATAACCAACTTTGCGCAGGAAGGCTGCGCCCGACGGGCGTCCGGAGCGCCCCCGCTCAGGCCGGCTTTTCGATTCTCAGCTCGGCCGAACGCGCATGGGCGACGAGGCCTTCGGCGCGCGCAAGCGTCGATGCGATCCGCCCGAGGCGGACGGCGCCGTCCGCCTGCACGTCGATGATCGACGAACGTTTCTGGAAATCGTATACGCCCAGCGGCGAGGAGAAACGCGCGGTGCCGGCGGTCGGCAGCACGTGGTTCGGGCCGGCGCAGTAGTCACCGAGGGGTTCGGCCGCGTGCCGGCCCAGGAAGATGGCGCCGGCGTGCCGGATCTTCGCCATCAGCGCCCGCGGCTCGGCGACGGAGAGTTCGAGATGTTCGGGTGCGATGCGGTTCGCGATGGCGGCCGCCTCGTCGAGGTCACGCACCTCGATGAGCGCCCCGCGCGCGGCCAGCGCGGTGGCGATGATCGACGCCCGCGGCATCTGCGGCAGCAGGCGCTCGATGCTCCCCGCCACGCGATCGAGATAGGCGGCACCCGGTGCCAGCAGGATGGCCTGGGCCTGTTCGTCGTGCTCGGCCTGGGAGAAGAGGTCCATCGCGACCCAGTCCGGGTCGGTTTCGCCGTCGCAGATCACGAGGATCTCCGAGGGCCCCGCAATCATGTCGATACCGACCCTGCCGAACACCATCGACTTGGCGGTCGCGACGTAGATGTTGCCGGGGCCGACGATCTTGTCGACGGCGGGCACCGTCGCGGTGCCGTAGGCGAGCGCGGCGACGGCCTGCGCGCCGCCTATCGAGAACACCCGGTTGACACCGGCGACGTGTGCGGCCGCGAGTACCACGGGCTCGATGCTGCCATGCGGCGCCGGCACCACCATCACGATCTCGCCCACGCCCGCCACCTTCGCCGGGATCGCATTCATCAGCACCGAGGACGGATAGGCGGCCTTGCCGCCCGGCACGTAAATGCCGGCGCGGTCGAGCGGCGTGACCTGCTGGCCGAGCACGGTCCCCGCGCCGTCCGCGTATTCCCAGGAGGACTGCTTCTGGCGCTCGTGGTAGTCGCGGATGCGCGCCGCGGCGTCCTCGAGGCTTGCCCGCAACACCGGGTCTATCGCGGCGGCGTGCCGCGCGAAATCGGTGATTTCGAGTTCCGCGGCGTCCCGCACCTCGCGCTGGTCGAAGCGGTTCGTGTAGCGCAGCAGCGCGGCGTCACCCTCCGTGCGCACCGCGCGGAGGATCTCGCGGACCGCATCGTGCACCGCGGCGGACGATTCCTCGTCGTAGGCCAGCAGCGTCGTCAGCCTCGCGTCGAAATCGGCTTGCGCCGTCGACAGGCGCGCGATGCGGGCGCTCACGCCGCGCTCCAGGGCGAGGTCGCGCCCACGGCCGCGGCGAGCTTGCGCACCAGCGCGGTCACGCTCGCGTGCTTGGTCTTCAGCGCCGCCTTGTTCACGATGAGCCGCGAGCTGATGTCGCAGATGTGTTCCAGCGGCTTCAGGCCATTGGCTTTGAGGGTGTTGCCGGTGTCGACGAGGTCGACGATGCGGTCGGCGAGGCCGACCAGCGGCGCCAGCTCCATCGAGCCGTACAGTTTGATGATTTCGGTCTGCACGCCCTTCTCGGCGAAGTAGCGCCGGGTGATCGCGGCATACTTGGTTGCCACGCGCAGGCGGGTCGGCGGCGGACCTTCGCTCGCCGGGCCGGCCACCATCAGCCGGCAGCGCGCGATGTGCAGGTCGAGCGGTTCGTAGTAACCGTCCCCGTCGTATTCGAGCAGGACGTCCTTGCCGGCGACGCCGACGTCGGCCGCGCCGTATTCGACATAGGTCGGGACGTCGCTGGCACGGATGATCACGAGCTTGATGGCCGGATCGGTCGTGTCGAGGATGAGCTTGCGCGACTTCTCCGGGTCGTCGGTCGGCCGCACGCCGACCTGCTCGAGCAGCGGCAACGCGTCCTTGAAAATGCGGCCCTTCGAGACCGCGATGACGAGCTGTTCGGATTCGGGAGGTCGGGTCATGGTCGGACGGTCCGCGGGCGGCTGGCGTGGTTACGTCGCTGGACGCGACGCCGGTTCAGGCCGGTACGCGCCGGATCTGGGCGCCGAGATTGGACAGCTTTTCCTCGATCGTCTCGTAGCCACGGTCGATATGGTAGATCCGATCGACTTCCGTGGCGCCCTCGGCGACGAGGCCGGCCAGCACGAGGCTCGCGGAGGCCCGCAGGTCGGTCGCCATCAACGGGGCGCTCTTGAGCTTCGGCACGCCCGTGGTGATCGTGGTGTTGCCCTCGATCTTAATGTCGGCGCCCATGCGCTGCAGCTCCAGCACGTGCATGAACCGGTTCTCGAACACCGATTCGGTGATGACGCCGGTGCCTTCGGCCATCGCGTTCAGCGCCGTGAACTGGGCCTGCATGTCGGTCGGGAAACCCGGGTAGGGCGAAGTGTGCAGGCTGACCGCGCGCGGCCGGCGCTCGTGCATGCGCAGCTCGATCCAGTTCTCGCCGGATTCGATCTCGGCCCCCGCCTCGTGCAGCTTCGACAGCACCGATTCCAGGAGGTCCGGGCGGGTGTTCTTGAGCTTCACGTGGCCGCCGGTCATCGTGGCGGCCACGAGGTAGGTCCCGGTCTCGATGCGGTCCGGCAGGATTTCGTAGTGCGTGCCGGACAGCTCGTCGACGCCCTCGATGCGGATGGTGTCGGTACCAGCACCCTCGATGCGCGCCCCCATGCTCTGCAGGCAGTGCGCGAGGTCGACGACCTCGGGCTCGCGCGCGGCGTTACGGATGACTGTCACGCCCTTCGCCATGGTCGCGGCCATCATCAGGTTCTCGGTGCCGGTGACCGTCACGAGGTCGAGCCACAGGTCGACGCCCTTCAGGCGCTTCGCGGTGGCGCGGATGTAACCGCCGTCGACGCTGAGTTCGGCCCCCATTGCGGCGAGCCCCTGCAGGTGCAGGTTCACCGGGCGCGAGCCGATAGCGCAGCCGCCGGGCAGCGACACGTCCGCGCGGCCGAAACGCGCGAGCAGCGGGCCGAGCACCAGGATCGACGCGCGCATCGTGCGCACGAGCTCATAGGGCGCGAAGAATTCGCGAATCGTGCTGCTGTCGACGTGCACGTTCATCTTTTCGTCGATGGTCAACTCCAGGCCCATGCGGCCCAGCAGCTCCATCGTCGTCGTGATGTCGTGCAGGTGAGGCACGTTGCAGACGGTCACCGGCGAATTCGCGAGCAGGGTTGCCGCGAGTATCGGCAACGCGGCGTTCTTGGCGCCGGAGATCCGGATTTCGCCCTGCAGCCGGTGGCCGCCTTGAATGATCAGTTTATCCATCGGGTCACAACCGTCAGAGGGTCTTGAACGGTTGCTGATGCTGCCATTCTTCGCCGGTATAGGTTTGGATGGACAGGGCGTGGATCGCCTGCCCCATGTGCGCGCCCAGCGCCTTGTAGACGAGCTGGTGGCGCTTGACCGCATTGAGCCCGGCGAAGCCGTCGAAGACGATGCGGGCCGCGAAGTGCACGCCATCGTCACCTTCGACGTGGGCAACGGCGCCGGGAATGCCGCCTTCGATCATCGATTTGATCTGGTCAGTGGTCATCGGGGCACTTGCTGCTGGGTGGAAATGGGCGTCTTCCCGGATCCGGCCGCCGCCGCTGCGCGCGGGCTCAGAGGCCGAGGTCCTTGTTCTTGGTCTGCAGCGTCTCGATCAGCTTGCCGATGCCGCCGTCGGTGATGATCTGCGCGAACGACGACTTGTAGGTCTTCACGAGGCTCACGCCGTCGACCGAGACGTCGAACACCTTCCAGCTGCCGGACTTGTTGTGCAGACGGTAGACGACCGGCATCGACGCGCCGCCGGGCTGCTTGATGTCCTGCTTGACCACGGCGGTCTTCGGATTGTGCGAGGCGTCGGACGGCGAATAGGAAATCGTCTGGTCGGAGTACTCGAGCAGCGCCGTCGCGTAGGTGCGCACGAGCAGGCGCCGGAACTGCTCGACGAATTCGGCCTGCTGGGCGGCATCGGTGGTCTTCCAGTGCTCGCCGAGCACCCACTGCGACATGATGTTGAAGTCGAAATGCGGGAAAATCATTTCCGACACGAGGCCGTACATCTTCGCCGGGTTGGACCGCAGGGCATCCTTCTCGGCGCGCACGCGCTCGATCACCGCGTCAGTCGTCGTCTGCACGACAGTCTGTGCGTCTTCAAGGGCATTCACGGCGCCGGCGAGGCCCAGGAACAGGGCGGCGGCACACACAAGGACAAATCGTTTCATTCGACGAACCTCTCCCGGCGGCGATCTTGCGATAGGTGGTCAGCTTGGCTGCGGACTGCCGCGCTGGCAACGGCCAGTGCGGCAGCGTTCGGAAAAACCGGCGCGTACTCTAGCATAAAGGCCCGAGCCGGCAGCAACGCGCGCGCCGCCTGCACGGCCGTCGGCGCGGGACGGATCAACCGGGATTCGGCTCGTCCTGCAGGATTTCGACCTTGTAGCCGTCGGGGTCCTCGACGAAGGCAATGACGGTGCGACCGCCTTTCATCGGGCCGGCCTCGCGGACGATCTTGCCGCCGCGCTCGCGGATTCGGTCGCAGGTCGCGTAGACGTCGTCGACGCCGATCGCGATGTGGCCGTAGGCGCCGCCCATCTCGTAGGCGTCGGTGTCCCAGTTGTGGGTCAGTTCGAGGACGGTGGAATCGCTCTCCGCGCCGTAGCCGACGAAGGCCAGCGTGAAACGACCCTCGGGATAGTCCTTGCGCCGAATCAGGTTCATGCCCAGCACGTCACAGTAGAAGCCGAGCGCCCGGTCGAGATCGGTGACCCGCAGCATCGTGTGCATCAGTCTCATTTCACGCGTCTCCTGTCGTTTTGCGAGTGGAATCGGGCGGCCGCGACGGGCCGCGGCCTCAGGGTTCGATGTCGAGGCGGATCGCCGCCGCGACGCGCCGCGCCTTCTCGCGCGCCCTCTCGACGGTGGTGTCGCGCGCCAGCGCCACGGCCAGTCGGCGCTTGCCCTGGACTTCAGGTTTGCCGAACAGCCGCAGGCCCGTGCCCGGCTCGCACAGCGCCGCGGGCACGCCGTGGTAGCGGATGCGCCGGCCGTTGCCGCTGCCGAGGATGGCGACTGACGCCGCCGCCGCGTCCTGCACGATGGCCGGGACAGGCAGACCCAGCACGGCGCGCACGTGCAGCGCGAATTCAGACAGTTCCTGGCCGATCAGCGTGACCATGCCGGTGTCGTGCGGTCGCGGCGAAACCTCGCTGAAGATGACCTCGTCGCCCTTCACGAACAGTTCGACGCCGAAAATGCCGTGGCCGCCCAGCGCCGCGGTGACACGTTCGGCCATCGCTTCCGCCCGCTCGCGCGCGAGCGCGGACATCGGCTGCGGCTGCCAGGACTCGCGGTAGTCGCCGTCGACCTGCAAGTGGCCGATCGGCGCGCAGAACGCGGTGCCTCCTACGTGGCGCACGGTCAGCAGGGTGATTTCGTAATCGAAGTCCACGAAAGCCTCGACGATCACGCGCGGCACGGCGGCGCGGGCCCCGGCGACGGCGGTGGCCCAGGCGATGTCGACGTCCGCGGGGCTGCGCACGAGCAGCTGCCCCTTGCCGGACGAGCTCATCACGGGCTTCACGACGCAGGGCAGGCCGATTCGCCCGATCGCGGCGCGGCACTCGTCATCGCTGCCGGCGAACTCGTAGCGCGAGGTCGGCAGCCCCAGCTCTTCGGCGGCCAGCCGCCGGATGCCCTCCCGGTCCATCGTCAGGCGCGCTGCGCGGGCCGACGGGGCGACGCGCCAGCCGCGGGCTTCCAGCTCGACGAGGCGCTGGGTCGCGATGGCCTCGACCTCGGGCAGGATGAGGTGCGGCCGCTCCAGCGCTATCACGCGCTCCAGCGCGTCACCGTCGAGCATGTCGATCACGTGATGGCGGTGAGCGACCTGCATCGCCGGCGCGCCGGCGTAACGGTCGACGGCAATGACCTCGACGCCGAGGCGCTGGGCTTCGAGCGCGACTTCCTTGCCCAGTTCGCCCGAGCCGAGCAGCATCAGGCGGATGGCGCAGTCCGTCAGCGGGGTGCCGAAGACCGTTGCGGCGGCAAGTGCCGGGGGCGTGGCGGGTTCCATCAAGGGGTGACCAGTCTGAATCCGAGGCGTTGCAATTGCGCCGCAGTATCGGTGGCGACCCCGGTCTCTGCAACCGGCCTGACACTGAATTCGCGACGGCTGCCGAACCGGGCGCGCATGCGGTCGAAGGCCGCGCGCGACTCGTCGCCCGCGGACACGAGCGCCTCGCGAAAGACGGCGGTCAGCGCGCGCGGGTCGACACAGGCGAAGACGGCGGCACGCACGGCGGCGAGGCCGTCGCCGGGTGGCAAGTTCAAGGGTGGGGGCGCGACGGCCGCGGTGGGCAGCGGGTCCGCGTCGGCGCCCGCCGCGACGCCGGCCCAGGCGCACAGCGCATCGCGGAGCTGGCGGGTCGCGCGCAGCCGCGCGTCGACCGTGTGGCCAGCGACATGTGGCGTCGCGGTCCACGCCGCGTCGAGCATCTCGCGCGATATCGCGGGTTCCCCGCGCCAGCAGTCGACGGCGGCCACGAGCCGCCCCTCGGCGACCGCGCCCTGCCACGCCGTCTCGTCGACGACGCCGCCGCGCGCGGCGTTGATCAGCAGCGCGCCGGCCGGCATGCGCGCGAGCTCGGGCGCGCCGAGCAGGCCCACCGTCGGGTGCGGCCCGCTTGCGGTCAGCGGCACGTGCAGGGTCACGACGTCGGCGGCCAGCGCGTCCTCGAGCCCGACGTAGCCATCATGCGTGGCGGCCAGCGGCGGGTCGTTGCGCAGGCATTCAACCCCCATCGCCTCGAGCAGGTCCAGTGCCGCGCGCCCGGCATGGCCGCAGCCGATGACGCCGCAACGCAAGGTCGAAGGGTCGCGCCCCGTCAGTTCCGCGTAGGCGAGCACCGTGGCCAGCACGTACTCGCCGACCGCACGCGCATTGCAGCCGGGCGCCGCGGCGAAGGCGATGCCGCGTTCACGGAGGAGGGATTCGTCGACGTGGTCCGTGCCGGCGGTCGCGGTGCCAACGAAACGCACCGGGGTGCCGTCGAGCAGCGCGGCATCGACGCGCGTCACCGAACGAACCAGGAGCACGTCGGCGTCGGCCAGCAGCCCGGCGGAAATCTGGCGTCCGTCGGCGAGCGTGACCTCGCCAAATTCCGCGAAGGCCGTGGCGGCCTCCGCGATGATGCGGTCGGCAACGATGCGCAGCGGCATCACGGCGCCCGCAGCGATGGCGCTCAGGGCCGGTCGTCGAGCGCGGCGCCTTCCTTCTGGATCGGCAGCAGTTCCTCGCGCGTCGCGCCCAGCGCCAGCACCATCGCGCCCGCGATGTAGATCGACGAGTAGACACCGACCACGATGCCGATCGTCAGCGCGAGCGCGAAGCCGTGAATCATCTCGCCGCCGAAGAACAGCAGCGCCAGGACCGCAAGCAGGGTCAGCAGGCTGGTGTTGATGGTGCGGGACAGGGTCTGGTTCAGGGACGCATTGACCACCGTGACCGGTTCCGCCTTGCGCATCGTGCGGAAGTTCTCGCGGATGCGGTCGAGGATGACGATCGTGTCGTTCAGCGAGTAGCCCATGATCGCGAGCACGGCCGCCAGCGCGTTGAGGTCGAACTCCAGCCGCGTGATCGAGAAGAAGCCCATGATGACGAGCACGCGGCTGGAGTTCGACCTCA
>Ga0255182_1000581_pt1 | contig 22998 bp, 20 predicted proteins | sample Atl_UVDOM_RepA_8_FD_188420 | JGI IMG/M metagenome (GOLD analysis project Ga0255182, IMG submission 188420) | Freshwater microbial communities from Altamaha River, Georgia, United States - Atl_UVDOM_RepA_8d | ecosystem: Environmental > Aquatic > Freshwater > River | place: USA: Georgia...
CGGGCACTTCGCGCAGCGCCTTCTCGATGCCGGCGGCCAGTTCACCGAGTGCCGCGAGGTCGGGACCGAAGATCTTCACCGCCACGTCGCCGCGGCTGCCGGTCAGCATTTCGGAGACGCGCATTTCGATCGGCTGGGTGAAGCCGTAATCGACGCCGGGGAACTGCTCGAGCACCTCGCGGATGCGCTCGCCCAACCAGGCCTTGTCCGGCTCGCGCCATTCGGCTTTCGGCTTCAGCTGCAGGAAGACGTCGCTCTGGTTCAGGCCCATCGGGTCGAAGCCGAGTTCGTCCGAGCCGAGACGGGCAACGACGTGCGCAATCTCGGGGACTTCCGCCAGCAGCTTCTGCTCGACCCGCAGGTCCAGCGCCGCCGATTCCTCGAGACTGATCGACGGCAGCTTCTCCAGCTGCACGAGCAGGTCGCCTTCGTCCATGGTCGGCATGAAGGTTTTGCCGACCTGCGTGTAGGCGACGCCGCCTGTGGCGAGCAGGACCGCCGCGGCGAGTGCGACGACCTGCGGCCGGCGCAGCGCGCCGGCCAGCAGCGGACGGTACAGGGCCTCGAGCACGCGCACGACGAGCGGCTCGCCGTGCGCGCCGTCCTTCAGCAGGTAGGACGCGAGCACCGGGACCACCGTCAGCGACAGCAGCAGCGCGCCGCCGAGCGCGAAGACGATGGTCAGGGCCACCGGGCCGAACAGCTTGCCTTCGAGGCCCTGCAGCGTCAGCAGCGGCACGAACACGAGACAGATGATCACCACGCCGGCCGCCACCGGTGTCGCTACTTCGGCCGTTGCGCGGTACACGAGGTGCAGGCGCGGCAGGCGCGCCGCGCCCGGCGCCTGCAGCTGGGTCAGCGTGTTCTCGACGACCACCACCGCCGCGTCGACCAGCATGCCGATCGCGATCGCGAGCCCGCCGAGGCTCATCAGGTTAGCGGTCAGGCCGAAGGCCTGCATCAGGATGAACGTCACGAGTGCCGCCAGCGGTAGCAGCAGCGTGACGACCAGCGCCGCGCGCAGATCGCCGAGGAACAGGAGCAGCAGCACGACGACCAGCGCGCTGGCTTCCAGCAAGGCCTTGGTCACGGTCCCGATCGCGCGCTTGATCAGCGCGCTGCGGTCGTAGAAGACCTCGATCTTCACGCCCTCCGGCAGGGAGGGCTCGAGCTCGGCCAGGCGCGCGCGCACGCCGGCGATGACCGCCGAGGCATCGGCGCCGCGCAGGCCGATCACGAGGCCTTCGACGGCTTCGCCGACGCCGTCGCGCGTGACGGCGCCGTAACGGGTCAGGCTTTCCGTGCGCACGGCCGCGACGTCGCCGATGCGCACCGCCTCGCCGTCGCGTTCGGCCACGACGATGCGCGCCAGGTCCTCCAGCGTGGCGATGGCGCCCTCGGCGCGCACGATCAGGGTTTCCTCGCCGTCGCTGAGGCGCCCCGCGCCGTCGTTGCGATTGTTGCTCTCGATGGCCGCGACGATGTCGTTGAAGCCGATGCCGTTGCGGGTCATCGCCTCGCGGTCCGGCACGACCGCCATGGCCCGAACTTCGCCGCCCAGGGCGTTGACGTCCGCGACCCCCGGAATCGTGCGCAGCGCCGGCCGCAGGGTCCAGTCGAGGAGGCTGCGCCGCTCCTGCGCGCTCAGCGCGCCGCCCTCGATCGTGAACATGAAGAGATCGCTCAGCGGCGTCGCGAGCGGCGCGAGGCCGCCCTCGAGTCCGGCCGGCAGTTCCCCGGCGACGTCGCCGTAGCGCTCGGCCACCTGCTGGCGCGCCCAGTAGATGTCGGTGCCTTCGGCGAAATCGATCGTGATGTCCGCGATCGCGTATTTCGCCGCGGAGCGCAGCAGCGTCTGCCGCGGGATGCCGAGCAGCCCGAGTTCGAGCGGGACGATCACCCGGTTCTCGACTTCCTCCGGGGTCATGCCGGGCGCCTTGAGGATGAGCTTGACCTGGGTCGGCGAGATGTCGGGGAAGGCGTCGATCGGCAGCTTCAGGTAGGCCTGCACGCCCGCGAAGGCGAGGCCCACGGTCGCCACCAGCGCGAGCAGGCGCTGGCTCAGGGAGAGTTCTATGAGTCTGGCGAGCATGCTCAATCCTCGAGCAGCGCCTTCAGTGCGCTGGTGCCGGCGACGACGACCTGGGCGCCGGGCGCGAGCGCGCCGCTGACGACGGCAAGGGAACCACTTTCGCCGAGAACCTCGACCGGGACCGCGTGGAAGCGGGTGCCGTCGGCGACGAATACGCGGGCCGACGCGGCGGTACGCACGACCGCGGCGCGCGGCACGCCGGTGGCGCCGGCCGGCGCGGGGAGCGCGAGCGTCGCGCTGACCTGCTGGCCCGGGACGTAGCCGCTGTCGGGTGGCAGCAGGCCGCGCACAATCACGGTCTGCGTGTGGGTATCCAGCGCGAGGCCGCGCCCGGCGACTTTGGTCTCGACCTCACCGACGCGCAGCACCGCGTCGGCGCCGATACGCGAGGCGAGCGCGACCGGGACCCTGACTTCGAGCCGCCAGGCGGTCCCCGAGGCGAGCACGAACGCGGTGGCCAGGGCTTCGAGCGCCTCGCCCGCGGCGACGTGGCGGGCCACGACGACGCCCGCCTGCGGCGCCGTCAGCGCGAAGCCCGCGGCGTCGCCGCGCACGGCTTCGAGGCGATCGGTGACGGCGCGCAGGGCCGTGAGTTCGGCGTCGAGCGCGCGGCTGGCCGCCGCGCTCGATGCTGCCCTTGCTGCCGGTACGATGCCTTCCGCGGCAAGCGTGCGGTCGCGCGCGGCCTGTTGGCGCGCGACGCCGGCCTCGGTCTCGAGGCGGATGGCGCGCGCGCGCTCCTGCGCGTAATCGCGGCTGCTGACGAGGGCCAGCACCTGGCCCTGCGCGACGCGGTCGCCCTCGTCCGCGTGCACGCTCCTGACCCGTCCGGCGTACTGGCTCGCGACCGCGATCGTGCCTTCGAGCGGGAGTTCGACGTTGCCGAGCAGGCCGTCGACCACGAGCGCCGTCGCCGCGGTGGCCGGCGCCGTTTTCACGGCCAGCAGTTCCGCCTGTCGTGCGTCGAGTTCAATGGTCTGCGGCAGCGGCGGCGACGCCGCCATGGCCGACAGGGCCTGCACGGCGAGCGACACCGCGCCCAGCAGCGAGATGAGTCTGGACATGGGGGAAATGACCGAACGTGAAACAGCCATGAGTCTGCGATACCAAGCTTGTGATTTGCTTAAAGCGCCGATTCGAGCGTGCGCAACCCGCCGAGCTTCACCCACAGGCGGCCCTCGTGCAGGTCGAAGGCGAGACGCAGATCGATCCGTTCCGCGAGCGCCGCGCAGAGCGCGAGGCCGAGCCCGGCATGGGCGCTGCCGGGTGCGCCGCGGCTGGGCCGGAAATGGCGCTCCCCGAGGCGGGCGACGTCCTCGGCGTCGAGATCCGGGGCGGCGTTCGAGATGACCAGCGTCACCGCTTCCTCCTGCAACCAGCAGAAGACTTCGACCCGGCTGCCGGCGGGCGAATGATCGACCGCATTGCCGAGCAGGTTGGCGAGGATGCGTTCGATGAGCAGGGCGTCGGTCATGACCCAGAGCTCGGGGTCCAGCCGCACGTCGAGCGCGAGGCCGCGACCCCGCGCGCGGGGTTCGACGGCGCCGCACTGCGTGCGCACCGCGCCCGCGAGGTCGAAGGGTTCCACCACCGGCGCGTCGATGCCGGCCTCGTAGCGGGCCAGCGCGAGCAGGCCGTCGACGATGCGGCTCATGCCGGTCAGCGTGCTGCCAGCGAGGGCGAGCCTCTCGCGCGAGACCTCGTCCGCGGGCTGCGTGGTTTCCAGCAGGCTGAACAGCTCGGCCAAGGGGGTGCGCAGCTCGTGCGCGAGATCGCGCGCGAAGCGGCGCTCGCGCAGCAGCGCCCGCGTCAGCTCCGCGAAGGCATTGTCCAGCGCGGCGCCGATCGGCCGCAGCTCGTCCGGCAGCGGTGCCGCCGGCGCGGCCGGTGTGTCGGGATTCAGCGCCCGCGCCGCGGCCCGCTGGCCGAAGGTTTCCAGCGGTCGCAGGCCCGCACGCACCGCGGCGTGGGACAGCGTCACCATCAGCAGCAGCGCGCAGCTGACGCCGGCGACCAGCGCGACGTGGATACGCGATTCGAGGAGGTCGAGCGCTTCGCGTTCGGAGGCGACGACGAACAAGTGCCCGCCCGCGACGCGGAAGGCCGCCGCGCGGCCCCGATGCCCGTCGGGGAGCCGCAGGTCGTAGAGCACGGCTGCGTCGTCGACCGGGCGCGGCGGGCGCGCGAGATCCTCGTTTCCGCTCGAGCCGGAGCGGGCGACGGTCACGCCCGTCGCGTTCCAGAGCTGGTAGAAGTCGGTGTGATTGCCGGCGCGGAATTCGGGCCAGCCGTGCCGCGTGCCATGCTCGATACGCGTGCCGCCGGCGATGTCCGCGGCCATCTGCTGCCCGCGCGCGAGCAGCGCCTCGTCGAAGCGTGAATACAGCTGGTGGTCGATCACCAGGTCGAGCGCGGAGAACAGCAGCGCGAGCAGGGCGCCGCCGCCGAGCACGATCCGCAGTGCGAGGCGCGCCCGGATCGAGCGGGGGCGGTCATTCCACAAGGTAGCCAAAGCCGCGCCGGGTCGTGATCAGATCGGGTTTGCCGGCGGCCGCGAGCTTCGCGCGCAGCGTGCTGACGAGCACTTCGATCACCTTGTCCGAGGACTCGCTGCGGCTGTCGTAGAGCTGCTCGAAGATCTGCTCGCGCGCGAGCACCTGCCCGCGATTGCGCAACAGCGTCTCGAGCAGGGCATATTCCTTCGGGGTCAGCGGCAGGGCCTGGTCGTGGACTTTCGCGACGCGCGTGCGAAGGTCGATACGCAGGCCTTCGTGCTCGAGCCCGGGCGGGCCGGGATCGAGCTGGCGTCTCATCAGGGCGAGCAGGCGCGAGGCGAGTTCCTGGAACGCGAAGGGCTTGACGAGGTAGTCGTCGGCGCCGTGATTGAGCGCTTCGACGCGGTCGGCCACCTGGTCGCGGGCGGACAGCACCAGCACGCGCACCGCGGAGCCGCTCGCACGCAGCCGGCGCAGCACCTCGATGCCGTCGATCCCGGGCAGCATCAGGTCGAGCACGACGATGTCGTACGGATAGCGCTCGAGGTAGGCGAGCGCCGTGCGACCGTCCGGGGCTTCGTCGACGCTCCACTGCTGATCGCGCAGTTGCGCGGACAGCGATGAACGCAGCACGGTGGAATCCTCGACGAGCAGCAGGCGCATGCGCGCAGCCTAAGCGCGCGCTCGGCGTATGGGCAAGCGCAGTGCGGCGAAACGCTGACGGTGATCAGGATCGCTTAAGTCAAACACAAGCTTGGCCGCGTAGAGTCACTCCATCGGGATTCCCGTCGGGAACAGGCAAGGAGCCTCAATGAAACGAATCATCGTCAAGCCGTGGAAACTCCTCGTGGTCGGCGCCAGCCTGCTCGGCGCCGCCTGCGCGTCGGGACCGCAGCGTCCGCTCGCGATCGAGGGCCGCAAGCTCCCGGTCGAGACGCTGCCGACCAAAGCGCGCGACGTGCACATCGTCGCCGTCGGTGCGCAGCAGCTGCGTGGCGACGTCCTGGTCCGGGTGCGCGTCAGCCGACACACGGCGCGCGGGGGCGACGGCGAGCGCCTCGTGCGTGTCGCGGTCCTCGACGCGGACGGCCGGGTCCGGCACAGCGTCAGCAAGCCGGTCGCGCGGCCGGGCATCGCGCGCAGGGGCGGGCGTGACAGCTGGATCACGCTCAGCGTGCCGCACACCCTCACCGGCAGGGAGAAGCTCTTGCTGTCGATCGACGCGCTGCCGCCCGCCTGAGCGGTCGGCGCGGGGGCGTCGTTGCGACGCCCCCGCCCGGTCACGCGCGGCAGGCGGTCAGGTTTTGCGGCGCCGGCGCGACGGGCCCCGGGCGAACCAGCCCGACGCCAGCAGTCCGGACGCCAGCAGCGGCAGCGCCGCCGGCGCCGGGACCGGGGCCGCGAGCAGGTTCGCGGCCACGTTCTGCGCCCCGAGGTAGTGGCCGAGTTCGTTGACGAGGCTAGGATCGAACTGTGCCGCCAGCAGCGGATCCTTGTAGCTGCAACTCGGGTTCGCCGGGTCGCAGTGCGGCTGCGAGTCGCCGAAGATGAGGTCCGCTTCGTTGTCGGCCTTCGCATTGCCGGTGTAGGCGTAGAACTCGTAGCGCCGGATGATGGACGCCGCGTTCGGCCCGACCGGCGCGCCGTAGCCCGCCTCGAGGATCGAGGGCGGAGAGTCCGGATTGCCGGGGTCGAACTGCACCAGCTGCCATTCGATCTCGGTCTCGGCCTGCTCGATCGCCGGTTGGCCGCCGATCAGGTCCTCCAGTTCCACGACGTTGTCGAGCTCGGTCGTGAACACCTTGACCCACAGCGCCTCGCCGAAGAAGTTCTCCGGGTCGATTTCGTTCTCGTTCCCGATGACCAGCGCTTCGACCACCGGCGGTGGCGCCGGCTGGCCCGGCGCGGGCGGCGGCTGCTGGACGACGTTCATCATCGGCGCCGGCAGGTTCACGGAGCCGTTGCTGAGCACGCCCGGGTTGTTGGCCGGGTCCTTGGCCAGCAGCCAGTTGTACTTCGTGCTGGTCGGGTTCTTCGACGTTCCCACGCCGAAGTGATCGCAGGGCGTGCCGGGCCCGTAGCCGACACCACCGCCGGTCCAGCAGTTGTCGCCCGGGGTGATGAAGGTGCCGCTCGGCGTGCCGTAGTCCCAGTTCGTGCCGTCGAACAGGCCCATGTAGGTCACGCGCGTGCCGAACAGCGAACCGTTCGAGTATTCGGTGATCGTCGGCGCGCCGTAGCGTTGCACCGCCGTCGCCGGATCGAAGCCGCGTCCGTCGGGAAAGCCGCGGCCGGGGCCCCCGAAGGTGTCGGTGATATCGCTGCTGTGCAGGCCCTCGAGTTCAATCTCGAAGCCGTGCGCGGTATAGCCCGTGTCGTTGATGACGTCGAAGTTGCCGAGGAAGCCGATGACGGCGGCATTGCCCGCCGCCGGCAGCCAGGCGGTCAACACCGCGCAGGCCAAGGCTGTGCGCCTGAAATCCATCTCTACCCCCTGTTATCGTCCTGATGCCGATTGTGCGAGTGCCCGTGCGCGCCGCCGATGTTCAGTTGCCGTGATCCCGATCACGTTTCGGCGGTCGCGGGGCGAGTATGCGGCCGGCGCTCGCTGCGGAAACGTGACGCGGATCAAGCGCGCCCGGCGCGCAAGCTCACGAAAATCGGTAATGCATCACGGACGGGGCGCGGCACAGCGTTTCGAGCGTACGCCGGGCCGCGCCGCGCGGAGACCTCGGCGCCGCAGGCCCCGACCTCAGCGTCCGCCCGCGACGTCGAGCAGGGTGCCCGTGACGTAGGACGCCTCGGCGGACAACAGCCACAGCACGGCCGCGGCGACCTCGTCGGCCGTGCCGCCACGCTGCATCGGCACCGTCGACTGCAGGCGCTCTACACGACCGGGCTGGCCGGCAGTCGCGTGGATGTCGGTGTGGATGAGGCCCGGACGCACCGCGTTCACGCGGATGCCTTCCGTCGCGACCTCTTTCGCAAGCCCGAGCGTGAAGGTGTCGATCGCGCCCTTGGAGGCTGCATAGTCGACGTATTCGCCGGGCGAACCGAGCCGCGCGGCGGCCGACGACAGGTTGACGATGGCGCCACCCCGTCCGCCGTGGCGGGTCGACATGCGGCGCACCGCTTCGCGCGCGCAGAGGAAACTGCCGATGACGTTCGTCGTGAACATGCGCGTGAGTCGCGCGACGTCCATCTCGTCCACCCGCATGGGCGGCGCGGTGATGCCCGCGTTGTTGACGAGCGCGGTGAGCGGCCCGAACGCGCGGTCGGCGGCGTCGAAGAGTTGCGTGACGTCCGTCGCCACGGCGACGTCGGCGCGCACCGCCAGCGCGCGTCCCCCTGCGCGTTCAATCGCACTGACGACGGCCGCCGCGGCGCGCGCGTCGTCACGATAGCTTGCGACCACCGCGTAGCCGGCGCGCGCCGCGCGTGCTGCGCAGGCCGCCCCGATGCCGCGGCTGCCACCGGTGATGATCACGGTGCCGGCGTCCATATCGCTTCCTTTCACTTGGGCAGGTTTGTCCACCTCGTGCGCGTCGCGCGCTGCGTCACCGCGTGGTCTTCACCACAGGCGCAAGCCGAAGGGCCGGCCCAGCACCGTCAGCAGCAGCACGCAGCCCAGGGTGACCAGCAGGCCCGCGGCGAGTGCGCCCCAGAAGCCGAAGCGCGCCAGCAGTTCCGGCAGCAGCGCGAACATCGGCAGCGTCGCGAGCACGTACCAGAACGTGTAGCGGGCGTACTCCGCGATCTTCGCCGGCGCGCTGCGCTCCAGGTGCATCCAGACCAGCACGAGGATCGTGACCAGCGGCAACGCGGTGATCAGCGCGCCGACGCGGCCGCTGCGCTTTGCGACCTCCGACACCAGCACGACCAGGCCCGCGCTGAGTGCGTATTTCGCCAGCAGCCAGCCGAAGTTCATGCCGCGCTCCCGCTGCTCAGCGTTTCGCCGTCGCGAGCGCCAGCGCGCCACGCAGGCCGATGTCGGTGGCGAGCACCGCGTGCACGGGAATCGAGGCGGCCAGCGCCGCGTGCCCGCCCTTCGCGTTGAAGGCCGCGATGAAACCGGGCGCCTGCAGCGCGGGCAGCACGTGCGCGGTCACGCCGCCCGCGAGGTAGACGCCGCCGCGCGCGAGGAAGGCGAGCGCGAAGTCGCCGGCCACGGCCCCGAAGCAGCGCGCGAACAAGGCCAGCGCCTCGCGGGCCGCCGCATCGCCGTCCGCCTGCGCGAGCCGCACGACAGTGGCCGGCGCCACGGTGGGGCCCGGGTCGCCCTGTCGCGCCTGCAGGCGATAGCGGTAGCAGGCGACGAGTCCCGGACCGCTGATGACCTGCTCGTTGGTGACGCGCTGGCGGTGGCCGCCGAGCAGGCGCCACAGGCCCAGGGTTTCCTCGTCGAAGGGCGCGAAGCCGGTGTGGCCTCCCTCGCTCGCGAGCACCTGCCCGTCCGCGAGCGCCGCGACCCCGAGCCCCGTGCCGGGGCCGAGCGCGACGCGCGTAGCGCCCGCCTGCGGCGCGCCCTGCTGCAGGCACACCGTGTCGCCCGCCTCGAGCGTGTCGATGCCCGCCGCGACCGCGGCGAAATCGTTGACGAGCGTGCACCGCGCGAAGCCGTGACGGACCCCGAGGGCGGTCGCGTCGAGGCGCCAGGCTGGACGATTGGTCAGGGTCACGGCCTGTGCTGCGACAGGTCCGGCGACCGCCAGGCAGGCGCTGTCGACAGGCGCGGACTCGGCACCGCGCAGTTCGTGCAGGTAGCGGGTCAGCAGGTCGTCGAAGTCCGCGAAGTCGTCGTTCTCGTACCGGCGGCGCAGCAGGCAGCGCTGCCCGGCTCGCGCCTCGATCAGGGTCTTGGTGCCGCCGATGTCGGCGCCGAGGACAGTTCGCGGTTTGTCGTCCATCACCGCATTGTGCCCGCGCCGGCGCGGGTGCCCAAGTACCGGCGTCGCGCTGCCGCCCCAGGTCCCGGGCACCGGCGCTGGCCTTGATCCGCGACGGCCCGTCGCCGCGTAAAACGGCTAGAATCCGCCGCACGTCACCAAGCCCGATTTCCCCATGCGCATCGTCGTCATAGGCGCCGGCCTGCTCGGCCTCACCACCGCCTGGAACCTGCGGCAGCACGGCTGCGAGGTCACCGTGCTCGACCGCGCCGAGGGCCCCGGGCGGGAGACGAGTTTCGCGAACGGCGGCATGTTGCACGCGAGCCAGGCGAACCCCTGGAACGAGCCCGGCGTGCTCGGCCACGCGCTGCGCATGCTCGGCCGGGAGGATGCGGCGCTGCTGTTCCGGCTGCGCGCGCTGCCCGGCATGCTCGGCTGGGGCCTGCGCTTCCTCCGCAATTCGAAGCCCGTGCGCTACCTGCGGAACTTCGAGAAGAATGCCCACCTGGCGCGCTATTCGCTGGACCAGATGGCGGCGCTGCGCGAGGTCATCGGCACCGGCTACAGCTACGACGCGCGCGGCACCCTGAAGCTCTTCCGTACGGCGGCCGGTGTCGCCGCCGCGGCAGAGATGTGCCGCCAGCTGGAGGACTGGGGGATCGCCTTCGACGTCGTCGACGGCACCGGCGCCGTCGAACTCGAACCCGCGCTCGCCCCCATCGTCGACAAGCTGGCGGGCGGCCTGTATTTCCCGTCGGACGAGGCCGGCGATGCGCACCGCTTCTGCGAGCTGCTCGCCGCGAGCTGCGCCGAGCATGGCGTCAGCTTCCACTACCGCAGCCCGGTCAAGCGCCTGCTGCGCGACGGCAGCCGCATGCTGGGCGTCAGCACCGTCGCCGGCGAGTACTTCGAGGCCGATGCCTTCGTGCTTGCGGCGGGAAGCTACTCCGCGCCGCTGGCGCGGCAGCTCGGCCTCGCGGTGCCGGTGCAGCCGGCCAAGGGTTACTCGATCACCGTGCCGAGCGGCGCATGGGCCGGCCGTCCGACCATGCCCGTGATCGACGACTTCCTGCACGCCGCGGTCTGCCCGCTGGGCGACCGCCTGCGGGTCGCCGGCACGGCCGAGTTCGCGGGCTACGACCTCCGCCTGACGCCCTCGCGCATCGCCAACCTGTTCAAGCTGCTCACGCAGCTCTACCCCTCGTTCCAGCCGCACCTGGACCCCGCGCAGGCGGTGCCGTGGACCGGCCTGCGGCCGATGAGCGCCGACGGGGTCGGCATCATGGGGCGCACCTCGATCCCGAACGTCCATCTCAACACCGGGCACGGGCCGCTGGGCTGGACGATGGCGGCGGGCGCCGGCAAGCTGGTCGCGGACGAAGTGGTGGGGCAGCCGACGGCGCTGGACCTCGCCGCTTACCGCCTCGCCCGCTTCGGCTGAGGGCCGCGAGCATGCAGAAAATCGACAATCTCCAGTGCTGGCGCTGCGGCGCCGCGCTCGACGACGAGCCGCTGCCGCTCGCGCGCGAAGCGCAGTGCCGCGCCTGCGGTGCCGATCTCCACGTGTGCCGGATTTGCGAGTTCCACGACACGCGCGTCGCGAACGACTGCCGGGAACCGATCGCGGACAAGGTCACCAACAAGACCAGGGCGAACTTCTGCGGCTACCTGCGCCCGAAACCGTTTGCCTACGCGGCGCCCGACGCGGCAGCGGCCGCCGCCCGGCAGGGACTCGAGGGACTGTTCGGGCTGGACACCGGGTCCACCAGTGCCTCGCCCACCAGCAGCGACGCGGCGCGCAGCGCGCTCGACGAACTCTTCGGCAGGAAGTGACTGTCCGCGTCCTGTCACCCGCGGGTGGCACGCTGGTGGTCGGTTGGTTATTCGGAGCCGGCTCTTTAGACTAGCCCGACACCAAGACATCCATTCCGAGGAGCATCCCCATGAACAAACTGCAGACGACGAAGCTGGTCGACGAGTCGGCCGGCCTCGTATTCCTGGAAGGTCCGCGCTGGCACGGGGGCAAGCTGTGGGTGTCGGACATGTGGGGCTACAACGTCTACACGATCGATGCGAACACCGGTGCGCGCGAGCACGTCGTCAAGGTGGCCGAACGCCCGTCCGGCCTCGCCTTCGCCAAGGACGGCACACCCATCATCGTCTCGATGGAGAACCGCAGGCTCGTCAAGCTCGTGGGCGGCCAGCTCGTGCCGTATGCCGACCTGTCCGGCGTCGCGACCGGCGACTGCAACGACATGGTGATGGACGCGCAGGGCCGCTGCTACGTCGGCAACTTCGGCTACAACCTGCTCAGCGGCGAGGAAGCGAAGACCGCGACCCTCGCGCTCGTCGACACTGACGGCAGCGTGCGCCCGGTCGGTGACGGCCTCAACTTCCCGAACGGGGCCGTGATCATGAACGGCGGGCGCACGCTGGTCGTCGCCGAAACCTTCGGCTGCTGCCTGACCGCCTTCGACATCGCCGCCGACGGCGGGCTGTCCAACCGCCGCTGCTTCGCCGCGCTGGGCGAGCACACGCCGGACGGCATCTGCCTCGACACCGACGGCGGCATCTGGGTCGCGAGCTTCATGACGAGCGTGTTCCTGCGCGTCAAGGAGGGCGGCACGATCACCGACTGCATCGAGGTGCCCGGCAAGCGCGCGGTCGCCTGCCAGCTCGGCGGTGACGACGGCAAGACCCTGTTCTGCCTGACCTACGATGGCACCATCGAAGATCTCCACCACGCCAAGCCTGCCGCGGCCATCGAGACCGCGCGCGTGCAGTTCGGCGCGGCCGGTTCCCCGTAAGCCGCGAGCGCGCCGCCGATGATCAATGCCTTCGAACTCGAGTCCGGCCGGCTGCGCCAGATGCTGGTCGACTCGCTCGAAGACATGCGGGCGGCGCGGCCGGTGTGGGTCGATTTCGACGAGGCGACCGACGAGGAGCGCGCCTGGGCGCGCGAGACCTACGGCTTCAAGCTGCCGGACGACCACGAGGAGGACGAGGCGGTCGGCGACATCGAGGCCAGCGCGCGCTTCTTCATGGAAGACACCGGCGAGCTGCACATCCGCTCCGACTTCTTCCTGCTCGGCGACCAGGGCGGGGAGAACCTGCGCGTCGCCTTCGTGCTGAAGGACGACATCCTGTTCAGCGTGCACTCGGAGGACCTGCCGGTGTTCCGGCTGCTGCGGCTGCGCGCGCGCAGCCAGCCAGGCTATGTAGAGGACGGCAAGGACGTGCTGCTCGAGCTGTACGCGGCGAACGTCGAGTATTCGGCCGATGCGCTCGAAGGCATCTACCAGCGCCTGAATGCGTTCAGCGACAAGGTGCTCGGCACCCACGTCGACGACGAGAGCGCCGCCGGCGTGCTGTCCGACATCGCGCGCGAGGAGGACCTGAACGGCCATATCCGCCGCAACCTTATGGACACGCGTCGCGCGACCTCGGCGATGATGCGCAGCAAGCTCCTCGCGCCCGAGCAGATCGAGACCGCGCGGCAGATCCTGCGCGACATCGACTCGCTCGACGGCCACACCGGTTTCCTGTTCGACAAGCTGAACTTCCTGATGGACGCCACCGTCGGCTTCATCAACATCAACCAGAACAAGATCATCAAGATCTTCTCGGTGGCCTCGGTCGCGATGCTGCCACCGACGCTGATCGCGAGCCTCTACGGCATGAATTTCCGCCTGATGCCCGAGCTCGACTGGAAGTTCGGCTACCCGTTCGCGCTGTGCCTGATGGTGCTGTCGATGGTCGCGCCGTTCTGGTATTTCCGGCGCAAGGGCTGGTTGAAGTAGGCGGCCGCCGTCTCGACTGCGTGACGTCGCGTGGCTTAAGGTGACACGCAGTCAACAGCGGCAGGGGAGTCAATGATCACCGTCAACCGGATCGGCCTCGTCCACGTCAAGGCCACCCAGTTCCTGCAGCCGGATTCCGCCGCCATCGATGCGGACGGCATCCGCCACGATCGCGCGTTCGCGCTGGTGGAGGCCGACGGCAAGTTCGTGCCCTCCGACCAGCACGGGCTCTTCTTTCCCCTGCGTTTCGACTACGACCCGGCGGCCGGCACGCTCTGCCTGCACTACCCGGACGGCCGTCGGCTCGAAGGCGCCGCCGCGGCGGATGGCGAGACCTTCCGCGTCGATCACTTCGGCCTGCGCGAGATCGAGGTCAGGGAAGTGGGCGGCCCCTGGGCCGCGGCGCTGTCCGCGCACGCGGGGCGTCCGGTGCGGCTCGTGCGCTGCCTGAGTCGCGGCGCCGCGATCGACGTTTTCCCGGTGACCTTCGTGACCACGGGCTCGTTGCGGCGCCTCGCGCGCGAGGTCGGGGCCGAGATCGACCCCGCGCGTTTCCGCGCGGGCTTCGTGCTCGACCACGACGTCGAACACGCGGAGGACGGCTGGGACGGACGCCTGCTGCGGATCGGCACCGCGGTGCTGAAAATCCGCACTCCGGTGCCGCGTTGCGCCATCATCGGCATGAACCCCAGCCGCGGCGAGCGCGACCAGGACGTCATGCGCAGCCTCATCCGCTACCGGCCTAAGACCGGCCTGCCGGACGGGCTGATGCCCGGCTACGCGACGCCGGGTTTCGCGACCTATGCGGAAGTGGTGGAGCCGGGCTTCGTGCGCCGGGGCGACCCGGTCGAACTGCTGCCGGCCTGAGCGGCGCGCGCCGGTTCAGCCGGCCTGCTGCGCCCAGGCCTGCAACTCGAGGATGCGCGTATACCCGCCGGCGCCCTCGACGACCCCTTCCTGGCGCGCGTCGTGGATGCAGTTGACCGGGCACAGCGGCACGCAGATGCCGCAGTTGATGCACTCGTCGGCGACGATCGCGAAGCGACCCAGGAAGTCGCTCTCCACGCGGTAGATCGCATCGACCTTGCCCGGGCAGGCGTGATCGCAGGCCCCGCAGCCGATGCAGGTCGGGTCGATGTAGAAGTGTCCGTAACGCTCTTTCGGCACGCCGCCCTCCGGCAGTCCTGGCTCAGTGGTCGAACAGGGTCGTGAACTGCGCGGACGCGTCCACGAATTCCTGCAGGCTCTGGTTGAAACGGAAGTAGGCGTCCGCGCGCACCGGATCCTCGGCCACCAGCTTGAAGGGCGTGCCCATGTGGCTCAGCCGGTTCAGGCTGTGCTCGAGATCGGGCCGGCCGTTGTTCGCGGCGATGTTCTCGATCATTTCCCGCCAGGTCGCTGCGCTGCCCTCCAGCGCGAAATCCGCGTCACCCAGCTCGCGCGTCGCGAACTCCGCCACCGCGATCGCCGAGAATTCCTCGAAGGTGACCCGGTAGGCGACCGGGCCGCCGTCCGCGCCGCCGTCCAGCACCGTGAACTGCGCGATGCAGTCCACGTAGCCGAGCTGTTCCTGGCGGGTGCGGTTGGCGTTCATCAGGTCCGCGAGCTGCTGGAACCACGCCCGCGACGGAAACGCGACCGCCGCCGTCTGCAGGGTGTCGGCAGCCGCGCTCATGCGGCGACGCCCCAGGGCAGATCGAGCGGGATCGTGCAGCGCTCCGTGCGGTCGAAGCCGGCCGCCTTGCAGCGCTGCAGGTATTCCTCGATGAACACGCGCCACATGTGGCCGAGGCCTTCCATGCCCTTGTCGATCTGCTTCAGCCCGCCGCCGAGCAGGACCGCGACCGGCTCGACGAGCGCCGACTCGGTGAAGGCGGTGAGGATGACCTGCTCGCCGACGTCGGCGAAGCGGTGCATTTCCTCGACGCCGCGTTCGCGATCCGGGTGTGTCGCGAGGTAGTTCTTCAGTTCCAGCACGCCGTAGGAGACGTGGCGCGCCTCGTCCTGCAGGCAGCGGCGGAAGATTTCCTTGTCGACCTGCGTCTTGGCGATCATCTCGCCGGCGCGGAACACCGACAGCACGAGGCCCTCGCCGAGCAGGTTCAGCAGGAAGGTGCCCATGGTGTGGCTGGGCGCGTCGAGGATCGCCTTCAGCGCCCATTCGAAGCCCGGCGACGCGTGCAGCAGGCCGCCGCCGGCGATCGCGCGCTTGCGGAAGACCTCCTGGTGCCGCGCTTCGTCCATCAGCTGCGTGGCAAGGAAGCTCTTCACTTCGAGGAAGTCCTGTGGCGTGCGGTACAGCCACTTCGCCGGGAAGTCACCGGCGACGAACTCGACCTCGGTCAGGAAGGTGCACAGCTGGCAGGTCGCCTTCTCGAGGTCTTCGGGCAGGGCTTCGAGTTCGTCCCACGGAATGTCCTTCGTCGCATTCCACTGGCGCGCCTTCGCTTCCTCGTACAGCGTGATCACGTTGTCGGCCCACAGTTCGTCGCGGGCCGTCACGATGTAGTCGTCGACGATGGGCATGCGGTCGCGGTAGGGCTCGCGGATCGACCCGCGCGGCGCGAAGTTCATCCAGTCCGCCTGCGCCGGGATGTCGCCGTAACCGCGCACGCGGTTGATGTCGGTATAGGTCAGGCCGCGCGAGGAGGGCTTCGCGCGCTTGCCCCAGTGCCCGCCGTCGGTGTTCAGCCAGTGCAGCGAATAGCTGCCGCGACGGATGCGCTCCACGTTCTCGCCGAGCACCTGGGCCCAAGCCTGGTAGTCGCTACGGTAGGCCTTTTCGTAATGCGCGAGCTGCTCTTCCTTCAGCAGGTAGGGCTCGGCCAGCGGCTTCAGTTCCTCGATGCGGACGGGTTCGTTCATCGTGGCCTCCAGTCGCCGTGCGGCGGCGACCCGATTGCGTTGTAAGGTGGCCAGAGCATGGTTCACTATTAACAACATTGTCAATAACGCGCTGCGGCAAAATACAGGCATGGATCAGAAAACCCGCAAGAAGCCCGCGCGTGCCGCCCGGCTCGACCCCGCCGAACGTCGCGCACAGCTGCTGGCCTGCGCGATCACGGCCTTTGCCGAGGCGGGCGTCAGCCGCGCGGGCCACGCCGACGTCGCGCGCCGTGCCGGGGTGTCGGTGCCGACCGTCTTCGTCTATTTCCCGACCCGCGAGGCGCTCGTCGAGGCGGTGCTCGGCGAGGTGGGGCGGTTCATCGTCGATGAGGTGCTGCGGCCGGTGCAGGCGCGCCCCGCCGACGCGCCGCAACTCCTGGTGGATACGGCGCTCGCGTTCACCGATGCGGTGGGTTCACATCCCGATTACGCGCGCGTCTGGCTCGACTGGAGCACGGCCTTCCGTGGTGACGTGTGGCCGCTCTACCTGGAGTTCCAGGAACGCGTGTTCGCGGTCTTGAAACCCACGGTGCTGCGCGGCAAGCGCGACGGCTCGCTCGCGAAAAACCTCGATGCCGACGATGCCACGCGGCTCCTCGTCGGCTCGGCGCACATGCTCGCGCAGATGAAATTCACCGGCCGCGAACCGGCGCAGGTCGAGAATTTCGTCCGGACCCTGGTCGACGGTTTCCGCGCCGCCGGGTGAAGTGCCTGGCTCAGGTGCCCGGGGCCGCTGCTGGTGTTGGATTAGCCACCGGGAACACCGGGAGCACAGAGGGAGAATGAGTGGGTGGGTCCCGGCAGTGACGCCATGCCACCCACGGTGTCATCCCGTCCTATCCGCATTCTTCTCCGTGTTCTCTGTGTTCTCGCTGGCTAACCCAAAGCCAACGGCCACCGCAGGCGCAGGTGACGCAGCAGGACCGAACGGCAGTTCGTTCGCGTTGAGGGTTTCCTTCTCGAGCAGCAGGCGCGCGCCTTCGTCGAGGACGGTGCGGCGCTCGCTGAGGATGGCCGTCGCCCGCGCATAGGCGTCGTCGACGAGGGCCTTCACCGCCAGGTCGATCTCGCGCGCCGTCGCCTCGCTGTGTTCGCGGGTGACGGGGCGCACCGCGAGACCGTCGCCGAGGAACGGGGAGTGCGCTTCGTCGTAGACCACCTGGCCGACGGTGGCGTCCATGCCGTAGCGCATCGTCATGTGGCGCGCGATCTCGGTGACCTTGTCGAGGTCGTCGGCCGCGCCGGTCGAGGTCTCGCCGAGCACCAGCGCTTCAGATGCGCGACCACCCATCAGCACCGCCATCTTGTCCTTGAGATTCTGGCGCGACATCAGGAAGCGGTCTTCGGTCGGCCGCTGGATGGTGTAGCCCAGCGCGCCGATCCCGCGCGGGATGATCGAGACCTTGTGCACCGGGTCCATGCCGGGCAGCGAACTCGCGACCAGCGCATGTCCCATCTCGTGGTAGGCGACGGCGCGGCGCTCGTCCGGGCTCATAACGCGCGAGTGCTTCTCGATGCCGGCGACGATGCGCTCGATCGCGCCGGTGAAGTCGTCCATCGCCACGGCCTCGCCGCCCCGGCGCGTGGCGAGCAGCGCGGCCTCGTTGACGAGGTTCGCGATGTCGGCGCCGGTGAAGCCGGGGGTCAGCGCCGCCAGCTGGTCGAGGTCGATGCCGGCGGCGAGCTTCACCTTGCGCGCGTGCACGTTCAGGATCTGCACCCTGCCCACCCGATCGGGGCGGTCCACGAGCACCTGCCGGTCGAAACGTCCTGCGCGCAGCAGCGCCGGGTCCAGGATCTCGGGGCGGTTCGTCGCCGCGAGCAGCACGATGCCGGTGCTCGGGTCGAAGCCGTCGAGTTCGGACAGCAGCTGGTTCAGCGTCTGCTCCTTCTCGTCGTGGCCCCCCAGCAGGCCCGTGCCGCGCGCACGCCCCAGCGCGTCCAGTTCGTCGATGAAGATGATGCTGGGCGCGGCCTGCCGCGCCTGCTCGAAGAGATCGCGCACCCGCGCGGCGCCGACACCGACGAACATCTCGACGAACTCGGAGCCCGAAATCGAGAAGAACGGCACGCCCGCCTGCCCGGCCACGGCGCGCGCGAGCAGCGTCTTGCCGGTGCCCGGCGGCCCCACCAGCAGCACGCCTTTCGGGATCCGCGCGCCGAGCCGGCCGTGACGCTTCGGCTCCTTCAGGAAGTCGACGACCTCCTTCAACTCGGCCTTTGCCTCGTCGACGCCGGCCACGTCATCGAAGGTCACGCCGGTCGTCCGCTCCACGTAGACCTTCGCGTTCGACTTGCCGATCGACATGAAGCCGCCGAAGCCCTGCTTGTCGGCCATGCGCCGGATCGCGAACATCCAGATGCCGAAGAAGAACAGTACCGGGACTATCCACGAGAGGAGATCCCGCAGCACCGTGCTTTCGATGACGCCGGCGAACTCGACGTTCTTCTGCTTCAGGCGCTCGGCGAAGGCGGGATCGACGCGGGTGGTGATGAAGCGGCTGGCGCCGTCGCTGCGTGGATTGCGCAGCCGGCCCTCGAGGAAGCGGTCGGAGACGCGGATTTCCGCGATCGCGCCCTCGTCGAGCAGCTGCTCGAACTCGCTGTAGGGGATCTGCCGGATCGCGTGGTACTCGCTCCACCACGCCTGGAACATCAGGATCGTCAGGATCGCGAGCAGCGCGTAGCTGACGTTGATCTGGTGTCTCTTCTGCATGCCGGGATTCCTTGCCTGCGGCCGCGCCGCGCGCCTTGCCTGTCGCATTGCGGCCATCACTATAATCGCGCAGGTCCGCCAAGGGCAGCCGGCCGACGACCATCACCGACCAGCAACAGGGCAGCGCATGAGCTATCGAATTTCCATCGACACGGGCGGCACCTTCACCGATGCCGTGGTCGCCGACGCGAGCGGCATCCTCGCCATCGGCAAGGCGCTGACGGACCCGCAGCGCAATTTCGCCGGCGTGCAGGCGGCGGTGGCGGACGCCGCGAGCCACCTGGGCCTCGATCTGAGGAGCCTGCTCGCGCGGACCGACCTCTTCGTCTACGGCACCACGCGGGCGACCAACGCGATCGTCACCCAGCGCACCGCGCGCACGGCGATGCTGCTGACCGAGGGTTTCCCCGACATCCTGGTGTACCGCCAGGGCGGCAAGCTCAGCCCCCACCAGCTGAACGTCGACTATCCCGAGCCTTACGTGCCGCGGCACCTCACCTTCGAAATCCCCGAGCGCATCGATGCCGAGGGCGGCGTCGTCAGGCCGCTGGACGAGGCTGGCGTGCGCGAGGTGCTGCGCGCGCTGGTGGCCGAAAAGGTCGAGGCCGTCGCGGTCTGCCTGCTGTGGTCGATCGCCAACCCCGCGCACGAGCGCCGCGTCGGCGAGCTCGTCGCGGAGATGCTCCCCGGCGTGCCCTGCACGCTTTCCCACGAACTGAACCCCGTGCTGCGCGAATATCCGCGCGCCTCGTCGACCGCCATCGACGCGTCCCTGAAACCGCTCATGCAGGAACAGTTGCGGCTGCTCGAGCGCAACCTGGCCGAGTCCGGCTACACGGGCGACATCCTGGTCAGCGCGTCGGTCGGCGGCGTGATGCATGTCGAGGACATGATCGAACGTCCGATCTACCTCGTGAAGTCGGGCCCGGCCATGGCGCCGATCGCCGGGCTGTCCTATGCCGCGCTCGAGGCGGCGGGCGACAACGTCGTGGTCGTCGACACCGGCGGCACGACCTTCGACGTCAGCCTCGTGCGCGACGGCCAGGTCAGCCACACGCGCGAGACCTGGCTCGGCGGCATCTACACCGGCCATCTGCTCGGCATGGGCTCGGTCGACATCCGCTCGATCGGCGCGGGCGGCGGTTCGATCGCCTGGCTGGACGCGGGCGGCCTGCTGCGCGTGGGCCCGCAGAGCGCCGGCGCGCGGCCGGGGCCGGCGTGCTACGGCGGTGGCGGCACGGAGGCCACCGTCACCGATGCCGCGGTGGTGCTGGGCTACCTGAACCCCGCGCACTTCCTCGGCGGCAAGATGCCGCTCGACGTCGCCGCCGCCACGCGCGCCATCGCGCCGCTCGCGGCGCGTCTCGGCAAGTCGCTCGCCGATGCGGCGCTCGCGATCATGACCGTCGCCAACGAGAACATGATCAAGGCCATCCAGGAAATCACCGTCAAGGAAGGCTTCAATCCCGCCGACTCGGTGCTGGTGGCGGGCGGTGGTGCCGCCGGCCTCAACATCCTGCCGATTGCCCGCTCGCTCGGCATGCGCCGCGTGCTGATCCCGCGCACGGCTGGCGCGCTGAGCGCCTGTGGCGCGCACTTTTCCGACATCGTCCGCGAGGTCAGCGCGAGCCGCTACGCGAGCACCGCCGACTTCGACTTCGCCGCCGTCAACGGCGTACTCGGTGAACTTGGCGCGAAGCTGGACGCCTTCGCCGAACTGCTGCGCGCGCGCGGCATGCGCGAATCCACGCGCACGCTGGCCGTGGAAGCGCGTTACGCGGGCCAGATCTGGGAACTCGAGGTGCCGCTGCGCGGCGCCGGCTTCGCTTCGGCGGCCGACGTGGAGGCTCTGGTCGCCGATTTCCACGACGAGCACGAGCGGGTGTTCGCGGTGCGCGATCCGGACAACCCGATCGAGTGCATCCACTGGCGCGCGCGGCTCACGGCGACCCTGCCGCGCGGCGAGCAGGCGCGCGACGCCCGCAGCCGCGCCGTCCCGCTGGCGCCGCACGGCTCGCGTCGCGCGAGCTTCGGGCTCCTCGCGGCGGAGGAATGCGAGGCGGCCGTCCACTACGGCGAGGAACTGGTGCCGGGCGATCGCGTCACCGGGCCCGCCATCATCGAGGAGCCGACGACCACGCTCGTCATCTACCCCGGGACGAGCGCGCTCGTCACCGGTTACGGCAACTACCTGTGCGAAATCGCCTGAGTCCCGCAGCCCACGGAGCCGCAGTGATGAGTGACGCAAATTCCTCCGAGTTCGATCCGGTCCTGCTCGCGGTGCTCAGCAACCGCATGGACGCCATCGTGCGCGAGATGACGAACACCCTGCTGCGCGCGGCGCGCTCGGCGGTGATCGCGATGTCGCGCGACTTCTCGTGCTGCCTGGTCACCGGCGACGGGCGCCTGCTCGCGACCGCCGAGGCCGCGCCGGTGCACGTGTTCGGCACGCACCTGCAGGCGCAGGCGATGACCGGACTCCATCCCGACCTGCGCGAGGGCGACGCCTTCCTGCACAACGATCCCTACCTCGGCAACACGCATCCTGCGGATCACACGATCCTCGTGCCGGTGTTCTGCGACGGTGAGCACCTCTTCACCGCGGTGGCGAAGGCGCACCAGGCCGACATCGGCAACAGCATCCCGACGACCTATCACGCGTCCGCGCGCGACATCTACGAGGAAGGCGCGCTGATCTTCCCGTGCGTGCGCGTGCAGCGCGATTTCAGGAACGTCGACGACATCGTCCGCATGTGCCGCAGGCGCATCCGCGTGCCGGACCAGTGGTACGGCGACTTCCTCGCCGCGATCGGCGCGGCGCGCATCGGCGAGCGACGGCTCAAGGCGCTCGCCGCGCAGTACGGCGTCGCCTCGCTGAAGGAGTTCGTCAGTGCGTGGTTCGACTATTCCGAGCGGCGCATCGTGCAGGAAATCCGCCGCCTGCCCGCCGGCCGCCTCGAGAACACGACCTGCCACGATCCGATTCCAGGCGTCGTTCCCGACGGCATTCCGCTGAAGGTCGTGCTCGAGATCGACCCCGTCGCGGCGATGATCGACATCGATCTCCGGGACAACCCCGACTGCCTGCCCTGCGGCCTGAACGAATCGGAGGCCTGCGCGATCAACAACGTGATGACCGGCGTCTTCAACTGCCTCGACCCGGACATCCCGCACAACGCCGGCACGTTCCGGCGCATCCGGGTGCACCTGCGCGAGAACTGCGTCGTCGGCATCCCGCGTTTTCCGGCCAGCTGCTCGGTGGCGACGACGAACGTCGGCGACCGCCTCGTCAACGCGACGCAATCGGCTTTTGCCGGCATCGGCGACGGCTGGGGACTCGCAGAGGGCAACACCGCGCTGACCTCGGGCTGCGCGGTGGTGTCCGGTCGCGACGCGCGCCACGCGGAGCGCGATTTCATCAACCAGATGTTCCTGATGGGGGGCGGCGGTCCTGCATCGCCGAGTTCGGATGGCTGGATCAACCTGCTGATCCCGGTGGGCGCCGGCCTGCTCTATCGCGACAGCGTCGAGCTCGACGAGCAGAAGTACCCGCTGCTCGTGAAGAGCCTGCGGCTGATGCCCGACAGCGGCGGCGCGGGCCGTTACCGCGGCGCGCCGGGGACGGAGGTCGTGTATGGACCGCGCCAGCGGCCGCTGCGCGTGGTGTCGGCGCCCGACGGCTGGCGCACGCCGCCGCGCGGGGTGCGCGGCGGCAGCCCCGGCACGTGCTCCGCCGATCACGTGCTGCACGCGGACGGCACGCAGACCAAGGTCGAGGGCTTCATCAACGTCGAATTGCAGCCCGGCGAGTTCATCCGCGGCCGCGACTGTGGCGGCGGCGGCTACGGCGATCCGCTCGAGCGAGAACCGTCGCGCGTGCTGCACGACGTGCGCGAACGCTGGGTCAGCCGGCGCCAGGCGGAGGATGTCTACGGCGTGGTGTTCACCCTGCACGAGGGCCAACTGGGCGTGGACGAGGCCGCGACGCGCGAGGCGCGCCTGCGGCTGGCGGAGGCGAGGGGCTGAGCTGGCGGCGTCCGAGTCCGCGCGAGGTGTGCCAGCGTCGCCTCTCCCGCGCGCGGGAGAGGCGACGATCGCGCGGGTGCAGGATTGCCCCTGTGCG
>Ga0255182_1000583_pt1 | contig 22983 bp, 20 predicted proteins | sample Atl_UVDOM_RepA_8_FD_188420 | JGI IMG/M metagenome (GOLD analysis project Ga0255182, IMG submission 188420) | Freshwater microbial communities from Altamaha River, Georgia, United States - Atl_UVDOM_RepA_8d | ecosystem: Environmental > Aquatic > Freshwater > River | place: USA: Georgia...
ACAGGCCAACAGCCAACGAAGAAATTCCGGCGTGATCCATCCCGAACCCCAGCTCCCCAGGGCGACCGCAAAGGCATGATTGGCCAGTGTCGCCACGACGATCCCGGCGATGATCGGAAGTGCCCGCGGAAAACGGGCCGCCAGAACCAGGGTCAGCAGCTGGGTCTTGTCCCCAATCTCGCCGATCGCCACCGCAAGGGTGGATGTGGTGAAGGCATCGAGCATGGCCAGACTCTAGCCGACCCGGAGAGCCTTCGCAAATCACGAAGGTTTGGCCGAAAAACACGCATTCTCAACCTCCTGCCAAAGGGCGTAATCTCTTGGCTACAACACGTGGCACCAATCAGGGAGAACCGCAATGACGCAGCCAGGCGCGAGTGCCGGCCGTCGCCTTCGCGACGCGCTGGAACAAGAACAACCACTACAAATTATTGGCGCGATCAATGCTAACCATGCCTTGCTCGCCAAGCGCGCCGGCTTCAAGGCAATTTATCTCTCGGGCGGCGGCGTAGCCGCGGGCTCGCTCGGCCTGCCGGATCTCGGCATCTCGGGCCTTGAGGATGTGCTGATCGATGTTCGACGCATCACCGATGTCTGCGACACGCCACTCTTGGTCGATGTGGATACCGGTTTTGGATCCTCGGCCTTTAACATCGCCCGCACCATCCGCACAATGATCAAAGCCGGTGCAGCCGGCATGCACATCGAAGATCAGGTCGGCGCAAAACGCTGCGGCCACCGGCCGGGCAAAGCGATTGTGACCGCCGATGAAATGGTCGATCGGGTCAAAGCAGCAGTCGACGCCCGCACCGACCCGAATTTCATGATCATGGCCCGCACCGATGCATTGGCCGTCGAGGGCCTGCAGTCGGCCATCGACCGCGCCTGTGCCTGCGTTGCCGCCGGTGCCGACGCGATATTTCCCGAAGCCATCACAGAGTTGTCGATGTACAAGGAATTCGCCCAGGCCGTGAACGTGCCGATTCTGGCCAACATCACAGAGTTTGGTGCGACTCCTCTGTACACAGTCGACGAGTGTCGCCAGGCAGGGGTAGCGATCGTGCTCTATCCGCTCTCCGCCTTTCGGGCGATGAATAAGGCGGCACAGACTGTATACGAGGCCGTGCGCAAAGACGGTAGCCAGAAAAATGTTGTTGGCATGATGCAGACCCGGCAGGAACTTTACGACTCCATCGGCTACTGGGATTACGAGAAAAAACTCGATGCCCTGTTTTCAAAAGAATAACCACTCCAGACCTCACCGATCACCGTTTTAACCCTCTAGCGAGAGACTATGCCAACCAAAGCAAAACCCGCAGCCCCCGCACCTGAATCCGTTGCTCCGAGAACAAAGAAGTCTGTTGCCTTATCAGGCGTAACCGCAGGCAACACCGGGCTATGTACCGTCGGCAGGACCGGCAATGACCTGGCCTACCGGGGCTATGACATCCTCGACCTCGCCGATGTCTGCGAGTTCGAAGAGATCGCCTACCTGCTGGTCCACGGCAAACTGCCCAATCGCCCTGAACTGATCGGCTACAAAAACAAACTGCGTGGCCTGCGTGGCCTGCCAGCCAATGTCATGGCAGCACTGGAGGCCCTGCCCGCCTCGAGTCATCCGATGGATGTGATGCGAACTGGCGTATCTGCCCTGGGCTGCAACCTGCCCGAGAAAGAAGACCATGGATCTCCCGGCGCCCGTGATATTGCCGATCGACTGATGGCGTCGCTCGGATCAATGCTGCTCTACTGGTACCACTACAGCCATAACGGCAAGATGATTGATGTCGAGACTGACGATGACTCAATCGGCGGACACTTCCTGCATCTGCTCCATGGCCGCAAGCCACCGCAGGACTGGGTTCAGGCCATGCATACATCTCTGATCCTGTATGCGGAGCATGAATTCAACGCATCAACCTTCGCGGCCCGCGTGATCGCCGGTACTGGCTCCGACTTTCACTCCTGTATCACGGGGGCCATTGGCGCCCTTCGGGGGCCCAAGCATGGCGGTGCCAATGAAGTCGCCTTCGAGATTCAGAAGCGTTACAACACCCCCGACGAGGCCGAAGCGGATATCCGCAGACGCGTCGACAACAAGGAAGTAATTATTGGATTTGGCCATCCGGTCTACACCATTGCCGACCCCCGCAACAAAGTCATCAAAGAAGTGGCGCGAAAACTCTCGCGAATGGCCAATGACATGAAGATGTTCAATATTGCAGATCGCCTGGAGACAGTGATGTGGGATGTTAAAAAAATGTTCCCCAATCTAGACTGGTTCTCCGCAGTGAGCTATCACATGATGGGCGTTCCCACTTCGATGTTCACACCGTTATTTGTGATCTCTCGGACCTCTGGCTGGAGTGCCCATGTGATTGAGCAGCGCGAAGACGGCAAGATTATTCGCCCGAGCGCGAATTACACCGGACCCGAGGATCAGAAGTTTGTACCGCTGGATAAGCGGAAATAACAAACCTCGCCCCTGGCTGTCTCCCATCCACGCTCTCTTCATCGGCATCTCGTACCATGAACACCGCCCATCGCAAGCCGCTTCCCGGCACCTCCTTTGATTACTTTGACACCCAGGCTGCCGTCGAAGCACTCTCACCCGGTGCCTATGCGCGGCTGTCCTACACCGCAAAAGTACATGCGGAAAATCTGGTTCGCCGCTGTGATCCTGCGATTCTGAATGACTGCCTTCGGCAGATTATCGATAACCGGCGCGACCTTGACTTTCCATGGTTCCCCGCCCGCGTGGTCTGCCATGACATCCTCGGGCAGACCGCGCTTGTGGACCTAGCCGGACTGCGTGATGCGATCGCCGAAAAAGGCGGTGATCCTGCGATGATCAATCCGGTGGTGCCCACCCAGCTTGTGGTGGATCACTCACTGGCAGTGGAGTGCGGTGGGTTTGATCCCAATGCATTCGAAAAAAATCGTGCGATTGAAGATCGTCGCAACGAAGACCGTTTTCATTTCATCGAATGGACCAAGCGCGCCTTTCGAAATGTGGACGTGATCCCTCCAGGAAATGGGATTCTTCATCAGATCAACCTCGAACGGATGTCGCCCGTCATTCAGGTACACGATGGCGTGGCCTACCCCGACACCCTGGTGGGCACCGATAGCCATACCCCAATGGTGGATGCCTTAGGCGTAATCGCGATTGGCGTTGGCGGGCTCGAAGCAGAAAGCGTCATGCTGGGCCGCGCCTCATGGATGCGACTGCCCGAGATCGTAGGCGTCGAACTCTCCGGAAAGCCCAAGGCAGGCATCACCGCGACCGACATTGTTCTTGCACTCACAGAGTTTCTGCGTAAAGAGCGCGTCGTCTCTGCCTACCTGGAGTTTTATGGCGAGGGGGCAACCGCCCTCACGCTGGGCGATCGGGCCACCATCTCGAATATGGCCCCTGAATTTGGCGCAACCGCTGCGATGTTCTACATCGACGAGCAGACCATCAAATACCTTCGTCTTACCGGCCGCGACGAGGCCCTGGTGAAGCTCGTGGAGACCTATGCCCGGCATACAGGGCTCTGGGCTGAGGGGATGGCAGGTGCGCACTATGAGCGGATTCTGAAATTTGACCTCTCCAGCGTAGGTCGCAACATTGCCGGCCCCTCCAATCCTCATAAACGGGTCTCCACTGCAGACCTTGCAGCAACCGGCATCGCAGCCCCCTATCAGGAGACCGCGGGTGAAATGCCCGATGGGGCAGTCATCATCGCGGCCATCACGAGCTGTACCAACACCAATAACCCGCGCAACATGATTGCCGCAGGACTGCTTGCGCGAAACGCGAACCGGGCCGGTCTCATCAGGAAACCATGGGTCAAGAGCTCTCTTGCGCCCGGCTCAAAGGCCGTGGCCCTCTACCTGCAAGAGGCTGGCCTGATGTCCGAGCTCGAGCGACTCGGCTTCGGTGTGGTGGCATTCGCCTGTACGACCTGTAATGGCATGAGCGGCGCACTCGATCCAAAGATCCAACAAGAAATAATCGACCGTGATATTTATGCGACCGCTGTCTTGTCGGGCAACCGGAACTTCGACGGACGTATCCACCCGTATGCTAAGCAGGCCTTTCTCGCATCCCCGCCACTGGTTGTAGCCTATGCGATTGCGGGCTCAGTGCGCTTTGATATCGAAAAGGATGTGCTCGGTAAAGATGCCAGCGGCAGGGAAATCCGACTTGCGGATATCTGGCCCAGCGACGAGGAGATTGATGCCGTTGTCGCCAAGAGCGTGAAGCCAGAGCAGTTCCGCAAGGTCTACGATCCCATGTTCCAGATTCGAACTGAGAACGCACAGCCCATCAGCCCGCTCTATAACTGGCGGCCCAAGAGCACCTATATCCGTCGACCCCCCTACTGGGAGGGTGCGCTGGCGGGTGCCCGTACCCTGACTGCAATGCGCCCCCTCGCAGTGCTGCCGGATAACATCACGACAGACCATCTATCGCCGTCGAACGCCATTCTTGCGGACAGCGCTGCTGGCGAGTATCTCGCCAAGATGGGCTTACCCGAAGAGGACTTCAACTCCTATGCAACCCATCGGGGTGACCACCTGACAGCCCAACGGGCCACGTTTGCCAATCCCAAGCTGATCAATGAGATGGTGGTGGTCGACGGCCAGATAAAACAGGGGTCACTCGCGCGCGTAGAGCCCGAAGGAAAAATCATGCGCATGTGGGAGGCCATTGAGACCTACATGAATCGCAAGCAGCCGCTGATCATCATCGCTGGGGCTGACTATGGCCAAGGATCATCGCGGGATTGGGCCGCCAAAGGCGTTCGACTCGCCGGGGTCGAGGCCATCGTGGCCGAGGGATTTGAACGAATTCATCGCACCAACCTGGTCGGCATGGGTGTACTGCCCTTGGAATTTAAGGCCAACACCAACCGTAAAACTCTGGCAATCGACGGCACCGAGACATTCGATGTCATCGGCAATCGCACACCGCGCGCCACCCTAACCCTGGTGATTCACCGACGCAATGGCGATACTGTCGAGGTCCCTGTGACCTGCCGACTCGATACCGCCGAAGAGGTATCAATCTATGAGGCGGGCGGGGTGCTGCAACGATTCGCTCAAGACTTTCTAGAGGCGAAAAAGGCGGCGTAGACAATTGTCAGGAGATGCCCGCACCACCATTCGCGCACAGGCCTGACCCCACACCTTATTACGACCATATGTCTCATCCGCCACAAATCAAAATCCCCGCCACCTATATGCGTGGTGGCACCAGCAAAGGCGTGTTCTTCGCACTCTGTGATCTTCCGCATGATGCACAGTCCCCGGGCGCTGTCCGTGACGCCATTCTGCTCAGGGCCATTGGCAGCCCCGACCCCTATGGCAAACAAATCGATGGCATGGGCAACGGATCCTCTAGCACCAGCAAGGCGGTCATCCTCTCAAAGAGTACGCGGCCGGATCATGACGTGGACTATCTCTTCGGCCAGGTGGCCATCGACAAAGCCTTTGTCGACTGGAGCGGAAACTGCGGCAACCTCTCTGCGGCAGTCGGACCTTTCGCGATTCGCAACGGTTTTTTAGATCCCGCGCGCGTGCCCGCCAATGGAATTGCGACCGTTCGTATCTGGCAGGCCAATATCAGCAAAACCATCATCGCCCATGTGCCCATCGTCGATGGCGAGGTCCAGGAGACAGGCGATTTTGAACTCGATGGCGTGACCTTCCCGGCAGCAGAGGTCCAGCTCGAGTTCATCGATCCCGCCGCCGATGAGGACGGCGACGGTGGTGGCGCCATGTTTCCCACCGGGAACGTGCTCGACGCGCTGGAAGTGCCGGGAATCGGAACGCTCCAGGCCACCATGATCAATGCGGGGATTCCCACCATCTTCGTCAACGCAGATGCAATCGGCTACACCGGCTGTGAGCTGCAAGACCAGATCAATAACGACGCCAAGGCGTTGGCCATGTTTGAAACGATCCGCGCCCACGGTGCGCTGCGCATGGGACTGATCAAAGATCTCAAGGAAGCCGCTACCCGACAGCACACCCCGAAGGTTGCCTTCGTGGCCGAACCGAAAACCTATGTTGCCTCCAGCGGCAAAACTGTTGGCGCTACCGATATCGACCTTCTGGTGCGCGCCCTCTCGATGGGTAAGTTGCATCACGCCATGATGGGTACCGCATCCGTGGCAATCGGCACCGCCGCGGCAATCCCGGGCACGCTGGTCAATCTTGCTGCCGGCGGCATCGAACGCGAGGCCGTTCGCTTCGGCCATCCCTCGGGAACACTGCGCGTCGGCGCCCAGGCCAAGCGTATAGATGGCCAGTGGGTCGTGACAAAAGCCATCATGAGCCGAAGCGCTCGAATCCTCATGCATGGATGGATTCATGTACCAGGACAGGTACTCAACGGCTAAACCCTATCCACACCATTCAATAAGAACACCATCGGAGGAGAACACCATGACCAGCACAGTTGCCGCCTTTCACAAACGCTCAATTGAAGACAAAGAGGGGTTTTGGGCGGAGCAGGCCCAGCATATCGAATGGTTTGCTCCACCAGAAAAAATTCTTGATTTCTCTAACCCGCCCTTCGCCCGCTGGTATGTCGGCGGCAAGACCAATCTCTGTCACAACGCCGTCGACCGTCACCTCGCGACGCGCGGGGAACAAAAAGCGCTGGTGTATATCTCCACCGAGACCAAGCAAGAAAAGATCTACTCTTATAAAGAACTGCACCAAGAGGTGCAGGCAATGGCTGCAATTTTGAAATCTCTGGGTGTGAAACGCGGTGACCGTGTTCTGGTGTACATGCCGATGATCGCCGAGGCGATTTTCGCCATGCTCGCCTGCGCCCGAATTGGCGCAATTCATTCGGTAGTCTTTGGCGGTTTCGCGGCCCCATCTCTGGCCGCGCGAATCGACGACGCGACACCGGTGGTCATGATCTCGGCAGATGCCGGCATGCGTAACGGTAAGGAAGTACCCTATAAACATCTGGTGGATGAGGCATGCCGTCTGGCCCAGAAACCGCCGGCCAAAGTCCTGCTGATTAACCGCGGCCTGGCTGCAATGTCGAGAGTCGACGGCCGCGATGTCGACTACACGGAGCTGCGCAAACAACACCTCGGTGCCTCGGTGCCCTGTGAGCAGATGCTCGCCACCGACCCGTCCTACATCCTGTATACCTCGGGCACCACGGGCAAGCCAAAAGGCGTTCAGCGGGATACCGGCGGATACGCGGTTGCACTGGCTGCATCAATGAAGCACATCTTCGACTGCAAGCCGGGCGAGGTGTTTTTCTGTACATCCGATATCGGCTGGGTCGTTGGTCACTCTTATATCGTCTACGGTCCACTGATCAACGGCTCAACCACCATCGTCTACGAGGGCATGCCCACGGTGCCGGACCCTGCCGTGTGGTGGAGCATTGTGGAGCGATTCCAGGCGAGCACGATGTTCTCGTCACCGACAGCAGCCCGCGTTCTAAAAAAACAGGATCCGAAGTACATGACCCAGCACAACACGTCATGCCTGCGACGCCTGTTTCTTGCAGGCGAGCCACTCGATGAACCCACGGCAAAGTGGATCTCAGATGCACTCGGTGGCGCACGGATCATCGACAATTACTGGCAGACTGAGACTGGATGGCCGATTATGTCCGCCCAGCATGGTGTAGAAGACACACCCACCAAGTTCGGCAGCCCAAGCTTTGCGGTCTATGGATATGACCTGCGCCTCTATCACGAATCAACCTTCGAGGAGGTGGGTGCAGACGAGAAAGGCATGCTGTGTGCGGTCCCGCCCCTGCCCCCGGGCTGCCTACAGACAGTCTGGGGAGACGATGAACGTTTCTTAAAAACCTATTTCACTGCCATCCCCGGCAAAAAAATCTACTCGACGTTTGACTACGCGACACGTGATCAGGATGGCTACTACTTTATTCTGGGCCGCACCGATGATGTCATCAATGTCGCCGGCCACCGTCTGGGCACACGTGAGATCGAAGAGGCCATTCAAGTCCACACAAATGTCGCTGAAGTGGCTGTTGTGGGCGTGGCGGACGCGCTCAAGGGCCAAGTACCGCTCGCCTTCTGTGTGTTGAAAAATCTCGATCCCATCAAAAGTGCAGAGGGCCGGATCGCAGAGGAAAAGGCCATCATGGCCACCGTTGACAAGGAGCTGGGCGCCATCGCCCGACCGTCACGTGTGCATTTTGTCACCATGCTGCCGAAGACCCGATCCGGAAAACTACTCCGACGGTCGATGCAGGCACTGGCTGAAGGCCGTGACTCCGGTGATCTGACCACGCTGGAAGATCCCACGGCACTCGAGCAGATTAAGAGCGCACTAAAGTCTTAATTGGAATACGGCAGGCCGACGACGCATGATAATGTCGTCGTGCCTTCTCTGACTCACGTTGTCGCCTTCTCAGACTCACGTTGTCGCCTTCTCAGACCAATGTCGCCGTGCCTCTTCTGATTAGAGATCCCCAGTCCAACAAAGGCGACCACGGCGCCCTTGGCATATTGGGGGGCAGCACCGGCATGGTCGGCGCTGCCTTTCTAAGTGCCCGAAGCGCATTATTCTCTGGCACCGGCCGCACCTATATCGTCCGGCTCTCCCTGGACGATGGGGTTGTTGTTGATCCGCTGACACCCGAGATCATGATCATTGATATTCAGGACTGCAGAGACAAACCCATTAATACCTGGGTGGTCGGTCCCGGTCTGGGCACCTCCGATTCGGCCCGACAGGCACTCAGTAAGTGCCTGAACAGCGACGATCCGGTGGTGCTCGATGCCGACGCATTAAATCTGATCGCCGAAGACCCTGCGCTCGGCCGTCAATGCAGGCGGCGGCATCGGCCCACGGTGATCACACCCCATCCCGGCGAGGCCTCCCGGCTGCTTCAACAGTCTGTCGCCCAGATTCAGGCAGATCGTCAGACGGCAGCCCAGACGATGGCAACCGCATTCCACGCCATCACTGTATTAAAAGGACATCAGACGGTCATCACCACACCCGAAGGTGCGCCGAGCATCAATCATTCAGGTAACGCCGCCTTGGCCACCGCCGGAACGGGCGATGTGCTGGCCGGACTGATCGGATCACTGATTGCACAAGGCATTGATCCTCATCAGGCTGCCCTCACCGCTGTTCAGATTCATGGCAGCGCAGCGGATCGTCTTACATTAAGACTCGGCGGGATGATCGGGGTCTCGGCCAGCGAACTGATTCCTGAAATTCGGCTGCTGATCAATGCCGGACAAGCACCTGTCGTCCAAGGATAAGGCTCACACCAAGTACGCGACTCAGTGAAGCATACTGGAGGCATCCAGTGTGGCGTCCGGGCCCTCGATTTTGAGAACAAATACCGGAATGGGGAGCTCAAAGAAAGTTGCATCCTCAGTGACACAGAAATAGGTCCCATGCATACTGCCCATCGGACCCGCGATACGCGTTCCACTGTTGTACGAGAAGGATTCTCCGGGCTGAATCATGGGCTGCTGACCCACCACGCCCAGGCCCCGCACCTCCTGCCGTGCCCCACTGGCATCCTCGATGATCCAGTGGCGTGCAATGAGCTGAGCAGCCACGTCACCGATATTTTCAATTGTCACGAAATACGCAAAGGTATACATCCGGTCCTCTGGAGATGACTGATCGGCAAGGTACTGAGTGCGAACCGAGACGCTGAGCTGCGGCAATGACATTACTTCTCCTTTTAACGGCCCAGAAACCGCAACACCCGATCGATCGTCTTGCCGTAGGGCGGTACCAGCAGACCCGCCATAGACCAGGGACCCTGAATAAACACCGGACGCATTTTTGAAAATGTCTCAAACCCCTCTCGTCCATGGTAGTGGCCCATCCCCGAGGCCCCAATGCCGCCAAATGGCAGCTCATGCTGGGCAACATGAAACAAGGCATCGTTCACACTTACGCCACCAGACATCGACCGCTCGATCATACGATCAATGCGTGCACGATCACGGCTGAAGGGATAAAACGCCAGCGGATAGGGGCCGTGCCGAATCGACTCCATTACCTCTTCCAGGTCATCGTAGGGCAGCACGGGAAGAATCGGGCCAAAAATCTCCTGGGCAAGCAGTGACGAATCCCTCGATAGATTCGTTACGGCATGCGGCGCGAGTCGATGGGCCGCATCGTCGCGACTCGGACCACTCAAAAGCGGTGTCACGACCGCACCTGCATCATCTGCCTCGTCGAGCAGCCTGGTCAGACGGCGGTAGGCCTGCTCATGAATAATCGATGTGTAATCCGGGCTTGCCAGGTCTCGATAGCGTTGGCACACGATCTCGCGCGCGATACCTACAAATTCCGCCACACGATCCCGCGGCACATAGACATGGTCCACCGTGACACAAATCTGGCCCGCATTCAGACACTTCACATACAAAATGCGCTCCGCGGCCGTACGCAGATCAAAATCATCACAAATCACTGCCGGTGAACGGCCCCCCAGCTCAAGCGTAACCGGGCATAAGTTCCGTGCACAGGCCGCCATCACCTTCTGCCCGGTGAGGGCGGACCCCGTAAAGAGCATGTGATCAAACGGCAATTGGGCAAAGGCCTCCCCGACGCCACCCGTCTCTTCAAAGAACTGGAGTTTTTCCGCCGAAAAGTAATCCGCAGAAATGCGAATCAAAAGCCGGGCAAGGTTCCGGGAGTGCTCGCTCATTTTCACCATGGCCCGATTGCCAGCAGCAAAGATCGAAATCAGCGGTGCGCATGCGAGATTGACGGGAAAATTCCACGGCACCAGAACGCCCACAACACCTACAGGCTGCGGAATGACCCGGTTACGCGCCAAGCCAAACGACAGCCGGTCAACCCCTCGGGTCTGGGTTTTTAGCCAGCGGGGCAGATGACGAAGTGCATGGTCGATGCCGGTCAAGACCGGCAAAAGTTCCGTGAGCCGAGTCTCATGAAACGACCGATGGCCGTAATCTGCTGCAATGGCCGCACAGATTTCAGTCTCATGCTCCTTGAGCATGCGCCGCAGCGCAAGCAGATCCGCCCTGCGGCGCTGAAGGTCCGGCGCACGCGACCCACGATGGGCGCGCCGCTGGCGCTCCAACACCTCAGTGAGATGCTGCATGACCGCCGATCAGGCCAGGCCGAGCTTTTGGGCCATACCAATGCGCTGGAGTTTTCCAGTGGCGCCCTTCGGGATCTCTGCAAGGATCACAAGCCTCCGTGGCACCTTGAAATCCGCAAGCTTGGTGGCCGCAAAGGCACGAATCTCCTGCTCAGTAGCGGTCATTCCCTCGCGCAGCACAACAGCCGCACCAACCTCCTCGCCAAGCTTGTCATGCGGCACAGCGAACGTCACCACCTGCATCACCGCAGGATGATCCATTAACACCTCATCGACCTCGACCGGTGAAATTTTTTCTCCACCGCGATTGATAATCTCTTTTAATCGACCGGTCAGCGTGACGTACCCATCCTTATCCATCACGCCCTGATCACCAGTTCTGAACCAGCCCTTGGTGAATGCATCTGCATTGGCCTTGGGATTGTTTTCATAGCCTTTGGTCACGTTATCCCCGCGGATCACAATTTCACCAATATCTCCGGGCGAAAGCAGCTTGCCCTTGTCATCCATGATCGCGACCTGCGGTCCTGCCGCAATACCAACCGCTCCCGGCTTACGCGCCTTCGGCGGCAAGGGATTACTGCACATCTGGTGGCTGGCCTCGGTCATTCCATAAGCCTCAATCATGGGCGCCTTAAATACTTCCTCGATCTCGCGGATCACCTGGGTCGGCAGCGATGAGGATGAAGAACGAATAAAGCGCAGGGGATATTTCTCTATGGTGGATTTATTCTGAGAAGCACGGGTCAGGATCGCCTGGTGCATTGTGGGTACCGCGGTGTACCAGTTGGGCTTGCATTCCTCCATCCAGCCGAAAAATTTCAAAGCGTTAAATCCCGGCGAGCAAAACAGATAACCGCCCGCCGACAGCGGTGCGAGTGTTCCTGCAATCAAGCCATGGATATGAAATAGCGGCATGATATTGAGCCCCCGATCCTGCCGGGTGAATGCGAGCGTCTCCGCAATATTCCCCGCCGAGACTGAGACATTGCGATGGGAAAGGGGCACGATCTTTGGCCGCGATGTCGTGCCCGAGGTGTGCAGAATCAACGCGACATCGTCGGGCTGCGCCCAGCCGCCCTGCGCGCGCCTGAGCTTCTTACTGCCGCGACGGGAGAGCGTAAAACTGCCCGCACCCTGCGCAGGCGTTGGCAGCAGATCGATGATCATCACGCCCAGCTTTTCTGCAACGGTAATGGCAGGGGTCTCCGCGCCCTGCTCCACTATCAAAGCCTTCGCCTTCAGGTCCGACAGATAGAACTCAAATTCGTCAGCCCGATAGGCAGGGTTCAGAGGAGCCGAGGTCGTGCCACATGCCACCGCCAGAAAAGATGCGGCCATTTCAGGGCCATTCTTAAGCACAATCGCAACCCGGTCATTACGGCCAATTCCCCAGCCATTCAATGTGGAGACGGTGTCAATGATTAACTGTCGCAGACCTGAATATGAGAGGTCCGGCTGACCGGGTGCACCCAACACCGGTGCCTGATCGTCTCCGGCGGACAGTAGTTCAACGAGGGTAGAGGAGCGTTTCATGATTTTCCTTTGTACAAAAATATTCAGTGAGAAATTTTTAACTTTCCTTTTTCATCGGCCAGCGTCTTCGCCAATAGACTGACCAAGGCGTAGACGGCCTGGATATGCGGCGTGGGTATGCCAGCAACCGTCCCCAGTTCAATGATTGAGCCGACAAGTGCCGCAATCTCCGGCGCCCGGCCCTGCTCAATGTCCTGCAGCATGCTGGTCTTATGTTTGCCCACTGCCTCTGCACCGGCGATGCGTTTGTCCAAAGACACGCGAAAACTGATTCCGAGGGCTTCACCCACATGCTGGGCTTCAGACATCATCGCTGCGGCCAGATCGCGTGTCATTGGAAACTGGCAGATATCGACCAGAGTCGCATGAGTGAGCGCGCTAATCGGATTAAAGCTAAGGTTTCCCCAGAGTTTGGTCCAGATCTCGCTTCGAATGTCTGAGGTAATGGGTGCCTTAAATCCCGCCTGCCGCAGCGTGTCGGCCAACTGTCTCACCCGAGGCGTATCCGCACCATCAATCTCGGAGATCGAAAACCGATTGCCTTCGATGTGTTTGAGCACACCGGGGGCAATAATTTCTGCTGCCGGATAGACAACAGAGCCGATCACGCGATCAATTGGAATACCCCGGGCCACTACACCACCCGGATCCACGCTCTCGATAATCCGGCCTTCATGTGGCCCTCCATGCTTCATGAAATACCAATATGGAATGCCGTTTTGTGCGGTAAGCACAATGGTGTCGTCGGTGAGCACGGACCGGAGATCATCGACGACTGCAGCCACCTGGTGGGCTTTCATGCCCAGCACAATCACGTCCTGTGGGCCTGCATCACGAACATTGCCCACGATCGTCGGCTGAACGGTAAATTCGCTTCCGTCTTCTTCGATAAACCGCAGACCGTGCGACTTCAAGGCCTCGAAGTGTGGGCCTCGGGCCACAAGCGATACGTCCTCACCCGCCTTGGCGAGCCGCGCCCCCAACAAACCGCCGATTGCTCCAGCGCCAATTACACAAATTTTCATGACAAATTCTCTCCCAGGGACGCAATACAACCGACCGAATATCTAGCCTTCATAGGTGTTGGTGAGCGTGCCGATACCCTCCACGATCACCTCCACTGTGGTGCCTGGACGCATGGGCAAAACACCCAGCGATGTACCGCAGGAGATGATATCCCCGGGCAGTAGCGTGATCTCGCGCGAGATCAAACGGACAATCTCAGGTGGCGAAAAGATCATGTCAGATACCGGATAGTTCTGACGCTCCTTGCCCGACACCACGGTGCGCACACGTGCCTCCCGCCAATTCAGTCCCTGCACCACTGCTGGCCCAAACGGTCCAAATCCATCGCAGCTCTTGGCCCGCGACCACTGCTGAAAACTCGGATCCGCATTAATGAGATCCATTGCGGTGACATCATTGACACAGGTGAAGCCAAAAATACTGGATTCGGCATCATCGGCCGACAGGTTGCTGCAGACCGCACCGATCACAATGCCCAGCTCTCCCTCATAGACCACCTTACCGTCATATGAGACTGGTTTTCGGATGGCGTCACCGGGATGGGCAAAGCTATTGGCCGACTTCTGAAATACCAGGGGCTGGGCGGGGCTGGGCTGGCCTAATTTCGCTGCCAATTCATGAAAGTTATTCCACAGGCAGAGCATTTTCGACGGCACCACCGGATGCAGTAGGCGGGCCTGTTCGAGGCCGATTTCACGGCCACTAAACGCCCCAGGATCCAGGATGCTGGCGCCTGTATAGACTTGTATGGGACCAGATTCAACGGTCTGGCAGCCGACCCTGATCTGCCCCTGCTGATCACCACCCTCAGAAAACCTAAACCACTTTTTCATATTTTTGTTCGCCAATGTCCAAGACACTCAGGAAGTCGTGCTAGCCTTCATCGCGCAACCCAGAAGAATTTTCGGTCCCTATTTTGCCCGCTTTTTTGGAGACTCAACATGCCCCTGCCCTCCCTTAAGAAAGTTTTTGTCCAATCTGCACTGGCCCTAGGGCTGATCACCGGCGCGGCAGCCGCCCACGCCTGGGAGCCCACCAAGACGGTCGAGTTTGTCGTGCCCGCCGGTACCGGCGGCGGGGCAGATCAGATGGCGCGTCTGATTCAAAACATCATCGCCAAAAACAACCTGATGAAGCAGTCGATGGTAGTCGTCAACAAGAGCGGCGGATCGGGTGCAGAGGGCTTTCTCGAGGTGAAGAACGCCAAGGCCGATCCCCACAAGATCATCATCACGCTCTCGAATCTCTTTACAACGCCACTGGCCACCGGCGTGCCCTTTAGTTATCGGGATCTCACACCGGTATCAATGATGGCCTTAGACCAGTTTGTCTTATGGGTCAACGCCGAGACGCCTTACAAAACACCGAAGGATTTCATTGCTGCAGTGAAGTCCGCAGGTCCAGGTAAATTGAAAATGGGTGGCACTGGCTCACGCCAAGAAGACCATGTGATTACCGTCGCCCTCGAGAAGCAGACCGGCACGAAATTCACCTATATCCCCTATAAAGGGGGCGGAGAGGTGGCTGTTCAGCTTGTGGGCAAACACATTGATGCGTCTGTAAATAACCCAATTGAAGCGGTTGAGCACTGGCGTGCCGGTAAGCTGCGGCCCCTGTGTGTGTTTGACGATGAGCGGATGCCGTTTAAAGACAAAATCACTGACACCATGTCCTGGAACGACGTGCCCTCCTGCAAACAGAGTGGCGTCGATGTCGACTACCTCATGCTCCGCGGCATCTTTATGGCCGGCGGCGTCACGGCCGACCAGACCAAGTATTACGTCGATCTGATGGCCAAGGTTCGTGAGACCCCGGAATGGAAAGACTTTATGAAGCGCGGTGCATTCAACACCACAAGCATGTCCGGTGAGAACTACCGTAAGTGGGTCGAGAAAGAAGAAAGTCGTCATCGTCAGCTCATGCAAGAAGCAGGGTTTCTCGCAAAATGAGCAGCCACGATCAGGGCGAGGCTACTGACGATCGATCGGCGGCCTCGGTTCGCAGTCTCGAGACCGTCACTGCAGCGGTCTTATTCGCCCTCGGCGTCGTGCTGATCGCGGACAGCCTGCGTATTGGTGCGGGCTGGACCGACGAGGGGCCGCAGTCCGGTTATTTCCCGTTTTATATCGGAATCTTTCTCTGTATCTCGAGTCTCGTGAATTTTGTTCGTGCCATACGGGATCCCGAGACCGCTACAGAAGCGTTCCTGACCCGGCATCAGGCGTCGATGGTCATGTCGTTGCTGCTGCCCACCACCATCTTCGTTGTTGCAATCGGCTTTATCGGAATTTATGTTGCCTCGGCACTGCTGATCGCCTGGTTCATGCATCAGCTCGGAAAATTCCCCTGGTCACATACGGCACCCATCGCCATTTCCATTCCCGCGGTGCTCTTCTGCCTGTTTGAACTCTGGTTCAAGATGCCCCTGCCAAAGGGTCCGCTTGAGCAGCTGCTCGGAGTGGTCTAAACCATCATGCAAGAAATTCAATCCCTGATCGCTGGCTTTGGCGTTGCGCTGTCGGCCTACAACGTTTTGCTCATGCTGATCGGCATCGTGCTCGGCGTCTTGATTGGTGTGTTACCCGGGCTCGGTGGGGCCAATGGCGTGGCAATTCTGCTGCCACTTACATTCAGCATGCCACCGACCTCCGCCATCATCATGCTCTCTTCGATCTACTGGGGCGCATTGTTCGGCGGCGCAATCACGTCGATTCTGTTTAACATTCCCGGCGAGCCATGGTCCGTAGCCACCACCTTTGATGGCTATCCGCTTGCCCAGAAAAATCGGGCAGGTGAGGCGCTGACCGCAGCATTCACCTCGTCCTTCATAGGCGCCTTTATTGCCACACTGGTGCTCACCTTTCTCTCTCCTGTCGTGGCCGGATTTGCGCTGAAATTTGGTCCGCCCGAGTATTTCGCCGTCTGTCTACTGACGTTCTGCGCGTTTGTCGGCATGAGCCACGATCCGCCCTTTAAAACGATCGCCTCCATGATGCTGGGCTTTGGCCTGGCGGCTGTTGGCCAAGACTCGGTCACCGGAACCCTACGACTGACATTTGGACAGACCGAGCTTCTAAAAGGATTTGATTTCCTGATCGCTGTGATCGGTCTTTTTGGTATCAGCGAAATTATCCAGACACTGGAAGAGGGACTGAGCTTTCGTGGCGGTAATGGCAAGATCAAACTCGACACCGTGCTAAAGACATGGCGTGAACTGCCCCGCTACTGGATCACATCGCTGCGCAGTTCCGCGGTCGGCTGTTTTATGGGAATCGTTCCCGGCGGTGCGACACCCGCATCATTTATGGCCTATGGTCTGGCCAAGCGTATGAGCAAAAAGCCAAAGGATTTTGGTTCGACACAGAACCCGCAGATCGAGGGGGTCGTCGCACCAGAAACCGCTGCCCACGCGGCTGGTACCAGCGCCCTGCTGCCCATGCTCACACTTGGCGTGCCGGGATCACCCACTGCTGCGGTGTTGCTTGGCGGACTCCTGATCTGGGGGCTGCAGCCGGGACCGATGCTCTTTGTTGAACAGAAAGACTTTGTCTGGGGCCTGATCGCATCGATCTATCTGGGCAATATCGTTGGGTTTATTGTGGTCCTCGCCTTTGTGCCTCAGTTTGCAGCGATTCTAAGAATTCCGTTCTCCATCATCGCACCGAGCATTCTCGCGATCTGCGCCGTGGGCGCATTCACGGTCAGTACCTCCATTTTCGATATCTACATGATGCTGATCTTTGGCATCGTCGGCTACATCTTCAAGAAACTGAAATACCCGCTTGCGCCCCTGGTGCTGGCAATTGTTCTTGGGGACCGGACCGAAGAGGCCTTCCGACAGGCGATGCTGTCCTCTGGCGGGAATCTTGGTGTGTTCTTCTCGAACGGCCTAGTGGGGTCATTAACCGCTCTGGCGATTGCTATTTTTGTGTGGCCCTTCATCTCCCAGGCGATGACTCGGCTAAAATCAGCGACTTAACAGCAGCCTTCGGGCTGCGTTGATCGAAAACCCAACGCCGCCCGACGCATGCCAAAGACCCCTCAGGAACGGATCGAAGTTCAGATCCTGGACCGCACCTACCAGCTCTCCTGCTCACCCGAAGATAAACCGATGCTGCTGGAATGTGTGGCCTTGGTGGACGCGCGGATGCGCCAGGTCAAATCCTCCAGCAAGCTACAGGGGGCGGATCGCATCGCGGTGATGGCCGCCCTGACGCTTGCGCGGGATGTGCTCGGCAGTGTCTCCGCCCACGACTCAAATGATCGTGAGGCAGCCCTGAAAAAAATCTCATCGATCTCCCAGGTCCTTGAGACCGCCCTCGTCCCCCAAGAAAAGCTTTTCTAGGCACACGATGCTTCTGACGATGTCTGCGCTGTTGCTTGTCGGCGCATTTACAGGATTTATGGCCGGACTACTCGGCGTCGGCGGCGGCATGATGCTGGTCCCATTCATGACAGCGCTTTTCTCACTATCCGGCTTCGCTCCCGAACTGGTGATCAAAATGGCCCTGGCCACTTCACTGACCACCATCCTATTTACATCCATCGGCAGTGTTCGGGCCCATCACAAGGGCGGCAAAGTCCGCTGGGATATCGCCAGGCCAATGGGCATTGGCGCTTTTATCGGCACCTTCGTTGGCGCAAACTTCGCCAGCACACTTAAAAACGAGTGGCTCGCGATGTTCTTTGCGCTCTTTGTCGGCTACTCGGCCATCAAGATGTTCCGCACCAACAAGCCGAAACCGTCGCGCGAGGTACCCGGCACCTTGCCCCTCGCAGCAGTAGGTTCGGGCATCGGCGTTATCTCCAGCCTACTCGGCGCCGGCGGTGGGTTCCTGAGCACCCCATTCATGGTCTGGTGTAACGTAGCCATGCATCAGGCGATCGGCACATCGGCCGCACTGGGATTCCCGATTGCTGCTGGCGGACTGATCGGCTATGTCATCGCCGGCTGGTCGATCAGCAATCTACCGCCGTGGTCCCTTGGGTTTATCTACCTCCCCGCACTTACCGCCTGCGCGCTGGCATCCCTGGTCACTGCGCCGATCGGTGCCCGCACCGCGCATCGCATGAATGTAGCCTCTTTGCGACGAGCGTTTGCCGTGCTGCTGCTGGTCCTGGCGCTTTACATGGGCAGCCGCGCCTTCTAATCTTTCACCAAACCACAATTCAGCCCGCACAGACACTATGCAGCCCACAACTCCCGGCGTGATTGGCGTTATTGGCGGCAGTGGTGTCTACAACATCGATGGCCTGACCAATTCTGCCTGGCAGACCGTGCATTCGCCATTTGGAGCACCGTCGGATCAGCTGTTGGTCGGCGAACTGGATGGCCAGCGCCTGGTGTTCTTACCGCGCCACGGGCGTGGACACCGAATTCCTCCGTCAGAAGTAAATTACCGTGCAAATATCGATGCCCTCAAACGCTGCGGGGTAACCGACATCATTTCAGTAAGCGCCGTCGGGTCACTGCGTGAGGATCTTCGGCCGGGTATGTTTGTGATTGTCGATCAGTTTGTCGATCGCACATTCGCCCGAGAAAAGACATTTTTCACAACGGGCTGTGTAGCCCATGTGTCGATGGCCCACCCCACATGTGATCGGCTCTCTGTCCATCTGAAGGCCGCTGCCGACGCATGCGCGATTACCGCCGTAAAAGGCGGCGCTTACCTGGTCATGGAGGGTCCTCAATTTTCCAGCCGAGCGGAGTCCGAGCTCTATCGCTCATGGAACTGTGATGTGATCGGTATGACCAATATGCCCGAGGCTAAGCTCGCCCGTGAGGCAGAGATCTGCTATGCATCGATTGCCATGGTCACCGACTACGACTGCTGGCATCCGGATCATGATGCCGTAACCGTGGACCAGATCATTCGGGTACTCAATGCCAACGCGGGCCATGCACGGTCACTGGTGAAAGATGCGGTACCGCGCCTGTCGAAAGATGCAAAACGCCTCGCCTGCAGCTGTCAGAAGGCCCTGGAATTTGCACTGATCACAGCGCCTGAGGCACGCGATCCGGAAATACTCGCCAGACTCGATGCAGTGGCCGGCAGGGTCTTACGACGTTCGGCCAAAGAATAATCCAGTCGACCGATTGCACCCGATGGATTCGCACGAACACATTCTCTGGGCCATGCGCGAGATGGAGCGACTGGGACATAACCGTGGCGCTTCAGGTAACTGCTCGCTGCGGCTTGCCGACGCGCAAGACCAGATGCTAATCACCCCCTCTGGCGTTCCCGCACAGCAGCTGCAGGCCGACATGCTGGTGGCGATGCAACTGCATGGGTCAGATTCCATCGCCTCTCTTGGCACTGCGCTCGGCCGCCATCAGTCCACTCCAAAACCCTCCAGCGAGTGGCGTTTCCACCGGGATATCTACCTCCAATGGCCCGAGATTCATGCAGTGGTCCACGCCCATTCGCCGTTTGCCACCACGATGGCCTGCCTGGGCCAGGATATTCCTGCGTTTCACTACATGATTGCGGTCGCCGGTGGAGACTCCATACGATGCACCCCATATGCGCTCTTTGGCTCGCAGGCACTCTCTGATTTCGCGATCACAGCCTTGCAAGATCGTAAGGCCTGCCTGCTGGGTCAGCACGGCATGATCGCGATGGGGAAAACCATGGCCGACGCGATGCGTATCGCTATTGAAGTCGAGTCACTCTGTGAAATTTACTGGCGCGCCCTACAAATTCGTTCACCCATGCTGCTCAACGATCAAGAAATGCAGCAGGTCATCGAAAAATTCAAAACCTATGGCCCGACCACATGACCATTAAGTCCAAAATCCGCACGATTCCCCATTACCCACGTCAGGGCATCATGTTCCGAGACATCACCACCCTGCTTAAAGACCCCGTGGGGCTGCGCATGATGATTGATGAACTGGTCAGTCGCTATCGCGGCATGAAGATCGACAAGGTGGCGGGCATTGAGTCACGCGGTTTTATCCTGGGTGCGCCCGTCGCTGTTGCCCTGGGGGTTGGTTTTGTCCCCATCCGCAAGAAAGGCAAACTGCCAGCGGAAACGGTGGGCCAGGACTACACGCTGGAATATGGGGTGGATCGAATTGAAATCCATGTCGATGCCATCCGCCAGGGGGAACGAATCTTGCTCATCGATGATCTTATTGCAACTGGCGGCACGGCCGAGGCCGCAGTCAGCCTGATTCGAAAACTTGGCGGTTCGATTGTTGAGTGCGCTTTTGCCATCGATCTTCCCGATATCGGTGGTGCGCAGCGATTAAAGCAGCATGGTGTTGAAGTCTTTTCCCTCACCGCCTTTGAAGGGCACTAATGCCGCCGTCCAGACCAAAGATCGAGACCCTACGGCTTCATGGCCATCGACTGGACATGATCGATCAGCGTGTCCTGCCTGCCGAGTTTCGTGTTGAAAGCTGTACCGATGCCGCCGAGGTCGCAGCCGCTATCAGGGATATGGTGGTGCGCGGTGCACCCGCAATCGGAGTGGCCGCAGCCTACGGTGTTGCGCTAGAGGCCGTACGTCAGCAGGACCAATCACCCAAGGAATTTGAGTCAGCACTCGAGCGCGCCATCGCGCTGCTGTCGACCAGTCGGCCCACCGCCGTCAATCTATCCTGGGCGTTAAAGAAAATGTCCGATAAATGGCACACCGTGCGGCATCTGAGTCCAAGTCATATCGCCCAGGTACTGCTCGACTACGCCCAGACCATCCACGAAGACGATATTGCGATCAACCAAAGACTCGGATCACACGGCGAGAAATACCTAAATGATGGTGCCCGCGTGCTCACCCACTGCAATGCTGGCGCACTGGCCACCGCAGGCCATGGCACCGCCCTCGGCGTCATTCGATCAGCCGTTCAGGCAGGCAAGCGCCTCTCGGTGATCGCCGATGAGACACGGCCCTTTCTGCAAGGGGCACGACTCACCGCCTGGGAGATGGTCCAAGAGGGTATCCCCGTCACACTGATCACCGACAATATGGCCGGCCACCTCATGGCCCAGGGTGAGATTGATGCGGTAATCGTGGGCGCAGACCGGGTCGCCGCCAATGGCGATGTCGCCAACAAGATCGGCACCTACATGGTGGCCGTTCTTGCCCATCGGCATGGCATTCCGTTTTATGTGGCCTGCCCGCTCTCGACGATTGATATGAACATTGCCTCAGGTACGGATATTCCGATCGAAGAGCGAAGCGCCGAGGAGGTGACCGGCTTTCGTGATGCCCAATGGGCAGCCCAAGGCATATCGGTGCGACACCCGGCATTTGACGTCACGCCTGCGGCGCTCGTCAGCGGCCTGATGACAGAAAAAGGGGTGCTGTTGTCACCGGACCATGCACGTCTAGCAGTGTTCCTTGAACAGTAGACCAAGACAAATAAGGATTTTCATCCCCAAGGTCAGTTAAAGAAGTCCTTCACCTTGTCCATCCAGCTCTTGGACTGGGGATTGTGACGCTCACCACCTTCTTGCAGCGATGACTCAAACTCCTGTAACAGCTTGCGCTGTTTATCAGTGAGTTTTACCGGTGTTTCAATCAATACATGGCAATAGAGATCTCCGGGCAGCCCTGAGCGGACATTCTTAATACCCTTGCTACGCAGGCGAAACGTCTTGCCGCTCTGGGTTCCCTCGGGAACCTCAAAGCTTGCCTTGCCGCCCAGCGTGGGCACATCGACGGATCCGCCGAGCGCAGCCCTGGCGAAGCTAATGGGCACCTCACAGTGCAGATCATCGCCGTCACGCGAGAAGACACGATGCGGCTTGATGCCAATCTCGACATACAGGTCCCCGCTCGGACCACCATTCACACCGGGCTCACCATTGCCGGCAGATCGGATCCGCATGCCATCATCAATACCCGCAGGTACTTTCACCTCGAGTGTCTTTTGCTTGCGCACCTTCCCATCCCCATGGCATGTGCCGCAGGGATCTTTGATGGTTTTGCCCCGGCCATGGCAGCTCGGACAGGTCTGCTGTATCGAGAAAAAGCCCTGCTGCATTCTGACCTGCCCCTGGCCACCGCAGGTCTTACAGGTCTCGGGCTTTGTGCCCGGCTTCGCGCCAGAGCCATCACAGGTGCCACATTTCTCCCACGTGGGCACCTTGATCTCGGTGGTCATGCCATTGGCGGCATCCTCTAGGGTGATTTCCATGGAGTAGCGCAGGTCCGCGCCTCGGTAGACATTGCTGCGGCCACCACGACCGCCCGCTGCGCCACCAAAAATATCGCCGAAGATGTCGCCGAATGCATCGGCAAATCCGCCGAATCCTTGGCCGCCACCGCCACCGAAACCGCCCGCATTGGGATCGACGCCTGCATGCAAG